>Ga0302123_10000158_pt1 | contig 51745 bp, 65 predicted proteins | sample CB21_321_MG_FD_203109 | JGI IMG/M metagenome (GOLD analysis project Ga0302123, IMG submission 203109) | Marine microbial communities from Western Arctic Ocean, Canada - CB21_32.1 | ecosystem: Environmental > Aquatic > Marine > Oceanic | place: Canada: Western Arctic Ocean | collected 2017-09-28 | reverse complement strand
CAGTTCCCCTCATAAGACCAGGAAGAGCCTTTGCACCAGCACCAAGAGCACGAGCAATCAAACCAGCCGACGCAAGTTTCTCACGAGGAGTCAGGTTAGGATCAGCAGCAATCTTGAGCATGAAACGCTTCTCCGCCGCTTTCTTCTCTCTATAGCTAAGAAAAAGGTTAATACCAGCCTTCTTCTTCAAACCACACAAAGTAACAGGTTTCTTAACTTTTGTGGTCTTAGACACAGGCGTCATAGAAACCGTCTTTTTAGTGACTGTAATGCCCTTAGAAGGCTTGTTTTTGGGCAGATCATCCATCAATTTGGAGATGTGAGCGTGAGTCGCTTGCTTTTCGCGAGCAATTGACCCCGTAGTATGGGTCTTAGACTGTCCCCTTATGCGTGACATAGTATTTTCCTTAGATTGAGCTGACTTAATTGGCATACCCTTAGCAATATGGCGAGCTTGGCGTTCACGAGAGTTACGTTTGATAGCTAAAAGAAGACTTTTGCGCTCTTTTTGCTCCTCATCTGCTTGATCTTTCATCGCAGAATCAGCAGCAATGAGAGGAGTATTAATCGTCTCCCAAGCCTTGGATAAAGCATCGCCTTTTTTACGCATGTGTGAATCCCTTCAACATGTTTCAATAATTCTTATCAATATACCTCAAAATACACCCTCAATTCGAGAGCAAACAACTACCCTGTATATTTAGCTAAGCTTTAGGTTTACCGTAACCACCTAATGACTTCTTAATAGCATATGTCAACCAAGGGAGACCCAACCCAGCCAAAGCGTAAGTAGGAACACCCTTCCAAGCACCAACGCGATGCTTTAACTTAGACAAACCTTTAAGTTTATCCCACGTTCCTTCTTGCTTAGCTAACTCTTTCATCAACTGACTGCCCTTGGCACTCGCATGCGCTTCATATCCCAACGTGGGGAGTGCGCCTGCATTAGCAAGAAGAGCATACTGTTTTGCTTTAGAAGAATCGTCCGTACCTAAAACACCAATGTTACCGGCAGCAGAGGCACCTCCTCCCCCAAACCTCAGTGCTTTAAATAAATTAGAATTCAAAAACTTCCTTTGTGTGGCGTGTCCAAGTTCATGCGCCAAAATATGCGGATCTTTTGCAACACCTGGGTTAACTGAAACTACGTTTGCCTTGGGATGGTAAAAAGCAGGCTGCGACGTTAACCTTTGTCTCGCCCACCTGCCTAGGCGTGTCGTCTTAACTGGGTTATCAGGGCCGGAACTGAACCCAGGATAGACCGCGTCATCCATGATAGCGTCTGCCGCAGCAGACGGATCTGTAAATACCTTGGGAACCGAACGACTTGGGACTTTCTTGTACACATCCATCAAGGCCTTAATCTTCTGTGTAACTGCACTATCAGGAGGTTGATTAGATAGTTTAGGAATCGCAGCCCTCCCGTAGAGCTTAGCCGCCCCTTGGGTGCCCAGGAGAGCACCCAGACTTGCACCTCCAGAAGGCAAACTCATGTATTCCTCAAAACCACCGGGCGCTTCGTAAGAAGTCAGCGGATTAGACATAGCCGCTGTCTTGCGGAGAGCTATCAGAGCTGCCTTCTTCTCTTTTCGCTTCTTCTTTTTTTTAGATTTCTCAGGCAACGATTTATGGTCAGACGTATGATCAGACCACTTCTTAGCCATTTCAGGTTTGTTGGCATACATCCAACGTTGTTGTGATTTACTCTTGAAGGGCATCTCTATATCTCTTAACTGCAACTACATTTCTTCAGCGTCCATTATATTACGCACGGGGGAAATATCACTATGGCAGAATAAGCCATCTAACACCTCTTGAGAGGATAAAGGCAAATACTCTCCAAATTTCTCCACGTAATCAGCCACCATGGGACGTAATTCGGAAAGACAAATGGCGTATACAGCCTCAGACTCAGGAGAGTCAACTCGCAGACGATAACGGCGAGTAGGGATTACCTGACGACCCTCAACCATCACTTGCTGTTCTAGACAAAGAAAGAATACGCCTTTGCCAGTGTGCAATGAAACTCGTGTAGCACACCACTTTGATTTTGTGGGTGTAGGAGACTCATATTCTAATCATTTAAATAACCATCTATTATCTTGTTCTCTATTCTGTATGTCACTATAACCAGCTCTTTGTAAAGCAATACTAGGGTTAAACGAATAACACTCATACCCCTTTTGTATGTCTGAATAATATACGTCAACAGGTTTTTGTCTTTTTTCTAATAAATTAATTGCTAAATCATAAATAGATTCATTAAAACCAATACAGTGTGTGGAATAAGTTTGATTACACTTAATTATTTTATCATTTATTAAATTTATTTTATTACCCATATGTTTATTATGGTTACCACCGAACCATAAAATGTCCCAATTTTCAGGTAGAGAACTAAAATAACTTTCCACCTTATTTAGCTCTTCAGTAAATTCTATATCATCCTCTAATAATAAAATATTTTTATAGCCGTTTTTTTTAGAATCTTTTATGATACTAAGATGTGTCTCGATTAAACCTAATTCACCATTATTAACATTATAGGGGTTATTATTTATCTTATTGCCATCAACCGCAGGGTATCTCTCAACCTGATCGAGTAAACCCCATTTAGATAATTCTTTCTCAGTTTCTTCCCACCTATCTTTTCTACGATCAAGATTTATACAATATATTTTATCGAAATATTTATCTAATCTCATGTTAACCTCCTTGTTATTCAAAAGACCAAGCGCAACTACATAGTCTTACTTTTATTCGTCCTCCTCCCCGATAGGAAAAATACGCCAATCCGTATTCAATTCTAAATTAGGTAGTAAATTTTTTGCTGCCTTGCGGAACGCTTCGGGGGGCAACGTAGGCAGACTAACAGTTCTAAGAAACCTTAAAGCACGACGTAAAGTAGGTCGTTCCTCCTCTGGAGCTTTTAGTACTTCCTTACGCGCTAGACGCAAAACTTTTTTAATTGAGTCTTTAGATATCAACCCGCTCTGCAACTTATATAAATCATCAGCGGAACGACTTGTTAATAACTCAGCAAACTGCGTTGAAAACACGTCCACAATGTGAACTAAAAGCTGATCGTTGATAGCGCCCTCAGGACGTACAAGCTCCTCGGGTACAACGCACATAAACGGGAAGACATGCCCATCACCCCAGCGCACAACAAACGCTGCATACAACTCAACTATAGGATGCGTAGGCGCTTTACGAAACGAGGTTATTAAACGCCCCCAATACGGAAATATCCAGGCAGAGTTTGGATCGCTAATAAGATGTCGGATGATTTGTAAAGGTTCAACATCATCGGAATCTACCTCACCACCACCTTCTTCTTCCGCCTCTTCCTCCCAGGCTAAATCTGTTTCGTATGCCTTTTCTTTAGCGTCTGGAAAGGTTTCAACAGGAGGAAGCTGGCTACGAAGCCACGAAGTAAACTCAGCAGGACCACGATCATACGCCTCAGCAGAAGTAATACTTAATTCGCCTAAATAATGCTCAAAGAAGCGAGCTAAATAGGGAAACAAAAAATCCTCAGGCATCATATTTTTATAGCCGTCGATGGTAATACAGATCCCGGAACAAACTCTTCCGTAGCCTCACCACCAAGTTGGATCTTTTGATTGTCGCTGAGAGTAATAACCACTCGCCCCTCATCAGTCGTAGATTGAATCGGGGGGTTTTTCCGTTGAAAATACTCCTTAGAGAAATTTTGTAGGAGTTTCATCCCCTCCCGCATTTCCTGGGTTGGGGGGCTCGTAGGATTTTCTGTTTGCCCCTGAAGAGCAAGATCCCACTCTGTTAGTAGGAATTGAAAGAGATCGGGCGATGTCTGTACTGATTCCCCCGGTAACGGGGTCATTTGTGAAATCGACATCGTGGGTTGGGGGGGTTTGTTTGTATTCATTATAAAGCTCCTCGTTTATTTCCTTCGTACAATGTAACGTGTCAACAGTCGCCGCAGTTACCTGCACTTTACCGTATGCGGCTAATTTCAACACCTGACCACGGCCCAAAATAAAAGATTTAGGGAACTCCATCGGGCCATACATCTCTTCATCTACAAACAATACACGGGTTTTCGTAGTTGACGTATCTCCCTGCATGGACATAGCCTGCATCAATTCTTTTCCAACAGATAGAGGCACCTTGACCATCAGTCATCCACACCCAAAAATTTTGCTACATCAGACCCTAAGTCTTCACGTCGAATATTAGCAACTTTTGCCATCTCTGCCAACTTCTTAGTTGGTGGCTCTAACTCGGAAATCATGGCGTAAACTTGCAGACCAGGAGCAGACCCCGGATATACACCACGGTGAACAACTGGTTGCGCCCCTGACACCTTGCTCCCCAGGGTACGAGTCATCTGAGTAAACCCAGCATCAAAGAAATCCATGCTTAGTTTATCCAAGGTAGGAATATCCCCTACAAATACTACAGCCCCCTTCTTGCCGAGACGAAGATCAACTTCCGCTAGCACACTATTAGACAATTGATCTCTAATCGCTGCGGAAATGTCCGCCGGGCTCTGGATAGATTCAGGAGCCAGTGATGCCGCAGCCATCACCGTAATACCGTTATCTAGCAACTGAGCTAACTCACTTCGATCAAACGTCACAAACGGACTATGAACCGCTGCAAGTTGATTAAAAATATGAAATAGCTGTGCTACCGTACTGTTAATCGTGGAGTGAACAGCAGTAAAGGAAGGCTTGTAAAGCTTACGTACCTCAAAATTGTCCACCAATACAGCTGGACTAACCTTAGCGTCCAGAAGCCATTTAAGACTCTGTAAGGCGTTTCGGCAAATCTGCTGCCCCTCGCTAGCCTCAGGCAAAGAAGCGATTACGCCCACACGCGGTGGCTTTCCCTTGCTCTCTAGGTACTTCCGTCCAATATCCACCAACTTAGGGGCCATTCCGCTACCGGTACCGCCTCCTAAACCAGCACAAACAAGGACATAGTCAATGTCATTGCCCCAAGAGCGCTGCATTAAATCCCAAACTTCTTCTTCTCGACCCTCAATTGTATCCGCAGCAAACTGAGCATCTTTAGCTGCACCACCCACGTCAAAACTGTGTTTATGTACCTCATCCGGTAACCCAGCAAAATCGCTCTCCGTAGTATTTAAACAACACACCTTGCGATAACCTAAATCATGAAAAGCACAAGCTAAACGACCTCCTCCTTGACCAGCGCCGATAAAAGCATAGTTAAACGCAACGTCATACCCATGCTCATCGTTAATAATTACTTGTTGAGCAGCTTGCTGGTGCTGCTGAGGAGCTAGAGCTGCCGCCACATTAGCAATAGGCACTACAGACACTGTAGATGCAGGCTTACTCGTCACAGCCGTAACAACTGGCGTAGGAGCAGACACAGATACTGGAGTAACTTCTTCTGTTGCTAGAGTCTCTTCCTCGGGAAGATCGGAAGCTTCTCCTTGTGCTGCCTGTAAAGATTGTTGAAGTTGTTCCTCACTAGGCTGTTTCGGGTCGTCGGTCATATTAAGCTCACCCTTTTTTCTGTCGCGAGTGTAAAACGTGCGCGGACCAAACTCACCATTTGGTATTACGTACGACTGATATTTTTTCTCGTCGGTCATACATTTGATTTTTTACGACCGTACCGGTGCGGGGATTGAACATTCCCCGTCGACTCCTTTATCGCGCGCTGAGCCTCCTTTTTTTCGCTCTTCGTACGATATTTGTATAATTTCGACTGAGCCCCTCTACGTTTAGGGGCTACTAAATAAGCTTTACTAAATCTCTTTTTAGCCGCTAGTTTACCCAGCGTTGCAATTTTATCTAACATGTGTGCCATCCATAGCTTTAAATATAGAGTCCGTTAATTCATCGACACAATTGTCCTTCATAACCGCGTTACTTACCGAATACAAGCGATTACTTTTGCCGATAAACGAATACTCTACCTTTTGTAACTGTAACGAGTAAAAATCAAAAATTTCGCGACAATCCTCATCTGTCATATTAACATCTACATAGTTCCTAAGGAAATGGCTTGTAACGTCCTCCTCTGCATTCACTATTACTACATCCGTTACATAAGGACGCCATATATCCCATACCAAGCAAATGAAAGGATCTACAACAACCACAGGCCTAGCGGAAGAAAATTTTGCTAAAAAATGCTCTGGGCCGGGAAACGGAAACGAAAAAAAGGAGGGAAGACTTGTAGAATAACGAGTTTGATTGCACTCCTCTAAGATTAAATCGTGTATCCGCATAACCTCGGGGTTCTCACCGTTATGGGTGTACGACGCCTCCAGGTCGATCGGTAGCAAAGTCTGACCCGGCCACAAAATTTGACCTCCACGCCCCTCTAGCTGTTTGCCAATTATGTTTGTCCACGCCCCAGGAACACTCACAACACCAATCACTTGCTGCTTAACACGTCCCACTCCTTCCCCCAAAACAGGCGGAACGCCTTCATATGTTGCGACTCCCGCTTCCATATATTTTTCTGGCATTTTGATACAAGCTCCGACTGACCAGTTATAGCCTTCGTTATAGTATTCACAATAGAAACAAGATTCGGCCCTGCAACAGGAGCACCAACTCTATTAGAAAACAACTCGCATTTTACTGTTAACCCCGTTACCTCGTTAGATACAAATTCTTGGTACGGGCTTATATCGTAAGTAATAACAGGAGTACCACAAGCAAGACTTCGCTGAGCCATTATACCTATATCAGCACGAGTGTCAGGCAACCATGTCCAATCATGCGAATGCATCTTTAAACATTGCGACAACAACGACGAAGAATAGCGGCAAATTAAACGATCGACGTGTTTATCAAGCAACTTTTGTATATACTTTCGGTCGCTACGGGGCCACGACTTACCAAAATCTAACGTGAACCGCACCTCTGGAAAAAGCTCCAAAACATCACATACGGCTGTCAACACAAAACGACCACACTCGTCAATTACGCTTGAAGACATTGGAACGTAAATAGCCACCTCGTCACTGCGACATAGCCCCTCCCTGCTCACAGCATCTAAACCGCTATCCCATAAACACCACGTAGCAGCTAACTGCGAATCGCCCTGCAAACGTTCATGTATCTCTGCCTTTATCACGCGAGAAGGACACACAACACTGTAACCGTCTAATCCACGCAACACCTGTACACTAAGCTGATGCCAGGAAGGAACAAACCAGTGGCGAGCTGTTGGAGAAACGAGCCGTGACTTTTTATGTAAGTCATCGTCGTGAACGAACCATACTAGATGTGTACACCCGTGTAATAAATTATAAACATCGTTCGATTCAACTCGCCTAAACCGGTGGTCCCACGTGTGGTCTACATTTTTCTGCGGTGACCCGACAGATAAGAACCGTACATCCATCGCTAATTCGCGACCTAAGTCTGCTAGGCGTATAGCAGCTAAAGTGATCTCAGATCGGCGGTATGGCGCACAAATTCCAAGAGTATACATAACAACAAATCAATCATCTTCATCTTGGATGTTTTATGTAGTGAAAAAATTGAGACGCCCAAATATTACCCTGGTCGCCCTCGATATGCCCGTATCGCATACCTAACTTCCAACAGACATACGGAAAACTAATTTGATCCCGAAAACTGTGCCTTTCAATTTCAGTCCACCACGTGTCGTTGAACTCCTGCATTGTAGCATTATTACGCCTAACCAAACATCCTGTCTCAGCTAACCCATTATAAGTTGGATACCCTTCGCTTTGATAGCTACTAAGTTGTTTTCGTAAAATATGTGCTTGGTCTTTTCGGTATCTTAGACAAGCATGCTCTTCTTGGTAAACACACTGGCGGTCTCTATGCCTATAAGTAGCAATATTAAACCCGTCAGCTAAATAAACATTTGCTATGTCAACCAACGGATTAATACTTTTAAAAGCGAAATTACCGTCAACCCACAAGCTCTTCTGATGGGGAGGCAAAACTATATGCGGTAAACACTTGTGATATCTCGCTGTGCGTCTAGGACACAACGGATGGGACCACCTGACATTTTGCACTTCCCACGTCATCCCACCAGTAGACATTGAACACGGCTGCAACGTATCTGAAAAAAGGATATAACGAACGTCTTCCTCTTGCTGTAATGCTTCGCCACGCAATAGTGTTTTTTGCGCTGCATCAAAGCCTGAAGTGATACAGCTATAAACGATTAGTTTTGATGACATATAAAACTTTAACCTTCTTTACGAAACCAGCGACCACCTCTATTTCTATACCGATCGCCTCTCGTAACAGCACGGTAGTGGAAAATGAAGCTTGCCAAGCACACAGCCACTTTCCACCCCTTCTTATGCCAACGCCCTTGTAACTCATCCTCATTTAAAGTCATCAACGGCGTAGGATTACGCCCGCCCTTGCTATTGTGCGTATTCCTAGGACGATACACATCTTGGTCAGAAAAGCAACCTTCCCACCAAGTTGAAACCTTCGCCATCTGAAAAAATCCGTTGATAAAAGACTCTGTCACGCAACCCATATAAGTATGGGATAAATATGCCTGCACAGCCTCAATTCGAGCTAGGCTATCAGATACCTCATAACCAGAGAAGTGCCGCCAAACCTGCTGAACTTCCGTAGAAACACCAGGAGCGTTTGAGAGAGGACCGGCTAAATGGTACCCATTGTCCAACGCATGAAGCAAAGACAAGTACCAGCCCTTAGGAAAAATAATATCGTTGTTACCGCAAACAGCATAGTCACAAGATAAGTCACGAGCTATGCGTAATCCCTGGTTCCAACTACGTGTAAGGCCGCCCCACTCATCAAAACGATGGATAATGCACTGCTGACCGGGGAACATGGGAAGCTGTTCAAATTGACTGTTAAAAGAATCGTCCCAGTCAGCAGAAGCATCATCTACCACAATAGCTACACCGTTCGCTGTAGTGGCAAAAAAGGTGCGGAGGGCTCCTACGGTGTAGTCGTGTAACTCGCCCTCTTTATGCGTAGGACATATGAAAGCAATTTTCATTTATCTATTTTTTACGGTATGCTTACGCACGGGAGTAGTTAACGCCTTTTTGACAGACCACTTTGAAGACAGACGAGAATGGAAAGTGCTGCTTTTAATACCGTACTCCTCAGCCCAAGCTGCTATAGGTAAATCACGGCCATTAAAAGAAACGATACGATTGCGACGTGAATTCCTACCCTGCTCTTTGGCAGTAGCCCAACGGCAATTACTTTTTTCGTAATTACCGTTGTTGTCTATCCTGTCTAAAGTCTTGTTCGATGGCCTCTCTCCCATATCGTCAAGAAAGTTCTTAAACTGGCCCCAATGCTTACAAATCGTAATTCCTCTCCCCCCGTAATTTTTATAGCTTGATCCTTTCTTGTCATGACACCTTTTTTTCATCGATAGCCAAGTGGTGTACGTTGGTGTCGGACTACCAGCAGTAGAATGGCCGTGCACAAAACATCGTTCTGCTCGCATCTCGTTAGACAAACACCCGCACGAACGTGTACAACCATTAGTCAAATCGCCGGTTGTAACAGAGACGTCTTTTGCGCCGCAGGAGCAATTCATACTCCAGTAATTTCGGAAAGAGGGCGTAGCATAGCAACGTCCTATATATTTAACAACTTTAAGCCTTCCGAAGGTTTTACCGGTTAAATCTTTAAATCGTTTTGAGTTCTTAGGTTTTGGGTAAACTTTTATAGGTCTTCCAGTTTTTGTGAAATACATTTTGATCATCTAAAGCTCATTTTTCTTACATAGGTGGTGCGCCACCGCCTTGGCCCATCAACATTGCGCCTCCTTGCATGCGAGCATCTCTGCGAATATCGTCCATGGTTTCGCGAACCAAAGCATGTAGCGTTGGATTAAATTGTTTAAGTTCTCGTAGCTGAGAGTCCTTCTGCCCCTCAGGTAAACCAAGCAACTGTTGAGCAAGTGCCTGTGCAGCCGCCTGTAGGTCGTTAGGTGTTACCGGTGTGTTTGGCCCCATTGTCCCGACGTACTCTGAGACAGGCGTCATACCAGCTCCCATAGCCGACTGAGCGTCAGCACCCGGAGGATTGCCGCCTCCTTGGCCTCCGGCTGCAACAGCACCTGCCATTGAGCCAGGAGCACCCATAGCAGCACCCTGACCACCGCCGGGAGGAGGAGCACCTCCTTGTCCCTTGGCAATCTCGGCAGCAAAACCAGCCTGCTCCATCTCTTCCTGAGCACGAGCCTGAAGTTCTTGCTGTGTCTGAGCTTCCTCGGATAACAGCTTCTGCTCAGACTCCCAGTCATAGCCGATGGCCTTGAGTCCTGTAGTACCAGAAACCTGCTGGCCCATCATCAACTGTAGGGCAGCCATTTGCTTCTGCATATCATCGGCAATAGTAACCCTAGTTAAGGAACCGTCAACTTTCTCCCAGCTCATCACTTCGGCAACGCCGTTAATGAGCCATTGAAGTAACGAGTTTGTCTCGAACACCAAACTTCTCCACGTACTCTCAAACAATCGCAACGCTGTAGGAGCCGCTTGCGTTGTTAAAGTACCCTTATACAGTTCTACAGGGGTGCCAGTCTCGTTCAGTAACGTCTCTACCCCTTGATCCATCAAATCACGAGGAGCCAAATTGTTAGCGTCTCCCCCCAACATGTCATACTGAACAGGGAAAGGAAGAACCTGCCACGAAGCAGGATCACGACGTCTCTTATTAATCATACTCTTCACTTGCGAGCGAAAATCACCCGCGTTGTAGAACATCATGGGGTCTTGTGAGGGAAGACCACCCGCTCCACCACCGCCTCTAGCAGCAGGCGTAATTAGACGAAAAGGTATTACGTAATCTAAAGCTATCGCCTCATTAAAACGACGCAAAACCTGTACGTAATAGATCTGTCGAAAGTTAACAAGACTACGAGGTAATCCCCACCCGCGATTTTTAATGCCCGCTAAGGTAGGTTCTTTCATGTGAAAAATAGAATCCACGTTAAAACGGAAAACCTGATTCTTCCGTATGGCTAAAAGAACCTGCTCGCTAACTCTCTCTAAATGATAAAGATGCCCTTTCTTAACTTGTAGCTTGTAGTCCTCAGGTATACGCCACAAGTATGAAATGTCATCCGTATAAGGATCGTGCAACAATTCAATTTCATGCGGATTCCATCGCTTCAACTTAATGTTGTGTTCTTCGTCCTCAGGCTTATCCATCACCTTCCAAGCACCACGCCACCCCGTCTTAGGACACGTAGCTACAAATTCAAAGTCCGTACTCCACTTGAAGTTAAATCGACTGTTGCTGTACACCTCTTTCAACGGATACAAATCACCAGTCTTAGGACACATTAAAAACCGACGAAATGGAACAATGGTACTACAGAACGCATTCCCATAACACATGCGATCTCGCATCATGTTCTGGAGAAATTCCATCACGCCAAGAGTGTCAGTTAGATACGTTATCCACTTCTTCTTTTCGTCATCCGATACGTCACCTGTAATATCAATATCGGTAAGAAAATAAGAAATGATCCGCTCCATCGCCATTCGATAGGTGCCAAACACACCCCAGATATATTCCGACCACCACAAAGCATTCTTCATGGTCGTCGGCATATTTTGGCTGGCGACGTCTTGAAATGGGTCAGGAAACTGCTGATCCCCTGAACCAGTTTTCCAGTAAGGGGAATTGGTAAGCGACATCTTCGTATCCTCCGTGACTTAAATAACTACTACCCCTCCGTAAGGAGCATGTCTCGATGACGATCTAGAGTTTCTAGAGCGTCCTCTGCATTAGCTATTGCCTCTACTTGTTTTCGCATCTCCTCTTGCAAGTCAGGGTGTTCCCCTATACCCGCCGGATTTTCAAAATACACCATCAAGTTATGAAGCGCGGATGTTTGTTCCGCCATAAAATTATTTCTAAGCGACTCATAAGCCATTTCTTTACGTTTAATTGGATGGGCCATGTGTCTCCTTAACAACAGCGTCAATAGCACTATTTAGAACTGAATTCTGCATACCGTCAGCTTCTTTTTCGGTAATAGGTTCCTTCTCTTCCGCTGGTGGAGATGATTGCATCTCTAAATCGGGGAAAGGTAAGATCATCTGATGTTCTTCCGTAGCCGTCTTTTCAGTTACCTCACAGCCACCGCCACCACAACATTCATCCGGCGTTGAACTGCTAATAACGCCATGTTTTTCCATCGTCATCGGATTTCCTCCATGCTATCGTCATCCTGTGTGTGCTTGAACAACACCACGATGTCTAACACCCCACAGTTAAAATGAATACCCACACTAGAACAATGATAAATCTTATTTTCTCGGGGTACCGTCATTTTAATCTTTACGTCCCCCAGAGCGGGAGGCATAAACTGATATCCGTCCTCATAACGGGTGTCATAAATTAAAGCTAAACAAGTCCCCCCATCCTGAATTTCATGGTACCTGGCAGCCATTGTACCCATATTTGGCATCTCAAAGTATACTTCCTTCTTAGGCTTAACAGGTAATGGGCCGTTAACAAATGACATCTCTAACGTCTCAAACCCCGAAATAACTTTATCACGTACCTCCTCGTCACGTACCTCTTCCTTCACCTGAGCTATCGTCTGCGCCTCAACAGGTCTTGACGCTGTCGGAGCAACCAATTGCGAAGAAGAATGCATGTTGGCTAAAACCCCAGCCATTTGAGATAAAACCTCAGTTTGATTAGCCAATTGCTGTGACAAATCACGGGTAGTATCAACAGCAGGAAGCTGTCTATCTACTGGTACGGATGATTGAGGTGGTATTGTAATTCTATCTGTAGCCATTTCTACCTTTCCCTTTGATTCAGACTTAGAAGACTTCGGAGAAATAGAGGCCATTTTCTCCTCCTCCTCAAATTTTTCGATGTCCGCAGCAGCCTCCACAATAGCACGAAAGGCAGAATCCGCATCACCTGTACCTACTTGATTCACCTTAGCATTAAATCTTTTTTGATGTTTAGCAAACTTTGCATAATCTACTGTCTTGTTGCCGTCTTCCATATCAGGATCCACAATTACCAGCCCAGGCACATGAGCGTCAAACCCCAAAGATTTACCTTCCTTTGTTGACGAAGGTATTGTAGTCCCATAGGGAGTGAGCCCAGGATGATACGCAGTTGGATCTGGCGTATGAATTTCTATCGCACCTTTAGCTATATCAGCCTTAGCCACAATCACGTCCTCTGATAGATAAAAAAAAAAAAGACTACTTATATGCCTGACGGCTCTGCCACCCCTCTGTCATCATCATCATCCGACGGATCAAACTCATCGTCTCGCGGTGCTTCGTGAACATAATAACTCGGAACGGCACTTTTTGTCAGGCTAGGATCTCCCAACCAACCGTCTTCTTGCACACTTAAATTACTGACACGAGCACGATCTATAGTGGAAATATCTTCAGACGCAGCAAACGGTAACTTAAATGCTTCCGTACGTGAAGTAAGAATATACCTTGAACCATCAACATCTGGTTGCGTCATCGAAACTGGAACCCCATAAAATATCCAAACAGAAACCTCGTCCTTCTCTAGTTTTCCCACGTGACGAAGCATTACCTCAAAATCGCCAAATACCCTCACCCTGGGGAAATCACCTTCGGGCATCTCGCAAACGCACCAAGACGGGGACGTATCAACATCAACCGTCTCCTGTGTGTCAGGGCGCGCAATCCTCTCTGACAACGCCAAGGGTAGACTCGTTAAGCCTACTGCGTAATCTTGTTGTGCCTCGTCAAGCGATACGGAACCCATCGCTCTCGGCTGAAGAGACATTGCTACGTTTTTTGGAAACATCGACGTTAGAGTGTTCCATTTCACCTGATCTGACTGAGTCACGATTTTCTCCGGCTGAAACATATGTAACAATCACGGTAGCTTCACGTCCAGTTTGAGTTAGTGGGCCTGGACATACAACTAAGTTTTGAGTTTCTGCCACCCACTCGTTGATAGCCCTTTCCAATTTCGCCGTCGTCGGGGCTTGAAAGGCTTTAACTTGTACAACTGCCGTTGGTACAAGAGAATCTCTAACACTAACTAACGGGTGTTCCACCTAAACGTCCTCCATAGAAGAAAACACATCTTGTATATTTTTACGGCCCAACAAAGTTTTTTCTGCCAGCCGGGTCACGCTTTCTTCCGGTTTAAACGAAAACACGTGCGGCTGTTCTATCGCAGGCTGATCCGCCCGGAACGCCACCGTTGTGTAGTTAGACATTACACCAAATGCCTGTATCCGCTGTGTAGGCGAATTAGTTAACAAAATACGTGACTTATCCATCGCAAGAGGATCGTAAATCACCAATTCCTGAAGGCCGTACTTCATCATCAAATCTCGTTTAACGTCAACCTTGGCTACGCTTAAAAACTCTGCTTTTAATTTAAGCCAGTCCACTTGCGGAACTGCCCACAATACGTGATTCCAAACAGAACTACCGTCCACTTCAAAACCCGCAAAAATTGGTTTGTCAAAAATCTTACGGTGATATGTTAATCCAGTTTCCTGCTGAATAGACGATAGCACTTCATTGTCCAAACCTCCCCACAAAACGGGAGCCGCCACCGTATACCACACCCACTGCGGAAAATTTGAAAGGGACTCTGGGTTACCCTGGAATTTAATGTCTGCTACGTTCACAACGTGCGGAGAAAATTCCGTAAACTTACTTTGTATCGGTCGAGTGTTGGATCCGTCCACGACTAGCAATTCCTTTATCCCCAGATGCGAAACATCGACCCCAGCATAAACGATAACTGACCGTCCCGCTCAGCTTCTTGAAATAATTTCCAGCCCTTTACTAATTTGTCGAAAGCCTTCTTATCCTCACCAGAAAATTGCTCCCCCAGCCGAGAAAGTAATTTTGAAGGAGAGCTACTAGCCTTAGGAAACAACACAGGCTGCAAGTCAAAACTAGTAGGTTTATCAGAAGAAAGCCATAAATCAGGGGGGAAATAAACACCTGCTCTAGCACAACCAATACCTACTTGCGCAAAAAAATCTTCCAACGAAAACCCTACAAATACCAGATCCCCCAAAGCGTCTGAATTCTTAGCTATAAAATTAGCCACCGCACCACATACAGGCAGCTTACTACTTTCCTTACCCCGACTAGCTGCACGATACGTTACAGCACGTTCTAATGACGGTACAATTAAATGAACATCCTGTAACTCGTCTGCCTCCTCCGTCATCGTATAGCCAACTGCAATCGCTCTTTTATATTTGTGCTCCACTTTTTCCTCACGGTGTGACAATATCGCTAGGATTAAAAATATCCACTTCACTTTTCGCTACTTTATGCAGTACATGTCGGCCTACAGTAATATCGTAATCGCCATCGTCTCGTATCTTAACATCCACCGCGCGAAGACGTGTAAACATACGTAATTTTTCCCACGTAGGAGTATTTAGATCTATTCCTTTCATCGTCTCCTGCGGCATACACCCAACCATCGCAGCCCCCATCGTAGTCGCCCACTTACGCAAACGCTTTTGCGCCTCTGCACCACGAGATGCTTCGTGTTGAAACGTATTACCTGCATTAGTTGCAGATAAATCGGATACGATAAACAAATCCAAAGGCGCAGATAACTTCTCTAAATAACTTGTCGCAAAAAGCTTGTTCCAACTGTTATTCCTCTCGGCACAATTCTCCCACGCTTTTCCGCCTATTTCCAGCAGCCTGTGATCTCCTTGCTTACTAGGCGACTTTGCCAGATGTAATACTTGATTGAAATCCAACACATTCGTCAGTGCATTAGCAATAATCTTGCCCGACAAGTAGGCTAATGCTGGTCCCCACCCCACTAACACCAAACTACGCTCACGATCTAAAAACTCTTCCTCTGCGGGACGCAAGTCTAAACCCAATACAACATCTTTAGACCGACGCTCCCCCTCAGAAGCTTCGTACTCTTCTTTTAAAACACGTGCTTCTTCCGCAGTATGCGCAGCCGATACAGTCTCCATCCAGGGAATAACCGTATCTCGAAAACCGGAAAGTAGATCGCCCTCATCAAACGGATACGCAGCTTGAGTAGCGGCTGAACTGATAAATATTTCTTTCAAAGGAGACCGGTCCTCATCTGAGATATCTTTATATGGCATTTTTTCAGAGTCTAATCGCGAGTCTAAATCGTGAATTGCCATCGCATATAATTGACGAGAAGCTACCATCGCCCCCACTAACTGCCGCAACCCCCGGTCAGAAACTACAAGCCCCTGCGCACATTCAGTCAACGCAATAAACCTATCCTCTAACTCAGTTGCTTCCTTAGACTTTTCTGCAACTGCTTCTTTTGCTTGAGATACAGGATCATCAGAGGACGCGTTTTCACCGGCGTTTTCACCAGCGTTTTCACCGGCGTTTTCACCGGCTGCATCCTCCTTTAAATGATTATAATCATGTTCCATTATCGTTCCCTCGCTGCTCTGTACGTCTCGACAATAAGTAAGGCTTCCGCACGATTATGGTCCTTTTTACGGTTTAACGACGCATTAGGGAACAGCTTCTGAGCTCGCAACCTTGCGGCTTCCTTGTCCTGCTTTATCAACCCTTGTGCTTTTTTCCATTTAACAGGTCGAATAGTATCATGAACTATGCCGTGACTGTACAAAAATAAAGGCCACATGCCAAAATTATTACCGACCGTAAATCCCGTCAAGGGCGTATCTCGGGGAATAGGTTGCTGATGCTCAATGACAACAAAAAGCTTGTGCCACAGAGGTTTGCAAGCAAGAAATATATCCCATAAAGACCCTAAATCCGTTTGAGTCCGATAACTAGTGTTGCCGCTAGCTGTCTTACGAGACATAGCTATACGCACAGTAGGAATATCCACTGATATCGACTTCCGAGAATTTGTGGGGTGTAAAAATGCGATGGCTCCAGTAGCGCCAGGGTCAATCCCCACATACAAGGTTAAAAACTCCTTATCTTCTTTAGGCAAACTTTGTAAAAACTCCTGTAACTGGGCATAACCATCATTTTCTTTCATACCACTCTTTGTCCTCGCTTTCTTCCACGTAAAAACTGTGTCTTTGACTCAACGGCATCCCCCTCCGATTTAGAGTTGTGCTGTTCAGCCAGTTGTTCTGATTTTGGCTTTGTAAATTCCGGACTGGGAGGCAGGTCTGTAACTACCGAAAACTCAGGAAAATTATCGGTGCTCTGCTCAAAAGTATGCGTCTCCTGAGCCTCCGATGGTTTGTCAAGGTTACACCTCGTAACCTCCTTACGGTAAGCCTCCATTAACAGGTAAGAACAATAAGCATCGTACACTGCTTGATGATATCGATGATCGTCCTGAAGCTGACTCGTAACTTCATATTGCTCCAGACACAGTTTTAATTTCCACCTAATACCTCTTGCCCGAACATTCAAAACGCGATTGAAATAATCCTTCATCGAATCAGTTCGTTGAGGAAAACATTTCCAACGATGCACGGAATGAGACGGGTCTAATGAATCTAGCAGTGCTGTAGCTTTAAATATTGCGCCGGTATCCCACAATTGGTTGTCTCCTATCACAAAAGCATGATCAAGATACCTGTTGAATGTTCCTCGTAACATACGCTCCTCAGCTACTCTGCCGTTGTGAGCAACATATGGCAAATCTCTTGTATTCCAAGCCTTGAAAAACTTCTTATAAAAATGAAGCGCTTTATACGGAGCAACGCCCTCTTTCTTCATAACATCCCATGTTATACGCCAATCACGACCCATTATCGACTTAATGTGATTTAGTTTATAACGTAACAATTCCTCGTCAACGCCGGGATGCACAGACCAATCTAGCACTATATTCAACTGATCAACTACACGACGATCCTCCACCATCACGTGACCGATTTCCATTACAAAATCAGTACGCTCATCCCCTCCAGTATATTCAGTGTCTAAACAGAGGTAAGTGTCAGGAAAAGTATGTCCGTAACGAGCCGTGAAATATGGCTCCCATTCGTTTACTATCATAATGGCCCGTTCCTTCGAGCATAAAACTATCTAATAGTTTCAAAATTATTTTCCTCTTAAAGTTTGAACAGCAACCTTGATGTTTTTCCAAAAGCCATTCAAACGTCTTTGCCACCGAGGCGTTCTCATAAGTCGGACACACTCATCACCTTTCGCCACAAGCTCGGCTACTGAATGAGCTGGTCCCGTGGGATCGATGGTAGCCTCTCGACATCCTTTGAAATGAATGCCCGCTATAACTGTGCCTATTAAAGCTAGCACAGCCATCTGAGCCAGCGGTTTACACTCAAACCAACCAGACTTCGTAAGAGCGCTCACCATAGTAGTGTCCTTACTTTCAACAGATAGCCCTACGTATTTAACGTAAGAACCGCATGCGTCACCTAACTCATCCATGGTGACGCCTTGCTCTTTTAGGTGCTTATCCAATTCCGGCCACGAACCGTCTTCAATGCGGCTAGCAACTAACTCCATCACCTGCTGAAAATTATGGGCTACATCACGGGAAGCGTTATATAAACGAGGATCCCCCTCAGACATCCGTGCCTGCAACATCGTCAGATACTCCTTTCCAAATACTCATCGGAAACTTCGAACTGCGAAGTCAGCAAATGTAATAACTGTGAAAACCCTGGATACTCAAACAACGACTTGTATTCCTTAACTATAGACATAAACTCATCATAGTACGCGGGAATTGTAAACGACTTCATAATTTTACCCGGCCCTCGATTCGGAGAAAAATGAACCCCAAGTATAGGACGCCACCTACAGCTCTCGCTAACTAGACCGTGCGAATGCTCGCACAAATCGTACAAGTAAGTTTCGTTGCCGGGGCCGCCATACATATACTTTTGCGTCGAGTATAGCTCCTGCTGTCGCTGCATTAATTTTGGTGTGTAATACCGCTCAGTCTCTACAAAGTGCACCCCACTCATCCGCGTTGAATTTTTTCGTATGGCATTGTTATAAGGAATAGCTTTGTCTGGCCAGTTGGGTAGATAATACGGCAAAACATCTTCCAGTAACATTATGTCAACATCAATGATGTAGGTGAACCTCCCTCGTACTTCGGGCACCTCAAAATACCTATACACACTAGGGTGGTGGTGATTCTTCTCGTTCTGAAACTTCCGTATCAAAAACGAAGTACCAACAACCTCCCTAATTGCAGCTAATTCCTCGATGTATATTGCCTCGAATCGAGCAGGGTCACGAACGATTATCTCAACGAAACTATGCGGATTGCTACGTAAGGCAAAAAACGTGAAAGGCACCAACATGTCTTCGTAAAATCTGCCTACACCACTAGCTAAAAAACCTAAGTCGTACATCTATTACGTCCCCGTTTTCATACGCCTTTTAGCTGTGCAGTTTACACAATACATACTTATAACATCGTGCGGGTCGAAGTAAGCCTCTTTTTCGCAGGATGTGCACGTTTCAAGAGTATATGTTTTTGTATGGCAAGACATAGGGCAACTATCACGTCCAAAATAGCAGCTGTAACATTTAACCGTGTTTGGAAAGTTTTTAGGGCAAACAAAGGGCTCTTCCAACCTTGCCCTACGCTTAATTAGCTCGCGATTATAACTGCTAATGCTCGAAGTAAACCGAAGCTCGCGAAAATCCGGGCCGTCGTCTGACAGTGCTGGCTCTAATAATGCTAAAAAACGAAGGCCACACAATTGCTTAGCGTTCTCAAACTGGTATTTGGGCTCCTGCCGTACTCCCCTCCGTCGAGAAAACATAAATCCGTGTCCTTGATCATCCCGATGTTGAGCTAAGTAAAACACCTTTTTTGTTGACCAATCTTGGTGCATCCGAAGAGGACAAGCGCTGCCAGATAAAACTTGTATGGTAACTCCATATACCAACTTCTTTAAAGACCGATGAATTTGTGCGTCAAGAACTTGTACCGGAACCCACTCCTTGTTCCTTTGCTCATTCCATGGATGTACCACGTCTCCAGCACACAAAGATTTAATATTAGCCGACAACCTCCAAAAAGTATGAAAAAGATCTTTTGAGGTTGGGGACGATCCTACGTACTCAAAAAGCGACTGTGCAACTGCCTCTGTTCGGCAAGCTATCGGAAGTTCCTGACAAACGTCAGTGACAAATACACCAAAAGTCTCCCCCTCTAAAGCCACATCTGCATAGCGAGAAACGAGCGACTTCATCAACCGATCACGGCGACGAAGAACACCCGAAATGTCGTAACGTTCATTATTCGAAATCGTCGATATTGTTTCCATGATTATCTTCCGGGTAAGAAGCTTCGGGAATATCCTCCTCTACCTCCTGTGGAGTCTGGGTTAAGTGCTCTCTAAATTGCTTGGCTAATGTTTCAATATTGTATAAATGCTGTATTGCCTTCTCGCCGTGATGCTGCGAAAAAATTGACTTAACCGTCTGTGAATCATCCGCAGATAGCTCCGATAAGTCAGTAGCTACATCAACGGATTTCATGCCATTTACAGACGCACGATAAGTCACGATAGGCATCTCACGAGACTCGTCCGCAAACGATCGCCAAGAGGCCAGCTCACGCGTTACACTAGTGACCACCTGTACAAGCGTTTCCGTATAATCAGCAATTTTATCGCTCATCTTCGACCTCCTGTAGCTCTATACATAAATCATCCACAATAATAGGAGTACCTTCCCCTACGCCCAGGCACTGACAATTGTGGGCAAAAAACTCAACTGCTTCTTCATAGGACATACCTTGCGATTCATAGCACCTAATAATCTTTAACATAGAATAAGCCACAAGGGGGCCTACACCCGCGTGCTGCTCCGCCACACCTAAGATAGCCGCATCTAGCCCGTCAAAAACAATAGCCTCGGTCTCTGCTACGTTATGAAAATACTCGTCAATTGCTCGACGTTTTGGGTGTATTTCGCCTGTTCTCATGTTGTTTTTATTTCTCGTTGGTACTTATCGTTTAACCTTTGCTTATAGTAATGATACTTTCCCCAACCCCCACCTAATTTAATTACTGTTGCTGAATGATGTATAACATGTGAATATTTATCGATATCAGCAGGTGCTGTTACTCCTTCGAAACCATTTACTAAAATAGAATAGATACCATTTCCAGTTTTCTCCTCTACTCCAATACAATAATCCTCTACATACAAATGAAAGTCATCAAATGTCTTGTCATCAAATTTGTGGTTGTCTGATTTGTCAATCAATATGAAACAACAATCAACCGTTTCATATCTATAAATTCCAGCTGGTCCACACCAACTCGCATCGTATTGAGTATTGTAATTTCTACCTACAATACCCAAAGCAGAAAATTTTAATTTCTGTTCTTTTAAAATGCTAATAGTAGTATCAATGGCATGCAACAAGTTAGATGAAAAGGAAACATCTTCGTGTAAGAATAATATCAAATCCTTAGTACTACTATCTATAATGTCATTGTAATTTGCTGCTGGTTTCTTTTGATCTGTTGTAGTGATAATCTTAAAGTTACCTTTTAGATTTTCTAAGCTCGGCCCTAAGTGTTTTTTATACAGCTCTTCATTATGCTTGATGTGGCCTATTGTATATTGTCTCATTTATTTTTTACTCTTCACCATTACAAAACCGAGATAAACTCGATAACCCCCTTCAACCTCGTGGCATTTGTCACCAAAAATTAACACCACACTGTCTGGTTTATCACCCCACGAATGAAGCGCACGTAAACCACACTGTATCCCTGCCCCCCACACAGACGTATCCGTCTTCTCGACAGTTCTATATGCAAAGACTGGAACACGCACCTTATCCCCGCTTCTAGAGATAGACCACTCAATGTCTTCCGTAGCTATTGAAGACGTGGCTACGTGATACTCTTTAGCCGGGTCAAAGTCCAACATAAACACAGGCTGTTGCTTACGTTCAATATGCTGATCTACATTTATATATTTATCAATGAACTTCATCGAATCGGTAAACCTTTAAATCAAAATCGTGGTTATTGTAAGATTCTTTCCCGGTGCCGTGGAGCATCCAAGGATACACCTCGTCTGACGCCTTTTGGCCCAGGCCTCTACGACCTGCACGCCCACCTACATTAACATGCACAACACAATCTCTGTCTACCCCCTTGTAGCAACATTTAGCGTGGCATTGAGCTATCGACTTCATATCACAAATAGAAGCTCCTTGCTGCCTGCATAACTCCCCTAATATGGAATCCCCGCCATTATGATACACCTCCGTAAACGGATAATCCCACTTCTCTAAAAAAGAAGACTGCGTTGCCCACCAAGCCCCAGTTGCAAACCTGAACTTATGTGCTTTTTCAACAGATTGACCACTGTACCACGGTTGTTCTTTGATACCCACATGCTGATTTCCTCTCGAACGGATGTGATGAATCAAGCCCACAAGCGTGTGTTCCTCCAAACAACGATTAACATGCCCCCACCAATCCTGAGACGACTTCCCTAAGTCAAAGTACGAATCATCGTCCAACCACATGACAAACTTGGACTCCTTTAAAACAGAAGGCTCTTCCTGAAACATCCGTCGCATCAACGGGTACTTTCCAACATTAGCGTTATCCGTAGGGTGGTAAACGAAGACAGGACAATAACGACCGACATGCCCAGCCCAATCCATTACGCGCTGCAATGAAATATCAGACACTTCGTTTAAACCAATGCGAACGTCAGTCACGCGTGCCTCAGACTGCTGCTCACCCAAAATAACCGCTTTCAAGGAATCTAAAGTACGGCCTATAAGCTCAGGATGATCTCCATACGTCATTGTGCATATACTGAACATTAAACACCCTGTAAAATGCCCAAAGCAGGTAGACAATCAGCCCACCACGGCCCAACTGCCATACCTACTTTGAGACAAATTAGTCCCAATAAGCCCCCGCCAAGTAACTTACAAGAACCCCCGCAACAATATCACTTCTTAATACATGGACTTACGAGGACGTAACTGTTTCTTCGCCGTCTTCTTCTTCTTTTTAGGCGTAACAGCCTCCCGAATTTTTGCTGCCATCTGCGTACCCGTTACATACTCCTCTACGGAGTCTTCCGCAGCAATCGACTCAACGTGATCAATCGTATTCTCTATAACAGTCACTACGCGATCACGACCGTCTAACAAGATTTCAATATTACGTTGAGTTGTTGCCTGAAGATGCTCAAGAACACCAATAGTATTATCAATTTTCTCAACAAACTTGTCGTCGGCCTTATCTGTTGAAACCGATTCAAACTTGTCCAACACATCCGGCTCGCCAGCGATGAGAAAATTATCTAACTTTTGCGCCTGAGTATACGTCTTTTGAACATATTGAAAAACCGTGCCTGGAATTACTGGTCTACGGCCACCCGAACGCTTATTGTTAGTATCAGCAACAGAACCTTTGATCTCATTTGCTAAATCGTTAGAGGACCACCCATTTTTACGAGTTTGGTTTAACAACGCAGTTCGCTTCCTAGCGCTACTAACCCGACCTAAATGCTTAAAATGCTCAAACTGCAAACACTTTCCGTTCACCAGGGGATCCTGCGTCTGGTCAGAAATAAAACTCTGGTCATAAACAATCTCGCCGGTCTCTTCGTCAGTCGTCTTACAAAATACTGCGGCAGTATTACGCCACTCGTAAAGTTGATTAGTATTGGTAATACCCCAGTAAGCAGCAAGTTTAGTCACCTCAATAGCATCGTCAGCCACAGCCTCGTTATCTGTGATCCGATCAATCTGACAACCAAGCTCAATACACAACAAAACACCTGCATTCGCGAACCGGCTTAATTTCTGATAACCGTCTTTAGCTATCTTTGCCGTTTCCTTGTGCATCGAACCTAGTAACTCCGCACGACCACTGTCATCAATTTTTACTACTGCTGCCATAACACACTCCTTAAATAGTACTATTTACGAGACCATGGGAGTCCACGCTATCCCGTCTCGAACGTGATCTAGAAACGCAGCATAGGGCTGCACAAGTAAGGTAAAATCCTCATCCTTAAATAAATGGAAACTGCTGTTGTCTGCCGTAAACGCTTCCCAGTCTCCGTTGTGAAGAATTAGCCCGTCTCGGAACCCTTTACGAGGAAAAACTAAACCAAAAGGCCTAGCCCCTGTTGTCATCCGTTGCGCCGCGTCCTCGTAAAAAGAAATGAAAGGCAAGTTCCGAAAAGACTTAAACCACATGGGATGGATAGCCCCTGCATTCCTGTGCAAGGGCTCCATCCCCGCAAGAGCAGTCCCAAATAGTACGAGAGGAAAATTTGGAAACCTGTCGTTGAATCCTTCAAAAGTTAGTTCACCTCCTCCTTGCTTACGAAGCTCATGCAAAACATTTTTATGTAACTTCAGTCTCCTAACTGTAGCCTCAACCCTAGTAGTTTCCCACTTTAGGGCACGCATATCCGTATCGTCATAATGAGGTACGTCGATCTTAGAAGTTAACGGAAAAAGTGGATGTTCAGAATCACTCATTGTTACCTCATTTTTGCTTGCTCACCCCTGTATATATTTTCGTAGTTATCACCTAAAGACATCGTGCGACGTACTTCTATTCCAAGCCCCTTCCGTAGCAACGTCATCACTTCCTGAGATTCGTGAATCATTCCACCAACCTCTTGCCAAGGCAAAAACTCACCCTTCTTCATTCCTAATAACGGAACGCTAGCTAAACACTCAAGGTCAGCACTCGGGCTTTTAACATCCATCCTCCAGCCCAGGTCATGTAGCCTCCCCTTCTCTGGCCCCTTGTAAGTTGTCATGATCTCGTGGAGCATTGCAACTGTTGCCCAGTTCCAATCCCAAACGTGATATTGCTTAGGCTCACCTTCCTCGTCCATCTCTGTCCACCAAATAAACCGTGTTCTCACACGTCGATTAGTGGGCGCTAGAGAATTCTTTGCACATGTAAGACGAACACCAACACCCTCAAACTGACTGTTAGCAATTCGTTTGCTCCACACAGAAGTACGAATCTCATACGTCTCTAAAAAGCTAACTAACTCACCGCCAGGAGTATACTCAGTCGTCCTGCCGAGATCGTCCGTCTTCTCCTTAAGATGATTAACTAAAATAAGGCTGAAAGGCCAATAATCAAGCTCCGTTTTCCACCCCGAAAGAAAGTCACTATTCTTAAGTGCTTCAATCGGGAACCCTCTGTCCCCATGTCCTCGCTTCTTTATTTTCTCTTGTCGCTCCTCGCTACTAGCTGCTTTCAGGCTATCAACACCAAAAACGACAGGGATCACCTTACCAGGACCTGGCTCAGCTGCGGTTCCCAGCATACCCGACTTAAACTGCGAAACATAAAACTCTAGCCGCCTCTGCCAATCCTCAAGCGACTCACAACGATTGTAAATAACTGCGCGGTCATCGTCTCCATACCGCATCACATTTGCGCACAGCTGGGGGTTATATTTACTCTCAGTATCTAAATGAACGCTTCTCCCGCCAAACTCATAAAACCAACGAAATACCTCATACGCAAGCGTAGATTTGCACGTACCCCATTTTCCAGAAAGCTGCACTAGTGAACTCAACGGCCAAACGTCATTACCAGTAAGATACTCGAACGCTAAACTACCTAATGGAATACCTACAACGACCTGCGCAAAGTCCTCAGTCGATCCAAATACTGAGTCTGCGTTAAATGTCTGACGAGCAGTCCGTGTCATACCATCCATCATGGCATCAAGTGACTTTGATCGATTGTCTGCATTCCATTGCACACTTAAGTCTGCTCTCTTCTTCTTCGAAGTCTTCGGAGTCTTGCCAGGATAGGCATAACCTGCCGGTTTATCGGTATCCGCAGTTTCTGCTGTTTCCTTCGGAAGAAGATGGCTGTCATCCTCCGGAGATGTACTCAAAAGATTGTCCAGCTCCTTATCAAAGCTAGATTTACTGTTTCGTTTTTTACCCATAATTTCCCTTCAAACAAAAAGAAGGCAGAGGGACCTAGAGCGTCCCCTCTGCCTTCAAAAAAGAACCATATTAGCTGCGACGCTTAAGTTTGCGTTTTGGACTAGTCCGCTTCGTATCCTTAGTCTTGGCTAAGGCACTACTCGCCTTACTCATACTAGTTTCCATAGCAGTTTCAATGTCAGAAGATTCTTCTTCCGGATCGAACTCATCGGAAGACGTTTTGTCTTCTTCAAAATCACTACTAAACGCAGACGCCATGTCATCAAAATCTCCGTCAGTAGCCGCCGTGGCCCCTTCCGCTTCAATCTCACCGCCCTCAAACTCGTCGTCTGGAGTCGTATTTAACGTCACGTCAGTAGGACTTATTGCGACCAACGGACCATCACCGCCCCCGACGTCTTCAAACGCACTAAACTCTTCAGGAGCGTCGTCCGAAACTTTCTCTTCTTCGAAAGCTTCTTTTGGCATAACGAACTGGCTACGCGACTTAACAACTGCTTGCACCGAGTCGTACTGAAGATACTCAGGATTTGACATCCAAGCAAACTCGAGCAGCTTAGGCACGTCCGCAAACGCACGCGCGGTTAAAGTTGCTTCCTCTTCGACAGAAGTTTCATGGAGAAGATAGGAATCGTCATCGTCTCCCTCTTCCTTCCAACCGAACAAATTCTTCTCAAAAATTTGTCCGGCTTCGTCCGCTGTCATTGAAGCAGAATACTTAACACCGCTATCCGCAGTGTAACCCGTGTTCACCTTAACCTGGTAACTAGCCACATCGTCTTTTCCAGGCACAACACCATTCCACGTGGAATTATTTGTGTCCTCCGGCTGCCAGACCTTCGGGTTAAAAATAGTGAAAATATTTCCACCGCTGATAGCCCCAGTCTCAGCATCAAAAGTGCCGCAAGGATCACCGTAACGATACAAACCAGCAGGATTCTCGTCTGGATCACCAGACCAATCTTCTTTTTGCCGTTGGCACAGCTCAAGAATTTTGCTGCCGCAATCAGACGACATCCACAGAACGTAAAGCGGATCACCTTCTGCTAGACCAAAAGGCCCATTCCGGTCAACAACTTCAACTTGTTGATCACGGTTAGTATAAGTCAAGCGAGTTGTATTCATCGTCTCGCCTAACTCATAAATATGACAAACCGCAAAATAGCGATTTTTCATAGTCGCAATTGCAGATTCCCGAAAGTTACCAGAACTAGACATCCCGCCTTTCATGAGTCGGTTCCACTTGGAATCCCATGCGCCCCCAGAACCAAACTCACCAGCGTCATAAGCGTTCGTACAGTTATGGTAAAACGTCGCGTAGGGTAGATTCCAGAAAGGTACGTTTTCCTTCTCAACGTTATACGTATCTTTCTTATACCGCAACGAACGTGTAGACGGCGTTTGGCGACTAATAATAGCGCTAAACACCTCCGACTTACAGTTAGGCATGTCATCGTTTGTGATGCCAACCCACGGCGCTACTGCACACGGCCCGTAAATCGACATTCCACCAAGCTGATCCTGACGAGGACCAATACGGCCTGGGTCTAAAGACTCGCTGGGATTCGTAGAGGTTAACGTATTCCAAATACGAATCGCAGCTTTGCCGCCTCGATAGCAGCGACCTAAACGCTCCAGACGAACGTTTGTAAGACTAGGATTAATCGTATGATCGCCGCGTGGCGTAGAAACTGACATCGCGCTTTCTTCGTCTGTCTTTAAAGCGCGATTCTCCGCTGTGTTAGTTTTTCGGGCCTTAATCTTACCACTAAATTTTTTAACCATTTTTTTCTCCTCGTTTTTTCAATTTTTATCATTGTTAAGCTCATTTTCAATGCGTTCTACGGCAGATATGATTTTCAAGAAGACAGCGTCTTCGTCTAAGAGGTGACCGTTACGCTCCAAATCAATCGTTACCCATTTTCGATAACGTGTGGTTTCTCTAACCAACGAGCGATAATTTCTAGCGACCTTCTTTTGAAATTCATGATCAGATTCGTATATATCAGCATCACGAGTAGTGTAACATCGCTCTGCCTTCTTCGCAACCAGCCCAACACTGTTTTTTATCGAAATGTCTAAGTGAATAATTAAGTCAGGCACAGGCTGACCAAAAATATCGTAATCTACCTTGTCTAGATGAACTGCCAAATCCATGGCCTCCTCATCCGGTACCTTAGCGCAGCTATACGCGACATTTGAAGGGCACCAACGATCACAGAGAACGTAGTCTCGCACGATGAGATTTGCGTCCAACTCAGGTCGTACTTCAAAACGATCCACTGCAAATAACGTACTGCCAATCTTTATGTGCACATCTCCATACTGCCCATTTAAATACTCGCCAATTAACTTCCCGTATACCGTATGCTGATAACGAGGAAAAGAAAATTGAGCCACATCCTTGCCTTGGGAAACTAGGTGCGCAAAAAGACGTTTTGTCTGCGTACCCTTACCCGAACCGTCAATTCCTTCTATGACGATAAACATGTATAATCCTCGTTAAGTGTAATTCATAACCATCCCGTTCTTTGTAGAAGTACCCGTAGGCAAACCTAGTTCCTTTGCTTTCTCTGTAGAAAGAGCCTCGCCCCAATGCAACATCATGTCTGCTTCAATACCTAAATAGTAGGGCTCCTTAGTAGTAGCCGCTCCATCTAAATCAGTAGGGTAAATCGGAACGCATTCCCGCATGGCAAAAGGCAATATTTCCTCCGCCACGAACCTCACATTTTCATAGGGCACCTCCAATAAAATAGCGTCATGAATCTGCAACAAAACCTTAAACAAGCTAGGGTCACCTGTATCTAAACGTGCCTGATATAAATAACCCATCGCACGAGAAACTACACTGGCGATCATTGACTGTATAGGGAAGTTCATAGCTTGTCTACCAAATTCACCTTGCAACCCACGATCGTCTTCTGCTACCGGAGGAAACCTCCTATACCGGCCAAAACAGTTAACTAACCACCCCTCATAATTTACTTTGCTATTCTGGCGAGGTTTTCTATTGGCCCTGTCTTGACACTCAGCAAAGAACGGTTTTAGCCCTGGGTACATGTAAAAAATCGTGTCGACAATGCGCTGCGCATCATCAATACTCACGCTAATGCCCTGCTCCTTAGCTGCCATGGCAATTGCTTTAGCCCCTCGGCCATATGCAATACCGAATATCACGCTCTTAGCTACTATGCGAAGATGTGACTTATCAATAGCCGCCATAGCAGATTTAGTAGGTTTACACTCTAAACCAAACGATAACTTCGCAACATTTGAGTGGATGTCATAAAACTCGGGGTGCGACTCACCAAGCTGATTACGTTGTGCGTGATCTATCATACGGCGATCATTAGACATAATCGCCATTCCAAATAATTCCGCTCCAATGTAATCTGCCTCGACCAGTACACATCCCGGAGAAGCGCACATAACACTCCTCAACTTGTTTTTATATCGATCACCAAGTAATCGCTTGTAATCGTTATCCCGGCTCTTGCTGATATTCTGCAAGTTAGGACGTGCAGAAGCCCATCTACCTGTTTCCTTAGTTTGATAAATATGAGTTCGGACGCGACCATCGTCACACATATGACCAGCTAGTCCTTCTTTATAAACAAGCTCATCGTCCTCGTCCCTAACGAACTCGTTATCCAACATCTCAGGAGGGCGAAGAACAGTCTTTACAACTTGGTCTAGAAAACGATAATCCCTCAACATATTAATGTAGTCAGCAGCCGTAAGAGAATCCTTTAAATCGTACCGCACGTCATACGCGTCCTGCGCTAGCAAAGCTAAAGCTTGTTTTCCCGTTGAAGGGGTATGCTCATCCTCCTTGCCTTTAACACGAATATCTGTCCAAGACTTAGGTGGTTTCGACGTGTCAAACAAAGGCTCTAAATTCAAACGCAACGCATCAGCGGGGCTAACTCGCACGGGCTGACCATCCTCCGTCTTCTTACCGTTTAACTTGACACCGTACAGAAACTCACGCACCTGAATCAACGACCTCGGATTGAACTCTGACCAGCTAATCAGCTCTCGCAGCTTCTCTACTTTCTCTTCACGAGCAGCGAGGAAAGCTATTGTTAGAGATTCGACACGCTCCATATCTAGACGAACTCCACTCTGGTGAATCTCCAAGACTGCCGGAGCAGCTATCTGACTTTCCCAGAACGCCTCTCGACAATTATTACCCTCGTAATCGCTGTCAAGAAGAACATCAAATTCGTAGAAGAGACGAAGCGTTACGTCCGCATCATAAATACCGTATGGCAAAAGTACTTCGTCTGGACACTCTCCGTACCCCTCCAAGTCCTTAGAAGATAACCCTTGCTCCTTGCAATAAGACGTTTTCCAGTCGCTCAAATCGGAGTCGTATCGAGGGCATGTGGTGTAACGAATTGCAAGAGACTCCAGCTTATACTGGGCTGTCTCTTCAATAGCGTGCGCCATTAAACCTGTATCGGCTCCACCCTCATATTTCGTACGGTACCAAGCAGGTACCGCATCATCTGCCTTAAATCCAAGGGAAGCGTAGTGTTTGTACCGAAACGAATTCTTATCCTCGTCTGCGAGTTCTAAGTCATAAAGTGGTGCCGCAAACTCGTTACGAAGATCTAACCCATAATGCACAAGCCACTCGAGATCCGCGTTAAAGAAATGACCCACTACTCGTTTCTTGCGGAACTTATGCCCATAAAGCTCACCCCCACAAAAAAACTCTGTAAGCAAATACATACAAGCTTTAATGTCTGGCTCAAAAACAGGTTTGCCTCCTGGGCCAGTCAAACAGACACCAACCGACTTCTTAGGTAACCACGAAAACTGAACCGTTCTCAAATAACTTCCCTCGTTACCAGGATGATCTCCATGCCACTCTGCATCCACCGCAATAACATTAGATTTACGGAACACAGGATCTTTTTCAATTTCAACGAGTGTATGAAAAAGATCACCAACACTGCTAATAGTTCGATGGTCTAAATCCTCTTCTTCTCCTGCTGGGTTTACCCCGCGAATAAGCTGCCCAAAACGTCCCAGTCCACGCTCCAACTGACGACGAGCAGATGGGTCACGAGATACCTGTGCTGGATGCACCACAGTCATAACTTTAGATGTATGTGTGCGATCTCCTTCAGGATCTTTACGGTCAAACGCTGTAGGAAACGAAAAATCCTCGACACGACCTTCCATGTGCGTCACAGAATATTTGGTTCCCAGAAGAGCTTTACTCGCATCCGTACCAAGACACAAAATATATTTAGGCCTAACAATACGTAACTCTTGATGCAACAGAGGAAGACAATCCTTAATCCACGAAGCTTTAATGCGTGTGGAGTAATCCGGAGGCATAAACTTAAGAACGTTAGTTACATACCAATTAGCCCAGCCACAAATTCGAAGCGAGGTTAAAATTTCACGCAACAATCGACCCGGGTCACCCCACAAATTACGCCCTTCACGAACCTCTTCTCGCCACGGCATCTTGCCAATGATCATCACGTCCGCAGGATGTGGTCCGTCCACAGCATCTATTACGTCTAGGTTCTGGCTCCAAATATGTCCTGGAACAAAAGAAGCTAGCTGTTCTCTATGTGGTCCCACAGAAACCTTGCACTGAAAGTTCGGCTTGCGTAACGCTTCAACGTACAACCGATCTAATAGCTCGCTTGGTGTGAATTCAGTTACTTTTTTACCGCCGCGAGTCTTTTCAGCTATAGAAGTTTCCTTGTCTCCTAATCCTTTTGCTAAGGAAACAAAACAACCACCAGGAGGAGGCACAGGCATCCCTGGCGCATTCAACGGATACATACTAGAAGCTTCAACGTCCTTGCGAAGCTTATTGTACGTTTTCTGGTAACTCAACGCTGACTTAGACATAGCTACGCCAGAAGTAGAAGCCCTATTGTCAATCGCAAGGTTTCTACGAATTCTTGCCATCACTCACTCTCCTTTCTTTTCCATGAAACTACACACTTCTGTTCTAACGCCTTTTCCACAATGTAGCTTCTTAAAGTATCCCGTTCCAATGAACCAGGATCTACACCGTCCGGAAGAGTTACCGCAGCAAAACCATTCTTAAACTTTCCTTTCATATTACTAATTAACCTTTGAATCGCCTCCTTCTCCATCTCCTCTGGATCGAAAAGAAGAATGCCCGCTTGATCCTTGAAAGACGAGATAAACATACTCTGCTGTTTTCCCGTCATACTCGCACCAAACGTACAAACACCCATAGGGCCGATAGACCATACGTCACTCACACCCTCAGTGATAACACCTGTGTGATAGTTAGACGCATTACCTAGGTTATAAAGTAATTGAGCCCTAGGTGTGCCCGGACATGTGTAATACTTAGGCGGTGTGCTGGGGTCCTTCCAGTCCAACTCGCCCACATATCTCGCCTGCCACCCACGCATCTTCTTGTTCTGATAGATGGGGATAATTAGACGATTCTTACACAACCACCTGTCGCTGCTGTGGCAGAAATGTACGTTGTAGTACGTACCAATTCTATCCGGGTCAAAACCACGAGAGTCTAAGTAAGATCTTGCCGCATGATCCTCAGGAAGTTTATCAACACGTATAACCTCCCCCGGCCAGCTAGCCGTGAAATCTGACGCGACAACTTGTTTACCTTTTTTTACAACCGGCTCAAACGTAAAGTGCCCACGAACTAAGTCATATAATTTTTCACGGTTTCGATAGTCTGAAAGACAATCTTCATTAAAGCAATGTGCTAGGTGAAGCTCTGGCCTGCCAAACTCGTCAGGTACACCGAACCTGTGGTTAATATACAACCTATATCGAGTATCGTTGCAAAACGGGCAACTAACAATGTAATACTCTCCTGAATAACGGACATGAGCCTTGTGAGTATTTGTCCTAACGTCGTAACCCACCTGTCGCTGCTGGCTCTCGCCCTTATTTTGTATCCTTACATAACTAAATATTTGCTTACAACTTAAGTACAACTGCTTATTCAGTACCTGGCTCACTTCCGTTATTGTCATGATAATGGTCCCACTCCACTACTTCTTCATTGTGGTTTAAATTTTCATGCTCATTTTGATGCGCATTTGTAACAGGCGTCGCGTACCCGATTGTTTGTGCAATATCACGATCAACCACTGTCATCCTAGACGGATCAATGTATAAATCATCACGTGCAAAAACAGTATTAAAATCGCCGTCAACCTCTATAACCCTTGCCGGTTTAGACGCAGCACGTCGATGTTTAGTACATGAAATCTGTCCTTGATTCTTTTCGTTCAAGTTACCAATCACGAAAGCAAAATCTAAGTTCTCTGCAAATGACTTAGATTCCGCCGAATCCGTATGGTGTAGTCTAGCTCCCGGCTTAAAAGAAGCATTAGCCTGCCCGGAAAGCTGATGTATCAACCACACAGGACACTTAAAAGGCTTAGCAAGAAGATTTGCTGCCATCAGAGGAGCCTCTGTAATTCGATGGCGAAGATCTGACGAATCGTCACCCGCAAAAGCTAACTGCCGCTTCACCATCGCGCCAACGTAATCAATGACTATGTTCTCTATATAATAATCATGGATACTGTCCCTCGAACGATGACTAATTTCAGCTTTTAATCGAGAAGCAATCTCCTTCAAACCGCCACCTCCCGCTCCTCGAAAAGACTCGTCACTTCCCGTCATATCCAATACCAATGAATGTTCATTCATAACAGATACAACTTCTGATACACGGTCACGTTCTGTCCTAAACATACCGTCTGATATCTGCTGAGCAAATCTCTGTCGCTCATATTGCAGAGGATTCAACGCATCTCCCGAAAGACTCTGTATACCGGTAGAATCCATCGCAGCTAAAGAAGCTCGTTGTAGCTGCCCCATATACATAAGAAAACGGTGTTGTAACTCTGGTGAGTTTGGAGCCTCATACGACACCAAAACCGAAAGACCCACACGATATCCACCAGCCCCCGCTGTCTCTAATCTAACAGCTTGTGCGTGCCTAGCCTCGTTACAACATACCATCGCAGCAAGCGTAGTTTTACAAGTCCCGTAAGGAGCTAATATTCCATATACTTCGCCAGGACAATGACCGCCCGCCAAAAAATCATCAAGAAACGATAATCCCGTAGACCGCAAAGCCAAACCAGCCACACGATCCCACTCAGGCGGATACGTTTGAGTAGAAGACTCCGTAAAACCCAACGACTGTATTGTCGTAAGTTTTTCCTCCCAACCCTCTAACATGTCAGGAAGACTAGCTGGAAGTAACTCAGACGTTGCCTTTGCAGCCATATCATGAAGAACAGACTCTTCAATCAACTGCCTAAGCTTAGACGATGCCCACTTATGCATCGCTGCATCGATAGAATGCCCATCACAATCTTGGTTTAAAAAATCTTCTAAGTCTTCTAGCTCTTCCGTAGAAAAATGCTCCGGCATACTCTCCAAAAGAGACTCTACTTCAACCCACATCAATTCAGGTGTGGGAAGTTCATCGTGCTTGGCGTAAAAATTTAACAGAACACGATAAACAAGTTGATACGTTTCTAAAGTCCCGAAATGCGATACTTCGAGTTGTTCGCGAAATACTTCAAATAATTCTGGGCTATTACATAATGCCTTGAGAACTTGTCGATACTCGCGAACGGTCAACCTTGACCGCTGCACTAACATTGGTACCTCCATCGACACTAACACACCGATAACATGCCACGGTAGATCCTCTCTGCTTCTCCCGCAAATGTAGGGGGAAGAAACTCACCCCACTCTTCATCGTATGTACGAGAAAAGCAGGTATATTGAATGACCGCTTCACGCTCGATTCTAGTTGCCACTTGCGTAAATAACGATTCATTGTCGATTTTTGAGCGATTCGGATCTCTCAACATCGACACAGCTAAACAATAACGATACAGCGACGTTAAAGGTGCCAACTTATCCGTCAACAAATAATATACCGCTGATTGAAAGTCATACCCTAAAGCCTGCTGATAACGCAATAGATAGGAACGAGAAAATTTACACTGCCTCTTAAATTGCCCAGGTATTTCAGCTACAAGTAGCTTGCTTTGCTCATGAAAAAATTTTAGCCACTTCTTGCTGACCAACTGGTCCGGATAAGGAGGAGCCATAACCGTCCCCGCAATACCTCGGAATATCACTCGTACGTACAAGCAAGGATGCACATGGGCCGAGCGTAACGTCGTGACAATATCAAGCCACGTGTGCTTTACACGCTGCTTTCTGTCCTCAATCGTAACCTCAGTTACTTTCCCCTCGTAACGAGGGTGCGGTGAATAAGGGTGTTTAGCTGACTTACCGAGTCTCGCCTCAAAGAGGCGGCGCTCGAGGGTGTAAGTAGTCTTTAACTGCTCACACAAGTCGCGCTCCTCTGCATTACCAGAAACTGCGTCCTCAATAGGCGTAGCTCTCTTTCCTGGTACAGGCTGTTTTCGATATTTAGTCATTGTTAACATTTCCGATAAATCCCCATTATTTGCTTAGTAAACTTTCTAACACACTTTTTTGCGGCAGTACTTGCTCCCAACTATTTTTCTTGTAAGTAGTTGCCCTTCGTTTTGCTCTCGCATGAAACGACGAGTTAAACTGGTCGAAATAGTCGTGGACTATACCATGCGTTTTTCCTTCGCTTAACCGTGATACACGTCCGGGTATCTGCACGTCATTAATGGGGCTACCTCCGCCGTCAGCTCGAATTAAAACCTCCAGAAAATTAAAGGACACTCCTACGTTCCAAACAGTGGTAGCAATAGCTTTCTTTAACTTACCTTTCTCGAACTGTTTTGTTAGCCAAATGCGTCGCTTAAGGCTTGTTAAAGGCTCGTCCGGAGAAATAAGATCCGCTTTAGCGTATTTTGCCCGATCCCACGGAGTTAAAGAGCCTTCGCGATATATCAAAGTAAAATCAGGTAATAGAGATTTAAGCTGTATAGCGTGCTGCAAAGTTTCACATGTTATCAAAACTTGCGTATCTTCGTCATACTTATTTGCATCCTTAGCAATAATCGTATTTCTTACGTCATTCCGCCAAATCCCGTATCTCTTACGTGTTACAAAATCGTCGGCTTTTCCGGCCAACGGATCATAATCCATCTTTACGTCAGACCAATGCACTTTAATAGGCATCACAAGACCGTGAGACTGTGCTTCTGCGTAATCAACCTTATAAATAATCGGGCCAAAGATCCCCTCTAACCGTAAATCTTTATTATCAATTCGCATGTCCTGACTAGCCGACAAGCCGTAGTTACGGCTAGTGTCCCACGCCATTAATTTCTTAGAGTACGAATCCGCTGCAAGTTCATGACACTCGTCTCCAAACATAATGTGAGTATCACTAGGTTCCTTCGCATGCTGCATACTAGCCGCTGTATAACACATCACCCGGTGACCAGTTCGTCGCTTACCTCCGCCAACAATGCCGACGTCTCCTACCATTTGGCATAGCTCAGGATAAATACGTTCACGTAATACAGGAACTCGTTGAGTTACAATATCTATTTTTGCCTTCGGAAGTAACGCGCAGACTAATCCAATTAAAAACGATTTTCCAAATCCAGGTGGACAATCAAATCGCCCGCATCTATGCGATAAAACCTTCGTGATAAATTCCAGCTGACCTGGCCGCAGCTCATAGTTACGTATGTTTTCCCAACAAGGAGTCATAACGTCTGCCGGAGGCCACGGAGCCAGATCCTTGAACTTAACTCCGTACCCAGCTGCCGTAAGCGCCCGCTTTACTTTCTTCCAAAATCCATACGGACAAACTACCCTAGACTTGTGATCCAATACAAATAAAGTATGGTCTATAAATTCCACCGGGCCTTTCCCTAACTGCTTCATTCTCTGTTTTGCCTTCCACCCCACATGCCGTTTTTGCTCCGTAAACGTAAGGCAAGGAGACAAAATATCCAGGATTTGCGTTGTTGTTGGTTCCACCAATAACCGATTACCATGCTTCAAAAGGGTCACAATTTTTATATTATCTGCTATTGACATGACATATCCTGGGTTGACTTATTTCGTTTTTTACCGCTAGAATACAGAAAAGCTGGTTCCTCGCCATAAACACACCGGAACCAAGAGTGCCATAAGGAGCCGGTCAGCTGCCACACTGACCGGCTCTTTTCTATGTATTTACTCAAGCCACGCCCCTGGAGGAGGATACTCCTCCAGGTCAGTTATCTCCTCAGACCCTCGATACACTCTGCGTGGACGAATAGAAACAACATCGTAAAACCCGAACTCTCCGGGTTTCCAAGGGCTTAATCCTTTGTATTGTCCTGCCTTACTCATTAGACGCCAAAAATCCTCGTCTGAAATAGCGTTCGGGACTAAACAATTAATACCTATAATCTGATTTTCAAAAAAAGACTCGTGAAGAGAATACCTCAACCGATTATTCTTTGCTGCTCTGTAATAGTTTTTATGCCATTTATTGTTTTTCAACTTCCCGTCAATGTGTATATCCCAGTGAATAGAAACAACGTCTGACTGAAAACGATTTAAAAGTTGGGCCGCCATTCGCATATTAGAATGGTGCCAACTAGCTAAAAAAATAATGTTGTTATCCGGGCTGCGTTGAAACACAAACTTTCCTGAGCCGTCATTTACTTTTTGATTCCCCAATGAAGGGGTCAAAAATCTAATCCTAACAGTAAGCTCTCGCATCTAGATTACCCTCGCACCTGGCCAGTATTCGTATAAAGCGAGTAGGCCTCTACCTCTTGGGAGCTGGCAAAGTAGAGCTCAGGATCAAAGAAGACACGGGACAACGGGTTAAGTTTGTCTTGCCAATGCAAAACAGCAAACCTTACAAAAGCTCTGGATGAAGCTAGTGCTCCTTTCCAGCCAAACCCGTGATACTTGTTAATTCTCCACAAAAAGTTATGTGGTGATGTGTAGTCCACATTATCTGCAACCAACGTATTCCAACAAGCATAAGTTACTCTAGCACGTTGCAACCTCGCCTGATTATCCAACGATCTATGCGTCTTTAAACCGTCCTCATCAAAAAACAACTTAAAATTATCGGGGTATAGCCCCAAAAAACGCATTAGCTTTGTAAACCTGTGGGGCCTATCAGGATGGAAAAACCAACGAGGATCTAGCACCTCAGCAGCCCAGTATACACACGCCTTTAAACTGAAAGAATTTAAAAAGCCTAACGGACACGCCAACGGATGATGTCGGAAAATGGAAATGGCTTTTTCTTCCGACTCTTCCAAGCTTATCCGCAGCAAATAACTATTGAACATGTCGCTGTCAACACGCCTCCAGCACGCAGACAACCGACCGCTAGTGTCTGATTGCCACATTCTCTGAAGTACTTCTGTAGGATCCCTACGTGTAACGGCAGTAGGGCAAACAGATGCACTCCCTACCTCTAGAGCGCGAGCTGACTTACCCAAGACACTGTGTACAGGTAACTGTGCCGCAGGTTTAGCTTTTTGCGATTCATAAGCTCTTACAATAAGATTCGCATTAACCGGGAGCCCTAAAATACGAACAAGCTTAGCAGACGAAAAAGAGTTACGAGATACGAACGCCTCTGGCGTTAACCTAGAATTAACAGCACAAACACCGTTCTGCCCACACCAGACGATACCAGCGGAGTCCGTATGTAATCGTAAAATACCGTTCATCTCTCGCCAATCAAAACCGTTCTGTCAAAGGCAGGCGTTAAAGCTTCTTCATGAGTAACAACAAACAACTGGTACTTACCTCTAATCTTATTAGCCATCTTAACCAACACTTCTCGAAAATATTCGATATTTTCATCGTCTAGCCCAGAAGTCGGCTCATCAAGAAACATCATGCTAATATTCTGCCCAAACAAACAATTAACAGCTGCTCGAAAACATATGGCTAACACAACCTTTTGTCCACCACTCAATGCCGCTGCCGCACGTGACGGAGCCCCAGGAAAATGTACTTTAAAACTTAAGTTAACGTCTGCTTCTACCCAAAATGGACTTCCGAAATTTTCCAGCCCAGCGTTAATCTCTCCAGTAATGGCCCCTAAGTTGGCCTGAGCAACTTGCCTAGGTAACTTCTGCCAATGAAATAACTCTCGGGCCTCTAATACAACATCTAGTAGATCGCCATATTTCGCAGCGATTGCTTTTTGCTCCTCTAATGAAGCAAGCAACTTCCGGTAACGAACTACAGTCCCTTGCTTGGCCTTAATTGCTCCGTCTAAATGATCCGATTTTTCCTTATAATCGTAGTGCTCTCGCCGCCTACGTTTAGCGCGAGCATACAATTTATTATACTCTTCCAGCGACGAACCCTGGAGATGAGTCTCTAATACTGTGATTCTCTGTTGACACGCATTAAACTCACCCTCTTGTCTAGCTAACTTCAATTCAAAATCAATAACCTTCTTATTTGTTTTAGCTTGCTCATCCTCCAAGTGATAACACACCTCTTTAGCCTGCTCTAAACGATCAGGCTTAAAATTCAAGTGGGATTCATCTACTTCAATAGAAGCTAATTCAGAATCAACCTTTTCGAGGGATTCCCCATAAGCACGTAAGTTAAGTTGAAATTCCTTTTTATAAATTGCCTCTAACTCGTCGTCTGTAACAACCTGACTACACGTAGGACAAATTTTCTTGTCGGGCAACTTGAATACTGGCTTAATCTTTTCGTATGAACTGCGCTTAAGCAACAAAGACTCTCGACGAGCTACAAGCCGCTGTGCCGTAGTATAATTAGCCTCATCAACCTGGAGCGCGACCAATTTTTTATCCGCGACCCCTACAGCGTTGTGAAGCTTCTCGTACTCGCACTTCTCTTGTATCAACATCTTTTTCAATTTACGAATTTCACGCTTAGCTATAACAGAAGTCTTATCGCGGGTTGATAATTCTTCCTGCTGTCCTTTTAAAACATCACGACGACGAATAATCTTTTCGACGCTGTCTAAACTTTTATCTTCCATTAAATACTGACTACAGTCCTCGTACTGCAACTGGAGCTCCCTTAACTCCTTTTCGGCGTACGCCAGTTCCACATTAATTTGGTCGCTATTATCGGACCCTCTCTCTGTAAACCGCTCGTCTGTAGCAAACTTAGTGCAAGCATCGTAAATATCTGTAGATTTTTCAGTCCCACACAAATACTGAAACACTGCCGCTCGTTTACTGTCGGTCTGGTCCAAGAAAGAAAACATGTCCCACTGATTTACAAAAACATAGGCATCAATCAATCTACGGTTCAAACCCAAATCTTTTATAAGATGTTGCTCAATATCCGCAGCTTTAGTATAAGATTTATCACGTATATCAAGCTTTGAACGATTAGGACGTAAACTACGTGTTAACTGAAAAGAAGCTCCATTGTGATTGCCAACCACTGAAACCAAACTGCTATCTCGCTCTCCCGCAGTATCACGAATAATCCCCGCCTTACGCCCTTCAAACCTTGAAAAATCATTAGTTAAACACGCGTAAATTCCATTCACTAAAGTTGATTTACCCGATCCGTTCGGGCCTACAATCCCAATCAACCCTTGACTCAACTCGTACGTAGAGTCTTCATACGGGCCAAAATTCTTTAGCCGAACTTTTGTAAGTTGCATATTAACCCTTTTCAACAAAAATATCCCAGTCGCATACGACCGACTTAGTGAGCGCAACCTGCTCTTTCTCTCCCATAGTAGGCTCGTAATAAAAAGAAGAAGATACTATGTCTTCAGGCACTACACGCTTGTCACTAGTGTGACGAATACGCTTAGCTGCCTCAAAACGAGAATCTGACTTTGAACAACGGTTTCGAATAAACTTAAAAAAATCAGCGCACGTGTACGCCGTAGAATTAGTTGCCCAACTGAAACGCAAACCATGCGATAACAAAATACCCTCGCCACTGTCAGAATCAGTTTCAAAACTTTTTACTCGAAACCAAACCCCACACTTAGCTGTGTCTAACACGTAACCTATAACCTCTTCCACAACTTGACGATTCGGAAGATGGTGCAGAAGATTGCACACAAGAAAGAAATCTGTCTCGGGTAACGTATCGCGAAAAACAGCGTCTGCTATGTTACCACATATAAAAGAAATTTCTTGTCCGGCTATATCGCGACGAAACCCCTCGTTAATATCCACCCCGACACACTCGGAGGGGGTGATAGTTTGCCCATAGGAAGGAAAAAACGTATCCACTTTGTGTATAAAATGAATGACAGAAGGACCGTGCTTTGTGCCTAGATCAATTACTTTCATTTATTGGTTGCTCCTTACGCCATCGATGTAATTCCTCTTTCGGATCACCGCCAGCTAACAAACGCTCCGCTAACTGACGCACACTATCATCACACTCAGCCGACTTTAATAAGGACTCCATCGTTATATGATCGCCAGATGTAATTATTTCATCCGCGACTACATCTTTAGGCGCGTGTTCTTTCCAGAAGATATGCCCTGTATCCCCTACAAGCTTCTCCAAACGATGTATTTCTCCCGAAAGAGAATGCCCGTACTGAAAACGAACAAGAGGTTTGCATATTTCCGCTGGAATTGAATGCTGTTCCGCATGAGATTGAGAATCTTCGTATACGGTATAGTATTCACGAATGCAATCTTCAATGTCCGCTACCGTTCCAATAAATGGCCAATCAATAAACGGCCTTCCAAGTAACGTGTTTTTCTTTATTTCCAAGGAACCATCTACACTACTAAGGAAGTACATGTACTTATCCTCCGGCTCAGAAATACTTTGCATACACGTGCTTCCAGGAGAAAGAATTTTGTTGCGACGCCATTTTGTGGGAAGAGATGCATCAAGTGGTGGTCCTATCGGCTCGGTTTCCACGTGAGATTCGTGCAGATCGCCGGTGATTAACAAACCTAACCCAGGAAGCCAATTATCCACATCCGACAGCTTTCCTTGCGGGAGAGCACGTTCTCCCATCCACTCTTCCCACACTTGATGCATCACTAGAATTGTCTTATCGGGAGGGTACTTAAGCGTCTCCGCTACGTAACTTAACTCGTCCTGAAGACGTTCCTTCGCCTGAAAATCAATACCCACTATCGTGTAGCCCGCTGCCTCTATAGACGGATCAAGAGCCGCCACCACGTTCCGATGCAAATGAATAGCATGTTTCGACAGAGATGCCCACGGCATCTCTTGATATTCATGCTGCCCTTGTATAAACAATGTTTTAATACCGGCAGCACCCAGCTTTTCAATGCCCTCTTGTAGTTTTACAATTGGGCCTGAGCCATTAATCTGCTTGTCAAGAATATCACCTGCTAAAATGACAACCTCAACCTCAACAGCAATTGCTCTGTCTACGATTTGCTCCCACGCAAAATATGAATCACCCTCGATAGGGCGGTTGCTCCAAGTACGTTTCTTCAAGTGAAGATCGGACGCGACTAAGGCAAAGTAATCACCCATCTCAATCCTCCTAAATAGTGGAATTTAAACTATGGTTAAACCTATTATCACACCCATACCCGAAGTTGCAGACCGGTACACTATAGCCCTACTCAAAATTGAGCGTCTCGGTCCCGACGAAATAGACATCGATGATATGCGGAAACAGATAAATTATTACAGAGAAGGACTAAAACTAGAAGACCCAGAATTATCTCTACTCGTAAACGATCTATATGAAATAAACGGCGAAATGTGGGATGCCGAGTACGCTATCCGCAAAGGCCAGGACGAAAATCTAGGGCTTGAAGAGATCGGACGACGTGCATTACGAATTCGGGATCTTAATCGAATCCGAATGAAAGTCAAAAACGATATCGTCGAACTAACGGGCGACGGATTTAAAGACTGCAAAATGAACTACGCAGAGTAATTAAAGAATCATTCAACATAACACACCACGCGCCTCCCTGCGCTACAACACACATCGCTAAATATCTAACTTATCGAACTTAGCAATAGCCTGCTCGACCTCAGCTACGAAGTTCTCGCCCAGCTCAATATTTCCAGTTAATATTGCCTCGCATTTCAAGCACCGAGTTCCCCCAATTCCTTCGTCATAATAAGCCTGGGAAGAACTTGCCAAAAAACCACACTGGTCGCATTTAAAACGAGGAGCACATTTATCTTTGTGAAATTTACAAATCGTATATTCAACATACTTAGATCGAAATGTTTTACCCGCAGTAGACAATATTCCTTTTGAAATTAAATGCTCGTACCAAAAACGAAAAGGTCCGGAACGATCGATAAAAAACTCACCCGGCACTAAACTTTTATTGCCCGAAGAAATTTGTGTGGTTATCTGCTCGTCGTGTTGTTCGCCGTTATTGGAATAAACCTTTCCGACTAAGTGATAACAATTTTCTACAGTGGACCAGCCGAAAGACAAAGACATAAGAATACCGTCATCCTTATGCTTGGTTACCTTCCAAGGATCCGATAATACACACACCTCGCTAAGTTTTATCACCCTGTCTCCTTCAAACAACAACCTACATGCTTTATAAACTCCCACTTCTTTTTAATTGTGGGGGTATCAAAATTAGCGGGAATACGTCCCTTGTGCTTAATATAATACATAAATGTCTCTGCAAAATCTTCCCCTGCGTTATCAGACGCATAATACGTGACAAAATCATCGTCATCGTACTCAGAACTGCTGTTGTCATCGTGTGACGTGCCGAAAGCGGCCCTGAACTTCGTTGATCTTATAATACCACGATGACAATCAGCAACAGCGTGTCCGTACTCGTGTCTAATAACGTCTCTAACCGGAAAAATATCCCCGTAGCACGCCATATTAAACCACCTAATTAGCGATAACTTGGGAATAACAATATCGCCACTGCCTTGATAATACTGCCAACCATAGGAAAATCCCCACAAGGTTTGACGTACAGTAACACTATCTAACTTTTTACTCCAAAAGCCTAACCCCTTAAGATCCGATTTTACCGCGCAAAGTGCTGATTTAAACGACGCAGCACTCGTAACAGAAGAACGTTTAGTCATAACTAAGTTACCTTCGTTGTTTTATTGCGGGAGAGCTACGTTGTACGCGCAAGCACCCGAACGGCAGATAAAGTTTCTACCCAAACGCGAGCACCGCAACTTAACGGCTTGTCCGGGCTGTAAATCACAACAGAAGGTCCTTCTATTTCTACAACGTGTCCATACAGATTCTGTTTTCCTCGTTTTACTGTAACAATTGGAAGATCCGTTCCGTTCTTTTTATTAGCGCGAATATTATGTTGATTTACATGTATTCGAGTTACGCCGCGCTTCCCTGCATACGGAGATGTACTAGATTTACATTTACGAGTGGAACAACTCGTCAAAGTCAATTTCTTCTTCGTCGTCATCGTGTATGACCCCCATTACTTTAAGTAATTTATCAGGAAGACCTAACCCTTTGAGCGTCTGATAAGTCTGCTCTTTGGTTCTCTGTACCTCTTCCTCTTGTTTAGCTTCCAAAGTCTCAGGGTCTAAAAAGGCACTATTTAATGCGAGCGCTGCGACTTTAAAACAAAGCAATCGGGCTTTAACACACTTATCGGAAGTCCAATCTTCTTCGAATGTTCTAAAGACCCAGTCCCAACGTTCCCGTACTGCACGCATTGTCATCCACGTACGAAAAAGCGAAGGAACAGATACCCGCATAAGAGCATCGTTACCTAGGCTAGATGGGACTACTGACATCGAACCAAGAAAAGGTTCTTCATCCTCAGTGGCCCCAAGTCTCTCGGCCTCTTCGTTTACCCAATCCTCGTGGTAAGTAATCCAGTCAGATACACCTACTAATATACGGTACATGCTCAAAGGAGTACTCAAATCACCTGGGTATGGTGGGCTATGTTCCCCGCCGTCTAAATTTTCAAACTCCATCGTTGTAATTACCCTTTCTGAGCTAGTGTTTCTTTTAATTCCGCTAACTCCTTAACAATAACATCCAATTTTTCGTTAACATCATGCCGCCACGACTTAGTGCTCATTTGTCGGCTAGGTGTTGCCTGTGATGAGTTACCTCTGCATACACCAGCAGTTCTGTAGAAACGCCGCTTCTTTTTATGAAGCTCGTTTAACATAAGCGCAAACTTCTCCGCCCCTCCACCCTCCATAGCGCTAAGGGTATGCCAATCTGTACGCACTTGAAGCAACGAGCTAAGAGGGTATGCAAATGTTTTTCCAATCTTCTTTGCAATTATCCCCTTATCTATATTTGCAGACGCCTTTTGTTGTATGACGTAAGAATCGTTATATCTGCAATCGATTGGTAAGTCGGAGCTTAGGAGCATAGGATTTTCTGCCTCTACCTGTATGAAAGATAAACAACCCCCGTAGGATAAAGGCTCCGCAGTAGGATCAGTATCAAACCAAAACGCTCGTCTACTGATAGACCCTGCGCAAGCCTGTCCTCCAAGCTGAGACCAAAGTACTTCCGTCGCCTGAACACAACCTTCTAGCGTCTCATCCCCTACGTAACAAGAAACAAACTCAATACTGCCTTCCTCTAGGTTAGTTAGAGTAGCCGTCAACGTTTCCTGTATTTTCATTACAGCCCGTGCATGACAAAAAGGACATGCGGGAAGACGACAAGGAACTAAACGCACGTTAAACCCAGCAGCTCCGTCCACCACAGAAGAAACCAACACAGGAGGACAGTTACGAGCATAGCCAAACTTCTTGCTGTCCAATGTGGCATACCCAGCTTTTTTCATTATCGATAACCAAGTACGCCAATTCCGTTGTACACCCTCTATGAAAGGAACAAAATTCTTATGCTTTAGCGCCGCCTCAAATTTACGCGGAGCCAACTCCTTCAAACATAACGCTGCCGCAATCCGCTGGGGTGTTGGCGGTTGAGGCGTCATAATAATTTTAAAATCTGTCATTTAACGTCCTCAATTAGAGCTGAAAAATGCTGTCCACATCAAGCGAGTCAAAAGAAACATAAGAATAACCAGCTTCCTTGAGTAAATCGCCAAATTGACGAAGATGCTCGCCAACGGTTAACGATATAAGTTTCTTAACGTTATTGTCTTTAACGTACATAATGATAAAAGAAGAACGAGACTTTCCGTTCTCCCCCTTACGTTGCTTCTGCGTTGTCCACTGCTTAGACTTTAGCTCCATTGCTTTTACTCGCTTTCTTAACGTTTTCCGCTACGTTAGTTCCACGTTTCATCATCCAAGATTCCGCCTTAATGTTCTTAAACCAATCCTTCACGGTTGGGATCCAGCCAAGGTCCTCCTTTACGTGCTGCTCGCCAATGAATCGAACAGGCACCTTACGTCCTTGTGAATTAACAATCGTAACACCAAAGATACTTTCGCACATGAAAATACCCTCAGTGTGATGTCGTAAAGCTCGGTGACGAAAGTCAGCTATGTGTGCCTTTGACTCGTCAAACCAGCTATGGATGGCGACGTAGTCATTTACGTCACCACCCCACTTAATTACAGAACTCTCTGCGTGGTGATATGGATGTGCCATGTTAGTCCTCATAACTTCCACTCATGCCAGATTCCTCTTCCGAGTACGTGCGAATCAGGTGAGAACCGCCCCAGCTTTTCTCTTTCAAATCAAGCATAAAAGTACCAAAGCTTCCATCGTTGATTTCCCAACCACCAGGAAGTCTCTCGTACACGAAATCTTCGATGAAGTCTTCGACAGTACCATCGACTTCTTGTCGCGTCATGACACCATCTTCCAAATTCAAACTCCTACTTACCAAAGTCTGCCAGCCCGGCAAAAAATCAGTACTAATCGGCGGCTGCGGCGAGAGCCCATTCTTCTCGTCTAAATAACTAACGGTCTCGATACAACCGCTGTCCCCCTGCCCGTTGTATTCTACCTCCACAAAATGAATATCCCTCGCCAAAAGCAGCTCGCACATCTTCATAAAAAGAGGCTTAGTTGCCTGCTCTCTTTCCGCTTGTCTAACCGCCTCTTCCTCACGATTCTTTCTCCATCGTGCGTCAAGCTCTTCGTGTTGCCGTGTTAATTCTTCCCGTGTTAATTCAGTCATTGTTACTTTCCTTTGGTTTTGCTTTTTCAATAACAATCGTATGAGTAGGATCTTCAGTTTCTGGGTCCGCCCATACGATTACACGTAAGTCACCCTCGTATATCTCAAAAGCGACGCCCTGTGTATGAGCGTAACAGTCCTCTGTAAAATCAATAAAAAACTGGCCATCTCCTTGATAGGTAAGTTTGCTGGGAGTAGAACGATGGGGATAATACCCAGGGTTTTGCTCTGTAAGCATCACACCATCCATTACAAATCTTTTAACTGCCATTATGTGTTCCTCTATAAAACTACACCGGCGCCTTCGCAATTGGCGCACTCAGGATTGATAGGCCAGTTACCGAACTCTAGCCCTTCGTTGTCATTGCTTACTCCCTGCAAGAAGCTGTTGAATTTCTTCCCCCAACGCACGAAGAATCGGATTAGCCGACTCAGCCCAGCGAGATTCCCGCCCAGGAATTACCACCATCCTAGCCGGAATTACAACGCTGGAATTACAAACGTCGCAACAACGATAATCCTCGTGGTCTATGTCGATTGCATCGCCATTTACATCTACTGCAATCGGGTAAGGATTATGTCCCTTATCCCAATACATCTCGCCTTCCGGAGTGTAATGTTTGTTAATTACACCACCACAAATACAACATCCAGTTTTCATCTCTTCTCCTCCTTCGTTATTTGGTAGTCCTCGTCCATTTGAAAGATAGGGCCATCATCAACGTCTTTGTCTGTAACATTGTCGTCGGTGTAACAATCGCCCTTCTCCCAGTAATCAAGATCTGTAGTGAATTCACTGCCATCCAAATAGTCGTAAACGCGATCTGCTACCTCCCATAGATCAACAACTTCTACGGGAACGCGTACTAACCCGCTCCACTCTTTACGAGTGAGTGCGCCTAAATTTACTCGTACTACTCTTGTCTCAGACATAAATTAAACTCCTATTTTTTCTCCTGTCTAAATGCCCCGGCCCAATACCACAGACCAGATGATGATTGAGCTAGTCCCCATCCAGCACGAGATCGTCTACTTAATACCCAACGACGATGCCCAGGCGAATTTATCCATGCACGAAAAACAGCGCCAACAGTTTTGTATCCACGAGCAATAATCTGCTCGCCGCCTCCATGCCGCATTGTTTTATTTTTTGCCATGTGTTCCGCCCAACGCTGAGCAATAGCACAACAATCCGCGTCCAAGCTCTGTGGTTTTAAACCACGCGCCACACGAATACGAGTTGACTCAGCATGCATATCCTCGGCTGTTGGTACAGCTACGGAAGGGGATAGCACAGCAACTAAAATTAAAACACAACCCATAACTCAATGTTCCTTTCTGTACAAATAAAGTCAGTCCAGTTACGCCCGTGCCCCTGGTTGTGGTTAGGAATCTTTGCCGTAGTCGCTCACTTCCTCTGCGTAGTGGGTGCGTGCCATATCCGAGACTTCATCGAAGTTGATCGTCTCTGTGTCGCACCAATGACGTAGGGCGGCAAGCAGGTCTTGTAGGATTGTTGAATCCTCCTCCCCTGCCGTGTCCATCCTGGTTGTCCTGGCAAACTTAAATAAAGCCAACCTAGCCCACTCGCTACGGTTACTATTTGTTACGGTGTCAGTCATCAGATTCTCCCTTTCTACTTCGTTCGACCAATAGCCAAACAGCATCGCAGCGAGCTGGTCATAGTCGATTCGGTTAGGCTGTTCGTTGTCGTCGTTGTCAATGAACGACTCAAGTTGAAGATGCTGGGCGAGCTGTTTGATTGTTGCTATAGGACGCAGGCAATTCTCGGAATAGATGTCGCTTATGTCATTCCATATTTTGGCGTCGTCTGGATGGGCTAATATATGCTCGAATGCCGACTCTGTTGTCACCGCTGGCAGGTCGATCGCTGGGTAGACTGTTTCGCAAAAGGTTGCCCCCGATCCGTCCGTCCATACCTTGCGGTCCCGATCGGTGTAGTCGGGCGCGTCATAGTCTTTCAAAATAACAGCGTAGCCAGGGGGACAGCCTCGCACAGTCTGCACGCCGCCAATGGCGTGTTCGATCGTGATTGTCTTGATATTTGCTTCGCTCATATTTTCACTCATTGGTTTCTCCTTTGTTAAACTCATTGCTTTCTCCTTTGTTAAATAGTGCTATTTAAGAAACCTAAACGCCGGTGAAAACGCCACCTCGGCCCCCGGTCATACCTCACCCCCTTCTTCGGTGCTATAGGTGTCGAGTACGCCAAACGCTTCTCTTGCCTCACCTGGATTAGCTTTCAGGTTAGCTATGCGTTTTTCCAATCCAGCTATCAGCACATCGGCCGGAACGTCATTGGCATCTTCTTCGTCATGCTCGACAGTAAAGGCCACATCAAACATCGTGTCATACGTCATACCTCCCCCCCTTCCGCTTTGGCGAGTGCGTCGTTCCAATGCAACTCATCTCTTTCTCCTTCGTTAAATAGTGCTATTGAACTGTCAAACATCGTACGGACCTCTCGTGAACTTGGTGGGATCCACATAGTTTTGCAGGTCTCTCATGGCAATCACCTGACAACCCTCATGGTGTAAGTACTCCATGTGTTGTTTAAAGTCCGCCACAGACGTGCTTATAGATACTTTCTCTTCTGGCACGCCGTGATAACACAACACAGTAATCTGCTTGTTAACCGCTTGCGAAACAGCCCACTTTACGTCATCAAAAGACATGGCAGAGCCATAGTACAACGTAGTTGGTATTAGCAACGGGTGATCGTGTGTTATGTCGTAAGTTGGTCCCCGTGCTCCGCAATTACCGTCTTCAAAACGAGAATCAACGTTAAGGTTTCTCCAAAACCCGCCCTCTGCCTTAAATTCACCATCAACCCCCCGTCTCGCAAACAAGAAATTCTTCTCTTGTACTACTGACGCTACCAAAGGATTGTGGTGAAATCCGGGGTAACAAAAAGACACTGGGGGAGAAATACCTCGGTCTGAAAGACACTGATGAAGATCATCAATCTCTTTGGCAACTTCCCAGGCCTCACACTCCAAAAGGTTTGGATGTCTAAGTGTGTGATTACCAACCTCAAAGCCAAAACTGTCTAGCTGCTCTACCTCCTCCCAAGTTAAAAAAGCCGCAGTATTCGCACGGTGTTTCCACCTTCCAGGGATGAAAAACGTAGCTCCAAAACAAAAACGTTGCAGTAGTGGAACCACTGTATGAAGATCTGATCTATGCCCGTCATCAAAGGTCAACACCACCAACTTGTCCGGTATTGGCTGGAGCATCGTGTTTTCTCCGTAAATAGTGCTATTTAATCAACCTAAACGCCGCATCTACGAAATGTGGGTTGTAGAGATCGCCCAGATAGCGCTGTGCGTCAGACCACGTTGTCTCGTGATCCCTGATTGCCAAGACCTGCTGCTGCGTCTCCTTGGGAAGATCGTCCCAATCGAAGGTGCCAGCGTGTGGCTTAAGAAGTGTCATCTGTCTCTTTGTAAGAGAACCGTACATGCTCATTATTAACTCCTTCGTGGTTGTAACTTAAAGTTTTACCTCCTACAATAACTTAACGCGTCCCTTATACTACGTATAAGAACAGGGAGCTTACTTTCTCCCTGTATCTTAAATAAATTACTTATCTATTAATCTTCGCCACTTCCATATGACTTTACGTAGTAAATTACCTTTCTTCACTTACTTCCGTGATGTAAGGCTCTGTGTTTCTAGCCGCCACGATAGCTTTAATACCTTGATCCCTGTGGTATCCCGCTGTAGTTACACCAGCTAACGGGTCCCACAAACATCCGAAGTCTATTACAGTGTGTCGTCCTTTGGTTAACGGGTATATTCTGTGAAGAATAATACCCGCAGGTAAGCTGGCACTCACTGAGATACACAAAGGCTCTTCTCCCTTGTATTCCACTAAAATTCGCTCGATATCCCCTATTACTCGATCTATGTCTAGATAAGCGTTCTTTGGCGAGACCTCTACAAACTCCCAATAATGTAGTGGTAAATTTGTATTTGTATTGACCTTCCTTAGATGGGGTGGACCAACCAGCAACACCTTTCGTGTGTTTACTGCGTCCACAACGCGGTAGAGATGCCCGTTTAAAGCAGCCTGGTGGAATACGTCTGAATCTACCCACTCGACGTAATCTAGCCCTGCGGCTTTAGTCTGCGTGTTAATTTTGTCTCCCATGACCCTCAGAGCTAATCCCTGCATGCCCATGACGTAATCTGGCTGATCCAGCAAGATTTGGCGTAGTTCTTTGCCCATTTCCGGGAAATATAGGTGACCATCTCGATTACTCCGGCTTCTCGACCCTGCAATCGCTTGCCATTCGCCATCACCCCAACGACTAAATGTGAATGCGTCCGACGGATCCTCGATTCGGGTCAGTATGTCTTGCAGCCCCAGTGGAATTCGTTTAATCATGCTCGCCTTTCTTATACGTAGTATAAGGGACGCGTTAAGTTATTGTAGGAGGTAAAACTTTAGTTTTTACCCTCTACTGTGCAGAAAATGTGCACTCCAGTGTGCGTCCCAAGTGCGTCCCAAGTGCGTCCCAAGTGCGTCCCAAGTGCGTCCCAAGTGCGTCCTCAGCTGCGTCCTAAGTGCGGCCTAGCTGCGTCCCAAGTGCGTCCCAAGTGCAGAAAATGTGCGGCCTAAGTGCAGAAAATGTGCAGAAAATGTGCAGAAAATGTGCACTCCAGTGTGCGCTCCAAGTGCGTCCTAAGTGCGTCCTCAGCTGCGTCCCAAGTGCGTCCTAAGTGCGTCCTCAGCTGCGTCCTAAGTGCGGCGCTAGTACAAACCCTGGTAATTAGCTGCGCCGCAGTTGCGGTCTAATCGGCTAATATATGCCCCCTTTTTGTCCCACCAAA
>Ga0302123_10000157_pt1 | contig 51782 bp, 46 predicted proteins | sample CB21_321_MG_FD_203109 | JGI IMG/M metagenome (GOLD analysis project Ga0302123, IMG submission 203109) | Marine microbial communities from Western Arctic Ocean, Canada - CB21_32.1 | ecosystem: Environmental > Aquatic > Marine > Oceanic | place: Canada: Western Arctic Ocean | collected 2017-09-28 | reverse complement strand
GGACGTGGAACTCCCACGCCTGGGCCTTCGAACGGGCCTGGATGGTGGATTCCTGCCGCTAGGCTTCCTGCACCCAAGTCTTTAAAAGAAAGAGGGGGAGCGCAATGCGCTCCCCCTCTTTCTTTTTCATTCCAAGACCAGCCCCTCTCCCCACGCAAATCCACAACCCTCGACCTTAATAGCGGTTGCCACAAGAGCCCCGTCAGCAACCCCGGTATAAGCCCCCCTTCTGGGCAGCAAGAAAAAACCTTGGGCCAGAGCATGATCCCTAAGCACGCGACGCATCGCCCAGTCCAATTACCTCCATGATAGCCCTCGGGCACCCATGTGCCTCAGCCCCCCTCCAGGACGACTTCCATGGCGCTGGCTGGGACAATCGCTGCAGAACACTGGGCTTCACAAAGGGCCAAGGCCTCGATGAGGACGTTGGGCAGGCCCCTCCCACAGAGACGACAGCACGAAGACTGGCGCCTGGCCAAGGTACGGGTAGGGATTCGCCCCGAATCCGGAAAGCAACAACTCTAATTGGAGTCCCCGTTGCGCCACCAACGCCACACCCACGGGAATGAGCACATTCAGCAAAATCAGATCCGCTAGGTGGGCGTGAAAGCAGGCCACAATGGAGTTCTTCTCCGTGAACCCCTCTTGCGCGCGTCGCGTATTAGGGGCAAGTCAAGGTACATCACGTGAGGAAGGTGACCTTGTACATGGTCCCACGCGAGAATGTCACAGCGGCCTGAGCAGCACCGCCATACCGAATCCTCTCCATCAGACCGAGCTGCCATGCGAGAAACGAGCCCGGTTAGTTCCTTCCACCCCTGTGCTCAAAAGAAGTCGGGCTCCGTATATCTACGTAGTGTTTCATCCTTCGTTACATTCTACCTTCGCGCAAAACAAACGTAGAACCTCCGAGGCCGCGGTTCTGAGAGAAAAGCAAGACGCAAGCCCATTGCCCGAAGCTACGCAGAGAAGGAAAATATTCGGGAAAAGAAGAGGTTGCAAGTGGTGGCAACGACGGGATTCGAACCTGTGACCTAGCGCTTATGAAGCGCCCGCTCTGCCGCTGAGCTACGTTGCCACCCAAGCCCGGGGAGCCAACCGCTCAACCCGGAGCCGCGGTTACCCATGATACTCAAGCGCTCCCAAAGCTGTCAACGAGGCCACGAAGCCATCGCTGGCCCTTTACACAATCTTGGCCTTCTTAAAATCCCCTCTGGAATTGGAACATCTTCCTCTTGACACCGCTCAGTCCCAAGTCTCAAACTGACGGCCTACCATCTACAATATCTTGTGCTTCTGCGACTCCATTCCACAAGTCTCTGTAAGGAGATTCCATGTCTACCGCCAAGACTCGCACCCTCATCCAGCGCCGCTTCACGCAAAAGGGCCAGGATCCATTCGACACCGTCACCTGGGTGAAGCGCGATGCCGTCATCAAACGTCCCGACGGCTCCACAAGTTTTGAGCAGCTTGGCGTGGAGTTCCCCGACTACTTCACGCAGACCTCGGTGGATGTGGTCACCCTCCAGTACTTCTGGGGTCAGCTTGGCACACCCCAGCGCGAGACCTCCTTGCGTGATGTTATCGACCGGGTGGCCTCCAGCATGCGGGACTGGGCCGTGAAGGATAATCTGCTCACCAAGGCCGAATCTTCGGTGTTCTACGATGAATTGGTCTACCTGCTGCTCCACCAGATGGCCGCTTTTAACAGCCCCGTTTGGTATAACGTTGGCACGCCGGAGCACAAGACCCGCAAGCCCCAGGCCAGCGCCTGCTTCATTCAATCGGTCGATGATTCCATGGAATCCATCATGGAGTTGGCCAAGAATGAGGGGCTCCTTTACAAGTGGGGAAGCGGCACCGGCACCAATTACTCCACCCTACGCGGCTCCAATGAACCACTCTCTAGCGGGGGCACCTCCTCAGGACCAGTTGCCTTCATGCGGCTGTTCGATGCCGTGGCCGGATCCATCAAGAGTGGAGGAAAGACCCGCAGGGCTGCAAAGATGGTGATTCTGGACAGCGACCACCCCGACATTGAGGAGTTCATCAACTCCAAGGTCTTAGGGGAGGATGTTGCCCAGGCCCTTATTGCCGCGGGGTTTGACGGCGACTTCAGTGCTAAAGGCGGGGCTTACGAGTACGCTCCCTTCCAAAACGCCAACCACTCCGTCCGCCTCAACGCGGCATTCATGCAGGCGGTGGAGCAGGACGACGACTGGCATCTGGTCAACAGGACCGATGGCAAGGTTGCCAAGACCCTCAAAGCACGCTCGCTCATGGACCAAATCGCCAACGCCGCCTGGCGCTCTGCCGACCCCGGTGTCCAGTTCGACGATGTAGTGAACCACTGGAATCCGGTCTTAGACGTCCAACGCATTAACGCCTCCAACCCCTGCAGCGAATACATGTTTGTGGACGACTCCGCGTGCAACCTGGCCAGCATCAACTTCATGCGCCTCCGGGACAAGGATGGCAATGTGGACGCGGAGCTTCTACGGCATGTGACCACGTTGCTCATCACTGCCATGGAGGCGGTGGTCAGCAACGCCTCCTATCCCAACCAGCTCATCGAGAAGAATTCCCACGACTTCCGGCCGTTGGGGCTGGGTTACGGAAACATGGGTGCGCTACTCATGTCCCTGGGCCTGGGATACGACACCGCTGCGGCCCGACGATACGCCGGTTACCTCTCCTCGCTCATTTGCTCCCAGGCCTATCTGACCTCAGCGCAGTTGGCTGAACGGGTAGGACCCTTCGCCCGCTTCCCTGAGACTCCCGGCAGCTTCACCCGGGTTATGCGCCAGCACCTTCAAGCAGCCGAGGCCATCCCCGCCGACTTCGATGACCGACCGGACATCGCAAACTGGCAGAAGGTGGTCGAGGCCTGCGCCTCCGGCAGAGGCGTCCGCAATGCCCAGGTCACCGTGATCGCTCCCACCGGAACCATCAGCTTCCTTATGGGATTCGACACCACCGGCATTGAGCCGCCCTTCGCCCTTCAAACCTTCAAAAAGTTCATTGACGGCAGCATCAAGCAGCTCACCATCGACTGCGCCCGTCAGGCACTCGAACAAATCCAGCCCCAGCCCTCCGTCGGCGTGGTAGAAACGAATGAAACCCTCCGTCAGTGGCGGGAGGGACTCTGGGAGTGGATCAACGAGCATGGGACACCTGAAGGGTACCTTCGGTTCAGGGCGCAAGACCTCTCCATTTTCGATTGCGCCGTGAACTCCGGCGAGGGGACTCGCTACTTGAGCCCCCTGGCCCACGTGCAGATGATGGCGGCCGTCCAACCCTTTATCTCCGGCGCCATCTCCAAGACTGTAAACCTACCCACCGAAATCAGCGTAGATGAGGTCTACGATATGCACTTGGTGGCATGGAAGCAGGGCCTCAAATCGCTGGCCATGTACCGTAACGGCTCCAAGGGCAGCGCACCGCTGCGAACTACCGTAGACGAGGACCAGAAGCAACTCTCGAAGCCCGCAGCGGTCACCTCCACCAACGGCCTCGCACCGCCGGTAGGCGAGCCCGTCCGACATCGCCTACCGGAAACGGCGGCAGCCACTCGTCACAAGTTCTCCATCAGCGGCTACGAAGGCTACATCCACGTAGGAGAATTTGCGAGCAAACATCCCGGTGAGGTCTTCGTGACCATGTCTAAGGCAGGCTCAACCATCAACGGATTGATGGACTCCTTAGCCACCATGATCTCCCTGCTGCTCCAGTACGGCGTCCCCCTGGAGAAGATTTCAGAGAAGATGCGCCACCAGTCGTTCACACCCCAGGGCATCACAGGCAATCCGGATATCCATTTCGCCACGAGCCCGGTGGACTACCTCGCCCAATACCTGACGTTGCACTACGATGGGGAGAAGCAGATACACGGCTCCAAGCCGTTGCAGGACTCTCTGGACGGCGTAACTTTCGACAACGTACCCACCGTGGCCCAAGCAGCCGCAGCCGTCCGCGTGCAGGAGATGGGTACGAAGCAAACGGAAATGCAGTTCCCTATCGCACTGCTAGCCAAGGTTGGTTCAGGTGCGGAGACGGGAGAAATTTGCGGGGAGTGTGGCAATACTATGCGCTTCGTCGGTACCTGCTACATCTGCCCCCACTGTGGGAACAACTCAGGCTGCTCTTAGGCCTCTCCGTACACAAACACAATTCTTTCGCCCCGCGCCTCAACGGATATTTATCCACGGGCGCGAGGCGAAAGCCCTTACCAATACCCATCTAAGCCACTACAATCAACCCCATGGGCGCAGCCACTCTCAACGGCAAGATCGCATTGGTAACCGGAGGCAGTCGAGGCCTCGGCCGAGCTATCGTAATGGCCTTAGCCGAAGCAGGGGCCACCATCGCCTTCTGCTACCAATCTGATTCCCAGGCAGCTGAAGAAGTTGCCAGTGCAGTGCATGCAGCATCAGGCCGCCGTCCCTTCTTTATGCGAGCCGATATCACCAAGCCCCAGGACAGGAAAGAATTGTTCACCGCTGCTACTAACGCCCTGGGCAGTCCAACGATTCTGGTCAACAACGCAGGCACCAAGCGCGACGGTATCGCCATTCGTATGGGCGACGCATGGGAGGAGGTCATTGACCTTGATTTGACCGCGCCCTTCCGGCTATCCCAAATAGCAATCCGCGTTATGATGGAGCAGGGTTGGGGGCGGATTATTAACGTGGGAAGCGTAGCCTCCCGAATTGGGCTCGCCGGTCAGGTAAACTACACTGCGGCGAAGGCGGGACTCGAAGGACTCACCCGTTCTTTAGCACAGGAGTATGGGAAGCGCGGGATAACCGTAAACACAGTAAACCCTGGCTTTCTGGAAACAGACCTGACAGAGAACACCAGCTCCTTAATCAAGGACGAGGCGCTGAAGCGCTCTGCACTCCAGCGGTTTCCCACGGCTAAAGAGGTTGCAAACGTGGTAACCTTCCTAGCCTCCGACGAAGCCTCGGCAATGACTGGACAGACCCTGAATGTGGACTGTGGGTTCGTAAAGTTGTAAGGGCTCGTTTCAAGAATGAAGCAGAACACTCATGGCTAAAGTTGTTGTTACAGGAATGGGCACGGTGAATCCCATCGGCTCTAGTGTCAAGGAGAGTTGGAGTAGTCTTATGGAGGGCAAGAGCGGAATAGACCGCATCTCAGCCTTCGATCCCAAAGAGTATCAACTCAAGACCGAGATAGCCGGAGAGGTCACCGAGTTTGACCCTGAACGCTGGATGGACCGGAAGGAAGCCAGACGTATGGATCGGTTCAGTCAACTCGCCCTGGCTGCGGCTGTCGAGGCCATGGGCCAGGCAGACTTAGCGCTCAGCGATGACCAGCGCTATGGGGTAGGCTGTATTGTCGGAAGCGGCGTAGGCGGCATTTCCACCATTGTGGAACAGAGTTTCAACCTCCGGGACAAAGGCATCCGGCGAGTGAGCCCCTTCACCGTTCCGATGCTCATGCCCAACGCGGCATCCGGTGTCGTCTCTATGCACTTGGGCCTGTGGGGGCCAACCTTCTCCACCGCGTCGGCGTGCGCATCCTCAACAGATGCCATCGGTGTTGCGTTTGAAGCCGTACGCAAAGGGAGAGTGAAGGCTATGCTCGCAGGGGGAAGTGAAGCGGTGATTATCCCCATCTGTGTGGCATCGTTCGAGCAAGCCCAGGCTCTCACCAGTAGCCACAATCACGAGCCACAGAAGGCCTCAAGGCCCTTCGACCGCGATCGGGACGGGTTCGTCCTCTCGGAAGGCGCCGCAATGCTGGTCCTGGAAGACGAAGCACACGCTCGGGCCAGAGGCGCCAACATCTTGGGTGAAATCGCTGGTTACGGCGCAGCTGCCGACGCGTACCACATCACCGCTCCAGAACCCAGCGGACGCGGCGCCACGGAGGCCATGCGCGCCGCGCTAAAAGATGCAGAAGTGGGGATCTCGGAGGTCGCCTACATCAACGCCCACGGCACCTCCACTCAATTGAACGACAAAGTGGAAACCCTCGCCATTCACAAGGTCTTCGGCGAAGTAGCTCGAAGCATCCCCGTCAGTTCCACCAAGTCCACGACAGGCCACCTCGCAGGTGCAGCGGGCGCACTGGAAGCAATCATCTCTATAAAGGTCATCCAGACTGGATGGGCACCACCCACCATGAACTACGACAATCCTGATCCGGAGTGCGACCTTGATTACATCCCCGGTACGCCCCGAGAACTGCGCCCGGGCTTGGTCATCTCAAACTCCTTCGGGTTCGGAGGCCATAGCTCTTGCTTGGCCTTCCGCAGGTACAATAACTAAGCGCTAGCACGGATTGGAGTGTCCAAAGGCAGGGACATGAAAGAACAACACCTGGAATACATCTACGAGCCCTTCGCTGAGACCGAGGAATATCGGAAGCTGAACAGCGCCATCGTAGCGAGATGGCTTGAAGTCATGCGGGACAACGGTGCCCGGGGAATCGACCGATTACTCGACATCGCCACCGGCGTCGGCACCATGGTCACTCTCTTTTTGGACAACCTGCCCAAAGGTTGGGATACTCCTTCAGTGGTGTGTCTCGACATGAGTGAAGAGGCGCTTGAACAGACACGCATCCGCCTGGGGCCATCGGTGTCAGACCTGAAACTAGTCCATTCAACCGTCCAAGAAATGTCCATGCCCGACAACAGTGTGGATGTTGCAGTCTGGGGCAACGGCATACATTACCTGAACGCCCAGGGGCAAGAGGAAGCGCTCCGTTCCATTAAGCGCGTCGTCAAACCCCAAGGATGGTTCGTTTTCAACTCGGCCTTCTATCAGGAATCGAGGCCACCGGAAACGAGCACTTTCTACCGCTCCCAAGTGAGAAAAGCGGTGGAACAACTGCGCTCAATCGGCGTGCACCGCCAGGAGAGGACCGCTCGACCCGAGGCAAGCGACTTCCTCCCTCGCTCCCACTACGAAGAACTCATGCAACTCGTTGGCTTTAAGATCGTCGAAGCGAAGGAGACGGCATCCCACATGTACCGGACTGCTTGGGAGCACATCAGTGGATTCCACCAATACGCGGCAGGTGCCCTCCACGGCTATGACCCCGAGGCCGCTGCCGACGCCATGCGTAAGGCTGTGGCACCAGCCCTGGAGGAGCACGGCACTCGTGACGAGCACAACATCCCGTACGTCCAACGAAACTGGCTGAGCATTATCGCCCACGCATAGGAGCTCTAGTCAACATCCGTCGGGCCGCCAAGTCTACGCCGCCGGTGAATACCCCCCAGCACTAGGACTGCTCGCCTAATCCACTCGCTTGATGAGCGTGCCACTCTCTTGATCCTCCACGTGGGCACGGTCGGGGCGTCCAAGCCTGGCCAATGATTCTTGGGGTAGTTGCAAACGGCCTGCTGCGTCGATGACCACATATTCCTGCTGCACCACCTCTCCAGGACGGCGGTAGGTAGGAGTCATCACTGCCTCGGAAGCGATGCGTCCGTCCCTGATACGCACAACGCGGTGGACGAACTCGGCCACACCGGGATAATGACTCACTGCGACTATCGTCACACCTTCCGCTTCACAAATGCTCCTGAGCGCCTGAAAAACCATCGTCGCAGACACGGTATCAAGCTCACCCGTCGGCTCGTCCGCAAGCAACAGAGGCGGGCTATTGGCCAGGGCCACGCTAATCGCGACCCGCTGTTGCTCTCCACCGGAGAGTTGGGCCGGAGAGCGGTCCGCCTTTTCCGCCATGCCCACCGCGCTAAGGAGTTCCATCGCCCGCTTGGTCCGAGCAACCCCTGGAACCCCGGCGATGACCAGGGGCAACTCGACGTTCTCCCTAGCGCTGAGGTACCCAAGCAAGTTACGACCAGTCGCCTGCCACAAGAAACCCACCTCTCGCCGACGATATTCGGTACGGTCTTTATCTGACATCTCGACCAGGTCTCTGTTGCCAACGCGCACCTGCCCGGCTGAGGGTTTGTCCAACCCGGCAAGAACATTCATCAGCGTGCTCTTCCCTGACCCACTGGACCCCACGATAGCCAAAAACTCACCGGCATGTACCTCCAGGTCGAGCCCACGAAGCCCCACGACCTCCAACTCCTCACGCTTGTAAATCTTAAACAGGTCTACACATTCTATGAACGACTCACCGCCTGGCCGTAGAGGCCTCCCCAGCGTTGCGGTTGTTTTCTTCATGTATCTCTCCACCCCACCCTTATCCTTCACCATGCCGAAGCACCCGTTGCACATCCAGATGCGATACTGCCCATGCCAAGGCCCCCACCGTCGCCACGGCTGCGACGGCAAGCATTCCATACGTTGCCCCTAAAACCGCCCAATTGGTCTCCAAAACCATCGGTGGCGTGACGCGCACCCCTTCTTCGGCCATTTCCAAAAGGGGAATAAGCGAACTGCTAAGCCACCTCCCACCCACCGTGCCCAACAAAGCGCCACTCACCACGGCCAGGCTGAGATTGAACCAGAGAACGCCGTTGATTTGCATCGAAGAGAAACCGATAGTCCGCAATAACGCAAATTCTTCACTCCGTTCCCGGGTGTCGATGTACATATAGAGGATGAGTCCGGACGAGCTGGCCAACAACACCGTCACAAAGGAAAGAGCAAGCAACCCAGACCAGCCGGCGATAAGCAGCGGGTCCCCCACGCGAGCCGCGACCATGTCCGCCGCCACGAAGGTCTCCATAGGGCTACCGCCCTGTGCTGAGAGAGCTTCGAGCACAGAGGGGACTTCCACCCCCTCATCTAGCTGCAGCCACGCCTCTGCCAAAGGTTCCAGAGGAGTTTGGACCCGAAGGGCAGTAAACTCCATAAGGGAGCGCAGGTCCATGACCAAAAACGGCCTGTCTTCGGGGAAGAGCGTTGGGAGAAACTTCGCAACTCTGACAATCTGTATTGGAATTGATGCTCCACTATAAGCGATGGTCAACACCTCTCCCACATCAGCCTCATTCTTCTCCAAAAACGACGGGCTGACTATGGCAGGCAAGGCAGTTTCCGGCATCCCGTATCGCATACCACGAATCCCAGCCCTACTACCTGATCCGCTCCACGTCAGCCCGACGCTGCGACGACCGGAACGCGCTACCGCCTCACTCTCCTCCAGAGACGAAAGTCCGGGAGAGGACGCATCTTCCAAAACGTGCCACTCCTCTAATCTCTGCAGAGAGGCGATGTCCACTGGCCCATTGGGAGTCAACGCTTCAAGCTGGTCTAAAAACAGGGCTCCCGTTCCCACCCCACGAAAACCAGAACGAACCCAAAGGGTGTGGAGCGTATACGGCGGCACGGGCGTAATTCCAGGGTCAGTCGGCTGAGCAGCCTGCCCTCCAAACCTTCGCTGGGCGGGGCCGACCGGCTCCAAAGGTGCTTCGAGACGGCGCCATCCTCTACCTATAAGACTTCCGAAGCCCACATCGAAATAGACACCTTCACTATCCCGAAGCCTGGCCAAGAGGTCAACGCTGCGGGAAAGAAGACCTGTCTCGACCCATATGCTCAGGCTATCCGCATCTGCGGGCAGCAACAGGCCAGCCGGAGCCCTTTCCTCCGGTACAATCGATTCCAGCAGTTCTGCCACGGAGCCATCGGAGAAATCGCCGCGGGTCCATGCAACGTCTGGGAAAGCTATCGGCTGCACCCCCAGAACGTCGACAGCACTGGAACCACCATCCTTCACCACCCTGGAGTTTGACCGCACCACGTCCATGGCGGCCAGCACGCCAGGGACTGATTCCAATGACTCCGCAACGCTCTCTCCCTGGACAAGCCATTCGCCCAGGTTATGACTCACCCGCAAATCGGCTCCGGCCGCGTAGAGTGCCTGCTCTTGCTGTCCTCGTTCCAGGGTGGCCGTCAACGTGGAGGCGAGTACACCCAAAGAGACTGCCAACGCCAGAAGCAGGAGAATCGAACCCAACTGCACCGGAGCGCGACCCACCCTTCGGAGCGCGTGGGACATCCACATGGGTGCTACCGGGTCCAAAATCCAACTCATCGTCAGCACCACCCACGGGAAGAACCGGAAGAGCAGCAGTCCCATGCCCATGACCCCGAGCACCGGACCCAGGAGCAGCGTCGTATCAATCTCCAAATCGTCACCCGTTAACGACTGCACGAGAAAGGTGCCCCGGGACTGGAGCTGCCACCATGCCAAAGCAATAAAACCCAGCGCCGCCAAGTCGAGATAGTACCGGTGGAGGAACGGCATTTGCTCCGGCCGTGCCCCCGCTCGCCGGAACTCCACCATTCCATGCCGTGCAGTGCTCAGCGTGGTCAGGGTCAAGACCATCACTGCGAGCAGGGCGCCACCAGCGCCCATGAGGAAGACCATTCGGGAGAGGTCGACCGCTTCCAGCCCCATGCCTCCCGCAGCGGCGGGGAACAGGCTCCCTGTGACGTTAACCAGGGCCAGGGCCGTGAAGGGGCCAAGAATCACGGCGGGCACTGAGAGTACCAGACCCTCCAGGAGCAACAACAGCCCGACCTGCGGAATGGATGCCCCTCTGCTCCGCAGCAGCGCCATCTCAGGAGCGCGGACCCGGCCCATCAGCCCCGCAATGAGGAACAGGTAATACAACAGCATACCGATTGCGATGAAGACCAACAAAAGCAAGGGAATACGCGCAAGCGTAAACAAGGAATCGAACTCATCCAGTAGTGACTCCAGTTCCGTCTCCCATGTTGAAGATGGCCACAGAATGAACACATCTGTAAAGGCGGTCCGCAGCTTGACACGCAACGCGTCTACTTCGGTTGCGCGAAGTCCCTCGCGGTCCAAAAACAACAGCCGATAACTATTGGAACGCAGACCCGGGAAGGAAGGCCCGAGCGTTACCGCCAACGCGTCCACGGAGGTGTACATAGGTATCGTGACCCAACTGTCGTCCGTTCGTGTGTATCTCTTGGGAAAGCCGACTTGCCAAAACTGGTCATCCGGGTTACGAGGCTCGAAAATACCAACAACCTTCACCGGGAACGGCAGTGCGGTCTCATCTATCGTCACCGCCGGGAAGATTTCGAACCTTTCGCCCACCGAAAGTCGCAACTCCTCTGCCCCAAGAGCATCGATAATGACCTCCAGTTCGTCTTGCGCAATTCTGGGAGAGCGTCCCTCTAGTAGATCGATGTGATCGTCTAAGCCCGTTACTGCATGAATGGGGCCTCGGGGTCTTTGGGGAGTAGGCAGCTCAAACTGCGGCAGACCACTCAGGAAGAAGGTCGAAGTCTGTACGAAAGCCGGCGCATACGTTAGGTACTCTTGAAGGGGATCAACAACCCGCTGTTGCACCAGCCCGCCCGATTCATCCAGAGCCTCACGGCTCACCACGGTCGGTACGCCCACTGCTAGATCCAGCTCTAGGTCCGAAGCGCCACGCAAAGTATGCTGCAACGCCGTCTCCCGGAGCGCATTGGAGAAGATGACGGACGAGGCCATGAGCGCCACCGCCAACAGCACTCCGAATCCAGCTGCCACCTGAAGCCGCCAGTCCGCAGCAGTGCGGCGCAGTGCCATCCGGACTGCGAATCTCAACAGTCTTAAAAACTGCATCCCCACGCCTTATCAACATCCTGGGCTTGGTACTGTTTGCACATCGAATAGCCTTACTCTTCGACCCGTAAGACTTCTGCAAGCCTCATCTTTTCCATCTGTGCCAAGGTGAGGACCGTAGCGGCTGCCAACGCAGCCATGACTCCACCGAAGGCGGCTGCCAACCTCCCGTCGTCCAAAACGAGCACCAGCGACGGTATCACCGTTTTTCCCTCGGCGGTGACATCCAGGTACTGGAGCGTCCAGCTGCCCAACCATGCTCCGACACCCACCCCTGCTCCCACTCCAGTCAAGGCTACGAGGAGCCCCTCCAAGCCCAGCAGGACTCCGAGCTGGCGACCTGTCATACCCAAAACGCGGAGCAAGCCCAGTTCCTGCCGGTGACGTCGAAACGCCAAGGACGCATAGAGAACAAACCCAAAGACCGCCACGCCAGTAAGAGCACCCAAATACAGCGTGGTCAGGCCGCTCCAGGCTTGGCCGGCCAGCGGATTATCCTGCTCCTCCCGCACCTGCGCTTCCCTATCTTGGACCTGGGTCGTGGAGCCGTCGAGCCCCCGCAACGCATCCACAACCACTTCGCGGTCCGCCCCTTCACCTAAGGCTAGCCAATAGGCCTCGGGGGCCAATCCGGACGACTGCTGCAATGTTTTGACATAGGTAATCAGCGTACCCGCATCGACCAGCAGAAAAGCGCTTAGTCCTTGGTTGGAAGTGGGCAGGTCTTTAACCACCTCTTTTATCGCGAAAGGGATGACCACGGAGTCGAGTCTGGCCTTGATCTGCTGTCCAGGTGAGAAGACCTCACTCCCCAGGGCCGGAATCGGCAGGGAGATGGGCGAGATGAACATACCACGCGAACCCGTACCGCCTAAGCCAGGAGGCCATGAGAAAAGCGCCCCGCTCTCCCCCGTATGGGCCGCACTTGCACTCAGGATAAAGTCATCCGAGGCACCCGATCCAGTAGGGATGACCTCCCACCCGCCGCCACTCTCAAACCCCTCCAGTAATATCCGTTCCTGGCCCACGATAGCAGTAACCTCATCCAGGGCTATCCAGCCGCCGGGACCCCTCAAAGACTGAGCACTCAGGTAGACCGAGACCAGACTGAGGGGCGGGGTGAGGTGCGCTCGCTGCAGCAGTGTAGCCTCTATATACGTCCACTCGTTCTGGGCTACTCGTCCCAGTTGCAGACTATCGTAAAGACCCGCGCTGTCCCGAAACCTTGCCCAGAGAATATCTCCGCCCGTTAGGCCCTGTGGACTCAGCCAGAGCCCTATCGCCTCAGTCCCTTCCGGCAATGGCACACCATGCCGGGTTTCGAGCGGCACCTGCAACGGACGGAGCAATGAGGAGAGGTCCTCATCCGCAAAGTCTTTCCGGAACCAGGCTGCTTGGGAGAAGGCACCAGGGTCGACGGCGGTGAGCGACGCGTTGAAACGCGCCGCATCCTCAGTCGTTACGCGCACCACCTCGTTGTAGATGGGAGTCACGGCTTCCACTCCCTCCACCGATTCCAGTGCCCGTTGGCGCTTTGCAACCGGCTCAGCCTGAAAGCTCACAGGCGACGAGACCACCACCTCGCCTCCTATGGCGTAACGCACCTGGTCGCCTTGCCCACTGATCAACGTCGGCCCGAAAAGAGCGCCGAAGGTCCCTAGGCCGGTGACCAGCATCAGCAGGACGGCCATCGCACCAGAGGGAAGCGGATCACGCGCGACGCGGTCCAACCCATGGCTTAGCCACACCCACCTCGAAAAGCTTGCCACGAACGCCGCCAAACGGAGCACCCAGGGCAGCACACGCAACAGTACCAGGCTCGCGCCCAACATCAACAGCGCCGGACCCAGTAACACCGTTAGGTCGATATCCAGATCGTCGCTCCCGAGTTCCCTGGACAGGAAACCTCCACGCCCTCGGATCTGCCACCAAATAAGGCCAATTCCTCCCAGGACCAGCACGTCGATGGCGTAACGGTACAACGCGGCCTTGCCCGACGGACGAGCCTTCTCACCCAGGAATTCGACAATGCTCCGTCCCGCCAGACTAACCCCGCTCAGGGTAAAGAGCAGAAGGGATGCGAAGCCCGTTATCCCCACGGCCACCAGAAGCCGCAGCGACAGCCCGGAAGCGTCATTCGCAAACCCAGGCGTATCGATGGGCATGAGCCGATAGGCCATCAACGCTAGCAGTGGTCCCACCACCACGGCGGGGATGGTGAGCACCAGGCCATCCCCTACTCCCAGCAAGGCGCTAATCTGCAAGCGGCCGGCCCCGCGGCTCCTGAGCAACGCAGCCTCCGGTCCGCGATTATGAGCAAGCATCCACGAGACCATAGCCAGGTAATAGAACACCACGCCGACCACCAAAGAGCTGAACAGGAACACCGGTATCCGAGCAAGGGCAAGTTCCTCGTCATACCGGTTCAATATCCTGCCAAGCCCCTGAAAAAGCGCCGAACGAGGAAAAAGACGGCTTACCTCTGCTTCCATCTCAACAAGCGACTGCTCTACCTCGAAAGCTCGCTCCAACGTGACGGCCTCCACATCTAAGGGAACGAACCACCAAAAGTTGCCGAGCAGCGAGGGGAAGCGCTCACCCAAGCCGCTGAAAAAGTCTTCCTGTCGCACAAAGACAGGGGCCAAGTCCGCCTCGCTCTGAAAGTCTTCTATGTCCAGCCGCGGGAACCCACCACCCCAAAACCGGTGTGAGGAATCTATCGCCTCCACCACGCCCACGACGTTGAGGACGATTTGTTCCGTCGGGTCGTCAGCAAAGGGGACCAATGCAAGCACCGTTCCCTCTCGCCAACGCATCAGCACCGACAGGTCGGCTCCAATCAATGCCTCCAGCGGTCGTGGCGCACCGTCTGGTTGCACGCTCACGTCCTGCGGCATGCGGCCCGAGACGAGGCGCACGTGGTCTTCGAACCCCTCCTGGAAATAGATGTAAGCGCTCCGGGGGCCGCGAATCTCCTCGTCAGATAAAACTCTCAACGGCAGGGGTTGGACCTGGCCCAGCCGGTGAGTCCCCTCATTGAGAGCGCCCACGTGAGCCTCGATGCTCCGCTCCACCTTGCTTCCGAGCCGTTGAAAATCGGCAAGCCCTGTGGGCCGGTCGTTCACCACCAATTGCACATCGAGAAATTGCGGGGGCGTGGCGCTCAAGACATGGCGCAGGCCCAGGTTGGACATGGCGTCCGAATAGACCACGGCCGCCGCCACAACGCTCACCGCGAGCATAACACCCAGCCAAGAAGCGAGCATAAGCCGCCAAGACCTTCGGACTCGGCGAACGCTCAACCACCGGATGAATTGAAAACTTCCCATGTACATTGCTCGTCCACCGTCAGCATTGCCAACCAGCCAACCTGTGGCAGGGATCCACCAACCCTGCTCCGCGAGCACCAGGTGATACCCGACGAGCCACCATTCAAGCGGCCTCCGATTGCGGCCTAACTAAGCAGCAGTCTCGACTTAGATAGCAAAACACAGTACTTTTGCCGCGGTTTCTCGCAACTCAGTCAACGGTTTGCTACTCGGCCCCTTCAGGAGCCAGGCTTTGAAACTCATCGATCCAGACCTCTCGCTTCCCGCCGCCATCCTGGCAGCCATCATTCACTCGCCGTAGAACAAAGAAGGCACCATCTGGACGTGGTGCTCCATAGACAAGACATTGCTCAAAAGACCCGAGCACTAGGGTCTTATCCACCCTGGATAAAGTCTATAAGCACCTGGTCATGTTCCTCTGGCTTCTCCCATTGCGGCCAGTGGGCGGCATCCTCCATATTGTAGAACTTCGCACCTGGAATGAGATTGGAAATGTACTCGCCAAAATCTGGGCCTTCGCCAGGATTGTCCTCTGTCCAGAACACCAGCGCAGGCGGTTTGAAGTCCAGCAGGTCTTTCTCCTGCCACTTTGGCTTGAACTGCCAACCACCCTGCTCCCGGTCAATGCCGTATACCCGTTTGATGGATTCGTATACCTCTGGAAAGGCGTAGAGCTGCACCCTGATATCCACCATCTCATCAGTCATGCGGCTGGGGTCCGCCACCAGCCATTCCATGCGCTTCCGCATATTCTCAAAGGAGGGCTCTAGGATGGAGCGCTGTGAAAGCTCCTGAAGGGCGCTGCCACCTCCGGGGTTCTCCTTGAAGTCCGTCTTCTTTAAGTCAATCGCACCGGTTCCGGTGTTGAGGATTAGCTTCCCGCAGAGGTGCGGATACCGCATGCCGAGCTCGAAGGCGATCTCACCACCCATGGACTCGCCCTCAACGTGGACCCATGAATAACCCAGGGCCTCAATGAGGTCCGCGACGCCCTCCACCTGCATGTCTCTCCACCCTTCGTCGTCCCACGGTTCCTTGCTGGAGAAGCCATGAAACAGAGCGTCGATGGCATACACATGAAATCCGTGGTTAGCCAGGTTATGCAAATTCCGAGCGTAGGTTTCCGCATGGCCGCCAATGCCATGTATAAGTAAGAGTGGCTCCCCCTTGGTGCCGCACTCGATGACGCGGTGGCGAAAACGCTTCCCCTGGACCATGCGCGTCTGCGTGCCCAGCAACTCCGTAGCCACCGACTTCCATTCGCTGAGGGGCTTTGCCGACACAGGCTTAATTTTCAACGTATTGGTCATCAGATCCTCCTTCGTTCTTTGTTATCGATACGGCCTCCATCTCAGCGGCACCTCAGAAATTCCAGCCAAAGACGCTGGGCATCTCTATTCCAGGCCCGTTCCGAGCGAATTCTCCACGCGGACTACTCGAAGGTCAACGTGCACACCTCCCGCCGCGTGCCGCCCCATAGCTATCAATGAAAATAACTAGGCCACCCTCTCGTGACGCGTAAATCTGGCTTGCCCTGCACCACGGCCAAAGATATAGTGCGGTTAATTGTTGACACGCCCATTGATAATCGTAACTGAGACCCATCGCAAACACCACGTTGTGTTAGTTAAAGGGAGGGCACCATCGTGACCAGTCAGAGCATCACTCGATACGTCCGCTACGCCAACGGCTCGACCACCGCCTATGGCCTTCGCGAAGGCGATACGATTCACGAACTAAGCGGCGACATCTTCGCGAACCCCAGCCGCACAGGAAACACTGTGCAGGTATCGGATGTTAAATTGCTGGTGCCCATCGACCCAAGCAAGCCAGGCAAGGTCATCGGCGTGCCCGGCAACTACAACCGGCAAGACGAAGCGCCCCGGACCATCAGCCACCCCCGATGGTTTAACAAATTCCCCACGTCGCTCAATGCGCATGACGCCGACGTTGAACATCCTCCCGGCGCCAACAACCTAAACTTCGAAGGCGAGCTCGTCATCATCATCGGAAAGCAGGGGCGGTTCATCTCCATGGACGATGTGCCCAGCTACATATTCGGGCTGACGGTGGGCAACGACTGGAGCGAAAATACCTGGATGGGTGAGCGCAACGTAATCGAAGGAGATGGGCCACGCCAGCGCTACCTTCAGGAGCCCAACCGGATGATCTCGAAAAGCATGGATACCTGGGCCTGCCTGGCAACCGACATTGTCTGTGGCATGGAGTATGACGAGTACACAAACCTGGCCATTGAGATACGCCTGAACGGCGAATTGGCCGCTGAAGGCTCCACCAAAGACATGAGCAACAACATCAAAGAGCTCGTCCACTACCTGAGCTATTACTGCACCCTGCTCCCCGGCGACATGATCTACACCGGCACCGTCGCGCCGCCTTCTCTCCCCGGCATCCGCCGACAGATGCAGCACGGCGACGTGGTAGAGGTGGAAATCGAAAAGATTGGCCTGTTACGCAACCGGATTGTAACCCTGGACCGACCAGCGCCGGTCATCGGTCAGAAGCCCCAGCAGCAGGTGACGTCATGACGGAACAGGTGGTGAACGAGCGAGTCAGTAGCGCGGTCCCAGCCTTCCAGATTGACCCCTACTGGCCCAAGCCCCTGCCGAACAATTGGATTCTCGGTGCTGTGGCAGGCGTCGCGGTGGATACGCGGGACCATGTGTGGATCATCCAACGGCCGCGTACCCTCACCCCACGAGAAGCCGGTGCCGTGCAGGACCCGCCGCTTTCCGAGTGCTGCGTGCCTGCCCCGTCGGTGATTGAGTTCGACCCGGAAGGCAACGTCGTACAAGCGTGGGGTGGGCCAGACCATGCCGATTCCCAACCGTGGCCCGGGACCGAACACGGCATGTATGTTGACTCCGACGGCAATGTCTGGACAACGTTCATGGGGGCGGATGACCACGTCGTCTTCAAGAGCTCACCCAGCGGTGAGCGGCTGCTGACACTGGGTCAATTAGGTAAGGGTGGCGACAGCAACGACACCGTCCTGCTCGGCCGGCCTACCGACGTGTGCGTGGATCCAGCGGCAAATGAGGTGTACATCTCCGACGGCTACATCAACCGGCGCATCATCGTGTTCGACTCCAAGACCGGCGCCTACAAGCGCCACTGGGGCGCCTACGGGGAGCGGCCGGATGATAGTGAGCTACCCCCTTATGACCCCGAGGGCACACCCATTCGTTCTTTCCGCAGCCCCATGCACGCTGTGCGAATTGGAAACGACGAGCTCGTCTATACGGCTGACCGGGTCAACAACCGTATCCAGGTCTTCCAGAAGAGCGGCAAGTTCGTGAAAGAGGCGTTCAATGCCACAAACACGCTGGCCATGGGCTCCATCTGGGACTTGGAGTTTTCGCCCGATCAGGACCAGACCTATCTCTACGTGCCGGATGGGACCAATCAGAAGGTATGGATCTTCACACGTGAGAACCTCGAAGTTGTGGGTGCCTTCGGCCGCGGTGGCCGGATGGCGGGATACTTCGGCTGGGTTCACAGCCTGGCCGTGGACTCCCATGGGAATATCTACACCGGCGAGGTGGAGACGGGCAAGCGCGTGCAGCGGTTCGTCCCCAAACCCTAATCGCGACCCAAAGAGTACCTCGCGTCACTGCTCCTAACAGGTGCGCCGATATATAATGGCTAGCGCTGGGAACACCCAACGCACACACACGGAGGGACCATCATGGTCGATACACAGGGTAAGACCGCTGAATACACAGTGATCGGCACTCGGCCCATCAGGCACGACGGCATTGACAAGGTCATCGGACGGGCAATCTACGGCGCCGACTTCAAGTTGCCGGGGCTCGTCCACGGCTACGTTTTGCGCAGCCCCCACGCCCACGCCCTGATTAAGCGTATCGACACCTCCAAGGCCGAGAAGTTTCCCGGCGTGCTTGCGGTGATGACCGGCGCTGACATGCCCTTCGCCCAGAGCAAGATGGAGGACATCGGCGAAGAGATTGTGAACATTCTGTACACCAGCGACAAGATTATGGCCAGGGACAAGGCGCTATACAAGGGCCACCCGGTCGCGGCGGTCGCGGCGACGGACCTAAACACTGCGGCGGAAGCCGCCAAGCTCATCAACGTGGAATACGAGGTGCTCACACCTGTTCTCAACGTGGACGAAGCCCTCGCGCCCGGAGCGCCAATACTGCTCCCCGACCTTGTGGGGAACCACATGTCGGAGAAAGTCCCAAACACGAACCTGGCGCGGAGCTTCCGGCACGAGTTTGGTGAGGTGGATGCGGTGATGGCGCAGTGCGCTGTTGTAGTTGAAAAAGAAATAGAGGTCGGCTCGGCGCATCAGGGATACCTGGAGCCCCAGAGTTCCACGGCCACTTGGAATCCGGACGGACGCATCACTATCTGGACTAGCATGCAGGGCCACTTCGGTGCCAGGAGTCAGACTTCCGGCGTGCTCCGCATCGACGAGTCGCTCATCAAGGTTGTCCCCCTGGAGATCGGTGGGGGATTTGGCGGCAAGCTCAGCGTCTACCTAGAGCCCATCGCCGCAATACTATCGAAGAAGTCCGCCAGGCCTGTGAAGATCACGCTGGACCGGAAGGCAGTGTTCGAGGGCACGGGACCGGCCCCTGCCGCAAAGATTAAAGTCAAGCTCGGCTGCGACGCCCACGGCAGGCTGCAGGCCGGAATCGCGGACATGCGCTACGAGGCGGGAGCCTACCCCGGTTCCTCCGTGGGCGGCGGTTCCATGTCGCTCTTCGCGTGCTACAACATTCCAAACACCCGGATTGAAGCCTACGACGTAGTGGTCAATAAGCCCAAGACAGCTGCCTACCGGGCACCGGGAGCGCCGCAATCCACCTTCGCCACCGAATCGGTGGTAGACGAATTGTGCGAAAAGCTGGGCATGGACCCCATCGAATTCCGCCTACTCAACGCAGCGAAGGAAGGCGACCGCAGGGCCGACGGCCCCCTGCTACCCCGCATCGGCGGTATCGAGACCTTGCAGGCAGCCCAAGCGTCACCCCACTACGCAAGCAAGCTCCAGAAGGAGACCCCCGACGGTAAGTTGCGTGGCCGTGGCGTGGCCATGGGCTTCTGGTTCAACGGCGGCAACCGCTCTACGGTGACCATCAACGCAAATAACGACGGCACCTTCTCGCTGGCCGAGGGCTCGGTGGACATCGGCGGGACCCGCACCTCCATCGCCATGCAAGCGGCAGAAATCCTCGGCCTCCCCGCGGAGGCGATCCGCCCTGTGGTGGCGGACACCGAGAGTGTGGGCTACAACGACAGCACCGCGGGCAGCAGGACAACCTACGCCAGCGGAGCTGCGGCTGCAGCCGCAGCTCAAACGGTGCTGGATGAGTTCAAGGTCCGTGCCGCGAAGATATGGGACATCCCCGAAGATCAGGTGCTCGCCGGAAAGGGCAATTTCTCTTCTAGCTCCGACCCTTCGCTTAAGCTCTCGATAAAAGATGTGGCCAAGGCATTAGCCCGAACGGGTGGACCCGTCAGCGCCAGCGCCACCACGAACATGCAGGGTGGGTTCGCCGGGCTGGCCACGCACATCGTGGACGTGGAGGTGGACGCAGAGACCGGCAAGGTGGACGTGATCCGCTACACCGCCGTGCAGGATGCCGGCAAGGCCATCCATCCTGCCTACGTGGAGGGCCAGATGGAAGGTGGGGCTGTCCAGGGTATCGGATGGGCGCTCAGCGAGGAATACTACATGAGCGAAAATGGCGCCATGGAGAACGCCACCCTTCTCGATTACCGTATGCCCACGACGCTGGACGTGCCCAAGATCGAGACGATTATCGTCGAGGTGCCCAACCCGAACCATCCCTTCGGTGTGCGCGGAGTAGGTGAGACGCCCATCGTCCCAACCCTGGCGGCCGTCGCCAATGCCGTACATGATGCGCTGGGAATCCGCTTTCCCAAGACCCCCATAAAACCCTCACGCGTGCTGGACGCCCTATCCCAGACCACGAAGAGCGGCTGAGGGCGGCGCTGCATGGCACGGGTCTTCATCCCTCCTCCTATGCGCGGGCTGACCGGCGGGGAGGCCGTAGTCCAAATTGAGGCCGCCAATCTAAGCGCGCTCATCGAAAACCTGGAGCGGCTCTATCCTGGCATGCGGGAACGCATCATCGACGATGAGGACGAGAGTCGCCTGATACCTGGCCTTGCCGCGGTAATTGACGGCGATGCCTCCACCCAGGGGCTGCTCCACAAGCTGGTCTCCGCTACGGAAGTCCACTTCCTGCCCGCCATCGCGGGCGGCGCCTGAGCCAGGCAGCGGGGCGACGGCCTAGCCTTATTGGTACGCTTCCATCACGATCTCACCAATAAGGCGTTCCCGTACCATGCCCGGACGTATTTCAGTCATTATTTTCGACCTTGACGACACCCCCGAAGAGGCGCTGCCTGCACGGGCATCTGCCGCTGAGTCAGTATTCAAGGAAGTTGGGCTCACTTCATTGGTAGGCACAGCTTTTGGGAAATGTTATCGCGGCATTATCATCGCCGAATCCATGAGACATCTTGAGCAGGAACACCGCCTTTATGCGGGCTGTTCAAACGATGCATAACTGCATATTGGTCAATGGGCTTCCAGAGCTAGAGGTTTCATGAAGGCATCTCTACCCTACTGAAGGACCGCTCCCCCAGGAGGGTTCCCATACGAGTCGTGATTTCCAAAGGCAGAGACTTCGAGTGGGGAGGGAACACTGATCAATCCCTAGCGGAACTTCCAAAACTCCCGAGAACAGCAAAGCTCACGTCAGTCCATTAATCATGGCGAATGGGTCCCAATTAGGGTCTCGATTCCATTTGTACTCTGTTCGATTGGCGACTTTTTCGGCCACTGCTTCTCCTGCATAGCGCTCGATGACATGGAGGGCCATATCGATTCCTGCCGAGACTCCCGATGATGTCACCAAATTGCCATCATCTACCCAACGCGCCTCTGTCACCCACCGAACGTCTGGGCCGTGGATGGCCGTCAGCTCCCACGCGCGTTTGTTGGATGTCGCATTTCGGTTGTCCAACAATCCCGCCTTTGCCAAGAGCAGAGCACCGGTACACACCGAAAGTATGAGTTGCACTTGGGCTGAGCGTTCGGCCAACCAGGAAAGAAGCGTCCGATTGTCCACTTCGGTCCGTGTTCCCATACCTCCTGGAACCATCAAGATATCTAACGCTGGGCAGTCCTCTGTGCTGTACTGAGCCATCACCTCAATCCCTTGAGTGCTTGCTACAAGTCCCCGTTGCTGCGCAACGGTGACCAATTTGAAATGCTCTGGGACAACACCGAACATCTCGGCGGGCCCACAGACGTCTAGCAACTCAAAATTAGGGAAAAGCAAGATGCCCAAATTCTTCATGGTCTTTCCTTTTCGTCACAGGGAAGGGTGTCGTTCAACTCTTGTGGAGTTTCGAGCGTTCCATGAACGGTACCGACCTCTCCCCAAGAGTCGCACCATCAGTCACGTTAGTCTGTTGCCCCCCCTAACCGGGAAGGAATTTAGGCGAGGGGCGGGAGCCTTGATGGAGCCGCAGGGGCAGCACCACCAGTCCTGACAGGATCACCACAATCCCCGAGAGCAAGAAGACTGAGTTCATCCCGTAGACGGTGATGAGCACTCCGGCGGCGATGGGCGCGGGCAGAATCAAAAGCTGGGTGGCCAGATTATAGAGCCCGGTCGCCGACCCCTGCACGTTAGGCCCCGCCACGTCCAGAACAATCACGGCCGTGATGTTGCTCAGGGTGTAGTAAAAGACGCCGATAGCGGTGATGAGCAGCCCCAATTGGAGCCCGGGGTTCGCAACACCCAGTAACAGAACCATGCCCCCCATCATCAGCAGGGACGGAAACAGCACCACCTTGCGGCCCCAGCGGTCGGCAAGCACACCGATGATAGGCTGCGATACGATGCCCATCACGTTCAGCAGCATGAGATGGAAGCCCATCACAAACGGGGAGTAGCCCAGGTCCTCTTGTAAATAGATGGGGAGGAAGGTCAGGAGAACGATGCGTCCCATCATGAGCAGGCCGTTGGACAAGGCAATGCTGAGAAACACGGGGTTCTTCGCAACAGTGCCGAGGTCGGCCAGCAGACGCGAGCGGGAGACGCCCTGGGAAGGGGCGTCAGGGAACTGGTTGGCCAGCGCCCGCCAGATAACCAGCGCCAGCAGCAACGCTACGACCACTTGCAGTTGGAGCACGTGACGCCACTGGAAAACGACCAGCAGCCCACCTACCACCAAGGGAGTGATTGTGTCGCTGAAGGTAGCTCCCATACCGTGCATGGCCAACGCCGTGGCACGCCGCTCCGGAAACCTGCCGGAAAGAGCGGCAAAGGCCGTGGGGTGCCACAGCGAACCGCCGAGAACAATGAGGCCCGTGGCCGGCAACATCCAGATGAAGCTGGGCGCAATCCCCACCAGGAGGTAGGCCACACCTCCAAAGAGGAGCGCGGCGGCCAGGACAGCAGCCCGGCGGCGGACCAAAGTATCGGCAATTATCCCTGTGGGTAGCGTCAGGGTCAGCCCCACCATCTGTTGAGACGATGCAAGAACCCCGACCTGCACATCGTTCAAACCCAACGACTGCTTGATGGTCGGCAACATCACCGGAAAGATGCCCCGGTAGAAATGGACTATAGAGTGACCGCCCGTCAGCACTCCCAGGAATTTTCCGTTGCCTGAGCCAAAATCCGCCATCTGCGCCAGCGCATTTCTTACGCCAAACATCTCACCGCCTCCTAAGGCTACCCGTGCCGCTCGCCCATAACTCTGGGCCCACGCGAATCACCTTTTTCCTCGACGTGAACCCAGAGTTATAGGCTTTCCCAAAGTATCACCTGCAGCGATCTATCCCGCCTCCTTTTGAGCTAAAGGCTGGCCTTATGCCGCCGGCTGGTCATTCTTAAGGAAATCTATCACCATGGCGTTGAATTCGTCGGCGTGCTCGTACTGAACCCAATGACCGCACCGATTGAACATGTGTAGTTGGGAGTTCGGTAACACCGAAAGAAGCTGGAGTGCCGACTCCGGCGCCACCACTCGGTCGTTGCGCCCTTGAATGATTAACGTGGGCGCGGTCACCTTCGGCAGCTCACTGAACAGGTTGCGCACGGGTCCGCCCCGGGACTGACGCCACGCCTCCAAGTGCGCTTCGCTAATCGAATTGACCCGGGCGCGCAGCACATCGTCCGACACCGCTTTACCGTTGTAGAGCATGATATCGAAAAATTTGCGGAAGGTCTCAAAGGACTGCTCGAAGTAGCAGGCCTGCAGCGCCTTCCCTCCCTCGGAAGGCTGCTGAGCGAAGAGGGTCGGGCCACCACCGCCACTGCCCATGAGCACGACCTTGGCGAGCCGGTCAGGGTAGTCAACCGCAAAGGCCAGGGCAGTGGCTCCTCCCATCGAGTTGCCGATGAGGCTCGCCTTTTCAATGCCCAACTTGTCCATCAGGTCCCTCACGGCGCGCGCGTTGGCCGTGTTGCGTGGCTCCGAATCCGCGACCCACGGGTCCGACTTGCCGTAGCCTGGCTGGTCCATGGCAATGGTTCGGTAGTGCTCTGCGAAATAGCCAAAGTTGAGAACGAAGTTGCTCCATGAGCTCGCGCCAGCGCCAGCGCCATGCAGCAAGATCACCGGCGGGTTGTTCGTCCCCGCGTCGTTATACCCAATCTTGGTCCAACCCAAATCCTGCACACCCTTGGTGGATTCCTCGGAATACTGCGTGCTCGTCGCCATGCCTTCCTCCTTGCGTATCGGTTGAGAAGCGATTATATACCGGGCGCATCAGGCGATCGGTATAAGCCCGTCGGCAAAGCCATCGCAACCCAGCCTGAGCGCGGCCTAGACGACCTCAGCCAGCACGAAAATGCGCCCCGACGTCATCGCTTCATCCGGTCGATACTCGTAGGTCTTACCGGGGGAAAGTTCCTCCTCGTACAGCACTTCCTCCCTGCCACCTCCCCGAACCACCAGCGCGTAAACGTCAATCTGTGGGACCCACAGCCTCACGTATCCTCCGCCATCCATCCTGTACGTCCCCCACGCAGCAACGAACACCTCGCCGTCGAGCACCGGCACTCCCTGCTGATCAAGTACCCGCAGCTTTACAACGCGACCCGGGAAAACCCACATCAACACCCGTTGGGTCAACCGGCTCGGGTGTCCCGGCATCGGCCCCGCGGGGAGGTTCTCGATTACCTCCTTGCCATAGCTCAGCTGGTTGGGCGTGATCCAGGTCGGTCCGTACTTGATTCGCAGGTACTCCTCCGGCGGGTTCGCCACCAAAAATTTTTGGCCCAGGAAATCAATCTCCCGCAGATCCTTGAATAAGCCAATCGGAAACCGCACGCCCGGGAAGTGCACGACATGCCCCTTCCGCACACGTAAACACAACCAATCAATCCTGATGTTGTCCTTCATGAGGCCCAACCAGGTCTCGCCAGAGAACTGGTCCCGTTTCACGTGAAACCCACGAGTCCTAAACGCGTCCACCAACGGTTCAATCATGCTCTCATCGAACCCGTGCAGCCCCACGATGCTTCCGATATCGATGTCGTCGTCCCACGGGATGAACGCATGGTCGCGGATCGCTCCGAGGCATGTCCCCTGCCGCAGAAAGAACGTCACCCCCTGCGCAGCAAAGATTTCCCTCGCCTCCAGCAGCAACCTCGCCGAAACTTCCACATCCATCGGCGGGGTCGTCCGCAGGCCCTGTTCCATCGCCGCGTCCAATGCCACATCCTCTCCCTCACTCATTGTGCCTCTCCCACATACCAAGATGCACGGAGGATAACCCACGCCAGCCATAGGTATCGCCGTCCAGGTAGCAAAACCTACCATCGCCAACAGGTGAACCACCTAACCCGTGCGGAGTAGAGACGAATCACTCCGTTTGGCCCCCCCTCGCAGAAAGCTGATATCTGAAGGTACTGTATGCGGTCTCTGAGGGGGCTCCCATGGATCTAAAAGGGGGCCGCGAGCCACCTCAGTGACCCTACACACTAGTAGGAGGCCCTTACCCGAGGGAGAGAGCCTCGCGCTTCAGGCGTTCTATGTCGGGTGGGCCGCTCTCTCGGTAATGCTCGCGGCCATCTGCTGCGAAGACAATGAACGTCGGAGTAATGCTCACGCCCAGCCTGCGTGCGGCCCGCTTCCCGACATCCTCACCCAAGTTCAGGCGAATGATGACGGCCTTGCCATCTAGATCAACCTCCATGGCGTCCACCGAACGCTTGCTGCTTAGGCAGAGGATTCAGGTATCTGAGTAGAACTCCATCACCACCGGAGTTCCAGCGCTCAGGATGCCATCCATCTCGGCGATGGTCGCGACGTTGGACGGCCCCTCTCTTGACGTCCAATAACCGCCCACGAGTACCAACGTGATGCCCGCAATGACAACTAGGGCCTTGGCGCTGCGGCGGCGCTCCCATGCGAACATGCCCATGATGCCGAAAACGCCCACGGCGATGAACAGTGCTGAGTTGTGGTTGATGAAGTCGCCCATGTATTAGTCACACCTTTATCGGTGGTTCCGTCGGTCACTGTTCCCGTGTGCTGGTTGGATCGCGTCCGTATCAGTTCCCTAAAATCGCAAGGGCACCCTCCGTTGTCTAAATATAGGCCGCCCTACCCCAACCGACTTTAGTTTGAAAGCCAATTTGAAAGCAACACCGGTGACATCCCCTCCGGTGATTTGCAAACCGCAGGTCAACGGTTCGGCACCCTCTTAGGTGCCCAGTCCCGCCAGCGAATTCATTGCCTTACGCTTCTGATCCCGCTCCATGTCCTGGTAGTACTCAGCAGTGATTGAGATTTAAGAGTGGCCGAGTACCTTGGGCCCCTGATCCCTACCCGTGGTCTACGTGTGATAGCTGTTAATCGCAGGTGGTGGTGATGAGCAAGGGGTATGCCTTAGTGTTTTTTACGCTGGTTAGCACCCTCTATTTTGCAAGCCTGCTGTTTTCACCATCTACCCGAAGTTGTTCCAGTTGTTCCCACCGTGTGTAGGCCTCAGCCAAAAGCCTTTTCAGTTGTTCTAGCCTATCGTTCGTGGCCACAATAACAGCCCTGCCTTTTTTATAGAGTCCAGGATCTCCCGTGGTCTGGGCCAACTGCTGCTGTTCCCTTTCGAGGCACTCGATAGTCTGGGGAAGTGCATCCAGTTCCTTTTTCTGGCTGGACTTTAATTTCAATCTCGTCTTGGGTGCCTGAGCCGGTGGGGCGCTTTGACTGCTCGCAAATGCCCTATTCGGTTTTGCTACCTCAGGGCGCTGACGCAACCAGTCATCATAGCCGCCCACATACTCCTTCACGACGGAGCCGCCTTCAAAAACGATGGTGCTCGTCACGACGTTGTTAATGAAGGTCCTGTCGTGACTGACGAGGAGAATCGTTCCTGTGTAGTTCATCAAAAGGTCTTCAAGGAGGTCGAGGGTCTCGATATCTAGGTCGTTCGTGGGTTCATCCAGCACCAGGAGATTGGAGGGCAGCGTGAAGAGACGGGCGAGCATTAGGCGCTTGCGCTCTCCCCCGGAAAGAACAGAAACAAGGGAGCGAGCTTGATCTGGAGAAAACAGAAAATCTTGAAGATAGCCAAGGATGTGGCGGTTTTTCCCGTCAACGGTAACTGTGTCACTGCCGTCGCCAACGTTTTCTATGGACGTCTTGGTTTCGTCCAACTGGTCAAGGAGTTGGTCAGAGTAGCTGATTTTCAAGTTAGCGCCGAGGCGGATTGTTCCAGTAACGGGACTGAGCATGCCAAGAAGAAGGCGCAAGAGAGTGGTCTTGCCGCTGCCGTTGGGGCCTAGAATTCCAATCCTATCGCCCTTCAGAATTGCGGTGGAGAATTTTGAGATTACCTGCGTATCCCCATAGTTGAAACCGATATTGTCAGCCTTGGCCACCAAGGTTCCGGAACGCTCGGCCTCCTGCGCTTCCATCTTCACTTTCCCGGGCTGGTCCCGTCTGGACCTGCGCACCTCGCGCATTTTCCCCAGTTCCCTCACGCGGCCCTCGTTGCGCGTCCGCCTCGCCTTGATCCCTCCCCGAATCCAGTGCTCTTCCTGTTGCAGCTTCTTATCGAACAGAGCATTCCTCGTCTCTTCTGCCTCGCGGTCGGCGCTTCGCCGTTCCAGGAATGTCTCATAGTCGCAGGTCTGATCAAACAGCCGGCCTCGATCAATTTCCACTACCCGGGTAGCGATTCTCTGCAAGAACATCCGGTCGTGGGTAACGAAGATCAAGGCACCCGTAAACCGAACTATCAGCTGTTCCAATTCCTTAATTGAATCAATATCCATATGATTAGTTGGTTCATCAAGGAGGAGGATATCCGGCTCACCAACGAGTGCCCTCTTCAAGAGCACTCGCCGTTTTAGGCCGGCGGATAGAGAACTGAAAGCGCAACCAGCATCCAACCCAAGTTGCGAAAGGCTTTTGTTGACCTGTGCCCTCTTATCCAACAGATCTTCCGTCTCTAAGTTATGGTGGATATGGCCCGATCCTTCGTGGAGAGGCGGCGTGCCTTCCTCAAGCAACCTGGCGCCTTCGCGTGGATTCCGTCTGACCAGTTCAACGTATTCTCTGCTCCCGCTGGCCACTACATCAAACACGGTTCCGGGTAACTCTTGCGGCACCTCTTGTGAAAGATAGGCGGTGATTATGCCCTTTTGGAGGGCTACAGCTCCGGAGTCTGGTTTGGTGCTTCCCTCTATCAGCCGCAGCAGCGTTGATTTCCCCGACCCGTTCCTGCCTACCAGGCCAACCTTCTCTCCTCGCTCAATAGTTAAGTTAACCCCATCAAAAAGTGGGATGCCAGTGAAGGAAAGGGATATTCCTTGCATACTGATGAAAGCCATAACCGGAAGTTACCTCGCCATCCTTATTTTCTTAACGCGAGCCACTTGACCGCTTCCCAACTTACCTTTTATGCCCTGTCGCATCGAGATATGTTGAAGACGGGAAAACCCTGCTACAACGAAATCAAAACCCAAAGGGTAACACCTTTCGAATCAAGCATTCAGCGAATTTACCCCTGAGTGGATGCGAACCAATTCGCAGGTTAATAACCGGAGGAAGCGATGGAACGCAGGCAAATACGGCTAGTACCTCAGCAGCCTGCACTGGGATTCAGCCCTGACGACCAACGTTGGCTCCAGACCCAGAACCTAAGCCTTCATGAAGCACTCCCTAGAAAGTCTTATTGGTATCGCTCTAATGGGATCAGTTCAGTAAGGCTGATTGGCAGGCAGGTGCTATCATGAATTCGTATCGACCGGGAGACTTGACGAAGTTCGTATGCTAGCAAGAGTTACAATAAGGCGACACTAATTTTCGAAAATCGGTTATGGGAGGTAACGAACCAATGAAGAAGCAGTGGGGAATTCTGCTCGTTGTACTGGTCGCCGGCCTTGCTTTAATTTCTACGATTTCCGCACACGCGACCGACAGTAAGGATGGGCCCAATGCCCTTGCTACTCGTGTGGCCGATATCCTTGGCCTAGATCACGAGGTCGTTGCCGAAGCTATAACGCAAGCCAAGCGCGACCTACGTGAAACAGTACTCGAGAAGAAAACGGATGCTGCCGGGGTGAAGTTAGATGGCCTTGTCGCGACCGGAGAACTCACACGAGCGGAAGCGGATGCGAAACTCGCTGCAATCTCGGTCTCGCCGCCCAAGAAGCATCGCACCAAACACGGTCACAATGGCAAGCGCCTTCCGTTTCTACTTATTGAATCTAAACTCGATTCCATGGTCACATCCGGCAAGTTAACTCAGGCCGAAGCACAGGCCAAACTTGATACAATAAAAGCTGCTCCCGCAAAAAAATCTGGAGCACACTGAACTTGCGGAGGAATATAGTGGCTGGCATCGTCCTGCGGAGATGCTACAGCTAGGCCGACGGCGTTACCTCTCCGCCGCGCAGAAAACACCCCTTTAAAAAGGCGATCCAGTACTCAACCATCCGTAAACAGTGAAGCCGGAATATTCGCTGTTGCCTTTAGTAAAGTATTCATTGAGTAGAAATGTCTATTCGTGATGCCGTCAGAGACAAGCGCTCTGTACCGGCTAGGAGTCCCGTGGGGGATTAGCCGCGACGGGGGGCTCATCTCCCATCCCTACCTCACACTGGCCTTATCTCTAGTAACTGTCATCCAAACTGGCCCACCGGCCAGCGAACTACCGTAGTCGCAGCGCCTCCTCCGAGGGTGATCAGCACGGAGTGTCGTCAGATGGTGCCCTTAACAAACAAAGTAGCGATCTTCCGACTAGGTTGCTAGATCAACGTTACAATTTTGGGCTCTGCTACACTCCCTCCATGTTCTGGCTCCAGACTCGGTTCCTCTTAGCAGTCATCGCCTCTGTAGGGATTGCTGCTCTCTTCATTTGCTACTTGCGATTGGCCTATGACACCCCATTGCTAATTGAGTTCGGGCTCGGATCGGTGGTATTGCTTGGGGCCTGGTATGCTGCAGCGAACTGGCTCATCCGAGCCGAATCGCTCGGGAGCGCGGCTCATCGCGTGGGCTTGGCCTTGAAGGTGCTGGCTGCGTTGGCAGTGGTGCCGTTCGGGTCTTTGCTTTTCGGCTACTTCAACGAGGATCCTAATCTCCTGGCCCGTGGCCTCAGCTGTCCTGATTGCCCATCAATAGCGGTCACTCGTGTTATCGACGGCGATACGCTTGTTATTTCCGGTGGTCTGCGTGTACGCCTATTCGGTATAAATGCTACCGAAGCAGGAGAACGTTGCTCGGAAGAAGCAACTGCCGAATTAAGGCGGCTGGCCGGAGATCGAGTGCGGACCGAGGATGGACCGCGACTCATTGACAATTTCGATCGCCGGCTGGCCTATCTCTATCGCGAGAACGGCGACAGTATCGATGCCGAGTTGATCAGAAAAGGGCTAGCCTTTGCCTGGACACGCGATGGCCAGCATCTTCAAGAGCTTGTGGCGCTTGAGGAGACGGCCAGGGAGTCTCGAGTAGGGTGTCTCTGGTAAAAGAAGTGGCTCTCAAGGAAAGTCGCTCTCACAGCCTCTAGACCCAGGCACCTTGTATGACAGCGTATTCGGCTATTTGCTGATCAACCAGCAAAAAGCCAAAGGAAGCATAATTGCAGCCATAGTGGAAGGAATCAAAGGTCCTTTATAGCCCCAGGCATCCGACAGCATCCGCCCACAGACCCAAACCCTCACAGCGGATGGCTACTTGGGCGATGCCTTGAAGTCGGAGACCGTGACCTTGCTGGCCTGCGGGCTCAATTACGAAGCGCCTCGGCCTTTGCGAAGTCGTGGGCTGCTGCCTCAGAGAGCCCTATGGCCTGGTACGCCACCCCTCTGTGATAGTAGGCGTAGGCGAACTCCCGGTTAAGGCGTATGGCCTCATCATAGTCTTGGATAGCTCGCTCATACTGGGCAAGCTTGTAGTACGCGAACCCCCTGTTGGCATAGGTACCCGCGTGTTCCGGGTCGAGATGGATTGCTTCATCAAAGTCCCGGATCGCGCGTTCGGTCTCGCCTAGACGACCGTAAGCGATCCCTTTTTGTTCGTAGGCTTTCCGTGAGTATCCTAGAGAATTGTTTGGATCCAATTCGATGACTTGTTTGAAATCAGCGATGGCTGTCTCAAATTCCCCTGACCTTCCTAAGGCGATTCCCCTTAGGAAATAACCAACCGGGTGTGATCCCTGTGGGTCGGCTTCCGTCACATTGAGAAACATATTGTGGGGATAGCGGCCCTCACCACACCCTTTAGGGAATATCCGGTCCAAAATGTACTCCGTTGGGTGTCCATTCCAGGAACAATCAATAAATGCGGTGAAACTTTCGATGGCTTTTGCATATAGCCCGGAAGCTAAATACCCATTCCCCTCTATTAGCCACTGAATGGATTGTTGCGTCTCAGAATATCTTGCGACTTCGGAAACCGGTGTTAGATTTTTTTCAACATCCATATAGTGATCAATGTTGAGGATTGCATCATCAAGTAAGCCTAATTCAAACGACAGCCAGCTAATGACGGTGAACATACCTTTACGGTAGATGATTTCAACCGACTCGGGATCATTCGAACTTATAGGTGTATTGGGGATGATGCGGGGAAGGTTTATAGCAATATTCATGTCATCTAGAGCATCTTGGTATTTATATAGTTCCGAATACGCCATAGCTCGGCACACATACGATTCTGGATCGCTTAGTTGGGATTCCATAGCTTTGGTGCAGGCCTCGATTGCTTTCTCCCACTGTTCAGTTTCGGAATATTGCCATCCGCGTTCCAGATAGTTGATGCTAGGTGTTGCGGTGGCGGTGGCGGTGGCGGTGGCGGTGGCGGTGGCGGTGGCGGTGGCGGTGGCGGTGGGCACAGGCGTCGGTGTTACCGCAGCCTGTAAGGCTTTAGCGACCGCAGCGTCGACCTCCGCCTGCAACTGTAATTCTTCTGCAGCGCGTGCATCCACAGTCGCCAGGAGATCGGGTGTAGGTGCCCCCGGTGCTAAACTACAGGCTGCAATCACAAATGGGGACAGCACCAGCAGTCCGAGCAGAACCACAAGATTCCTATCGACTCGCATTAAGCTCTGCATCGGTTACTCCATTACCTGATTCGCCACGCTACCCGTAACTATCTAGAATCCTCAATACGAACGGGACATTGCAAGCAGGGGGTCAGGAGTTCACTCATGAAGCTTAAGCTCATATCTCTTCCACGTAAGGTAGCTGGACTGTAACGAGGCGGGACACCGGAGAAGAACCACGACCTCAAAGAAGTTAATCGTAACATGTCCTTGCGGCGGCGTACCTGGAGGTACTTTTATGGGAACAGCAGTAGTCGAAATCTCGGATTTAACGAAGCGGTACGGCAAGTTAACCGCTTTAGCTGGGCTTAATTTAACGCTTAACGAAGGAATCATACATGGGCTTGTTGGCCCGAATGGTTCAGGTAAAACTACAATTCTTTCAATAATCTCAGGACTCAGAAGGAAAACTTCTGGAGAAATCACATTCGGTGTCCCAACTAACAAAGTTATGCTTATGCCAGACACCCCTGATTTTTTCCCGCTACTAACTGCTCGGGAAATGGTGGATTTAGCTCGTCATCCCTTCCGAAAAGAAGTTAGTGAAGAATCAGTTACGCAGGTAATTGAGCTAGTTGGATTGGGGGACTCCATCGATCGTCGGGTTGGAGGTTTTTCCAGGGGTATGAAACAGCGTCTTGGGTTGGCTACTACATTGATTGGAGAACCTCAACTGCTCCTCTTAGATGAGCCCTGTTCGGCACTTGATCCGATTGGACGAAGGGAAGTATTGGATGTCATATTGCGATTAAGAAGCAAATCTACTGTGCTGTTTTCAACCCATCTCTTGAGTGACGTTGAAGCTGTCTGTGAGTCGGTCACCGTGGTAGACCACGGAAAGACTCTGTATGAGGGTACTGTGAGCGGCATTAGGAAATCTAAAAAACAGTCGTTTGAAGATGCGGTTCTGGAGCTCCTCCAACCTGGAAGAAGTACCAAATGAATTTGTGGACAATGGAACTCATTCACCTGTTCCGTAGTTGGCGGGGCTGGTCCTTATTAGGATCATTCATATTAGCAAGCGTATTGTCGCTTGTTATAGGTATATTCATTGAGCGAGCTAATGTTCATTTTTCCTTGGCCGAGGCGCTTGAGATATACCTGATATCCTCGATTGTGGGGACACTACTGTTTGTTGGTATTGTTGTCTCTTCCCTAGCTTTTGATGGTAATAAGGATTCATCGATATTCCTCAGAACTAGATTCTCAATGAAACAAATTCTTCTCACGAAGGTACTCGTCTATTTCCCATTATCTACAATTTTTTTCTTTCTGGGATTTTTTCTAACTCTTATCGTCGGTCTGCTAATCTTTGATTCATCTGACACCCTAAGCCTTAATTGGTTCTTGTGGGGAACGTTCCTGTCCCTGGTTTCCAATCTTTTTTATGTAGCACTTATGCTGTTTACCTCATCGATTTTCAGAGGCTCAGTCGCTTCTGTTTTATTGACGTTGGCAGTACTTATAGGGATACCGCTAATAGGAGGCACTGTTATCACCGTTGAGTTACTTATGCGTGGACTCATTCAGACGCCACCGGCGCAATGGGAAACAGTTTCTTACGTAGCGAGAATGCTGCTTTGGTGGCCAGCTGCGCTGTCCGATACCCAAGCCTTCCTTAGCGTGACCGAGTCAGAAATAAGGACCGGAACAATTACTTATTTCGGACAGTCCTCTGAGCTGGATCCGCACTTCAGATATAAGTCGTTCATCAGTGCTTTAGTCGTGAGTCCGTTGTTTGCACTATTTGCCTGGCGTAGATATACAAGCCGAGAGATGTGAAGCTAAACGAAAGTCGATTCTGTGCTATGCAAGCAGCGGGTCAGGGGTTCGAACCCCCTCAGCTCCACCAGGTAACCGGCAGCATGGTTAATTCATTTTGACTAGTACCGGACGTGCTGCCTGATTGCAACCGATCCCAACATAACCATAAGGAGGTCGTATGGCTAATCTGGAAATAGGGGATCTAGCTCCTGATTTTACCCTTAGCGATTGCTACGAAAACACCATTTCTCTTCTTGAACTACGGGGAAAGAAGGTGCTGCTGTATTTCTATACCAGCTCCGGTGGCGGCAACTGAACCCGCATGGCTCTCGGGTACCGTGAGCATGCAGATAAAATGGCTGCCAAGAATCTAGTGGTCTATGGGATGAACGATAAGGATGCAGCAAGCGCCCGGGCATGGATCGAAAAGGAACAACTACCTTTTGTTGTGCTCTTAGACCCAGATCGAAGTGTAGGAATCGCCTATGGTATGTCCGATGCATCTACCGAACGATATGTTGCTAATAACGTTGAAGGACGCCGCCCGGCTGTGGTGATCGACGAAGCTGGGAGGATTGCAGCTTGGGAGCCGGATATGAACAGCGTGGATCAGATTGACACCCTAATATCCCGACTTTAAAGAACTACTCCTTAGGCACAGCTATGTATGGAACAGAACATTCGGTTAATAACAGTTGACTATACCGAGCCGTTGACAATTGGCCATATTCGATCAGTAACAGAACCTAACGCCTAGGAGTCTCATGGGGATTAGGTACAACGGGGATACATCCTTCAGGAAGGAAACCTAGACATGGATAACTCAAACTACAATACGCTTTCTCCAAAAGAGCAGCTCATAATTGAAAATAAGGGGACCGAACCCCCATTCTCAGGTGAGTACGACGGTTTTTTCGAGATCGGCACATATGTCTGTCGGCGATGCGATGCTGAGCTGTATAGGTCCATTGACAAGTTCAATGCCCATTGTGGTTGGCCATCCTTCGATAAAGAGGTGCCAGAGGCAGTAACCCGGTTGCCGGATCCTGATGGTCACCGGACAGAGCTCGCTTGTGCCAATTGCGGGGGTCACCTAGGTCATGTATTTCTTGGCGAGCGCTTTACAGAAACAAACACTCGACATTGCGTGAATTCACTGTCGATGACATTTGTGAAATCGGAGCAGGGTTAGCCGTGGTCAATGGCGGGGATGAGATGAAGCTGAAGGCCATACCACTACTACTTTTACTGCAGCCAGGGCGCGGCAGTTCGCACTCGGGGCAGACGCAATCATCATCAATAGCTTCCCGGGGGACGTGTAATAAACGGTGGAATCATGAAGGGTCCAGGGCAAATGGAGTCCCTAATGGAGTCCCCGGAGAATAATGGTCAACAGGTGGTGATTAACCGAGGAGGCTGTTTACCAGTCTATAGACTGGCGGGAGTGCGTGGGAGTCGAACCCACCCGGGAACGGGAAGCCGCCCCCGCAACGGTTTTGAAGACCGCGAGACCCACCGGAATCCATCCACTCCCACATCCAACGAAACGGCGCCCCGATACCACCGGGACGCCGCTATTTTATTCAGATTCCCTCAACCCCACAAAGGCCAGGGACTTTAGACGCCCAACACCTTGTCCAGTTTCTTCTTGAGCACCGCCTTGGGTACCGCCCCAACGATCTGCTCGGCCACCTCTCCACCCTTCATCACCAGCAAGGTAGGAATGCTGCGAATGCCGTAGTTCATGGCAATCGTGGGGTTCGCATCCACGTCCAGCTTGGCGAAGCCAACCCGACCGTCATACTCTTCCGCTAGCTCTTCCACAATCGGCGCGATCATCTTACAGGGCCCGCACCAGTCGGCCCAAAAGTCAACCAGCACCGGCTTGTCAGCCTCCAGCACCTGGTTTGAAAAGTCTGCATCAGTTACCGTGAATGGTTTTGCCATCAAACTTTACCTCCTGAATCTTGTCCTCATCTTGACCATATCTGGAGAAGGCGTTTCGTGCTTCCTCACAAGGTCAGATGCGTGCCCCGTTCGGGAAGGGTACATCACGCCTCGTAGTCTATAGAGGAAACTGCATCCGCGTCAACGGATAATTGTGCATCCCTCACGCTACCCTCCGTAGACGACATCAGTCCAGAACATCACGACCTGCCTCACGCCGCAGTTCAGATACAATAACGACCATGAACGCATCTGGCAAAACCCAGCGCATAACACCCGCCACTCCACTGGTGGACTGCCACACCCATTTGGACCAGTTCGATGACAAGGAGCTGGGCGATGTCCTGAGCCGCGCCCAAACCGCCGGGGTCGCGTTAATCGTCGTGGCGGGCACCACCTTGGCTTCGTCGCAAAAGGCCCTGGATATGAGCGAAACCCACCCCATACTCTATGCCGGGGTCGGGCTTCACCCCGCAGACCTAGATGGCCCCGTGGACGACGCCACGTTCTCGGCGCTGGACGCGATGGCCCGCCATCCCACGGTGGCTGTATGGAGCGAGACGGGATTGGACTACCTGCCCTCCTCACCAGACCACCGTATGCAGCAAGACGCCTTTCGCTCGCAGATTCGTCTGGCGCTGCAGCACAGCCTACCCCTGGTGGTCCACGCCCGGGAGTCCACCGACGACACACTGCGGCTGCTGCGCGAGGAGCACGCCGAGGAGGTAGGCGGAGCATGGCACTACTTCCAGGGTACGCTGGAGCAGGCCGTAGCCGCCCTAGACATCGGCTTGAACATCTCTTTAGCCAAACCATTGCTCCGGCTGCCGGAACTTCAAGCCGTGGCCGCCCAACTTCCCCTGGAGCGCATAGTGCTGGAGACCGATTCCTTCCCGCAGCCCTTCAAGAAATACCGGGAGCGCTGGACCGAACCGTGGCACCTGCCTCAGGTGGCCGCCAAGCTCGCTGAGCTCCAGGGCACCACGGTGGAGCATATAGCCCAGGCAACCACTTCCAATGCTCTGCGGATGCTCAAGGGCCGTATAAGCCTGGAAGGCCTGACACTCCCGACCGGCACCTAAGGTGTACCGGCTAGGGGCACCCATGCATGTAGCCCGCCGCTCCAGCGTCTATAATATAAAGGTGCACCCAGCACCCTTACTCTAGGAGGATGCGCTGGCTCCCAGACAGCGTACGGAGAAAAGACCATAACGCTACCCACATCGTGCGCTGCAGCTTTCAAGGAATGGGCCGTCGCCATCAAGGCGCTGGACACGGGCCAACAGCTTTTGCTCATCCGCAAGGGAGGCATCCGTGAAAATGCCAACCGCTTCGAGGTCCGTCACCAGGAGTTCCTTCTCTTTCCCTCCTTCGAACACCAGCAGGCGAGCCTGCTCAAGCCCGAACACGCCGAGGGCATGGCAGGCGCGCTTCAGGAGCACGCCGACCCCGACTGGCTGATTTTCACCCATTTCGCCCAGGTCCACAGAGCGTTCCCAGTCTCGGAGCTCACCGAATTACAGGCGCTCTCGCCCCATCACATCTGGTCCGACGACTACGCCAAGGCACGCCTGCGCTGGAAGCCTCAGCAAACCTTGACCGCCATGGTGCTCAAAACGTTTCGCCTGAACAAGCCGGTGATCGTACCTATGCGACCTGAATACGTCGGCTGCAAGTCCTGGCTGGACCTGACTGAAGCCATGGAGATGGGCAGTATGAACGCGGTGCTTTCCGAGGAGACCTTCGCCGAAAGAGCAAACGCCATCGACCGGGCCATGGCCTCAAGCGTCCCCATGCTTCTGTAACACCCCTAACGAGCGCACCCGAGGAGCGACCGTGAAGTACCGAAAACTTGGCCCCACTGACCTATCCGTGTCCGAAGTCGCCTTTGGCGTCTGGAGCGTCAGCACCGGCTGGTGGGGCAAGGTGGAAAAACCCGACGCTATCCGGCTGCTGCAAGATGCCCATGAGCTTGGCATCACGCTGTTCGATACGGCGGACACCTATGCCAACGGCTACGGCGAGGAGATACTGCGCGAAGCCCTAGGCAATCAGCGGCAGCAGATCATCATCGGAACCAAATTCGGCTACGACCTCGATGCCCCTCGGGAGGGACACCAGAAGGAGCGGCCCCAGCGCTGGGACCCAGAGTTCATCCGCGCAGCCTGCGAGGCTAGCCTTAAGCGGCTTGGCACCGACTATATCGACCTCTACCAACTCCACAACCCTCGACTCGATACCATCCACAACGACGAGGTCTTCGCGACCCTGGACGCGCTGGTGAAAGAGGGCAAGATACGCTACTACGGGGCGTCACTGGGCCCCGATATCGGCTGGCGGGCCGAGGCCGATGCCTCCATGGCGGAGCGCAAGTTACCGAGCATGCAGATCATCTACAGCATCGTCGAGCAGCAGCCCTCCCGCTACTTCTTCCCCAGGGCCCACGAGCACGGGACCGGCCTCTTGGCGCGGGTCCCCCACGCCTCGGAGATTCTGACCGACCAGTTCGAAAAACAGGCAACCGTGGAGTTTGACCCCTCAGACCACCGGGCCCACCGCAAGCAGGAATGGCTGGACCAGGCCTTCCAGAAGCGTAATCTGGTGAAGTTTATTGCCCAAGACACGGGCCGAACCCTGGCCCAGGCGGCTATCCAGTTCTGTCTCAGTGAATCCACCATCGCCGCGGTGCTACCCAATATCGTAACCCAGGAACAGCTCCACGAATACGTGGCAGGCTCCGAGGCTGCGCCGCTCACAGGAGAGGAAATCACCGAACTCTACCGCCTCTACGACGAGGAGTTCTCCGCACTAGAGGCCATCCAGCCGCAACGGACCTAGAGCCGCCTGATTCCCGGCAGCACCACCACAGCCAGCGCAACCAGGCCCATCACCGCGATGCCCATCACCATCACCACAACCTGGATATCCCACATCTCAGCCAGAACGCCCAGGGCCAGAGTCCCCAGGGCAATCATACCGTGGCTCAGGTTGTAGATGCTCATCACCCTTCCCTGAAGCCCGTCGGGGATGCGGCTTTGCACCAGGGTCGCATTCACCGCGAAGTAGACTGTTTGCACCATCCCGATGAACCCCAGGGCAACGATGGCAGCCAGGAACCAATCTGACCCTCCCAGGGCCAACAATCCCACTCCCAGACCGAAGGCCATCACCAAAAGCAGTCGACCCTTCCGGCGGACGTTGCCTGCCGCAACCAGCACAGACGTCCCGATGAGCGCTCCGATACCCATGGTGGTGTAGAGCAGGCCCAGTCCGTCGGCCTCCATGTCGAAGACAACAGCGGCCCATACGGGCAGGAAATTGGTAATCGGCATGGAGAGGAACATCACCAGGAAATGGACACCGAACAATGTCCGCAGAGTACTGTGCCCAAGGATATACCGTAAGCCCTCGGCCAGAGCGCGGATGAATGGCTCCTGATTGGCCCTGAGAGTTTCGGCATCGGGAGGCGGGATGCGCATGGGAAACGCGGCAATCGCCACTCCAGTCAAAAGCACCGCCTGAAGGAGAAAATTCCCACCCACCCCAAGAGTGACGATGAGCAAGCCGCCTATAAATGGTGCACCGATGCGCGTTACCGTGAATCCCGTAGTGTGTAGCGAAATGGCGTTCATCAGCACATGGGGCGGGACCATCCGAGGAATCAGGGCCTGACGCACCACGTGGATGATGGTGCTCTCGAATCCACTGACAAAAGCAAAGACCATCAAATGCCACGGCTCCACATACCCCAGCAGGATGTCCACGGCCACGGCCACGGCCAAAAGAGCCATTACAGATTGAGAAGCGATAAGAATGCGTCGTCTGTCCAGGCGATCGACAAGGACTCCGATAACAGGTGCTGTAAAGAGCGACGGAAACTGATAGATGAAGAGCACCGTGCCTAGGAGCAGAGCCGAGCCCGTCAAATCAAAGGTCAGCCAAGCCAAGGAAATTTGCTGGACAGTGCGAGCGGCGCTGGAAAAGAGCGAGGTCATCCAGAGGAACCGGTAGTCGCGGTATGCAAAAGCCGCCAGCGAGCGCCGCCAGCGGGAGGCCGGTTCAATCTGTCCTGATGCCACCTCTAGCTCGCTGGGATTTACCTCGGTCACGCTTCGGCCCCTTCACCAGCTTTGTTGCTAGGCGCCCATGATGCTGTACCCGGCGTCTACATACAGTACTTGTCCGGTAACACCAGAAGCGAGGCTGCTCGACAGGAAGAGGGCAGCTTTCCCCACTTCTTCCTGTGTGACGTTGCGCTTCAGCGGAGCACGCTCGGCGGCCATGGTCTGCATGTCGGTGAAACCGCGGATGCCCCGGGCAGCCAGGGTGCCGATGGGGCCCGAAGAAATAGCGTTAACCCGGACGTTGCTCGGCCCGTACTCAGCCGCCAGCAGCATCACCTCGTTCTCCAGGGCCGCCTTGGCCACGCCCATCACGTTGTAGGACGGGTAGACCTTTTCCGACGCATGAAAACTCATGGCGATAACACTCCCTCCGTCGGGCATGCGCTCAGCAGCAAAACGGACCATGGGCACCAAGGAGTACGCACTGATGCCCAAGGCCGTATGAAACCCCTCCAAGGTCGTCTTGGAGAACTCGCCCTCCAGGTCGTCCCGCTGGGCAAAGGCGACGCTATGCACAACGATGGCCAGGGGTGCCGCACTGGCTGCGGTGTCGAAAGCCGATTCCAGTTGCACCATGTCCATGACGTCGCATTCGACCGCGTTGGCGCGCTCCAACCTTTCCGTCAGTTCGCGCACCGGCTTCTGGAAACGCTCGTTCTGATAAGTGAGGGTCAGGTGGGCTCCGGCTTCATGCAGCTGTTGGGCAATTCCCCAGGCGATGCTGCGGTGATTGGCGACGCCAAAAACAATGGCGGCTTTACCAGAGAGATCAATGGAAACGCTCACTTAAGAAAACCTCACGGAACGGCAGGAAGTCTATCGAGGGCACAATTGCTATCCGGGTCGAGCTCCACCTTCATCGCTGGGTTACGGCGATGCTTCCGCATCTCGTCCTCCAGCATCGCGAAGTCCAGCTTAGGGACCAGATGTAACGGATCAAAGAATGCCATGGGCCAGTCCTCCGGAGTCCACTTGCGTACATATTGCATCCGTGGCGCAATTAGCCGGGCATCGATGTACTCGTTCTCCTTGGGCACGACACTCGGCCTAAGCTTCACTCGCCAAGGGTAGTCTTCATGCAGATTGGAGGCGGGCCAAACGGGCTCGTGGTCCTCGAAATAGGTCGAGTTTATCGTGGCGGTGGCGGTAAACAGGCGCTCGACGCTAACGTAGAAGAGGACGCGGTCACCCACTTCCATTCGCTGAACTCGCTTCTTTTGCGCCTTGCCCATGCCGAGAACATCGAAGTTGCGGCTGCGAGAGGCTTCGAAGTACTCCGGGCTGACCACAACCATCCAGTAATTACGTGGTGTGCTAGGCATGATACTACCTAACAGTTTAGCATCTACATGTTTGGCCTTGCAGCAGATGGGGGCCAGGATAAAATCCAATCCCGTCCCTTTATCGCTCTATCCCAAGGAACCATCCATGCTTCATGACACTCGAGAGGCTTTCGCAGAGGCGTCCCCGTTCTTGGTGGAGGCGGGGGCCAGCTCGGAGTTGAACAGTGGGAGGGCCCTGGCCTACGCGTGCGGACCATCCGGGAACTGAGAGCCCACGCAAGCGGGGCCCTGTGGACGGTGGAGCGGTTTACCGCCAGCCCGGCCACGCAGGTGGACATCGAAGGCTCCACCGAATACTACCTAGCGGCACTCAGCAACCCCACCGGCCATGCAGCGATTGCCACCGCGGGATTCGCGCCCAACGACTGCCCCGAACCCTAGGCGCAGCGGCAATCGCTGCAACAGCCGACCGCGTGTCGAAACTGGTGGGGACTTTCTCGGACAACTACCTCGTGCCGACCCAGGGGGTGCTATACGGCTCAGCGCTTATCTGCGCACTCACGTCTTTGAGATGACCAGTCATACCCTACTTGGGCATCGCCCAGGCAGCGGGCACTAACATCCATCCGCCTCACTCCACCCTGGCCGCAACGCTGCACCTGGACGTGGAGCTTGCCGTACGGTCGGGAAAAGGCTCCGTCCTCGCCATGGCCGAAACATGAGCGCGGCCCGCTGCCGGAGGGATTAACCGTGCTGGGCTGAAGCATCACAAACCACCAGGGTAGGAAGCGCACCGTCTGGCATGTATCATAAAGAGCCTACATCATCAGGAGCGTACAGGGAGCGTACAGATGGCCATTGCAACCAACCTTGGATTCCCTCGAATCGGTGCCAACCGCGAACTGAAGCGTGCCGTTGAGGCCTTTTGGGCCGGCAAGCTCGACGAGGCAGCGCTTCAGCAGACGGCGTCAGAAATCCGGCGTGAAAACTGGCTGTTCGCCCAGGCAGCAGGCATCCAGCACATCCCGTCCAACGACTTCTCCTTCTACGACCAGATACTGGATACCACAGCCCTTGTAGGCGCCGTACCGGCCCGCTACGAGCACTCCGGTGGCATGCTAAACTCTGCCACCTACTTCGCCATGGCCAGGGGCAACACCAGCGTCCCTGCAATGGAGATGACCAAGTGGTTCGACACCAACTACCACTATATCGTGCCGGAGTTGGAACCGGACCAGATCTTTGCGCTCTCCTCCACAAAACCCATCGACGAATTCCTTGAGGCCAAGGCCCTGGGCGTCCACACTCGTCCGGTGCTGGTCGGCCCGGTAACCTACCTGCTGCTAGCAAAGTCGACGGACGGCCATTCCAGTACCCTTCCTCTCTTAGAGCGTCTCCTACCGGTCTACGAAGAGGTTCTCCAGCAATTGGCCGCAGCCGGTGCGGATTGGGTGCAGATTGACGAGCCGATGCTGGCGATGACGCTGAGCGATGAGGAACGCCGCGTCTTCGGCCCAGCGTACGCCAAACTTGCGGCAGCAGCGCCCTCGCTCAAGCTGCTCCTGGCGACCTACTTCGGCGACCTGCGCGAGAACCGAGACACGGCACTGGCGCTGCCTGTGGCAGGGCTGCACGTAGACCTGGTGCGCGGGGCCGGACAGTTGGAGCAGCTGCTGACCAAGCTATCCTCCGGCATGGCCCTCTCCCTAGGCGTGGTGGATGGCCGCAACATCTGGAAGACCAACCTTGACGGTGCGCTGGCCACCGTGGAGACGGCCATCGCTGCCTTGGGAACGGACCGGGTGCTCATCGCCCCGTCCTGCTCGCTGCTCCACAGCCCCGTGGATTTAGCTATTGAAGAGACCACGCTAGACGCGGAGATGCGCTCTTGGATGGCCTTCGCTCGTCAGAAGGTAAGTGAAATCGCGACCCTCAGCAGCGCCGTGAATGCTGGCCGCGCCAGCGTGCAGGCGGCGCTCGCCAAGAACACCAAGGCCATGGAGAGCCGTCGAACCTCGCCGCGCATCCACAACCCCAAGGTCAAGGAACGGCTCGCAGCGGTTGACGATTCCATGCTGCGCCGCAAGAGCGCCTTCCACTCGCGCCGCCAACTGCAACAGCAGGCGCTGCATCTCCCCGCATTTCCCACCACCACCATCGGCTCCTTCCCCCAGACCACGGAGATCCGCAAGGCACGCGCCTCATTCAGGCGCAAGGAGGTCACACCAGAGCAGTACCAGCAGTTCCTCCGAGAAGAGATTGCCCGAGTGGTTCGCTTCCAGGAGCAGGTAGGCCTGGACGTGCTGGTGCATGGCGAGCCGGAACGCAACGACATGGTCGAGTACTTCGGAGAGCAGATGGAGGGGTACGTTTCGACCAAGAACGGCTGGGTACAGAGCTACGGCTCGCGGGCGGTGAAGCCGCCCATCATCTTCGGTGACGTGAATCGGCCTACACCGATGACGGTGGAGTGGGCCACCTACGCCCAATCACTCACCGACCGGCCCCTCAAGGGCATGCTCACCGGACCTGTGACAATGCTCCAGTGGTCGTTCGTCCGCGATGACCAGCCCCGGAGTGACACCTGCTACCAGCTTGCCCTAGCCATCCGTGACGAAGTGGTCGACCTGGAGGCCGCGGGTATCCGGGTTATCCAGATCGACGAGCCGGCCATCCGAGAAGGACTTCCTTTGCGACGAGAGGACTGGGCCGTCTACCTCAAATGGGCGGTGGAAAGCTTCCGGCTAACCTCCTCCGGCGTGACTGATACAACCCAGATTCACACCCACATGTGCTACTCCGAGTTCAACGATATGATCGCATCCATCGGAGCGATGGATGCGGATGTCATTTCCATCGAGTCCTCGCGAAGCCGTATGGAACTTCTCGAGGCCTTTGTCCAGTACAAATACCCCAACGAAATCGGCCCCGGCGTGTACGACATCCACTCGCCTCGGGTGGCCGCGACCCAGGAGATGAAAGGGTTGCTGGCAAAGGCCATGCATGTGCTCTCGCCAGACCAGCTCTGGGTGAACCCCGACTGCGGCCTGAAGACGCGGAACTGGCCGGAGGTGGAGGAATCGCTGGCCCACATGGTGGAGGCGGCTCGGGAGCTGCGCCAGGCGGCCAAGGTATAGCACACATCCCCCATAAGTCATCACATGAGGTGCCTCCTTTGACCACCGCACTCCGCCATACGCCTCTTTACGAGAGTCACGTCGGGATACACGCCCGCCTCGTGCCCTTCGCCGGATGGGAGATGCCCATTCAGTATCAGGGTATCCTTGCCGAGGTCCGGACCGTTCGCACCGGCGCAGGAATCTTCGACGTCTCCCACATGGGCCGCATCGTCATCGAGGGGCCCGGGGCTCGACATCTCGTTGACTGGGTGCATACCGCCGACATTGGCCCTGAGATGCCCGTCAACCGCGCCCGCTACGGGCTCCTCTGCAACGAAGAGGGGGGGATCATCGACGATGGCATCGTCTACCGGCTGGGGGAGGAACGCTATCTGCTGGTGGCCAACGCCGGGAATACAGCCGCGGTCCTCGCATGGCTGGAGCGCTGGCGGGCCGAGCGGTTCCCCGATGCTCTGATTCGGGATGATACCGCTAAAACGGCAATGCTCGCCCTCCAGGGGCCCCAGGCCTTGAGCATCATCACCCACCTGACCGACTTCGACCCGTCGACGGTGCGGCTATTCCGGTCCACACAGGCGGCCTTCACGGACAACGGTCAATCCGCATTCATGGCCCGCACCGGCTATACCGGCGAGGACGGTGTCGAGGTCATGCCGCTGGCAGAAGCTGCCCAGCGCGTATGGGATCTGCTCGTGGAGCACGGTGCGATACCCTGTGGCCTAGGCGCACGGGACACCCTGCGGCTGGAGGCGGGCCTCCCCCTTCACGGCTCCGACATCGATCTCACCACCGGCCCCATCGAAGCAGGGCTAGAGCGCTTCGTGAAGACGGAGCGGGAGTTCTGCGGCGCGGGGCCCATCCGTCAAGCACGAGAGCATGGGACGGAGCGGCGGTTAACAGGATTCGAGACAGTGGGGAGAGGACCGATTCCCCGACCCCACGCCACGCTGCTGGCCGATGGAAAGGCCGTGGGAGGGGTGACCAGCGGAGGCTACTCCCCAACGCTTGACAGGAATATTGGCCTCGGCTATGTTCCGTCGCGGCTCGCTTCCCCAGGCACGAGCCTGCGCGTGGACATCCGCGGAAAGCTGACCAATGTGGTCACCGTTCCCCTGCCCTTCTACGCACGGCCGAGGTAACCATGGAAACACCGAACGACCGCAAATATTCCAAAGAACACGAATGGGTGCTACTCCAGCCTGACGGCACAGCCCGGGTGGGCATCAGCCATTTTGCCCAAGACCAGTTGGGCGACGTGGTCTACGTGGAGCTGCCGAAGCTAGGGGCCACGATAGAGCAGTACAAACAGATGGGCGAGGTGGAGTCGGTCAAGGCGGTATCAGATCTCTTCTCTCCCGTGACCGGCGAGGTAGTGGAAATCAATGAGGCGGTGGGCGGCGAGCCTGAACTGTTGAACACCGACCCCTACGACAAAGGATGGCTCCTCCGCGTGAAGTTGGCCGACGCAACGGAGCTCGACTCGCTGTTGGACGCCTCTCAATACGACGCCTCCACCTAGACCTAAGACTCGTTCCTGCCCCTAAATCTGGACCGGGAATCGATCCAACGCGCTTTAAGCGCATCGTGGTGAATATGGCACAGCAAACCTTTAGTTCTCCGTACATCCCCAATACCGAAGAAGACCGCACGGCCATGCTCCAAGCGGTAGGTATAACATCGACGGACGAGCTCTTCACCGATATTCCTGAAGCATTCCGCGACCCGGTTCTCCGCCTGCCGCCTCCCCTCTCGGAAATGGAGTTGCAGCAGGAAATGGAGCGTCTTGCGGACAAAAATCTTCACCTAGGCCGGCACGCCTCCTTTCTGGGCGCGGGAGTTTACCGCCACTTCTCTCCAGCCGTGGTGAACGCACTGGCCAGCCGGGGAGAGTTTCTGACCTCCTACACGCCCTATCAAGCTGAGGTAGCCCAAGGTACGCTACAAGCTGCCTATGAGTTCCAGACCATGTCGGCCCAACTCCTGGGTATGGAGGTAGCCAACGCTGGTATGTACGACGGCGCCACCAGCATGGCAGAGGCCGCGCTCATGGCATGCCGGGTAACCCAGCGCCAACGCGTGGCTATCCTCACTACCGTGGCGCCCAACTACGCCGAAGTCGTCCAGACCTACACCGCCGCCCAGGGTATCGAAATATACACCGTAGAGCCGGACGTGCGAGAACTTCAGCCCGGAACGGCGTGCGTATTAGTCCAGCACCCCAACTTCTACGGCTACATGGAACATCTCGATACCCTGGCTCAGACCGCCCACGGACAGGGCGCACTGCTCTGCGCATCGGTGGATCCGGTGGCAATGGCCCTCTTTACGTCTCCGGGCGCCTCCGGGGTAGACATCGCCACCGCCGAGGGCCAGGCCCTGGGCATTCCGCCCAGCTTTGGCGGGCCTTACGTAGGCCTGTTCGCCTGTAAGCAAGAATACCTACGCCAAGTGCCCGGACGCATCGTAGGCAAGACCTCCGACTCCGATGGCCGAACCGGCTACGTGTTGACCCTCCAAACCCGCGAGCAACACATCCGGCGCGAGCGCGCCACCTCCAACATCTGCACCAGTACCGCCCTCATCGGGCTCATGGCCACCATCTACGCCGCCTGCATGGGCAAGCATGGACTGCGCCACGTCGCCGAGCTCTGTTACCAGAAGGCCCACTACGCTGCCGCGGAAATTGGCCACCTCTCCGGCTACGGCCTACCCTTGCAGGGAATCTTCTTCCAGGAGTTCGTCGTCAGTTGCCCCAGGCCGCCCGAAGAGATAAGCCGAGCGCTTGGGGCAAGGGGCATTATCAGCGGACTGGACATCAGTGACCTCGTGCCCAACGGCCTTCTGCTCTGCGTGACGGAGCTCAACAGCCGCCAAGAGATCGATGCGCTAGTAACGGCGCTCCGAGAGGTGGCCTAGCCATGCGGACTCCAACCCTCTCCGTTAGCGACCAGGAGTACCAGCGCCGCCTGCTGATGGATCGGAGCGTTCCCGGCCGAACCGGCGTCTCGCTCCCCTCATCCGATGTTCCCGAACAGGCGATGCCACCGGAGGAGCTGCTCAGGGACGACTTGGAGCTACCAGAGGTCACAGAAGGCGAGGTTGTCCGCTACTTCTCCAACCTGAGCCAGCTCAACTTCTCGATAGATACCAATTTCTACCCGCTGGGAAGCTGCAGCATGAAGTACAATCCCCGGCTGAACGAGCAAACGGCGGCGCTCCCTGGCTTCGCCCAGCTCCATCCCCGTCAGAGCACCAGCCAAATTCAGGGAGCGCTGGAGCTGATGTACCGGCTTCAGGGCTACCTAAACGAGATCACCGGCATGGATAGCGCCAGCCTCGCACCCCTGGCCGGAGCTCACGGAGAGCTGACCGGCATCCTGATGATCCGGGGCTTCCACCAATCCAAGAAACAGGGACACCGGACGAAGATGCTGGTTCCCGATACGGCCCATGGCACCAACCCCGCCTCCGCCGCCATGGGAGGCTACCACGTGGTATCCATCCCTTCCGACGAGCACGGCAACACTGATTTGGACGTGCTGCGCCGCGAGGCAACCGCCGACTTAGCGGGCATAATGTTCACGCTGCCCACAACCCTGGGCCTATTCGATACCAACGTCGTGGAGATGTGCCGCATCGTCCATGAGGCGGGCGGGCTGGTGTACGGTGACGGAGCGAATATGAACGCGCTCCTGGGCAGAGTGAAACTGGGCAAGCTTGGCTTCGACGTGGTGCATCTCAACTTGCACAAGACCTTCAGCACACCCCACGGAGGAGGCGGTCCGGGTGCGGGGCCTGTCTGCGCCAATGAAACGCTGGCGCCCTACCTGCCTGACCCTATGGTGAGCATGACCAGCGACGGCGATTACCAACTAGCTAGGGCAAGTGAAAGCATCGGACGCATCGGTGGCTTTTACGGCAGCTTCGGGATGCTCGTCAGGGCCTTCACCTACATCACCCTTCTCGGCGCCCAGGGCATGCGTGATATCAGCGCCAACGCCAACCTGAACGCCAACTACCTACGGGTCAAGCTCCAGCACCTCTTTGCGCTTCCATACGACCGGATCTGCATGCACGAAGTCATCTTCTCAACCCTTCGAGAGCATCCGGGCATCCGCGCCTTGGACATCGCAAAGCGCCTGTTGGACTTCGGGTTTCATGCGCCAACCATGTACTTTCCCCTGGTGGTGCCAGAGGCGCTGATGATTGAACCCACGGAGACCGAATCGAAAGAGACTCTGGACGCCTTCATCAACGCCCTCCAGCGTATCAACGATGAAGCGGCCCACGAACCGGAACTAGTCCAGAGCGCACCCCACAGCACGCCGGTGGCGCGTCTCGACGAAGCCAAGGCCGCGCGCCAGCCTAACCTCCGCTGGCGCCACTCCTAAACGACACCAAGCCTTCTCTTTACGTAACCCCTGCTGTGGCATATGCTCTTGAATAACCTCGCCCCCGCAAAGGATTATTATGGTTGACATAGGCCAATCTGCACCCGATTTCAAACTAATGGACCACAATCGAGAAGAAATCAGCTTGAGCCAATTCAAGGGAGAGAAGTGGGTGGTACTTCACGTTTTTCCCTCCGCCTTCACCGGCGGCTGAGCGAACCAAACCTCCTCATTTAGCCGGGCAACCCGGCAATACGAGGAGAAGGGGGCCCAGGTTCTGGGCCTAAGCGCAGACAGCTCACCGTCACTCCGGGCCTTCGCCACTGGCTTGGGCGGTGTTTCCCATCCCCTGCTCTCCGACTTTCATCCCAAGGACACCCTCCGGAGCTACGGCATTTACAACGAGGATTCCGGCGTTGGACGGCGTTCGGTGTTCATCATCGACAAAGAAGGCACGATCCGCTGGAAGGAGATCTACGAGCCGGGCACCCTCCCCGATGCCACCGTTATTCTCGGAGAGCTCGAAAAGCTCCAAGGCTAACTAACAAAGATACCTATAGAAAAGGGACTGTTCCAATGGAACGGTCCCTTTTCTATAGCAACTGCGCTCCACGCTTAGTGTCTTACAAGGCGAAGGTAGATCTGAATAGTCCCTAGCGCAGAAGCTCCTCCCACGATGGTAGTTCCATTTCGCTTGGGCCAAAATCGGGCGCAGGCATGTGCGCAGGTGTGGTCAGGGGCGCAGCGACGCGCTCTTGAGATTTCAGCCCTGGGGAAAACCCTTGGAGAGGATGCTGGGGAACGGACTTCCCAAAGGCCGCGACCTTGAAGGAACCCATGCCGTCTTCGCGAACCAAGGTATCCATCGCCCAGAGGTTCGCATCCCGCACCTGACTCGGCAAACCCCTTCGCTGTTCGATATCTTTGCGAAAGTCATCCAACCCAAGATTGGCCAGGAATTCCGCCTGCAAAGCGAAGCCCATCTCCACGAGGCCCAGAGAGACCGCAATATTGCGTACGGAGCTAAATTCGACATGAACGCTGATATCCTGCTTGCCGACATGCCGCAGGGGGTTGGCATTCAGCGTATGGCGGTAATAGCAGCGAAGTGTCCCACTAGCCCGCGCCGCACCGTAGAAATCACGCGCTTCGTGGCCATAATCAAAAAGGAGCAAATAGCCGCTTCCCAGCGCGGCGGCAGCAGCCTCAAGCCATGGCCGCAATTCCAAATTAACCTCTGTCCGGTAGTCGTTCGGCAGCGTAATATTCAGCGCTTCAAATCGCTCGGCCAAGGCCGGAGTGGACGGCTCTCCATCCAGTTCGACCAGTGTCCCCGCCTCGTCGAGGGTGACGAAAATCTCCCTGAGTTCACCGTTCCGCATGTGCACGCGGTGCACAGGGAAGGCGTCCAGCAACTCGTTTGCCAGAATGCAACCTCGGACGCCCCGGAGCGGAAGGCCGGCAGACCGCAGCCACTGGAGAGGACCGGGTGCGCAGCTCGCAGGATGAGGTTCGATGGCAACGTACCGAAGAGTTTCGTACATTTCTGGTGCGAAGGCCTCAGCTGCACGCAAAATATCCTCAGCCATGCGGCCCACCCCGGCACCGGGCTCGATAATCCAGAAGGGGTTCGGCTCGCCCAATATCTGCCACATATGTCGAAGCTGCACCATGAGAAGCGCACCGAAAGCAGGATGCGCCAAAGGCGCTGTGTAAAAGTCGCCCGCGGCGCCAAAGGGTCCAGCGCCGTTGTAGTAACCACCTCGCGGCCAATAAAGGGCAATCCGGTGGAACTCGGCAAAGGTAATGGGGCCCTGGGAGAGAATGCGCTGGCGCACTTCCTGCTCTGGCCCGTGGGTATTTGCAATCATCGGCCTACCTTACCGGGTAGCCGTCCACCTTGTCAGCAACCGGACACGAAAACGCCCCGCGCTTAGGCGGGGCGTTCATCTTCAGCGGGAATGACTATAAAGACCTGACTACGCGAGTTAGGTCTGGGTGCGGTTCACCTGGTTACCGTCTGATTCCCAACTGGTGATCTGGATGGAATTTTTAAACTCGCGGACTTCTCCGCATGCTTTGCACCAACCTTCACTTGTCGGGCCGCTGGGACTTTCAATTACCCAGTAGTGACTGCAGTCGTTTTCCGAACTCGCGCCATTGATAAGGTCCACGCTCTGCATCGTTTACTATTCGCTCCTTGCGTCAGATTTCGACCGGCCTACCCTCTTTTTTCGATGGGGATGTATTCCAAGTCCTCAGGTCCAACATACTGGAGTAGCGGACGAATAATGCTACTGGTCTTCTGCTGCTCCAAGACCTGTACCACGTAGCCCGGGACTCGGGCGATAGCGAAAATAGGCACAAACAGGTCTTCGGGAATATCCATAAGGAAATAGGCCGACCCTGCCCAAAAGTCCACGTTCACACAAATGCCCCGTTCCGCATAGGGGGCCATGAGTTCCTCAACCTTGCTCAGAATCCTGAACCACTGCGGTTGGCCCATCTTCTCCCCGAGGCGTTTTGACCCCTCGCGAAGGTGGCGGGCCCGGGGGTCCTCCACCTTGTAGACAGCGTGGCCAAAGCCCATGATGCGCTCATTGTTGGCTCGCTGTTGCTCTAGGTAGGCTTCCGCGTTCGACTCGTCGCCAATCTCCA
>Ga0302123_10000155_pt1 | contig 51812 bp, 32 predicted proteins | sample CB21_321_MG_FD_203109 | JGI IMG/M metagenome (GOLD analysis project Ga0302123, IMG submission 203109) | Marine microbial communities from Western Arctic Ocean, Canada - CB21_32.1 | ecosystem: Environmental > Aquatic > Marine > Oceanic | place: Canada: Western Arctic Ocean | collected 2017-09-28 | reverse complement strand
TGTCTTCAGTCCGCACACCACATGCGGGAGTCTGGCTTTTTTCATAATCATCCATTTCAGCGATACCCCGATTTTTACAACGCCAGAATCCTTAACGGCGTTGCCCTCCGGGGCTGTGGTTCAGAAATGGCTGATTTTCCCGGGTTGAAACCCCGGGCTATTTGCCCACGTCCCTTCGGGACTGAAGTGTGCAACTTCAAAACGTGAGCGTTGGCGCTGCGCCGACCGAGGAAGCGGTTCATGCGGCTCCGTCAATCGCTACTTTTGAGCTTCGCTCATCAGGAGCCACGTTGCCGGTGTTGAACCGTTACCAATGACAAACTGGTCCACTGCGTTTGCATCGCGATAGCTCTTGCTGGCCGGCTCATAAGTAATTCGGACGTCCCCGATCGACAGGCGTCGATTCAGCCCGTCGACAGTGCGATCCAGGTAAACGGGCCGAGATGCGAGCGCCGCAACTGTACTGGCGATGTCGCCGGCGGTAAGAACGCCCGGGACAACCACGTCGTGAGGAATGTAAACGTGAGGGCTGGCCAGAACGGAGAAATAGCTCGACAGTCCGCCGCGAACATAAACGCGTTCGATGCCGTCGTCGAAAAGAGCTCCCAACACAGCCAGCAAACCGCCCATCGGCTCGGACTGATGTGGCCGACCGCCGACATCATACGGGACCTGGAAATTCGTATCGGCCGCATTAACAGGAGCGAATGAATCTCCCCACAGAGAGATGTGTTTTGGGTCGACGTCCTTTCGAGTACGCAGAAAAGCAAGCACTGATTGCAGGTCACGCAGTCGCTGCCCAACCATCGTCTGATTGAACATCAGCAGGTTGACCGATCGATTGCCGTCGCCACTCGAACGGCCACGTGACGACCCGGCCTTCGTATCTCCTGTACCGCGCAGATCCGGCAGACAAACAATCGCTCCCTTGTCCACCAGCTCGGCAAGCTCGTCGGCCCGATGCTCAATAAAGCCGGACTTACCGGCCTGAGCCAGAGCGACGACAACGGGAGACGCGTTTCTGTTCTGATTGTCCGCACCTGAGATAAGCATCATTGGGACGACCACATCCGGCTCGACTTCGATAACTACCCGTTCGAGTCGCAGGCCATTCACCTCGGGTTCGCTATTCGTTGAAGAAACCACTCGCGGAGTCGACTTGACTTCAGTATCGCCGAGCAACGCCGACCATTGACTGCGAACATGCTCACGCTGCTCGCGGTGTGTCAGTCGTAAACCTTGTTGTCTCGCTTCATTAACGCGCTTGTGTGCCAGGTTCGAAACAACGTCGACGAAGCCTGGTGGTTTCAGTTCACGCCGGGCCGCATCGGTCAGGCATGTCAGCTCCTCGGTTTCCCGTCGGGCGCTGTACTCGTCCTCGGGTGTGACATCGATGTTGAACCAGCGGCGAAACGCCGGATGAATCATCTCACGATGAACGCGACCAATATTCGTGCAATGTGAGCCGCGCGGGTTGTTTCCCCTCAACGTGCCGTGTCCATGGGCGACCGCCAGGTTGTCACGGACGCCGTAGAAATCGCCATAGATCTTCTCGAATCGCTTCCACACGGGGTCGCGTTTTCCGTCCCATGCGAACTCGTGTCCATGAATCAGTCGTCGCGGCGCGATGCCGCCCACAATGACCCAATGAAAGAAACCATCCGCTGCCGTGCGACGCAGTCCACGAGTCGACTCCCAGTACGAACCCATCAGGTAATTGAACGACGTCTCGGCGTCGTCTGGCAGTGGATATCGCGTCTCCGGTTGCGGTCCGCCGAAATTGAATGGCACAGCCGCGGCAATGCGCTGATCGAGCGCCGCGGTAACGCCGCACGGATCGCCACCGCCAGCGACAGCACCAAGCATGATGATCCGCTTCGGGTCGATTCCGTCCCGTGCAAGCAGCAGATCAACACCGCGCATCCAGTCCCAGGCCATCCAGCCCATCAGGCTGTCACCTGCCAGTTGCAACTGAACGCCGCTGTCGTACCGGTAATAGTAATCCTGTCGCCAGTACTTGTAGTCCTCTTTCGGATAGTCGTTTGGTCCATTGAAAGAATGTGCCCGACGCTCGCCGTAACCGACCTGATCGATGACCAGCACCATGCACCCGGCGCGAGCCCACGTCATTCCCATATCCTGCATTTCACCCTGCCGCTTCGGACGATGATGCGCATGCGCAATCATGATGCCCGGCATGGATTCCGGCGGTTTCGCAGGAACGTACAGGTTGGCCGTGACCCAATCACCTGGTCGGGATTCGTAGACGAGGTTTTCGATACGGAACCCGTCACCATCAACCGTGCCGGTGACCTTCACCCGTAACTCATCCGGAGGCTCTGGAAATGTCCCCAGCGATGCCCGCAGCTTTTCCAGCCGCACGTCGCGAAAGGCCTCCCAATGCTGCCGCGTCTTGATGGCATTCCAATCCGTTCGATTACTTTCATTGGCCGCATCGCGTCGGCGCCGCAGGTCTCGTTCGATCATCCCCGATGCTTCGTCCCGTTGTGAGTCAGTCAGGACCAAAGGTGAGAGACGTTCAATAGCCGCGGCGAGTTTCGCGGTATCCGGTCGATCCGCCGCCTGCGTCGCACCGGCACCGATGATCGAGCCAGCCGTAACGATCCACGCCAGCGGCAGCGAGCACGAAATCGGCAGACAGGTTGAGAGACGTCGCGAGAAATTCATAAATCAGTCCTTTCGACGAATTCAACGTCCTGAAGGTGCCTGTGGCTCGACTGTAACTTCGAATGCAGCCGCCAGATTATCGAGGTCGTACACACGAAGCGCCCCGTGGACTGTGTGTGCAAGTTGACCTTTCATTCCCGGGTCGCGAACGACGTCGGACCACGTGAACTTCGGCTGGGTAAGTCTCAGTGAGGCGAACAGCGAACGTTCAACTGCAGCAGCATGGACCGCGGGGATTCCCGCAGCACCCACAGCGACAAGATGCACTTTGCCGGAACTCTTACCATCCAGTTCCTGCAGATACCGTGCGGCGCACAACACATCCTCGGTACGCATCCCCACCAGGGACCGACCGAGAAGGTAGGACAGGAAGATAGAATTCCAGTCGCCGCCCCATGTGTTGTCACTACTGGGTCCCGTTTCGCCTGTTCCTCGAAGGTCCACGGAAAGTACGAGGTCGCCGGCACGAACCAGTGTGTCGATTGGACCATCCAACCCGGAATCCGCCTGCTTGCCATCGGCGTGCAGATAGAGCACCCGACGCCCGCTTGCTCTGGCCGGTTTGAACAGTAGGGCGGGAAGCTGGATACCGTCTTCCGGCCTGATGACCAGCTTGCCGATGCTGTATCCATTTCGTTCGACAGTTCCCACGTCGGTGACAACCGGTCGCGGTAAATCGGCGAGTTTGCGAATTCCCGCAAGTTGCCGGACCTTGTCGAGTGCAACTTCGCGAGAACCAGATCGCCAAATATTTTGCCGCTGTTTCTTAAGCTGCTCATTCAACTCGATGTTCAGGTCGACAACAGAGCGGGAACCGCTCAGAAGCAGCACCTGCCCCGGCATTGTGCATTGCAACTCCTGCGAGGGTCGCGTTTCAAAATCGGGTTCTGTCACTGGTTCGTCGATGTCCAGCAGCCAACGCCTCATCCATCGCACCATGGCCTCGCGTTGCAGCTTCGGGTACCCGTGCTTCGCGTCGGTTTCGACCAGATTGACACGCTCGGCGGCACCCAGCCGCGTGTAGAAACGCTTCGCCTGACGGAAGCTGTCCCATGCACCGTCGATGTCAAAGAAGTCATGCGTTGATGCCAGAATGAGTGTCGGTTTCGGAGCACGCATCAACAGGTAATCGGCGTGGTCCATACCAAACGCCAGTTGTCCGTGAATATTCTGTTCGGCATCCTGCGGACCGATCGTGTCGATCAGTCGACGCCAACTGGTGATGTAGCAACTGGGTGCCGCACAAACGACTCGATCATCCAGAGCCATCAGGTAACTGGTCAGCGTCCCGCCGCCACTGCAACCAGTAACGCCAATCCTCTCGTGATCAATTTCCGGTCGACTGGTCAGGTAGTCGATGGTGCGCATGCCGTCCCAGATACGAAACGTCGCCGTGCCGCGTCCCAGTGGAATACTGCCTGCTCCCACAAGGGTGTGCTCAGTCGTCATCCTGAACCGAGCCTTGCCGTCTTCATCAAGCAACTGCACGCGCTCGGCCTGCCCGATCGGGTCGTAGCTCAGCGCGGCGATACCGTTCTTCGCCAGAAGAATGCAGATGCGTTGCTGCGCCGCTTTGCCACTACTGCTGTGACCGCACGGAACGACCACCGCAGGAAACGGCGGCTTCGACTTCGGCAGGTACAGGATAGCCGTCACATGATGTTGCGGCTGGCTCTCGTAGATGAGTTTTTCAATCCGGTAACCGTCTCCGTCGAGCGTGCCCACAACAATTGCGTTCAATGGCGTGCGTTCCGGAAACCCACCCAGATGTTCAATGAACTCTGCACGCAGGCGTTCCTGCCAGGCCACCGCCTGTTCCGGCGTCTTGACTTTCTCGTACGCCTCACGTCGGCGCTGCAGCGCGTCGTATGCCTGTTGTTTGAGATACCGTCCCAGCATCTGTTTCGTCGACACGCCATCGACGTCAGCCGGCAGGACCGTCAGGTCGGAGCTATCTGCGGGTTCTTCAGCACCTCGAACCGAGTGTGCTGGCACGAAGCAAATCAACAGGATGCCGGCACAAAGCATGACCGCTGAATTACGTTCTGCCACTCGTGCAACATGGGTCATGGGTGTCTTTCATTGATTGAGCGAGGCACGTACTTGTTGGCCAGCTTAGCTGCGAGGCGGCGGAAGTCATCTCTCTGGTGCATTCGCAAACGGCTCGCAGTCTGACGCCGCCTTGCGTCTTCAGCAGTCTCCCAGCACGATCAGCCGTGAACTGAGACGAAACGGAACACTGGAGATCGATCGCATGAGATGTTGGGCACGAAGTCTTACAGCGTCATCGCTGCTGCTCGCCGTGTGCGTGAGTGGTCTCGCTGAAGACGATGTCGAGAATCTACCGCCGAACCGCTGGATCAGAATCCACGAACAGACGGCCGATTCGCTTACGTTCCGACGGCAGCCGCATGGTGGTTCGTGTTTCGATTCAAAACGCGGACGCCTGATTCTGTTTGGCAGCGACACGCACGGTCGCGATTGGACGAATAGCCCGCTGGTCTTCGACGTCGCGAAACGGAACTGGAGTCGAGCTTACCCAGACGATCTTCGATCAACGTATGAAGTCAACGAAGATGGCCTCCCGGTTGCGGGCGCGCGTGGCGAACACCCCTGGGCAATGCATACGTTTGGCACGGTGATGTATGACTCTTCTCGTGACGAGATGATTGTCGCCTGCGCTCAGAAGCACATGATTCCCGGCCGGTTTACCGATTCAGTGAAGGACCTCTGGCCGAAGATCAGGAAATTCCCCACGTGGACCTTCGACCTGGCCACGAACGGCTGGCGTCCGCTTCCATGCGAGTCCGTCGATTTCTTTCCACACAGCGCGGCGTTCGACACGGATCGCAATGTTGTCCTCGGATACAGATCCGATGGCATCTACGAGTTGACTGGTCAGCCACGCACCTGGAAACGACTCACAAAGACAGTGTTCCTCGGCGGCTGGCACAGCAACTGTGTTTTCGACTCCGGCCACAAGGCGCTGGTCGTCTTCGGTACGAACACGAACAGCAACAACATCGAAGTGTTCTATCCGGCTGATGGCAAACACCAGGTCATGCCGACACGCGGTACACGGCCGCCGAAAGACCAGCACAATCCGATGGCCTTTAACGCGTCTATTGGCAAGACAGTTGTCGTTGTGGACCACAAGCTTGATGACAGGCAGACAGTCGCCGAAACCTGGCTCTACGACTTATCGCGTGATGCATGGACGCAACTCACAACGGCGACGCTGCCGTTCGGATGCGGCATGAATTACAACCTGGAATACGATCAACGCCACGACCAGATGCTGCTGGTCACCGGTGGCTACCGGCAGACGACGACCGTGTGGGCCATGCGGATTGAAGATCAACCCTAACCGGTAATAGTAATCGCGACGCTGTCGCACCTTGAGTCAGGAGTAACATCATCGTGAATCTGCGTGAACGCATCTCTCTATTGATCTGCCATCTCATCTTTATTTGCAGTTGTGTTCCGGGCTTGCTTTTCACGGTCTGGTCAGGGGACGCAGCCGCAGCCGACGACCTGGCCAAACAGATCCAGAAGCTGGACGGACGCGTCATTCTCCGTGGCACACTGTCACGAAAACCGATGGCGGCAATGCTGTCGCGGTACGTTGAAGCGGAACTGCGGGAGGCGAATCATCGCGACCGTCAGGCATGGAATGCCGTCACAACGAAGGCCGACTGGGAAGAGATGCGTGACCGTCGACTGGCGGCGCTCCGCACATCACTGGGGCAGTTCCCGGAAGTCGCCGAGGACCTGAAAGTTCGCGTCGTCCGCACGACGTCTGGTGATGGTTTTCACGTGGACAATCTCCTGTTCGAGAGTCGTCCCGGCATCATGGTCACGGCGAATCTTTACCGTCCGGCGAAACCGTCGTCGTCGATGCCCGGCCTGGTCGTTTGCCATAGTCACATTCGCCCGAAGGAAACTGGTGCGCGGCAACTGATGGGTGCAACATGGGCCCGCGCCGGTTGCGTCGTCCTTGTCCCGGACCATCTGGGACACGGAGAACGGCGGCAGCATCCGTTTCGCTCCGAATCCGACTATGGCAAGCCCTTTCGAGTTTCCAGTCAGGATTACTACTTCCGCTATGACGCGGGAATTCAACTGCACCTGATTGGTGACAGCTTGATGGGTTGGCTGGCGTGGGACTTGTGGCGTGGAGTCGACGTGCTGCTGAATCAGCCGGGCGTCGACCCGAAGCGGATCGTCATGATCTCGGAGCCGGCCGGTGGCGGAGATGTTGCCGCGGTTGCTGCAGCTCTTGACGGTCGAATAGCCGGCGTCATGGTCAATAACTTTGGTGGCCCTGAACCGGAAAACGGATATCCGTTGCCCCAGGACGCAGAGACGTGGTTTCCGTACACCGCTTCCGGAAGCTGGGAATCGACTCGCAATCTGCGACTCTCCGCACGCGATGGATTCCTGCCGTGGACGATCGTCGCGTCAATGGCGCCACGTCGCCTGATTTACTATCACGAATTCTATTGGGATCGCGAGCAGGACCCGGTGTGGAAGCGCATTCAGCGCATCTACGGCAGCTACGCTGCGGCCGACTCGGTGACTGGATTGGCCGGGCACGGTTTTGTCGTGGGCTCATCACCAGAAAACACACATTGGACGCCACACAGCCGCGAGCTGCTGTATCCGACATTAGAACGCTGGTTCGGAATCCCAAACCCCGGAAAAGAGCACGACCAGTTGATTCCAGAGGAGAAGTTGCAATGTCTCACCACTCCCGGAACGGCACCAATTGAATCCATTCCGCTTTACAAGTTGTGCTCGCATCTGGGAACAGATCGCGGCCTGGCCGCACGCCGAACACGGTCATCATTTTCACCTGTCGACCGGACAAGACAGTTGCGGATGCAATGGACTCAATTGCTGGGCGATGTGGAATCGCCCCATGAACCTGTCGTGCTCAGGCACGACCACGAGTCAGTGACCAACGTCGTCATCGAACGGATTCAGTTGGGCACCGAGCCGGGAATTGTCGTGCCTGTTCTGTTGCTCGTGCCCGAATCTGAGTCCGCGCGCAGAATCGTCGTCGCTGTTGCACAGTCCGGTAAGCAGCAGTTTCTTCAACGTCGCAGTGATGAAATCGCCGCACTACTTAAGGCTGGCACGGCTGTGTGTTTGCTTGACCTGCGCGGGACTGGAGAAACCGCTCCCAGTGACGAACGTGGTCGGCGCAGTGCTGCGAGTTCGCTTTCGTCGAGTGAACTCATGCTCGGGCAGACACTCGTCGGTGACAGGCTGCGCGACCTGCGGCAGGTCGTTCAATATCTTCGTGTTCGCGATGATCTCGATCCGAATCACGTCGCTTTGTGGGGAGACAGTTTTGCGAAAACGAACGCAGCAGATTGTAACTTTGCCGTTCCGCGCGGGATTCCCGATCGGCCATACCAGTCAGAACCGGCAGGTGGCCTGCTGGTTCTGTTGTGCGCGTTATTCGACGAAGCTGTCGAGGCGGTGTATGTGCATGGTGGGCTGACTGGTTTTCAGGATGCGCTGACCAGTCCATTCTGCTATCTGCCACACGACGTCGTAATTCCCGGAGTACTCACATCCGGAGACATGTGTGACGTTGCCGCGGCGATTGCTCCACGCCGATTGCGGCTGGACAGCCTTGTCGATGGGTCGAATCGTCGCGAATCGATCGAGCAGGTTCGCAGGACATATGAGGCAGCCACGGTGCGTTATCGTCAAGCCGACGCCAACGAGCAATTCGACATTACGAACGACGGGCAATCGATCGCCGAGTGGTTGCTGCGTTCCAGTCGTTGACTGCAGGCTGAACTCGTCTCAGCGTGGCGGTTGCGCGTCTGGGTCGGTGCGAGCGAGTGCACGCGTCAGAAACTCGTTGATCGCCTGCGAGTACTGATCCGGGGCTGTCGCGAAGATGTCGTTGTGATCCGAGTTGGGCAGCTCAAGAAACTGCTTACTGACTCCAGATGACGACTCTTCAGGGGCGCGTGCTAATAATCGGCGACCGAGTTCGATGGGAACAATGCTGTCGCGAGCTCCGTGAATATGCAGCAACGGACAGGTGACATTTGCCATTCGATCAACTGACAAAAAACGATCCACCAGAATCCAGTTGACCGGAAAGAAAGGGTAATGGTGTTTCGCCGCGTCGACCATTGACGAAAATGTCGCCACCGTGACCAGTCCGGCCGGGGACACACCGTCCGTGCATAGTTCCGAAGCAAGTCGCACGCCCACGCCGCCACCCAGAGACTGTCCGTAAACAACAATGCTCTCAGGAGCGATGTTCTGGTCTGTCGTGAGATATTCCCAGACCGAGCGGGCATCTTTGGCGAAGTCCGCTTCCGTGGGTGACCCGGCGTTCTCCGCGTAGCCGCGGTAGTCGATGAGCCACACATCGCAGCCCTGTTCGCTGAGCAATGACAGCGGCTGGACTCGCCACTGCCTGTTACCGGCGTTGCCGGGAAAGAACAGAATGGAACAGCGTGGCTTGCCCTGTTGTGCAGTGACGTGCCAGCCGTTCAGAACGACTCCATCGTGCGCGGTTATCTGCACATGTTCGACGAATCGGGCAAGCGGCCCGGCTGCGGAAACCGGGATTTGTGCTTCACGATGCGGCTGGTAAATCAGCTTCCTCTGCAGCAGTGTCAACATCCCTGTAAGCACCAGATAAAACAACAGGACACGGATGAGAATTCGACGCCAGCGCTGCGCTGGTCGGGATTTGCCGTCTTGTGACGTCACTGTCGCGATTTCCAAGATTCGGGATACCAGATTACCTGCACAGCAAGGACTTCCTCGCAGCATTCATGACATGTTCGTGTGCGATCGATGACACGACACCTGTAGTCAACTCATCGCCACGCCGCTGTGCGAGTGCGACCGTCGCCGCAACTGTTTCGTCGGTCGCTGTCGCAGATAATTCACCCGGATTCTCCAGTAATGGATCGTCAGTTGACATGAGCCGTCTCTCCAGTCGAGTGGCAAGCTAATACAGCCGCATCCATGTGGCCTTGAGGTAATCGGACTCCGGGCAGTTCGTTGCGACGGGATGGTCTCCACCTGGACCTGTGCGGTCGATGATCTGTACGTCGCGCGGACCACGACGTGGGAATTCGTTCTCAGGTGTTGCCTCGGTCAAGGGAGCACCGGACTGCCGGGATGCCGAGCAGAGCAGTCGGTCAAACTCCTCGCGGGAGAGCAGTCCCGAACACGTGAAGCTGACCATCAGTCCGCCAGGACGCACAAGTTGCATGGCCAGGCGGTTCAGATCGAAGTGGGCGCGTTTGCCTTCTTCCAGTTCATCGCGCGAATGAATCAGCTTGGGCGGGTCGAGCACCACGACGTCGAATTGTCGGTCGTTGCGGATCATGTCACGCATCCACGGAAAAACGTCGGCACATACAAAGTTGACCCGCACCTGATTCAGGTTGGCATTCGCTTTGGCGAGTTCCAGGGGGCTCCGGTCCAGTTCGACTCCGGTCACGTCGGCAGCGCGACCGAGTTTCATCGCCTGGACAGCAAAGCCACCCGTGTACGAACACAGATCGAGCACCGATTGCCCCTCGCATTCCAGTGCCAGCCGGTGTCGGTTGTCGCGTTGATCGCAGAAGAAGCCGGTCTTGTGACCACCTTCGAATGCAACTCGGAAGCGCGTCCCGAATTCCTGCACGTTGACAGTGGGCGGCAGTTCGTTCGACGTCAGAGGATCGGCATCGAAGCCCTCGTGCGTCTCCGACGAGGGACTGGTTCGGATAATCGTGTGCCGCGTGCCGACAATGTTGGCGAGTCGCTCTGCGATGGCTTCCGCTCGTCGAAACATCGCCAGTGAATACGCCTCGACAGACAGCACGTCGTCGTAGCGATCGATGACGAGCCCAGGCAGAAAATCCCCTTCGCCATTCACAAGCCGACAGGCATTGGTGACTTCGTCCAGCTTCAGCGTCTCAGTCCGCAGCCGCACCGCGCGTTCCAGCAGGCGATCCCAGTAAGCAACATCCGGAGGATCGGACTGTGTCGAGATCATTCGCAAAGCGATCGACGACTGCGAATTGCAATAGCCGTATCCAAAATGCGAATCGTCCGGCAAACGAACCGCAACGCAACTCCCGGGTTGTACGTCGCCGGGGATATCCTGAATGCGTTTGCGAAAGATGTTGGGATGCGGGGTAGGCGTCTTCAGCGTGACGACGGGCAGCGCTGCGACGTCAGCTTCGATCAACGGCCTTTGCCCGGTTGAAATGCGAGCCCGGCCGTTTGGGCGATGTCTGCGTCTGCCACTGGTTCCACTCATATCGTGAGATGCAATTCATTTGTGCGCGGTCCACACCACACGAGACACGAGTACGGGATCGGCGCCTCTTACGGCAAATCCGGGGCGAGCTTGGTCTGCTGACGGTCGACGTTCCACCAGCGCTGCCATGCTTTTTCATTGAAGGCAAAGTCCTGCTTGGTGAGGCTGCGCAGTGTGGTCAGCACTTCCGGGTTTTGTTGCTGTACCGAGACCGGCACGACCTTGGTCGCTCCCCGGGCACCCAGCAGTGGGACGGTTTGAACGCTGTCGTAGACGCCCGTTTTGAGCCCGGCGATGATATCCGGAGGCAGCGAAACGCCACCACCTCCGATGGAACCGTCCGAGCCAAACGACCCACCGTAGCTCTGCACGGGCACCGTTACCTTGTAGGTATGCGTTGTGACCAGAGCTCGCATCAATGCTGGGACCGCGGATTCATCGCCCATGCGACCTAAAGCGGCGCCAGCGCGTCGCACAACCAGGTTTCGCTTGTCCTGCAGTGCCCGAATGAAGATTGCCTGAGCCGTCTTCGATCCCTCTTCCGGAATGGACGCCATCGCCTGATCACGCAGCGTGCGCACGTCTTCATAGATGCCTAACTGCGCCAGAGGCGGCACCTTTGCCGGCGAGTCCATTTTTGAGATCGTCTCAATGAACAGGGCCCGCACATCGGCGTGCTCGCTCTTTCCCAGAAACTGAATCATAGCGCTAATCGCATCGGGATCGCGGATCGTCTTGAGGTTTGCAAGTCCGTCGGCCTGACGGCGAGCATCGCGCCCGCTGGCCCAGTTGAACCATACTCGGACTTTCCGAAACCACTCGGCCTGCGCTTTGGAGCTTGCGGAATTGGCCTGCAATTGGTCGAGTTTCTCGGCCGGGATCCACTTTCCCTCGAATTTGACGAAACCCGCGGCTCGCTTTTGGGCTTCGAATTCCTCACGCGTCAGCCACTTGTCGTCCTGCCGAGTGTGGCCGAGTCCATAATGCGCCTTCCGATGTTCGGGGTCGTACTCGAGGACTCGTTCCAGGTGATAGTCGCGCTGTGCGTCGAGGTTCTGTTCGCGACACCACTCGGCCATGTCCCAGTGTGCCGGGGCTGTTGTGTCGATGTGCCTTGCCCGGACTTCGTATTCCTCAAACTTCAGTGGACGACGCACGACTTCTTTGACCAGCGAGGCCGGAATGCGGACCTCGGCACCGGTCAGCAGTGTGATCTGCAGGATTTCGGCGTCGTCGGCCGTGTCTGCGGCGAGCGTGCCGCTGAGTCGGCCGCCACTGGTCAACTCCAGCACGTCGGCGCGGCAAAAACCGGAAGCTGTTAACACGAACAGCGAGCAGAAAAGAAGCGATTGAGCGAACTGCATGATCTATGTCCCCGTCAGGCCCTGCACGATACTGACGAATATCGCCGCAGGTTTTCAACCGCGATCTGGTCGCATAATGCGTTCGGACAGTTTGATCACCACTCTCCGCGCGGTGACCCGAGGTGACACAGCTACCAGACGGTTCAACCATCCCACAACAGTGAAGTTCTTTTTTCGCTTCATGGCCCGCAACGTCGCACCCACAACATCTGCTGGCGTGTGCGATAGTTTCGTGTACCAGCCGTTCATCCCGGCCAGATCAAAGAACTCGGATTTCGTCGGGCCCGGACAGACGGCCAGAACATGCACACCCCGGTCACGCACTTCCGCCCACAAGGATTCGGAGAAGTGCAGGACAAACGCTTTCGTCGCGGCGTACACGGGCATGTAGACGATCGGCTGAAACGCGGCGACCGATGCGATGTTGATCACCGTCCCGCTACCCCGAGCCAGCAGGTCGGGCAGCAGCTCATACGTCAATGTGGCCAGCACCTTGATGTTCAGGGCGATCATCTCGCTGGCCTGAGCGGGTTCTGTCTGGCTGACTCGCGAGAGGATTCCGAATCCCGCGTTGTTAATCAGCACTTCGACCGGGTGACCGAGCTGCCGTACCTGTTCCAGTAAACCGGCTGGCTGTCCGTCTGCCAGCAGGTCGACCGGCAACACAGCGACCGTAACGGAGTACCGGTCCTGTAGCTCCGCAGCGAGTGCGTTCAGACGATCTTCCCGCCGGGCCGCGATGATCAGATTCATGCCCAGCGCCGCGAACTGTCGCGCATATTCCTCACCGATTCCGGATGACGCTCCGGTGATCAATGCCCACTTGTCCGCCAGGTCCTGCACAGGGTATTTCCAGTCGTCAGATGTCGTTCCCGACCGGCTGATCAGCCGGCGACGATTTCGTGGCCGGACGTTAGCGGAGGGTGCCGTACTGTGTAAGGAACGACTCTGAATTCAGGTCTCGAAGCGACGTCGTGTGCCTGTTTCGTATTCACAGACCGTCGGATGGGTCATCATGGCCTGGTGCTGTGATGCAGAATTGATGTTCCATTTCTGAGCCGACTGCGCTAGCCGCGGGTCGCCAGTCAACGCCCGATTGCACCCGCGGCTAGCGCCGTCGGCTCACGGGTCACGCAGCCTCGCGTGGGACACCATTTCTGCACCGTGGCACGAGTCCTCAATCTGCCGAACGGAGTGGAACCATGAGTCCTGTCCGCGCCCACCTGATTGTCGTGTTTCTCGCGTTCTCGATGCCTGCTTTCGCGGAGGGATTGGAGGACGCGCGTGAGCACCTGCAGAAGGGTCGTTACGAAGAGGCGGCGGCCGACTACGTGGCGATCCTGGAAACCGAGACCGATAGCGTGCCGGCGGCCGTTGGTCTGAGTCGCTCACTGGAAGCTCAGGGACAGTACACCGAAGCCATCGCGAAGCTCGCCGCGGCTGACCAGGAAGACCCGAACATCCTTGCCCGGCTGGCCGAACTGCAGTTCGCCATCGGGCGACTGGAAGAGGCCGCTGTATCCTGCCAGGCGGCACTGGAGCACGATGCAGATCACGCTCGCGCCCGGATGGTACAGACGAGACTGCAGGTCGAGCTGGGGCAACTCGAAGAAGCTGACATTGGGTTTCGCTGGTTCGTGCGCTACTACAACCGCAAGCAGCCAACAGATGCGGAAACACTCATGCTGGTTGCCGAAGGCTCAGCGGAATACGCGCGATGGCACAGCGTCTCGCAGATTTTCGGCTTCGTCATCAACACACTGTGCACCGATGCTCTGAAGGACGACGAGCTGTCCTGGCAGACGCATCTCGTGTCCGGTGCCCTGTTGCTGGAGAAATACAACCGAGCCCAGGCGATTCCCGATCTGAAGAAGGCGCTCGCCATCAACCCTCGCGCCGTTGAGGCCATCGTGGCTCTGGGAGCTGCCGCGCTGCAGAAACACGACCTCGATCAGGCCGCGCTGTTCGCGAAGCAGGCCGTCGCCGTTCAGGAAAACTCGGTGATTGCTCTGCAGCTCAAAGCGGATGTCGAGCTGACGAAGGGCGAAATCAGTGCGGCATTGGAAAGTCTGCAGAAGGCCGAACAGGTCAACGCGGTCGATCAGGGCACGCTCGGACGAATTGCCGCCTGTTATTACTTGATCGACGCAAAAGCGGATGCCGACGCAGACGATGAGCGGCTGAAGCAGTTGCTCGCCAACCTGGACGCGATCGACGACGACGTTCCTGAACAGCCAACCCGGTTGGAAGAACTCGTCATTGGCGTCGCTCGACGGAACCCGAAGCCGGGCGTCTTTCTGGCAGCCTTTGGTAGAGGACTGGAGACGAAGCGTAAATTCGACATGGTCGAGAAGCTGTACCAGCATGCGATCCGCCTGATGCCGCAGTTGTCGCAGCCGAAGACGGCCCTGGGAATGCTCTACATGCAGATGGGCAGAAGTGAACAGGCGAAGGAGATTCTCGACGATGCGTTTAAGGCCGACCCGTATCACGTGCGTGTCAGTAACATGCGCAAGGTGCTGGGCGTCCTCGGTGGATACGAGACGATTTCAACCGACCACTTTGTCATTCGTGTCGATTCTCAGGCCGACCGCATCCTGGGCGAATACATGGCTGAGTACCTCGAAGAGGTCTACGCCGAACTGGTCGAGCTGTACCAGTTCGAGCCGCCGAACCGCACAACGTTTGAGATCTATCACAACGCGAAGGGCCTGTCGGCTCATCAATGGTTCAGCGCCCGCATGATCGGGCTGCCCTGGATTCAGACGATCGGGGCATCGACAGGCATGATGGTCGCGCTGTCGTCGCCCACGGCGGTCGAGAAGCCGTACAACTGGGCGAGAGTCATCAAGCACGAGTTCGTTCACGTGGTCACGCTGCAGCAGACGCGATTCAACATCCCGCACTGGTTCACAGAGGCTCTGGCCGTCACCAGCGAGAACATCGAACGCCCGGCCGTGTGGAACAGGCTGTTACTCGAACGCGTCCCGCGCGGCGAATTGTGGAGCCTCGACGAACTGACACAGATTTTCGTCCGGCCGCCGACACCACTCGACTGGCAGTTCGCCTACTGCCAGAGCCGGCTGTACGCCCAGTACATGATTGAAACCTACGGAGAAGAAACGATTGCCGCGCTGCTGGACTCGTATCGGCGGAATGTCCCGACGAACACGGGGATTGAGCAGGTCTTCAAAGTGTCTGTCAAAGAATTCGAAGCGGGCTATCACGCGTTCCTGAAGCGAATTGTGGAAGAAGAACTCGGCGGATCGGCAGTCGAAGCGCCGAAGTCACTTGCCGACCTCGAGAAATACTTCAACGCGAACCCGGACGACCCGTCCGCGATGGCGGGCTTCGCGGCGGCGATGCTGAAAGTGAACCGTCGTCGTCAGGCGCGCGAACTGGCGGAAGCCGCACTCGAAAAGAACGCCCGCGAGCCGCTGGCCGCCGTCGTGCTGGCTCAGCTCGAAATGCTGGCGCAGGACATCGACGAAGCAGAGGAGTTTCTGCAGACGGCGCTGGATGCCGAGAAACCGGATCGCCGAGTGCTCGGCATGCTGGCCCGCGTCCGATTGCTGCAGGGCGAAGCCGCGGACGCGGCGCGTCTCTACGAACTCGGACGTGACAAGCTGGGCATCGGAAAAGCGTATCTGCCCGGGACGGACGAGTGGTTGAAGGGACAGGCCGCCGCTTACGTGAAGCTCGGTGAGACCGACAAACTGCAAAGCGTGCTGGAGTCGATCGCCCGACTCGATGGAGACAACGCAGTCGTCCGCAAGAAGCTGGCACAAATGGCAGTTGAACGTGACGACCTGGAAGCAGCCGGCAAATGGGCCGGTCAGGCCCTGTACATTGACGTCATGGACGCCGACATCCATTCAGTCCTGGCAAAGGTCTACGAGTCCCGCGGCGACAAAGACCGAGCCGACCGCGAACGTCGCTTCGCCGAGCAGTTGAAAAACGACGAATAATCGATACCAGGAAGAAACCACGATGCCGCCCGGAGACCAGGTTCAGCAATTGTCGTATTTTGGATTCCTGTTCCGCGCTGGCGGGCTGTCGTATCTCCTGCTGGGACTGGCTCTGTCCGTCGTCGGCGTGGCGCTGATTGCAAAGCCCAGGTTCCCGCTCGGCACGAAGATCTATGCCTGCCTTTCTCCACTTCCGGGACTTGCCGCGTTGCTCGCCACCTATTCTGCGTACGGACAATTCTCTGCCATGGCGATGTCCAGCACGGCACCGAAGCCAGCCGAAATTGCGACGGTCGCCGGGTATGCCATGTCCAGCGGGTTCTTTGGAATCCTCGGCACGATACTGCCCATGGCGATCGCAATGGTCGCGATCTCGCGTTCTCAGCGGGGGCGCAATTGACGCCCGGCTACCGTGCTGCCAGTACCAGCACAGAATCGCCATCGTCAGTAACATCGGTTGACGCCTTGCCCGAGAAGGTCCGCGACGGGTTTCGATTCACTCGAGAGAACTGCGTCGCCGAGTCTTGATTCCTCTGGTGTGGGGTTGCTCACAGGGTATTCCATCGGTGCTCATGGGAGTGTCAATGTTCGTGGACGGGAAACCAGTGTGCCTGAATACCCTTAGAATGTACAAGCTGTCGAAAGCGGTGGGACACGACAAGCCCCTGAGATATCTGATGGCGGAAGCCGAACACCTCATTCGTCATAGCGACGTCGGCATTTCCGACTCGTGTGACGTCTTCCTTTCGATAATGCAGCTCGGGTTCCCTGTAGTGTCCTTCCGCAAGAAAAAATCCTTTCGTATGATCACACGTGTCAACCGGCCGCGCGCTTGCATTTACAAACTCACAAGGAGGAGTCAGGAGAGGCGGAAACTGCATTTCGCTGCCCAAGCTATAGGCCACAGGAGCATCAGCTTCTTCAGACGCTCCGCTTTGGTCAGCGACGACAGCAATGGGTGTCATCGTCACGCCAATGGGGCACGAAGCAAGAATCTCCGAACGAAATGGCGTGGACACAACGATACCCTGCTCACCTGCAACACGAGCCAGTGGGACGACCTCGTCCATTGACGATTTGTCGATGTGCCAGGTTCCCTCCCAGATCCCTCCTGTGTACACGGCTGATGGCTCAAGAGTGAACCATCTGTAGTCTCGCAGCTCGTCGTCTGAATAAATCCGAACGAGTTCAAGCTTGTAGCACTGGAAATCCCCAAGTCGCTTATACGCCGGCCTGGCTCCCTGCGACTCAAGCCACTCCATCACTTCCTGAATCTCGTCGGACGCAAGGTCCCCTTCGGTCTTCCATGTCTTTCCCTCGACACAGTCCGGCGAAGACTCGCTCGCGTTGGTAAACACATCAATGCCAGAAATATCGGACCAAACGGTAATTCGCGCAAGTGTATTCATTACGTTCTATTCAAAGTCCAAGTTCTCTATTGCACCACCGTTCAACGATTTCGGCGGTTTGCTGTCTCCGAAATCCAAATATGCTTGCTTCAGAGCATCGCCTTTTCATCCGGTCCGGCCAGAAACTACGTCCGTATGGACTGACGTCGGCAAGGGCGTCGGCCAGCAGTTTTCCCACACGCAGCAGTGAAAACGGTGAGCGTTCGGCGAACCACGCCCTGCCGGTCGCCGTTGACGGGCGTGGCTCGCAGAGGCAGCGTGTGAGTCGGCTTCCGCACGATCTCCATGTCGATCGCTTGTCAGGCCAGTACTTCAGTCATTTCGCCAGAACTGTCGGCGAAGTTCTCGGTCGAGACTCCGAGGCGATTGAGCATTGTGACGAACAGATTCGACAACGGCACGTTCGCCCCGAATTTGCGGAACTGGCCGTGTTGCAGGCCCAGTTTGCGGCCGCCGGCCAGGATCAGCGGGTAGTCGTTGTTGTTGTGAGTCTGGCTGTTGCTGCTGCCGTAAAGCACAATTGAGTTGTCGAGTACCGAACCGTTTTCCTCTTCCGCTGATGCGAGCCGGCCGAGGAAGTAACCGAACTGCTCGGCCATGAACCGGTCCCATTCGCCCAGCTGCACCGCGCCTTCCGGTTTGTTCCAACCGTGAGCCAGGGTATGCAGCGAGTTCTTAAAGCCCTCCAGTTGCGGGAACTTTCCAGCTCTTGACGAGGCGTCGGCCATGTTGGTGATCTGATAGGTGGCGACACGCGTCGAATCAGTGCGAAACGCCAGATAAATCAGATCGTACATCGTACGGATGAAATTCAACGGAGCCTTATCGTCGGAGTCGAGATGCAGCATGTCCCGCTCTTCGTCACGCAGCTCCGGACGCGGAATCTCAAGCCACCGTTGCGAACGTTCGACGCGCTGTTCGATCTGACGCACAGACGCGAGGTACTCGTCGAATTTCTCGCGGTCGTGTCGACCCAGCCGGCGTCGCAGTGAACGCGAATCCTCAAGCACGCGATCCAGCATTCCCGACGCGCTGACCAGGCGTCGTCGTCTGGCGATCAGATCGGCGTCACCGGCCCCGAAGAAGCGGTCGAATATCTGCTGCGGCTGGTTCAGAGCGGGGATCGGGCGGCCTTTGCCGTCGTATGAAAGCGTGCTCGATCGAGTCGGCTCACCCACGCCGCCGTCGGTCGACATGACCAGAGACGAAAATCGTGTCTGGTCACTAAACGCCTGCGCAACGACCTGATCAAGCGAGACCGTGTTCCGCAGATACCCGCCGTTGATCAGCGCACCGGTCAGAAACGTGTCACCGGTGTCGTGTCCCCCCATCTTGCGGCCGTTGGGATGTGACAGTCCGCCGAGCACGGTCACATCTTCACGGAGATCCTCCAGCGGCTTCAGAGTCTCCGTGAACTGAAACTCGCGACCCTCTCCGTTCGGAAACCATCGCCACATGGCCTGCTCGCTGTCTTCCTTCGGCAGGCTGACTCCGAACCCGAAATACATGGCACATAGGCGGCGGGGCTGACTGACAGGCTTCTGCGTGGAATCAGTGCCAGCGCCAGCCATGCATTCCAGCCACGGCAGTCCGAGCGAAACGCCGGTGCCGAGCAGAAACGATCGTCGATCCAGATGCCAGGACTTTGACTTCATGATTCCAATTCCCTCACATGATTCGTTTTCGCAGCCAGTCAATCTACCCGGACTTTATTTCGTCTGGAATGGCACGCTGGCTGCAATATTCTGGATCAGACCTCTCAACTGGTAGTCGCTCTTCGCAAATTCGCCCGTGAGATCGTCGATCGCCGCCTGATCACTCAGCTCCAAACGTCGTCCCAGTGCGTACGTCATGAGTCGCGCCACCAGCGCCCGAGCGAACTCGTCCTTCTTCTCTGTCACCAGATAATTGCGCAGAGCGTCGGCCCCTGCGATTTCTCGACCATTCGGCAATGTGTCCGTTGCATTCACCGGTTGTGTCTCGAAGTTTTTGCCCGATTTGCGACGCACTTCATCGCGCCACAACCCGACAGCATCAAAGTTCTCCAGCGAGATCCCCCACGGATCGATGTTGCGATGACATGATGCGCACGATTCCGTATCGCGGTGAACCTCTAACTGCTCGCGAATTGAGAGCTTGAGAAATTCCGGATCGGCCTCGTCCAGAGACGGGACATCAGGCGGAGGCGGCGCTGGCGGATCATTAAGCAATCGGTCACGAATCCACACGGCACGCCGCACGGCATGGGAATCCGAACCCGTCGAATTGGCGAGCAGAACACTCGCCTGTCCCAGCAGGCCACCGCGGTGTTGTTCTGGTTTGAGCGATACGCGTCGGAACTCACGCCCAAAGACACCCTCAATTCCGTAGTGGCGAGCGAGCGGTCCGTTGAGCATTGTGAAATCTGAAGACAACAGGTTCAGCGCACTCAAGTCATGCTTGAGCAATTCGGAGAAGAACAGTTCAGACTCCGCGCGCATGTGAACTTTGATCGTGTCGTCAAACTTCGGGTGGTACTCGAGGCTGACCGCGACTCGGTCCATCACATCCAGGTGCAGCCATTGCGACGTGAACTGCTCAATGAATCGTGAAGACCGGGGGTCATCCAACAGACGCTCGACTTCTGCTGACAGGACATCCGGTTCATGCAACTTTCCGGAGGCTGCCAGAAGCGTCAGCGGCTCGTCCGGCATCGTGCTCCATAGAAAGTACGACAGTCGCGCGGCGAGTTCCCAATCACCCACAGTTCGCTTTGCGTCGCCGGCCACTTCCATGAGGTACAGGAAGTCCGGCCGGATCAGAACCATGGCCAGCGTTTCGCGGATCGCTTCCTCGAACGTCGGGAATTCCGGCCGGATCGCGTCAAAGAACTCGACCATTGCTTCGACTTCGCTCGCTTCCGCAGGACGGCGATAAGCCCGCTGAATGAAACGAGCCAGTACCTCGGCCACGTAGCCCGGTTCGTCGGTGTCGCGGATAGGTGAATCGAACAGAATGCGCCGATGCAGAGCCGGCGGCCACTCGTCGAAGTACGGAGCGTGAAACTCAACGGATTGAATGTTGATCACCGACAGGTGCGGCTCGTCGGGAAACCCCTTTTTCTTTTCTTTCTTCGGCCGTGGTGAGCCGTCGTCAAAGACGTTTCGGGCACGCACGACCAGTCCCGGATACTTGCCCTGCCCGCGTACAGGCAGGGGATGATTCTCCAGCCGGCCGCGGAACTCGAACACCTGCTCGTCCGGCGATGTGATTTCAACCGTGCCGGCCGGGTGAAAGAGGATTTTGGTGTCCGGCCGATATCCAACCGACAATTCCAGTAATGGAAATCCTGTGTCCGGTCGTAATTCGGCCGACAGTTTGACGCGGATCAGAAACTCGCCCTCTTCGGGATAGTCCTTCTTCATCGTTGCCAGAAAGGACTGATTGCGTTGCAGACGATTTGTCCGGTCCACGTTGCCCAGCCAGCCGCCGACGTTGCTCTTCGTAAATTCGTACTCGTACACCTGTGGAGTCGGTCCGCTGACGATCACGCGGTCAAGAGCGCGCCTGGCTGTTTCGAGGTAGTACTCAAGTTGCAGTGACGACATCTGCAGTGACTGTCCGTTGTTGAGAAACCCATCGGACGAAACGCTGTCGGGAGGCAGATCACGCGCATAGTCCATATCCAGACCAAGCAGGTCGAACATTGTGTTCTGATACTCGACTCGATTCAGTCGCCTGAGTACGACGCGTCCTCCGGTGCTGAGTTGAGCATCGACGGCTTGTTTGATCGCCGTCGAGACCCAGCTCGTGAGCGTCCTGCGCTGTTCCGCTGTCAGTTGCGGCTCGTCCTCAGGCGGCATCTCGCTGGCTTGGAGTACGTTGAGGACTTCGTTCCATGTCTCAGCGGCGGCGCGTTCTGCGATCAGATTGGTCGACAGATTGTCGAGCCGCACCCGGGACTCCTGCTTCTTCGCCCCATGACAACGGACACAGTGTTTCTGCAGAATGGGACGCACATCACGTTCAAAGTCGGGCAATACGGACGTGTCGTCAGCAGCAAGGCTGAGCGACACGCCGGCAAGTGTGACGACGAATGCAAAAGAAGCAGCGCGCTGGGTCATGGAGAAAACCAACGGGGGCGGGACATTGTGGCGGATTTCGCGGTGGGATCTGCGATTCAAGGGGGAGCATCAGTATCGCAACTCGATACGCTCAGAGCGAGTGCAACGACAGTGGGGAGTGGACTCCCACATGACTGCGGGGTGGCTCTGGTCTACGATGATCTTTACGAATCCAGTGCCGCAGATCATCAGCTTCGCTGACAAAGGACAGGACTTTGGAGCCGACAGGAATTCAGCATCTCCGCATGGATCGACGTGCGGCACTGCAGGTTGGCGGGATCGGATTGTTGGGCCTCTCGCTGGCCGATGTGCTCCGCTGGCAGGCCGCTGCGAAGGACAGCGGCGCAACCACCGGCACAATTCGATCGGTGATCTACGTCTTTTTGAGCGGAGGACTGTCGCAGCAGGAGAGCTTCGATATGAAGCCGCTGGCACCGGACAACGTTCGAGGCGAGTTCACTTCGATCGCCACTCAAACCCCGGACCTCCGCATCTGCGAACACCTGCCGCGTCTAGCGGAACGCAGCCGGCAATGGAGTCTGCTCCGATCGCTCACTCATACGAGCAATGACCACGGAGAAGGCATCCACATCATGAGTACCGGGCGCAGCAACCTGCCGCCTGGTCTCAAGCGTACGAAGCCACAACCAACGGATTTCCCATCCATGCTTTCTGTGGCAGGCAGTCAGTTGCGTGGACCCGGCGGTCTGCCGGCAACGGCCGTGTTGCCTCGTCTGATTACGAACGTCAACCACGCTCTTCGTCCAGGTCAAACCGCCGGGCTGATGGGAGCCCGCCACGATCCCTGGCTGATCAATGCGTCCAGCGACTGCAACGGGTATGGAGACTGCCCGAACTGTTTCTACTTTTCCAACAAGCCGCCGTTCAAGCACTCGGTGTATCCGGTGTTTCAGTCGCCGAACCTGAAACTGCCCGACACGCTGTCGCTTCATCGCCTTGACCGGCGAGCAAACCTGCTGGCGGAAGTTGAAAAACGTCGTCGGGATCTCGACCGGCAGTCAGCAGTCCAGCGATTGGACCGGGACCGCGCCGGGGCTCTGTCATTGCTGACATCGGGCGACGTCCGTCAGGCATTCGATCTGGAGAATGAGGATCCCAGACGACTGGATGCGTACGGACGAAATCTGTTCGGGTCGTCCATGCTGCTGGCGCGCCGCCTGGTGGAAGTCGGTGTGCGGCTTGTGCAGGTGAATCTCGGGCGCGGATCGACCTGGGATCAGCACGGCGATCTGTTTCCGTCTTTGCGTCGACTGTTGCCGCCGTTTGATCAGTCGTTGTCGGCGCTGCTTGACGATCTGCAGGAACAGGGACTGCTGGATTCAACGCTGGTGATCGTCGGAGGTGAATTCGGACGGACGCCGAAGATCTCGAAACTGAATGTCTACAAGCTTCCTGGTCGCGATCACTGGGGAGCAGCTCAGTCGATGCTCTTCGCCGGCGGCGGTGTGCAGGGTGGCAATGTCATTGGAGCGACCGATCGAATCGGCGCTTATCCCGTCAACGATCCGCAAACGCCCGAGAATCTCGCCGCAACGATTTACTCGACGCTGGGCATTCCGCGTGACGCTCACTGGCAGGACCCGGCCGGTCGACCGTACCCGGTGTATCACGCCTCACCGATCGCCGGTCTGGGACCAGCGGGTTGATCGACGGTCCGTCGAGATGAATCCGACACGGTCCCAAACGAACTTCGGCTCAAGCCGCCAGTTCGGTTATGCCGATCTTAGCGACAGCATCGATTGCGCTGGCGATCCACTGCGTGTGTGCGCACGCGTGATGTGTTCATGACCACTCACCAGAGAAGGCGAGCCGAAATGTACGAAGCGTACTGGGGTCTCTCCGAGTCTCCGTTTTCGAACCGCCTGAGCACGCGCTGGTTTCACGAGAGTCCGGTTCACGAAGAGGCTTTGGCTCGTCTGTTCTTCGTGATTGAACAGCGTCGTCAGTTCGGCCTGCTGAGTGGTGAATCCGGGACGGGCAAATCGCTGACGCTGCGAGCTGTCTGTGAGCAGTGCCGGCGATCGCAACGCCAGATTGTGTCACTCAATCTGCTCGGCATCGACGCGCACGAATTGCTGTGGCAACTGGCCATCGAGTTGCGGCTGTCTCCATCGGAAAACGAATCCCGTTGGAGTCTGTGGCGGCGTATCACGGATCGAATCACATCACTGGAACTGTCGCGGACGCAGACCGTTTTCGTGCTGGACCATCTGGAACGAGCTGACACAACCTGTCACAGCCTGATCGAACGCCTGCTGGGTGTGACCGGGGAAAGTAATGGACTTGCGACGTACATCGCCTCGGTCCGCACGGGAGACCTGCCGCGGCTGTCCGAATTTCTGGGAGACATCTCTGACCTGCGCGTCGAGCTGATGCCGCTGCAGCTTGACGAAACCGAAGCAATGGTTCGCGATCTGCTGACACGAGCCGGCGGCGATCCGGACATCTTTAATCACGACGCTCTGCTGAGACTGCAAACGCATTCGCGCGGCTGTCCCCGATTGATCAGCCGGCTGTGTGAGTTGTCCCTGATCGCCGGCATGGCCGGGAACAACGAGACGATCGACGGAGAGCTTGTCGATTCCGTCGCGACCGGCCTGGTCACGCCCACGGAAATTCGCGGAGAACTGCGTACACCCGAGTACGTGTGACAGAACTCAGGTTCTTTCGGGAATGTCCTCGAACGGGTCGAGTACTCGCACAGGCCTGAAACACGTTGCACTGAGGGGCGGGTGAATCCGTCTACTCCCGTGCTCCGTCTTCCGGCACCGGGGGGATCACGAACGGTGAGGCGGCTTTCCATGTGGCTGCTGACACACCCAGAAAGACCAACAGGCCGATCAAATCAGAGATCGGTGTGACGCCCGGATAGAGCAGAAACGCGGCCGCAACGAACAGCAGACTGCGCGCACTGACGTTGAGCCTGTGACGCATGAACCCGGCCAGCCCGGCGGCCAGTGCCCAAATTCCTATGACCGCCGTTCCGCTCGAAGTGATCACGCTGACAATGGAAAGCCGTTGGTCGGTGAAGCGCCCCCAGGCGAACGAGAAGTTCTTCTTATCTTCATCGGTGATCGACTCGGGGTCTCGCACCTGATCGTAGACGTCGATTGCTCCGATGTGCAGCGAATCGCCGTACGTCACGGGGTCGCCACGAAGCTCTTCCTCTTCCGTCTGCTCATTCGGAAAACGCAGACTGACTGTCCATCCGCCGGTCGCGAGTTCGGTTCTCAGGTCCCCGTATAGTCCTGTCACCGCAGTGACTGAGTCGTCGCGGTCAGGTCGGTCGAGAGAGATTTCGGAACCGGGAACGGGCTTACCAAATTTCTGGAACGTGGCCCGCAGCACGCCCGGCTCACCGTCGTTCTGGCGATACGAGACCGTCTTGATCTCGGGCTTGTCACTCTGCAAAGTCAGTTCGGGCCGATACACGAACATGAACGGCAACGTGAAGCCGACCAGCGAGAAGCGGAACGCGGCGAACGCCGTCTTCATGATCGGCGCCTCGGCAATCGAGGCACTTGCATAGGCCGCCAGTGCCACCGGCGGCGTGACCATCGACATCATGCCGAAGTAGAAAATGAAAAGGTGCGCTGACAGTGGGATCACGCCGAGTTCACTCAGTAGTGAGCCCATCAGCGTGGCCATCAGCAGATAGCAGACGACCGACGGGACTCCCATTCCGAGGATAATTGAGCAGACGGTGATCCCGAGCAGTGCCAGAAACAGATTTGTTTCCACAACGTCTCTAATGCTGGCGCTGAAGTCGTTGGCAATGCCGGTCTGCTGAACGATTCCAATGATGATCCCGACGCAGGCGCTCGCCGCGACAAGGGAAACGCCGTTTCGCGCCGACGACGTGAAGGCCTTCAGGATTGCGGGTCGCCACGCCGAATGGGCCAACCCGAATACCAGCAGACAGAACATGCCGACCAGCGCCGAGTTCAGCCAGGCTTCGAAGACCTGTCGCAGCGAAGGAACATCAACGGTCTGGGAGTAGCCAAAGTGATGCACGAGCGTGCCAGCAACGAACGCGCCCAGTGCCAGCAGGCGAGGAGTCGTGCCCATCTTCAACGCACGACGGAAGATTGACAGGAACAGGATGGTGATCAGCGATCCTGTCACAGCCTTAAATGGTGAGAAGCCCCAGACCAATAGTCCGACCAGAACGCCCAGCGCTCCGAAAAAGACGACCGCCTCGTACGTCCATAGCGGACCTCGCTCGGAATCCGGCTTCTGGGCCGCTTGGACTCCAATGCGCTGCGAATAGAAGTGGACGATCAGGAAGATTGAGAGGTAATACAAGATCGCCGGTATGAGCGCCGCTTTCGCCACCTGCAGGAACGTGACCTGCGGCTGCACCAGTTCCAGCATCATGTACGCGCCAGCACCCATGACCGGCGGAACAAGGGCTCCACCAGATGCGGCCGCGGCTGTGATCCCGCCGGCGATATGGCGCTCGAATCCAGCGTTTCGCATCATCGGAATCGTGAATGCGCCGGTTGTCACCGCATTGGCTACGGCACTGCCAGAGAGTGATCCCATCAGCCCACTGCCCAGCACCGATACTTTGGCCGGTCCACCTGGGCTGCGGCCAAAGACACGCTCAGCGAAGTCGATGATGAACTGCGTCGCGCCGGACATTTCCAGAAAGGCACCGAACACGACGAACAGGAACACGTACTTGAACATGACTCCGGCTGCGGGACCGAAGACTCCCAGAGTCTGGAGGAACGTCGTGCTGACCAGCCCCTGCAGATCCTGGCCGGCATGCGGCAGCATCCAGCTCTGCATCTGCGGCCAGCCCAGCGACTGTGCTCCATAGCAGTAGAACGAATGCGCCACGAACGAGAGTGCCAGCAGCGGCACGATCAAACCAATGGCGCGGCGCGTGGCTTCGAAGACAAGAATCAGTCCGACCAGGCCAACGTAAATGTCGGTCTGAGTTTCCGCCTGAGCTCGGTTCGCAAGCGACGATCCGTTCGCCCAGTACTTCTGAAATAACTCAAGTGGTTCTGTCTGCACAAAGACGTAAGCGCAGCACGACGCAGCCGCAACGCCCAGCAGCACATCGACCCAGCGGAAGAACTCGTTGTCTTTCAGCTTCGGATGAATCGGAAAGCTAAGGAAACACAGTTGCATCCCAAACATCACGAACAGAGCGAGCGCAGACTGCGGCTGCAGGAAGTGGTAATTCACTTCGGCGATCGTGAAGAAGGACAGCAGCACGCTTAACGTGAGTGCAGCGGCTTTGGCGAAATCGGTGTATGTGGCTGACAGGGCCGATGCCGGTTTTGGCGGCTCGCTCGCGGACGGTTGATCTGCCCGGTCTTCGTTCGAAGTCTCTGCCACGTGGGGCTCCCACCGGTGTTGTGAAGAAGCGGGATTTTGGAAAAGAAGCCCGGCCCTATGGAAAGGCCGGGCTTCTGGATTGTCGACAATTGAGATTGCAGGGCGGACGCCAGTGGGTGTTACTTACGCTCAACTGTCAGTCACTCAGCCGGTGCATCTTCAGCGGGCTCATCAACCGGCTTGTCTGCTGCCGGCTCTTCAGCAGGGGCGTCGCCTTCTGCCTTCGGCCAGATACCAGATTCCTCGTAGAACTTGATCGCACCGGGATGGAAGTCGGTGCCGGTGTAGCGGGCTGCGTTCTTCGGGTTGATGGCTTTTCCGGCTCCATGCTTGGCGGCGACGTCAGCACGGTTTTCCCAGATCGACTTCGTGACCTGATAAACCAGGTCCTCATCGACGGAAGCCGAAGTGATGACGTGCATCGAACCGACGTTCAGGCCGGCATAATCTTCTTCCTGACCGGGATACGTCTCGGCGGGAACGGTCACACCGTTGAAGAATGGATATTTCTCAATCAGCGTCTCGCGGACATCAGGATCGAACGGGACAAACACGATGTCGAATGAGGATGCCGCCTGACTGATGGCTGCCGCCGGGACCGCTCCGCCCAAGAACGCCGCATCCGCGTCACCGTCACCCAATAGATCGACTGCTGGTCCCATTGGTGAGTTGAGTTTGGTGAAGTCGTCAAACGTCACGCCGTGCTCTTCAAGGATCGGGCCAACAAACATCTCGAATCCGGCACCAGCCGGACCAATGACAACACGCTTACCTTTCAGGTCCGCGATCGACTTGATGCCGGAATCAGCTTTGGTCACGAACATGGCGACGTTGGGAGCCATCGTGACAACCGCGCGAATGTCGTAGGTCTTGTCCCAAGTGGATTCACCTCGTACCGCGAAATAGCTGATGGCCGAATTCGACAGTGCCAGTTCGAGCGTCCCGGAATCGAGACCACGGATGTTGGCCTGCGAGCCCTTGGTTCCCTTGGCCTGGACCTTCCAGTTGATGTCGCCCTTGTGATTGTTCAGCGTCTGTGCGATCGCGTCGCCCACGATTGGGAATGTCCCGCCGATCGGGGCCGTTCCCATACTCAGGAACTTGACCGGGGCGTCCTGCGCAGGGATTGTCGGATCATCTGGACCAGGCGTGTCGCCTTCGGCCGTGCAACCAGAGACAACCAGCGCCGCCACCAGTGGCAGAGCGACAGTCACGAGGGCCAGCGGCCATGCAGCATGAGATCGACGCGAGGGCTGGTTCTCGGACATGTGCGACGTTCCTTAGTCTGTGGGTTCCGAATTGTGCGGAGAAAATGCCAGCCGTGGGCCAGCATGGAATCGACAGGCAGGGGCAGGGGGCAGCAACGGGGCGGGAAACGCAGGAGGGAGTCACCGTTTCAGGACGCAACCGTCCCGGAAAATGCGGCAAAAAGCGATCGTATCACTCGCCAGATGGCCTTGCCAGCGACCCGCCTGCGTCGCGATCACTCGCTCCGTCCGGGCGAAACCAACTGCGTTCAATGGTCTCGGCGACGATCGCGTGCGCCTGCTCATTCGGATGCGCGTCGAAGCGATTGACCGTCAATCCAGCGGATGCACGAGCCGTCAAATCGGGTTCGAGGTCAACGACGGGAATCTGTCGCTGCTCGCACAACTCGACGATCTGCTCGTGAATGCCGCGGAAGGGATACTCGGGACCCAGGTTGTGCATGAACGGAAATACGACGACCGACAGTTCGCAGTCGTTGTCGCGGCAGAGCGTCTGCGTGCGCATCAGCGCGACTGCAAAGCGCTCCCACGGCTCGCTCGAGTAGTACTCGAGGACGAATGAGTAGTAGTCCCGCACGTCCGAGCGGAACAGGAGCTGCGACCGAAAGTAGAGCCAGTTGTAGAAGTAGGTGTCGCGAAACAGAAATGTCGGCGGATCGAACGTCTGCAGTTCCGTACTCTGCTTCATCCGGGGATCGTGCAGAGATTCGATGTCGTTCAGGCAAAGCACGTACACGGCGCGATCGATTCGGCCGCCGGTTGCGAACACGTGCTGCAACACGGACTCGACCCACAGAAGATCGGTGCCAGGCCACGAGAGATTCGAAACCAGGCAGTCGGGCTTCCTCAGGTCGGCGGAGCGCGTCCCGGCAGACAGCGACGTATCGAGGATATTTGAGAACCGGTCGCTGACGCTCGGCACACCGTGCCCGAAGGTGAAGCTGTCCCCCAGAAAGACAACGTGCTCGACAGAGTCGGGCGGCTGTAACGGAAACTCGTCGGGACCGCGGAAGGAAATACCGGTCCCCTCCGAGAACGCCAGTTGTCTGACGTCCGGAGCGACATGCACGTCGAACCATCGATTCGACACGTTGGTCATGTCGAACGAATCCGTTGTGTCGTACAGTAGGGCAAATCCGACTTCGAGCAGCGTCAGCGGAACAAGACAAAGCCAGACGGTCAGCGAGAAATACACCACTCGAATCCGGCGGCGCGATTCTTTCCAGCGGCGGCGGAGGCGGACAAGCAATGGCGGCGTCACGACCATAAGCAGGAGCCACAGGCCCATGCCGAGCACGTATCCGTCGGAGAGGTGCAGAAACAGCGTCCACATAAGGCCGATCTCGAGTCCCGCGACGGGGTTTGTTCTACCAGGACTCTATCACAACGAACCGACCGGCCAGCAGGCGCCGCAATCGGAAAGTCCCGCCACATCACCGAGATAGAAGTACGTGACGACATCATCTGTGTCGAACGGTGGCAGCAACGGAACCGGCCGCCGCTCGTACAGACCGTCGGCGATGCCTTCCACGTCGTCCAGGATCGTCAAAGTCGCCTCATCGACATCCCAGACTTCGCCTTCAATGGACAGTCCGTTGCTGTCCTCGACGAGGCCCGGATACCAACCGAGCTTGTAGAGCCGACCCGGCCTTGCCCTTCGTGCGAGGCCGACGAACTCCTGTGCCTGCAGGTGATGGTGCAGCGTTCCGCCGCGTTTCAGCGTTCCGTACACTAAGACGCGCATCGTCAGTGAAACCCTGTTTAGAGACCGCGGTTACTGCCCGGCTCTCATTCGGCCCTATCCCACAGAATCGTCAAAATCAGAACAGACGGCAGAATCGGAATGATCACCATTCTTTCAGGCTGCGGCAGTGAATCTACCCAATCCGGGCAGGTTAGCCTGAAATAACTCCTTCATCATTCGAGTATTCTGATTGGTTGGTTTGTGTCGGCAGGATGCTACGAGACATCACCACACCAGTCTGCCGGGCCACTCAGCAGTTGCGGTGTCATCTGCCCAGGGAAAGCATCATGAGCAATCACATCCAGGCATCTCAAAAACAGCGGACGGAGTACCTGTCATCAACGGGGATGGAGCGGACAGTCTTCGTCCTGTTTTGCGCCATCGCCATGCTCGCACTGCTGATGACAACCATCCTCGGCACTGAGCCTGCACCCGAATCCGAATCGAATTTCACATTCGGATCGGGGATTCTGGCTTCGTCTCCAGATACCGGTGAGACCGCGCCGCAAACCGACGTGGGTGGATTTCCAGCTGCGAACCGCCCGGACTGATGCGGCGATTGCCGCCGCGGCCGATTCGTTTGCCCGAGGGGTAGCCGAAGTCGCGAGACTTTGGCCACGTCGAGAGTCACGGCGAAAAACCAAACTCTGGCGAGTTCGGCTACATCCATCACTTCACGGCTGACAGAGCACTAGCTGCGAGTCAGTTCCTTGAATCGGCCCAGCAGGTCCTGCGTGACCGGGCCTGGCTTGCCGTTGCCGATCTGGCGACCATCGAGGCTGACAACCGGAACGATCTCCGCGGCCGTGCCGGTCAGGAAACATTCGTCGGCGACGTAGATGTCGTGTCGGACAAGGGGAGCTTCGGCAATCTCGTAACCGGCGTCCCGCGCCATTCTGATGACTGCATCGCGCGTGAGTCCGCCGAGGATGCCTGCTTCCGTGCCCGGCGTTTTCAGGCTGCCGCCCGTGACGATAAAGATATTGTCGCCCGTGCATTCGGCGACCTCGCCTTTGTGGTTGAGCATCAGAGCTTCGGCTGACCCCTGATCCGTGCCCTCAATCTTGGCCAGGATGTTGTTCAGGTAGTTCAGCGACTTGATCCGCGGGCTGAGCGCACCCGGGTGATTGCGGATCGTCGTGGCGGTCACGAGTTGCATCCCGTTCTGGTAAATCTCTTCAGGATACAGCTCGATCGTGTCGGCGATGATGATGACCTGCGGGTTGCTCGTACGGCGAGGATCCAGCCCGAGGTATCCCGCACCACGCGTCACGACAAGCCGCACATATCCATCGCTGATCTCATTGGCCGCGACTGTTTCGTTGACTGCGGCGGCCATCTCCTGCTCATTCAGCGGAATCTCCAGCCGGATGGCCAACGCGCTCTCGTAGAGCCGCTGGACGTGCTCATCCAGCAGAAAGACCTTTCCGCCATAAACCCGGATACCTTCAAACACACCGTCGCCGTAAAGCAGTCCGTGGTCATAGACGCTGATCATGGCGTCTTCTTTGGCGAGGAGTTCGCCGTTAATAGAGACTTTCAGCGACATTCGTTTCTCCGGGTGTGTCGTATCGAAATCGATCTTTGAAGACAGACAACGGACAGGATGCAGCGATTCAACCGGCGTCAGGAGTAACCTGTGTTCTGTCAGGCTTTGATTTCAGGGTGGCTGGGGTCGAACGAAGTGAGCCCCCAGACGTGTTTACTGGGGGCTCGCGTTGCTCGACCCCAGCCACCCAACCCTGATTCTAAAGACTGACAGAACACTAGACTTGATCGCGGACCTGCAGGATGGCTTCAACCTCGACGCTGATGTTGCCCGGCAGTGAACCCATGCCGATCGCACTGCGGGCGGCACGGCCAGGATCACCGAAGACTTCGACCATCAGGTCGCTGAATCCGTTCATCACGGCCGGATGATTTTCGAAATCAGGAGCCGCGTTGACCATTCCGAGCACTTTGACAACGCGCACGACGCGGTCAAGACTTCCCAGGTTCGCCTTGAGCGTTGCCAGCATCGTCAGTCCGACCTGGCGGGCGGCCGCGTATCCGTCCTCTTGAGAGACCTCTGATCCGACGCGGCCTTTCATCATCTCGCCGTCCGGCTTGAGTGGTCCGTGACCGGAAACGTAATACATATCGCCGACCTGCACGACGGGCGTGTAGTTTCCACCGGGGGCCGGAGCGGGGGGCAGTTCGAGTCCAAGTTCAGTGATTCGGGCATCCGCACTCACGGGGGTGTCTCCTTCGTAGCGGTTTCGGGCCGAGGCGGTCAGACTGCCGTCACGCCGGGCCGGGCATGCTATCGCCTGAAGGCGACCACGAAAAACACGAATGGCACGAAAACCGTTTTCGGGTCATTCGTGTTTTTCGTGGTTGCTGTTGCTCCTGATGTGTTTTCGTTGACTGCGGATACTGAGGACGGATTGACGAATGGCTGTGCTGCTGCAGATTAGAGACGCCCACAAGAGTTTCGGCGATCAAACCCTGCTGGACGCGGCGGAAGCCACGCTCATCGAGGATGTCAAGGTCGGGTTCATTGGACGCAACGGGGCCGGAAAATCCACTCTGCTGAAAATTCTGCTGGATGAGGAAGAACTGGATCGCGGCGAGATCATCCGGCATCCGAGGCTGAAGCTGGGCTACCTTCGCCAGCACGACCCGTTTCTGCCCGGCGAGACGGCTCTGGAATTTCTGATGCGGGACAGCGGACAGCCCGAATGGAAATGCGGCGAGGTCGCAGGCGAGTTCGAACTCAAGGGTGCCTATCTCGAAGGTCCACTCAGCGAGCTGTCCGGCGGATGGCAGACACGTGTCAAACTGGCGGGACTGCTGCTACACGAGCCGAATCTGCTGCTGCTCGACGAACCGACGAACTTCCTCGACCTGCGTACCCAGATTCTGCTCGAGCACTTCCTGCGTAACTACCGGGAAGCCTGCCTGATCGTGTCGCACGATCGGGCATTTCTGAATGCGACCTGCAGCCATACGCTCGATCTGGCACGCGGCAAGCTGACTATGTATCCCGGTCAGGTCGACGGGTATCTGCAAACCGTCGACGAGCAGCGCATCAGGGACGAGCGGACGAACGCGACCGTCGTGTCCAAACAGAAGCAGTTACAGAGATTCATCGACAAGAACCGCGCCAACGCCAATACAGCGGCGCAGGCCCGTAACAAAGCGAAGCAGCTCGATCGACTGCAATTAACCGAGCTGGACAGCGACGAGCCCACGGCATTCATTCGAACGCCGGTTGTCGAGCCGCGTCGTGGCCCTGCGTTCCGCTGCCAGAATCTGTCGATCGGATATCCGGATCACACGGTGGCAACCGGTATCGATGTGGAAATCGAACACGGCGAGCGAGCGGCGATCGTCGGCGACAACGGACAGGGTAAGACAACGTTTCTGCGGACACTGGTCGACTCACTGACTCCGGTGAAAGGTGGAGTCCGATGGGGCTTCGGCTGCGACATTGGCGTATACGCCCAGCATGTCTATACCAGCCTGCCACCGGATTACAGCGTTCAGGATTACCTCGAATACAACTCACTGCCGGGCACGACTGCCCAGTCGATCCTGAAGGCCGCGGGTGCGATGCTGTTCCGCGGGAACGCCGTGAAGAAGAAGATCAAAGTCCTGTCCGGCGGTGAGCGGGCGCGACTCTGCATGGCCGGACTGCTGCTGGGCGAACACAACATTCTGATTCTCGACGAACCGGGTAACCACCTGGACGTCGACACGGTCGAGGCTTTGGCAACCGCCCTGCACGCGTACAAAGGCACGGTCATTTTCACGAGCCACGATCGGCACTTCATGAAGCGCGTGGCCACGTGTATCGTCGAGGTCCGCGACGGACACGTGACGAACTACGGCGGCGACTACGACGCCTACCTGTATGCGGTCAACAAGGAGATCGACGAAGGCGAGCGGGAACGCCACGCGGCCATGTCCAAAGCGCCGCATGAAAAGCTGATCAAGCCAGTCGAACGGGCTCCGCGTCGCGACGAACGTAAGGTACGCAAGGAGCTGTCGAAGACAGAGAAAGCGATTGCTCGGCTCGATGGTGAGAAGAAGGAGCTGAGTGCGCAGTTGCTGAACACGACGGACGCGAAAGAAGCCATGCGGCTGCACGACGAAGTCACTCGTCTGACGACCGCGCTCAACGAAGCCGAAGAACGCTGGTGCGAGGTTCAGGAAGAGTTGGAATCGATGTCGTGACCCGTCACGATGGAAGCATGGCGGCGGTATTCGTCCGCGGCACCATGAAAACGTCGATCGAAAATAAGCTCGGCTCAAGTTGGCCCCAACCGCTAATCCACGCGAGGAATACCACATGTCCCAACTGACCCGTCGCGATGTTCTGAAAAGTAGTGCTCTCGCAGGAGCCGCATTTGCGTTTCCGTCGATCCCCACATTCGCCGCGAGTGCCAACGAGGAAATTAACATGGGTTTCATCAGTTGCGGCGGCCGCGCCGGCGGACTGATGGGCGAATTCAACAAACTCGCCGGAGTGAACATTGCCGGTCTGTGCGATCCAGACGAAGGACGACTGAACGGAGCGAAAAAACGTTATTCCAAAGCGAAGGGCTGGAAAGACCTGCGTGGTCTGATCGAAGACAAGTCGATCGACGCCGTCGTCATTGCCACATGCAACCACTGGCACTGTCTGGCTGCCATCTGGGCCATGGAAGCGGGCAAGGACGTGTATGTTGAAAAGCCTCTCTCGCACAGTCAGTGGGAAGGCCGCCAGACCGTCCTGGCTGCTCGCAAGTACGGGCGTATCTGCCAGGTCGGGACGCAGCAGCGATCTGATCCGATGCAGGCTCAGATTCAGCACTTTCTGCACAAGGAAAAGGCGCTGGGTGAAATCGTCTCGGCGCGAGTCAACCGCTACGGCGTACGAGGTCAGATCGGTAAACGATCAACGCCACTCGAGATCAGTTCCAACGTGGACTACGACCTGTGGCTGGGGCCGGCACAGAAGAAACCCATCTTCCGCAACAAGCTGCAGTACGACTGGCACTGGGACTGGAATACCGGCTCGGGTGAAATGGGCAACTGGGGCGTCCACGTCCTGGACGATCTGCGCAACAACGTCTTCCAGGACAAAGTCAGCCTGCCGAAACGCATCTTCGGCGGTGGCGGGCGAGTCGCCTGGAACGACGCTGGAGAAACGCCGAATGTCCACTTTGTGTACTTCGACACAGGCTCGATCCCGGTCGTCATCGGTCTGAGCAATCTGACGGACGGCGCGGGGAAGAAGGGGACGGCTCGGCATCCGGGCCCAGGCAGCGGATACATCGCCTATGGCGAAGGCGGTCGGCTGGAAGGCCAGCGTGGCCGGGCCGTGGCATTCGACAAAAGCGGCAAACAGATCAAGTCGTTTCGCGGCACCAGCGGCATGGGCATCCATCAGCAGAACTTCATCGATTCCGTCCGCAGCCGCGATGCGTCGAAACTCAACACCGATGTGGAGGTCGGTCACCTGTCTACAGGTTGGTGTAACCTGGCCAACATCGCGTTCCAGGCCGGAACGACATTTGAGCACACGAATGCGGCCGAGATCAAAAACGACCGCGGCGTGTGGAGCGGTCTGCTGGGCGAGATGGAAAAGCACCTCGGCACACACGGTGTGAAGATCGCAAGTGATCAGATCAAACTCAGCCCTGTACTGGAATTCGATCCGGATCGCGAAGTCTTCGTCGGAAGCAACGCAAATGCCGCGAATGGCCTCCTGAAACGCGAATATCGGAAAGGCTACGAGGTCCCGTCGATCGACTCGTAAGAAAGTCTGGTACCAACCGGCGTCGACGTGCTTGTTGCATCACACGCTGTGAGTCTCGACACACGGTCGCCGACCAGTGCGATTCCGATCCCAATCCACGGCCACGTCAGTCCAGAGATGGCGATCCCCCAGTAGGTTGCCACCAGCACGGACCTGGGAACCCAGGCGACTGTCAACAACGAGATAAAGGTAAAGGCTCCGACCACCAGCCAGTTACCGAGTGAGTCGCGGCGTCCGGTGGTGCGAGGCAGCGGCTTCACGACGTTGCCTACATTGTCCGTCTTCGTGCTGCAGAACAGATCGACGGCGTGCGAGGTGCGCGTGTAGCTCACGTCGCCAAAGTAGCTGCGAAACGTCTCCATCCAGTCGGCGCGGCTCGTGACGTGTCCGATGACCGGCCCGAAGATGATCACATTGTGGAAGTCGTTGCCGTGCTCAAACATCAATGCCGTTCCACCGTCCTTCAGCACTCGTCGAGCCTCTGAAAACAACGTCTCACGAGGCGTGCCTTCTGGAATCTCATGCGTGCCGAATCCGAAGACGACTGCATCGCACGATCCGTCTGCGAACGGCAGCGTGTAGTCCTCCGTGCGGATGGGATGAATGCGAGGATGTCCTTCCGGGACGGCTTCCAGTTCGCGTACGTCACGGATGGCAATTTCGTGTGGCTCGCCGGATTCGCCCCAGCAGTCGACGCTGTGAACGGTGGCCTCGCGAAGCAGCTCAGCCAGTGCATAGCTGTGCCGGTACGTGCCGATGTGCAGATCGGCCACGACTGCAGGACCGCTCACATTGCCCTCGTTGAGCATCCGCCGCAGATAACTCCTGGCCGGATGTCCGTACATGCGATACATCGCGAATATCGAATATCCCAGATAGAACAGCGACACGGTTCCGGCTCCCAGAGCCGCTCCCTGCCAGAACTTCAGGTCCAGGTAGAGTGCCAGCCAGACGAACGGCAGCCCAAGACAAAGCATCAAGGCACAGTAGATCTTGAAATAGTCTCGTCGGCTGACGTAGAGCGCCCGTCCGTAATACCACCAGGGTGTCGGCCGTCGCGTCGATTCGGTTCGCGGGTAGCAGTGAAAACGTCGGGTCGTCGTGGCCATGTCAGTCTCCTTCGCTGGCTGCCGTTCACATCGTTTGTCGCGACCAGTCTGTCGCGACAAACAGGCAACCGGTGGAACTGAGCTGGATTAACTGCGTTTCGACGGATTGCAGTATCGAGAGTCCAGATTCGGCACGAACCACGCGAAATAGACAGTTTCGATTTCGTGTACATTCGTGTTTTTCGTGGTCAACTACTCGGCGCGTTCCTTCAGCGGAATCTCGATGTCCGGCACGCTGCCGGTTTCCGGGACGAGCACGATGGCTTCGCCGGTGAATTTCGGTGTCGGTCGGCCGGATCGGAATTGTTCCTGCGGAGTCAGTGGTAAGTAGACCTCGACAATGAATCGGTACTCACCGGGTGGGAGCTTCTCGGTGGTGAAGACACCGTTCTCGTCCGTCGTCTGACCGTCCAGCACCAGCCAGTTCTTGAAGCGTTTTTCCGTATCGTCGGGCAGTTTCAGTGGCATGACTGTGACGAGTGCTGTTTTCGCCTTTGTGTCCTTGAGCCCGGCGACCAGTCCTTTGACGCGTGCTCCTTTCGGCCGCGTGAAGTCGATCGTCACTGTTTGACCGGCTTCGATCGACAACCAGTGACGGTCAAGAAACCGACCCATGCCCATGTTGCCGGTGCGCAGCATGCGGGAGCGGGCGATCTGATACTTACCCGGTGGAAGACTCGCGATTTCCAGCGTTTCACCGTTCTTCATTTCAACTGTCTGCTCGCTTGTGATGCCTTTGAATCCCGGAGTTTCGTTGCCGAGCAGTTGCCGGAAAACTTTGGTTTTCTCGCCAGCACCTTCGATGTCGAAGTTGATCACGACGCGACCGGGTTCGGGCAGTGTGAGTGTGGCTTCCTGCATATCTTCAGGAAGCTCGCCGTGCCAGGCATCGATGTCTGGTGACGACAGCGCCAGCCGTGACGCTTCACCGACGACCAGCTCGAAGCGGCCACTCTTATCTGTCATCGCTCGCACTCGGTTGGAATTGTGGGCGCGACCACCACCAAGATTGATGCCACGTGAATCCACAGCGAACACCGAAACGCCCTCGGCCGGCTTGCCTGTGTGATCGATCACACGCCCGCGCACCCACCGTCCGCGTTTCATACGCAGCTCGACTTCGATCGACGTCTGCCCGTCTTTGGGAGCTTTCGTGACCACCGGCTGAGGCAGATACCCATCGGCGAGAATGCGCGACGTCCACCCGGCTTTCCAGCGGATCGTGGTCGAGAACCGGCCTTCCCGTGCGGCGCCGCTGCTTCCCTGGCTGAATCCCCATTGCACTTTGGTCGGGTCCTTCGGATCGAACTTGCCGGCCTGGGTAATGAACTTCGTGATCGGCTCGCCCGACTCGGCATCCAGCACGCGACCTCGAATGGACACAGCTGGCGCGTCGGCAGGAGTTGATCCCGTGGCAACCTGCGAGTCACCGGGCGCGTCCTTGTCCTCAGGAGACTTGTCTTCGTCTCCGCTTTGTTCGCGTTCAGAATCGACCGCCGTCACGTTCTGTTTGATTTCTCGCAGCGCAACTTCGATCACTGGCACATCGCCGGATTCGGGGACCGTGACAGTCGCCTCGCCCACAAAGCCGGGTGCCTGCAGATTACGCACTTTTTTGTCGTCATCACTCGGTCGATATCCATAGACAGTGACGCGATACGCACCCTTTGAAAGACGTCCGGTCTCGAAGCGCTCTGTCGTCGTCAGGCCTGCGTCGACGTACATCCAGCCGCGAGCCAATGGCGCGGCTGCGAATTCGTTGGCCAGTTGCACCGTGATGACGCTCCACGCCACACCCTGCTCCTTCGCACCCTTAATGTGCAGGTCCACGCGTGCGCCGGTCGGGCGAGTGAACGTGTATTCGGACACCTTGCCGGATTCCACTTTCACTACCGTTCGATCCAGGATGTACGTTCTCTGAAAGTTTCCGCGTTGCACTCGTTGCGCGCGACCGATCACGTACTCGCCGGGCGCCATCGCATCGAAGTTCGAGCTGGCACCACGCTTGAGTTCAACCACTTTCTGCGTCGAGCAGCGGAACAGCGGCTGGGGATAGTTCCCGGGATTCCTGCGCCACTTCTCGCCATCGACCGGTCCGCTAACAAAGACTCGAACGGCTTCGACTTCGTCCAGGTCATGGCCGACGACAAGCGTGCCCGCCTGAGGCAGCCGGATCACAGCTTCGTCACCCTGTTTCGGCGCCGAGACCTCCCAGACATCCAGCTCGGGCGTCGTCACGGCCAGCTCTGTGGTATTCCGGGTCTTCAGTTCGAATCGACCCGCCTTGTCGGTGTAGACGCGCAAGGTCAGTTTGTCTTCTTCGATCTGATCGGGCATGTATGCCCGCCGGACGGCCTTTCCGCCGGTCAGCATCAGCGAGTGACGGCGACCGTAGGTGGAACCCAAAGGAAATACCGTCGCATTGGCGAGTGGCCTGGCCGTGTGATCAAGCACGCGACCTCGTACGGTCACGCCGGACTTCGGCTTCTCGTCGGACTCTGCCGGTGATTCTGGAACATCCAGGGCCGCCAGTGCCATTAACGGACCCTGACGCAGCACCTTTTCGACATCCTTGTCCAGTCCGCGAACTTTCATTACCTGGGTGTGCGGAATCGGAATGCATTCCAATACCACAAAGCCGGTTCTGTCGGACTCATCCATGCCTGGAACGGGACCAGTGAAGACGGCGACTCGACCCGGAGGCAGTTTCGTGGCGAGCTTCAACTTCTGATCGAACACGTCACTCCACTGACTTCGACCCGCAGCGTTCGGTTTGTTCTCCTGCACCAGCCAGCGTCCGCCGATCTGCCAGGCCCGGTCCTTTGCGGACGACAACGCGACATTCGCTTCCAGCGTCCACATGCCACCCTGCCTGTTTTTACGTTCCTGCACATCAAGAATGCCCGAGGAATAGCCGAACGGGAAGGAGCCGAGTACAGGTCCACGGTACGCCCCAGCCGCACTGATTTTCATGAACTGGTCGAAATCAAAGAGCGCCCCGACAATCACCCCGGGCGGATCCGCGTGACCATCGTCCCGCAGTTTCATGTACTGCCGACGAACGCTTTCGCTGTCATTCAGAAACCATGACAGCCTGTCTCCCAGGTTCTGTGGCTCGGCACCGTTCAACAGGTCCTTGAAAGCTGTTTCATCACCCTGAAACGTCCAGCCCACGAGTGCCAATACGGGAGTGGGTTCTTCCGCGGCCGCAGTCAGTTGTTCGCGGAGTGCTGCTGGAAAGCCCACGAATCCCGAGAACGTGGCCCACGCCAGACGTGCCGTGGCGATTTCGAAATGCGTGACCTGATCGGGATGAACCAGAAATCGATCAAACACAGACGCGGTCGTCGAGGTGTTGCCTCCCACGTGTACGCGAGGCAGATACTGACTGGTCAGTTTGTCGCCGTCACTTGTGACGGCGGTCACCAGCACCTCATGTTCTCGCTCGCGGGGATGCCTCATTGATACGTCCGTGACTTCACCGAACGTGTGCAGCTTCCGCTTCAGAACCTGAGCCGCCCGAAACTCTCCTGCGTCGGTCAGCAGTGGCTCGTCGCGTTTCACAACACCGAGGTGTTGATCGGGCTGCATGCCTGTGCCCAGACCGACTTCGAGCGTTGGTTCGTCACCCGCCGGGACTGACACGATCACCAGTTGGCCGTCGGCCGGATTGGGCATGGCAGTGCGTTCCGATCCACTCAGGTAACGAACTCCACCCGTCGTCAGCGAGCTGGTTGGGTTGATCAACGTTTTCAGATTCACCGGGTCGGGGGCTTTCTGGGTGCCCGGAGTATGCACCACGTGTAGCAACGCAATCATTTCATGCGGCGGCACGGCGGTGACATTCGGATCGAAGTCAAACTGCAGCGGCATGCCGTCCGGCGTCCACCAGGCGGTCGGGCAGTGCTGTGGACTCGACAGCCCGACCAGAGTGACGCGTGAACCGGACTCCAGCAGCTGACTCCATTTGCCTGCCAGCGGGACTGTTTTCGTAGCGACGCCCTGGGACCAGTTATTCGCGGCCTTCGCTCGACGTTGAATCCCCTGTGGGCCTGCGGCGAGCCAGGTGGGCAGGTCATGAATCTGTCGTTGCTGCGAACGCCGAGACGGGACGCGTACCGGTTCGAAGACCGAAATCACAACCGGCGACCAGTCGAGAAGTGGGTCGAGTACCCGAGTCACCAGCATGGCATCACCGTTGGGGATCCGGTGGTCCGTATCGATCTGACCGCGATGCTCGGATTCAACGTCGCCTTCTGTCGTATTGAATGCCTCGAACCGTGCGCTGTGCTGTGTCTGCAATTTCAACCGCACGTGATCGTCCGCCGGCAGAACGCGATGCACACCAATGATGTCCTGAGTAAACAGTATGTGCGCCCTGTCGCCCGGCTCACGAAACTGAACGTTGTCGCCGTTTGTCAGCGTGCCCGTGAGATGCTCGGGGGGCATGTTAATGCTCAGCGGAGCCAGCCAGTTCATGCGTTGATACAGCCGAATGATCTCATTGGAATCCGCCGCTTTGTGCAGCCGCTCGCGCAGCCGAGCAGCCTCGATGGTCTGCAGAGCCCAGCCTTCCTGCTCATCGAACTTCGTGGCTCCGGCCAGCAGTTGATCGGCCAGATCGCGATCCACGACGACACCCCACACGACGACGTAAGTATCATCCGGACCACTCGTGGCGCCGTCCCCATCGGGCCCGTCGGTCGCGACCTTTGATATGCAGGACGCGGCGAAAAGAAGAAGCGCGATTGGAATGACACCTCCCAGCCACCAGCCCCGGCGACCCTCGTGCGGCGGTTGCACCGGCGCGCCGATCAGACGACGCACACGCTGAGTCAGGCTGCCCCCCGTCGACGCCACTGCGAGCCGGGGAGTCGTTGCACGAACTTCTTCCATGCGCACCAGCGCCTGAGCGTATTCGAGTCGGTTGCCGCACACCAAACTGGCCACGTCGTCACAGCAATTCTCCCGTTCCTGGCGAATACGGCGTGACAGCCACCAGACGGCCGGGTGGTAGAACAGCAGCGTTTCGATGGCGGTCTGCAGCAGGTTGACCAGGTAATCGTGCCGTCGGACATGCGCCAGTTCGTGAGCCAGAATCGCCTGCAACTGCGACGACGAAAGCCCGGTGACGGCGGTGGCCGGTAACAGAATGACCGGCTGCAGTGCTCCCAGAACCGTCGGTACCTGCACCAGAGTAGATTCCAGCAAACGCACTCCGCGCGACACACCAACACGGTTCGACAGATCGGCGAACAATGACGCAACCTGCTCTGATACCTGATCCGTTCCACTGCGGGACAGGCGGCCGACGTTCAACCAGCACAACAGCAGTCGCACGGATAGAAGAACCACACCGACAGCCCAGGCCGTGAGGAACCAGTCCAGTCGAGTCTCCAGCCAGATGGAAACGGCAAACGTATCCGAGGCACGCGCTGTCGATGTATTGGCAGGTGACGCACCAATGGCGGTTGCTTCGCCGACCTCTGCCACTCGACGCTCGCGATCCCGTTGGCCGACTTCACTGGCATCAGCGAGCGCCGGATCGGGCGAATTCGCTGCGGATTCCAGATTCACCGTCTGTGTTGTTTCTGGTAATCCCGACTCACCAGCGTTTCTCTGTAAGGTGTCCCGCGCATCGACTGGCATCAACCAGGCCGTAGTAAGGAGTGGCCCGATCGCCATTAACAACAGGCCCAGGCAGCAGACGACGTACTTCACATCAGACGACGCACGACGCATCATCACGAGCAGCGCAGCTATCACGGCGGCAATGACAGCCCCCTGCCACAGAAAGTGGATCAGAGCCCAGCCAGTCGACTCGACGAGCGGATGATTCAGCAGTGTGTGGATCGAGTTCATGCCTCACCTCCGTCGAGTTCGTCGAGCATGCGTCGAATCTCCGCCAGTTCTTCCGCCGAAGCCTTCTGAGACGACAGTGCCTGCATCACGAGTTTCTCTGTCGAACCACCGAAAGCTCGCTTCACCAGATCGCGCACGAGCTGTTTCTGTGTCGTCGTCTCACGCTGCTTCGCGCGATATACGTGCGACCTCTGCGACTCATCCCGCACCACAAGCCCCTTGTCGGTCATGATCTGCAACAGCTTGAGGACGGTCGTGTAACCGACGTCACGCACTTCGCTGAGCGTCGTATGGACATCCCGGACCGTACACGGTCCGCACTCCCACAAGGCACTGAGGATGTCGAGTTCCGCGTTAGTCGGACGGGGGAGTTTCGGTGTCGGAGCCATTGATGTTCCGGTCGGGGCTGAAAGAGGATGACACTGAATATACGTGGCGAGTGTGACGGTCCGCAGTCACAACACGACGAAGACCTTCGTAGAAGTCTACGAAGATCTTCGTTGATGTCAACAGCGTGTCTCACCGCACCCCTGGCTCGTTTGACCTCGCCAACGACGGTGCCTGCGGCCGACAACCAAACCCCACCGACCCTGTGTCGGTGGATCCATGATCGGCAGCTACGGCGCCGTTGTGTAGCTGCCGGTCATGTTTCCACCGACGCGGGGTCGGTGGGGGAGTTCGCACATGCGCGCCGGCGAACAACAAATCGACTGGAACTGACGCCAGCAGGAACGGCTAGCGTGTGAACAACTGACTCACGCTGGTGCGCTCGTGGATTGAGCGGATGGCCCGGGCGAAGAGCGGGGCCACCGTGACGACTTCGAGATTGTCCGGCAGCGGATCCTCGAACGTCTCGACCGTGTCCGTCATGAACATTTTGCGGATGCAACTGGCCCCGACGCGTTCGCACGCGCCGCTGGAGAGGACTCCGTGCGTGACAGCCGCGTAGATGTCTTTCGCACCCTTTTTCTGCAGTTCGTCACCCATCGTGATCAACGTGCGACCTGTGATCGTGAAGTCGTCAACCAGTACGACGTTCTTGCCGGACACGTCACCGATGATCTCATGTACTTCGACCGTTTCTGTGTGATCGGAGCGGACTTTCGATCCGATCACGACCGGGCAGTCCAGATCTTTACCGAACTCGACTGCGTCCTTGGCAAAGCCCACGTCCGGGCTGCAGATCACCAGGTCCGGGATGTTCAGTTTGCGAATGTGCTCACACAGAACGGCACGGCCCAGCAGGTGATCTACGGGGACACTGAAGAATCCCTGAATCTGTGGACTGTGCAGGTCCATCGTGAGTACGCGGTCGCAGCCGGCCGCTTCCAGCGCGTCGGCACACACGCGAGCGCGAATCGAAACTCGCGGCTCATCCTTCTTGTCGCCCTGGGCGTAGCTGAAGAACGGGATGACCGCGGTCACCTGCTGAGCACTCGCGCGCTTAATGGCGTCGATCCAGAACATCAGCTCCATGAAATTGTCGTTGACCGGGTTCTGGACGCCCTGCACGATAAATACGTCGCGGCCGCGGACGTTCTCTTTTATCTGGACGAAAACGTTGCCTTCAGAAAACGTCGTCGTGCGGCAGGGCACGAGCGATACGCCCAGTTGATCAGCGATCGACTGAGCCAGTTGCGGGTTCCCCGAACCCGGCAGAATAGCGAGATCGCCCTGTGGGGGTTGGAAGACCTGGGGGCGAGGACCAGTTCGCGGCGTGGGTGACGTGGACATCGGAGGGCGTTCGGGCGAGACTCAGGGGACAGTGGTTTCCGGGCGAGCATGATAGCCGGGCCGGTATGCGACTCAACATCCGCAGTCCGGCTTTGTCTTCGGCAGGTGAAAGTGGGTCGGATGACCTGCGAATGTCAGGATGGAACGGCAGCTCACCAGCACAACTGAATGACTGGAGACAATCGATGGTTTCTCAACTGAAGCGGATCGCTGTTGCAATGCTGGTTGTGCTGGCTGTGTGCCCGAGCGTGGACGCTGCCAAGAAGAAGAAAGACCCGAAAGTGACTCAGGCGGTCAATCGGGCTCTGGCTTACCTCGCGCGTGAGCAGCAGCGACAGGGGTATTGGGAAGCGAACGGTGGGCAATACCGCGTGGCCATGACCGCTCTGGCTGCCAACGCTCTGCTGGCCGAAGGGTCGACCACGATGCGAGGGCGGTATGCCCGCAATATTCGGCTGGCCGTCGACTATCTGGTCGAAATGGCGCGGCCGAATGGATTGATCGGATTCCAGCAGGACTACCACTACACCTACGGGCATGGGTTCTCGATGCTGTTCCTCTCGCAGGTGTACGGCGAGGAAGAAGACGCTGAGCGTCGCGAGGACTTAAAGCGCGTCCTGACGAACGCCGTCGAGTTCAGTGCTCAGGCACAGACATCCCGAGGCGGCTGGGGTTACGTGTCCGCCAAGGACCAGCCGAATTTCGATGAAGGTTCCACCTGCATCACTCAGGTGCAGGGCCTGCGGGGCTGTCGCAATGCCGGAATCGCCGTGCCAATCGAGATTATCGAAAAGGCCCGCAAATACATCCGCGACTGCACGACGCCCGAAGGCGGCGTGCAGTACAGCATTCGAGGAGGGGGTCCGCGACCTCCGATCACGGCAGCGGCCTGTGCCGCAATGTTCAATGCTGGCGAGTACGACTCCGAGCACGTACAGAAGATGCTGAAGTTCTGCGAGCGGAAGATCGATCCGGGCACCGCCAGCGCCCGGTTCTTCGGACACTGGCACTACACACACTATTACTACGCCCAGGTTAAGTACCGTCAGGGTGACAAGCCGTGGGACAAGTACTACGGCTCGCTGTCGAAGCAGATTCTCGCCAAACAGCAGCGATCGGGGGCCTGGAAGGACACGCACATCGGCGAGGTCTATCCCACAGCGATCAACGCGACGATTCTGCAGCTCGACAACGGTTTCCTGCCCATCTACCAGCGCTGACACGCAGGACATTGCTTGATTCAGAACCAGGAAGCCGGCTCCCATGCAGAATACGGATCAGGATGCAGAACGGGCGTTGTCGGAAGCGCTTGAGTCAATCGACGAGTATTATCGCGGACGAGGCATCTTTCAGGATCACTTCGGTTTCGGCGAATCGCCAGCGATCGTCGTGGTTGACTTCGCGAATGGCTGGACTGACGAGTCCTACGCGGCCGGTTCAAAGCGACTGGACGCTCCCGTGGAAGCCACCGCACAACTGATCGCAGCCGGCCGGCAACACAGTCTTCCGATCATCTACACGACCAGTCCGTGGCGTCCGCAAACGGCCGACCAGCCATTCAAGTCTGCCGCCGATCTGTCGGAGTCGTTTCGAGAATGGGACGCCCGTGCCGTTCAGATCGACGAGCGGCTCGCTCCCGCACCGCAGGATTACGTGATTGAAAAGGAAAGTGCCAGCGCGTTCTCCGGAACTCATCTGACGGGCTATCTCACGGAACTGCGCGTCGACACCCTGCTGATTACCGGATGCAGCACAAGCGCGTGTATCCGGGCGACCGCCACGGATGCCAAGAGCCTGCGGCTGCGCCCGATCATCGTGCGCGAGTGCGTCGGCGATCGATCAGCGGCAGCCCACGTGTTCACGCTGCATGACATTCAAGCCCGCTTCGCGGATGTCTGCACGCTCGACGAGGTACTTGAGCACCTGCGTTCCCGGCACGTCTCAGTAGCTGGGTAGCGGACGCTGCCAGAATCAGGACAGGACGCGTATTCGGGCGAAAGACCAGATTCTGGCAAGTTCGGCCATCGTGCCAGTCGGCCTGACCTCGAATCACCGCATCTGTTCGTTGTTTGCCGCCGCGCGGTTCGTCCAGCAGTTCATCGATTTGACTGGATGTGATGGAGCCTTGGCCGTGTCCGGGCACTGACTTTGTGACATCGGGCCTACGCCAGATGCTCGCCTGCCCGCCGTGGACGACCTGCCCATTTGCCGTTCGCACGAACGCCATTCCGCATAATCCCCGCAACCGTGAATCGCCACTGGCACGGTTGTAGCGCCTCTGAGGATCGCGCGAGTTTGGTCCGAAAGACAGGGGCAATCGGGGTTAATGTGGGCAGGTAACGACGACCTGTCAGGAAATACATGGCAGGCTGTCTGTGTAAACATTGTTGCCAAAATGCAACATCCGCCGGACTCAATGAGGCCGAAACGCAACGCCAACAGTTCAAGTCTCGCGTGCAGTCATGCTGCGATGCCTGCCTGCCAGACTCGAACACCAGACTGACATCTTTGATCGGAGTGAATGCCGTGTATCTCTCGCCCTGGATGAACTGGTTCCAGTCCCGTCGGACATCTCAGTCTCGACTGCGTCAGCGCCGCCGACGTACTGCAGAACAACTGGAGAATCGAACGTTGCTGTCGGTCACGGGCGTGCGGGTCGACACTGAGCTGTCGATCTTTGTGGATGAGGGTGATGACGTCACCGTCCAGAACGACGTGACCACCGGTAACGTGCAGGTGACTGCAAACGGCAGCGTGGTCAACACAATTCCGGCCATCCAGTCGAGTACTCTGACAGCGCTCAACGTCTTTGCGGGAGACGACGACAACGACATCGACCTGTCCGGCCTGACGCTAACCGACTTCGCTGCATTGACCGCACCCGGTGCCATCGTGGTCCAGGCGGGAGATGGCGACGATTCCATCCTGGGAAGTGCTGACTTCGGCGATAGCATTCTGGGGGGTGACGGCAACGATACGATCGACGGCCAGGCGGGCGACGATACGCTTGGCGGCGGTGATGGTAATGATCAGATCACGGGCGGAACGGGTCTCGATTCGCTCAATGGCGGCGACGGCAACGACACAATCGACGCGGGTGATGGTGATGACATCGTCGTGGCCGGCAATGGCAGCGACTCCGTCACTGGTGGTCTCGGTGCGGACAACATCGATGCCGGTCAGGGTGCTGACATCGTCGATGGTGGCGATGGCAATGACGTGATTAACGGCATGTCCGGTGACGATACGCTGATCGGCGGAACGGGCGACGATCTTATTCTAGGCGGTGCCGACGACGATTTAGTCAGCGGCAATGATGGCGTCGATGTCATCGATGGCCAGGGTGGACATGACACGCTCAGTGGAGATGCCGGTGATGATGCAATTTCCGGAGGTCAGGGAAATGACAGCATGACGGGCGGCAGTGGTGATGATCTTCTGAACGCACAGGGAGGCAGGGACACCGTCACGGGTGACGCGGGCGCCGATACCCTGCGCGGTGGTGGCGGTAACGATTCCATGGACGGTGGAACGGGTGACGACACGCTGTTCGGCAACGGCGGCGATGACAGTCTGGATGGTGGTACGGGATCCGATCGACTTGAAGGTGGCACCGGCAGTGATCTGCTGTCTGAATCCGACGTCACCGTGGTCCTTCCGTCACTCTCGATTTCAGACGCTCCGGCAGTCACGGAAGGCAACACAGGTACTGTCAGCGTGACTTTGACCGTGACACTTTCGGCGGCAAGTTTGAGTCCGGTATCGGTGTCCGTAAATACTGTCGACGGATCGGCAACGGCGGCTGACTCGGACTTTGTGCCTCTTTCGACGATGCTGACCTTCGCGCCTGGAGAAACGTCCCAGGATGTGACCGCGATGGTGAACGGTGACATGCAGGCTGAAACCGGCGAGAGTTTTTTCGTCGAGCTGAGCATGCCGACAAACGCCACGCTACGGGATCCGTTTGGTACGGTGGCCATTATTGATGACGATGCATTTCGATTGCTGGGAATCGATTTCTCTAGCGGCGACATCTTCGACGTCGACCAGATGACAGGCGCATCGACTCTCCTGGGAAACACTGGATTATCGCTCGTACACGGGATGACACGTGGCCCCGGGAGCGAAATCTTCGTAATCAGTCAGACAGGGACAATGCTTAACCTGTTTTCGGTTGATCCGGTGACATTCGTATCGACGCTCATCGGGCCGCTGATTCCGGCACCCACGGAATTCATTGAGGGTGACCTCGCCTATGACCTGGCAACGGACACCATCTATGCATCGTTTGCCACAGTGTCCACTCCCAACCTCTACCGGATCGATCCTCTGACCGCGGCAACCACCAACCTGGGACCACTCGTGACAGGAGGCACGGCACTGACGGGTGTCGCCGACGTCAATGGTCTGGCGTTTCGTAACGGTGAACTGCATGCGTTTCTGCCAGGCGGTCTGACTGGGGCCGACGCAATACTGAACGATGCACTTCTGCAAATCGACTTAACAACTCGCGAGGTGACGAGTGTTGGCCCAATCGGTTTTGATCTGCCCCAGGGCGCATCGGGACTGGCCTACGACAGCAACGCCGACGTCTTTATTCTGGCCAGCACCGGCGCTGGATCGTCGGACTTGTTTGAATTGAATTCCAGTACAGGTGCTGGAACGCTGTTGGGTTCGACTGGCGTGGGCAATATGAGCGGGTTGCTGTTTCAGGCGTCACCACCACCGCCTGCGTTTGATGTGTCAGATGTGACCATCGTCGAAGGCACCGGAGGAACGACAAGTGCTGTGTTTACAGTAAACCTTTCACTCTCCCAGTCAGCGCCGGTCTCGGTTGACTTCACCACGGTCGATGGTACGGCTGTGGCGGGTCTGGATTATACGGCGGCCAGCGGGACGTTGACGTTTGCGGCGGGAGTGACCACTCAGACGGTGACGGTCACGATCACTCCGGATGCGAATGTCGAGGCCGACGAGACGTTTTTCCTGCGGCTCTCCAACCCGACGGTGGGTACGATCCTCGCGAATCCGCTGGCTGTTGTGACCATTACGAATGACGATTCAGACTTGGCTGCGGACACGCTGATTGGTGGCACTGGCAACGACACACTTAATTCGGGTAACGGCGATGACGTCCTGAATGGTGGCGACGGAAACGACGTGCACAATGGCGGCACGGGCAATGATTCCATTCTGGGCGGAAGTGACAACGACACACTGAGCGGCGGCGATGGCGACGACACGCTGGACGGTCAGGGTGGCAATGACATCCTCCGTACCGGGTTCGGCAGCGACACGATCATCTGGAATGGTGACGGCGACGGTGATGACAGGATTGACGATTCGCCAGGTGCCCAGAATGTGTTCGTCATGGGCGACTCGACCGTCGACACTTTTGTGATCGACAGTAACGGCGGACTGCTGCGAGTGACCGAGGGTCTGGCGTCGATTACAGCCAGTAATTCAACCACTTCGGTCAACGTGCGTGGTGGTGACGCCAACGACCTGATCACGCTGAATTCGATTGCCGATGTTCGGGCGTTGATCCTGATCGTCGATGGTCAAGCCGGTAATGACACGATCACTGCCATGGGAGCATCGTTGGGTGACTCGCTGGTCAGCCTTAACGGTGGTGCCGGAAACGACACGATCACCGGCGGTGCCGACACTGATCACATCAACGGCGGCGACGACGACGATCTGTTGAGTGGCAATGCCAGTGGCGACATCATTGATGGCGGCGACGGCAACGACATTATCAATGGCGATGACGGGGCCGATACGCTGCTGGGCAACCTCGGCAACGACACAATCAATGGTGGCGATGGCGACGACAGTCTGACCGGCAGCTTTGGCAACGATGTCCTGATGGGCAACGACGACGACGACACCATCCGCGGCGGTTTTGGCAACGACAACATCAACGGCGGCACCGGTGATGATCTGCTGGAAGGTGATCAGGATCAGGACACCTTGATCGGTGGTTCCGGAGCGGATCGGCTGGACGGTGGCTCGGGCAATGACACCATCAAGGGTCAATCCGGAAACGACCAGATCAAAGGCGGTGACGGCAATGACCGCATCGAAGGTAACTCGGGAGCCGACACGATCGACGCCGGTGACGGCAACGACACTGTATTCGGCGGTAACGGTCGCGACGTTATCGACGCTGGTGATGGAGATGATTTCGTTAACGGGATGCTGGGCCGTGACACCATCATCGGCAATGACGGAAACGATACGCTGCTGGGCGGTGGAAGTGCCGACTTCCTCTTCGGTGGTGACGGAACCGACACCCTGCGAGGTAACTCAGGTCTTGACCGCTTCAACAGTGGCCAGGGCGGTCAGCCTCCGAAGGACCTGGCACCGGGCGAAGCCGATGACCAGAACCTGCAATTCCCGGCTGCCGTTGTCGCGGCACTTAACGTCCTGAGTGGGTTCTGAGTGTTGCGTCACACATGCAGTAGTACAGCGTTACAGGGCACGACCAACCGGTCGTGCCCTTTCTTTATGCGCTGAAGTGAGCGGGACACCGTGAGTGCCAACGGCGTTTCGCGCTGTGAACCGAACGTGCCGGTTGCACGACATTGTCGTGTAATGCCGGTGTCACTTCGGAATCGTTTGTCTTATCAGACTGGGTTGACAGGTGAGGACGACATGGTCGGAAAGTTGAGCCAGGTTACCACTGCGAACTATTTCACTCTGCAAACCCATTTTGCTTCAAGATGCTTTATCAGGAGTCTGCACCATGTACCTCTCATCCTGGATGCGTCGCTTTCGCAGCCGCCTTAACCGTAGTTCCCGTTCGCGCTGCGTTCGCGTGACGCAACAACTGGAAAACCGCACCTTACTGGCCGTCGCCGGCGTGCGGGTCGGCACTGAGCTGTCGATCTTTGTGGATGAGGGTGATGACATCACCGTCCAGAACGACGTGGCCACCGGTAACGTGCAGGTGACTGCAAACGGCAGTGTGGTCAATACGATTCCGGCCATCCAGTCGAGTACTCTGACAGCGCTCAACGTCTTTGCGGGAGACGACGACAACGACATCGACCTGTCCGGCCTGACGCTAACCGACTTCGCTGCATTGACCGCACCCGGTGCCATCG
>Ga0302123_10000152_pt1 | contig 51990 bp, 44 predicted proteins | sample CB21_321_MG_FD_203109 | JGI IMG/M metagenome (GOLD analysis project Ga0302123, IMG submission 203109) | Marine microbial communities from Western Arctic Ocean, Canada - CB21_32.1 | ecosystem: Environmental > Aquatic > Marine > Oceanic | place: Canada: Western Arctic Ocean | collected 2017-09-28 | reverse complement strand
TGGGGGGTGTTGGGGGGAAAAGGTTAGAAGAGAAGCGGACCCGACGGGAGTGCTAAGCTCCCGCCGAGGCCTATCGCCACCACGGTTATAGGCCACAGTGGACGACATCATCATTCTATCGGGCTTGTGTCCGTGGTGGTTGTTTTGCCTGTTATTGGGGGGGGGAAGGCCATCATGGATGTCCAGAAGATTCTCGGCGAGTTGTACTCGGAGCGGGTGCGGATTGAGTACGGGGCCCTGGCTTTGGAAGTTTTGGAAGAGGGGCAGGGGAAGTGCCGGGGGCGTCCGCCGAAGTGGTTGGTGGAGGCTCGGCGGCGGTTGAGTGATGGGCCGGAGGATCGATGACAGTCACCGCGTTGGGGGAAAAATGGGTTTGCGATTGGTCAACGCAGGCTCGCGCCCGCGGCTCTGAGTTTTTGTGGGGCGTGATTGAGCGTTGGGGGCGACGCGGCGGTGGTGTTTGGGCCGGTAACCGCCCCTGGCAGCCGGGGCTCGTTGGCTTCAGTAGCAGAGTTTGGATTGGGTGGTGCTTGTCCGCAGGCTTCGTCCGCGGGCGCACGGGTTTACACCCGCACCTCTGTCCCTGGTTGGGAAGCGGCAGGCTGTCGAGCGTTGAAAGGCGCTAGCCTACTTCTTCTTCTTTTTCTTGTAGACCTTGTGGCAGGAGCGGCAGCCGGCACCTACGGTGCCCATGGCTGCCTTGAACGCTTCGTCGTCCTTGGCCTTGGCGGCGGCGGTGCCTGCTATGGAGCCTTTGATGACCTTGTGGGCGCCGGGAGTCCAGGGGTCGTCTTTGACGCGCGCGCCCATGAGCATGAGCTGCGTGGATTCGCCGATCACTGAGATGTAGGCGCGGGCGTGCTTCCAGTCGGATTCGGTCTGCGGTCCGCCGGTCTTCATCATGGCGGAGAGGGCCTTCATGCTGGGGCCTTGGACGACTTCCATGATGTCGTGCACGGAGGCGGTTTCTTCATACGAGTGGTCGGCTTGGACGAGTCCGGTGAGCACTAGCGTTAAGACGGTGAGAAGGGCGAGTTTCTTCATGGTTCGGTTCTGACTCCTGACAGGAAGGTGGAATCCGCATTATAGGCAAGGTTGGGGCGATTTGGGTGTGGCGTTGGGAGCGTGAAAAAATGGGGATAGTCCACGGCGCACCGCTTGAAAAGGCGGCGAGTAGAGCAGGTGAGAGAGCGGCGCTTGGTACAGTCCCCAATGTTTCGTCGCAGCTCTGTTGGTTGTCGGTCGAGGGTAACGTGAGAGGACCGTTCTGCTATTCTTTGGGGAGACTCAGACGCCGATGCCTGTGGGAGTTTGGGAGCTTTCGCGGGGCCGGCTGAGGCCCTTCCGCGCCGCCAGGCAGCCGCCGGCCCGCCTCAGTGCTGGCGGCTGCCTGGCGGCGGAATTCTAAGAAACTCGTAGAGGAACTATTTATGTCGGGCCATTCCAAGTGGGCGACCATCAAGCACAAGAAAGCCGCGACGGACGCTAAACGCGGCAAGGTCTTTACCCGGCTGATCCGGGAAATCCAGATTGCCGCTCGTGAGGGCGGCGGCGATCCGGATGCGAATCCGCGGCTGCGGACGGCCATCGCCGGCGCCAAGGCGCAGAGCATGCCGCAGGACAATATCAAGAACGCCATCCTGCGGGGTACGGGCCAGGTGGAAGGCCTAACGTTTGAAGAGATCACGTTCGAGGGCTATGCGCCGTCGGGTGTGGCGGTGATTGTGGAAGTGGTCACGGATAACCGCAACCGCACGGTGAGTGAGCTACGTCACGTTTTCACGAAGAACGGGGGAAACCTCGGTGAGAACGGCTGCGTCGGATGGATGTTCGACAGGCGCGCGCTGGCCGTGGTGGCGAAGAAGGACTGCGAGGAAGAGCGGCTGATGGAGATTGCGTTGGGCGCGGGCGCGGAAGACCTGGTGGATGAGGGAGACAACTGGCAGGTGCTTGCGCCATTTGAATCCTACAACGATCTGGTCACGGCCTTGGAAGATGCGAAGGTGCCCACCGAGTCGGTCGAGGTCACGATGATTCCGCAGAACACGATCAAGGTCGAGGGCAAGGGCGCGGCATCGGTGTTGCGCATCCTCGATTTGCTGGAAGAGCACGACGACACGCAGAACGTCTACTCGAACTTCGACATCGACGAGGCAGAATTGGAACGCCTGTCGGCTTAGTGTTCGGACGCGGGCGGAGCTGTTTCGAGACGGCCGCAAAGCGATGAGAATCGTCGGAGTCGACTGTGGTTCGCAACGAACCGGGTACGGCGTGATAGAGACGGATGGACGGCGGCATCGGATGCTGGTGTGCGGCGTGATCCGCACTTCCACGAAACAGACATTCGCTGAACGGCTGCGCGTGATCCATGACGGCTTGCGCGACGTGCTGGTGGAGTATCAACCCGAATCGATGGCGGTGGAAGGCGTGTTCGCGGCGGTGAATCCGCGTTCGGCGCTGCAACTGGCACATGTGCGTGGCGTGTCGTTGCTGGCCGCGGCGGAGGCGGGATTGCACGTGGGCGAGTACTCGCCGCTCGAGGTCAAGGGGAGCGTTGTGGGCTATGGCAGGGCGACGAAGGATCAGGTCCGCATGATGGTGAGTTCGCTGCTGGGCGCGGTGGAGATCAAGGGGTCGCATGATGCCTCGGACGCGTTGGCGGTGGCGCTATGTCATTCGATGAAAAGCTTGGGGCGGAAGGCATGATGCGTCGCTGTGGCTTGGTGCTGATGGTGTTGGCGGTGCTGGCGGTCGCGGTCCCGGCGTTTGGCGAGACGCTGTTTTTCTCGCGGGAGTTTCCGGGAAGCGGGCCGGAGTACTTCGAAGTGGAGTTGACGGCCGAGGGCAGCGCGATCTATCGCGAGGAGCCCGACGACGAAGCTCCCTGGACGTTTACTCTACGCGAGCGCGAAACGAAGGTGATCTTCGGGCTGATTAAGGAGTTGGATGGCTTGCGAAAGCCGATTCGCAGCGACCGCAAGGTGGCGTTTACCGGCGACAAGGTTTTCCGCTACGGCGACGGGGTCGAAGTGAAGTATGCCTATACGGAGGACGACGACGCGAGGGCGCTGGAAGGTTGGTTCCTGCGGATGGCGGAGTCGGCGACTCACCTGTTCGCGCTGGAAAGGACGGTCCAGTTTGACCGTCTGGGCGTGAACAAGATGCTGCTTTACTTCCAGACGTCGTTCGATAAGAAGCGCATCGTTGCTTCACACGAGTTCCTGCCGATACTGCGGAAGATCGCGGGCGGGAAGCAGTTCGTGCACATCGCACAGGCCCGGGCGGCGGCGCTTGTGGAGCGCATTGAGTCCGAGTAGGGGCGCGGTGGGTTAGTCCTCTTCTCCTACGATTGTAGTATAGATGCGATCGAGATCGTCGGCGGAATAGTATTCGATCTCAATCTTACCGCCGGTACGACCCCGTTGTTTCAGAGCGACCTTCGTGCCGAGAACTTCCTCCATCCGGTCGATTGCTGCTTGAACGTTGGGGTCTAGGGGCTTGTCCTCGTCCTTGGACTGGCTGGGGTCGTTGAGTTCCTTGACCGTCCGCTCAACCTGGCGGACGGACAACCCTTGAGCCGCGGCCTTCTCGGCGAGGGCCCTTTGTTGCTCGGTGTCGTCGAGAGCAAGGATGGCACGGGCATGCCCCATTGAGAGGCGCTTCTCGGCGACGAGCTGCTGGATGTCGCTCGGTAGGCGAAGTAGACGTAGCGTGTTCGTGACGGTGGAGCGGTCCTTGCCGGTGCGCTCTGCAAGTTCTTCGTGACTGAGGTCGAGCTCGCTCGCCATCGTCCGTAGCGCGGTGGCTACTTCGATGGGGTTGAGATCTTCGCGCTGGATGTTCTCGACCAGGGCAATTTCGAGGAGCCGGTCGTCACTAACATCCTTGACAACGGCGGGGATCTCGGAGAGACCGGCGAGACGCGCGGCCCGAAAGCGTCGTTCGCCGACGACCAACAAGAAGCGGTCCTTTTCAGGCCGGACGACGATCGGCTGAATGACACCGTCCATGCGTATCGACTGCGCGAGTTCCTCGATGGCTTGCGGGTCAAAGGTACGGCGTGGCTGGCCGGGGTTGGTGATGACGCGACTCAGCGGCACGGACTGGACGGAATCGGCTTTGGCCTCGGGTTTGGCACGCAGAACACTTCGCTCCGGCAGCAGCGCGCCCAGGCCGCGGCCAAGCGCCTTGCGCGACCTCGATTTCGTAGCCATTGGTTACTCCTGCGATGCCGCCTGCCCGGCTCGAGCTCGTTTCCCCTGCCGAAAAAGGATCTCACGGGCTAAGGAAAGATAGCCCTCGGCACCGCGCGACCTGAGGTCGTACTGGATGATCGAGCTGCCATGACTCGGCGCTTCCGCAAGTCGGACGTTGCGAGGGATTACCGTATCGTAGACTTGGTCCCCAAAGAACTCATGGAGGTCGGAAGCGACCTGGCGTGTGAGTGTCGTACGCTCGTCAAACATTGTGAGAAGAACACCCTCGACCGCTAAGTCGGGGCTCCAGGAAGCCCGTACCCGTTCGACGGTATCAAGTAGCGCCGAGATCCCCTCAAGGGCGAAGTATTCGCACTGAATGGGGATGAGCACCGAATCCGCGGCCACCAGGGCATTCAGGGTAAGGAGATCAAGGGCCGGCGGGCAGTCCAAGAACGTGAAGTCATACGATTCCGTGACGCCAGCGAGCCTCGTTTGCAGTGTACGCTCACGGTCCGATACGTCAACAAGCTCGATGTTGGCGCCAGCGAGGTTTCGCGACGAGGGGATTAGGTCGAGCTGCTCGACCTTGGTCTGGAGGGTCGCCTTGTCGCATTCAACGCCATCGATGAGGATTTCGTAGAGCGTGGGCTGGTCTTCGCCCAATTGACTGAACCCGAGACCGCTGCTGGCATTGGCTTGGGGGTCGCAGTCAACGATCAAGACACGGCAATCGGCCGCAGCTAGGGCAGCCGACAGATTGATGGCGGTGGTAGTCTTTCCTACGCCGCCTTTTTGGTTGGCAATTGCAATGGTGCGTCCCAAGTAGCCGCTCCTACGTTAAAGCCATCACACTCTAGCACAGGGCCAGAGGGGAGGGAACCGTTCACGTTCCACGTGAAACACACTCACCCAAAACGACTACTCTGCGGCGATCCCACGGGATCTCATGCCGTTCCGTCCAATTCACGCAGGAGTTGGCCGGCCACGCCGAAACCACCCGCGAACTAGTGATCGCAGCCACACGCTGGACCCGCGACGGTAGGTCCTCTTCGATATCCTCGAGCGCTACACCGCGCCACACACCCCAGTTGTACTCACCCTCGACCTCGCTGAAACGGACCGACCGGACCTTCACGCCACTTTCGCCCCGTACCGCCTCCTGGAGGAACGCCGCCTTTTTCCCGTTGGAATCCACGAGCGTCACTTTCAATCCTGGACGCGCCACAGAGATGGGCACGCCGGGGAACCCCGCCCCGGATCCTACGTCGACTACTGTTCCCACATTAGGTAGACGATCCGCCAGGAACAACGACTCCGCAAAGTGTCTTGTCACAACGTCCCGCAGCGTCCGCACACTCGTAAGATTGATCCGGGCGTTCCAGCGGCAGAGCAACTCGTAGTGGTCACGCAGTCGCTGGACCTGCGCCTCGCTGAGCGTGATGCCCAACGGCTCGATCGCGGAACCTAGCAGGTCCTCAAACCGCTCAGACTCAGCCAAGGGCGCTCCGTTCTCCATCCAGATGTAGATTGACAATAGATATGGCTGCTGGTGTCACGCCGGGAATACGTGCCGCTTGTCCTAGCGTCGCAGGACGTACACGTTCCATCTTTTCAACGATCTCGTTGGACAGACCGGGCAGCCCACCGTACACGAAGCTGTGAGGGATCTTGCGACCTTCCGCGCGTTCCATCCTCTCGATGTTACGCTTCTGCTGAGCAAGGTACCCCTCATACTTGATCTCCGTCTCGATCGCCTTCCACTCGGCGGCCCGTAGGCCCGCCCCGACTTCGCGATCGATGACGGGTCGTATCGTCTCAATCGTTACTTCCGGGCGCCTCAACAGTTGGCTCAACACAGGCATACCGGAAGCCGAGTCACCAGCAAACCCTGTCAGGCCGTCGTCAGACTGAGGACGATAGTTCTCAAGGAACGCCCTGACGCGCCCGCCCTCGCTCTGGGCATGCTCGAATCGCTTCCACCTCTGCTCTTTCACCAGCCCACACGTTCGGCCGACCGGGGTTAATCGTCGGTCCGCATTGTCGATCCGCAGATGCAGGCGGAACTCCGCCCTTGATGTAAACATGCGGTAGGGCTCGTCGGTGCCCTTCGTGATGAGGTCGTCGATCATGATGCCGATGTACGCATCCGTCCGGCCCAAGACGACCGGCTCACGCCGCTGGATCGCGCATGCGGCGTTGATGCCTGCCATTAGACCTTGCGCCGCAGCTTCTTCGTAGCCCGTAGTCCCGTTGATTTGCCCTGCAAGGTATAAGCCCGAGACCCTCTTGCTTTCAAGGGTGTGGCGCAGTTCCGTGGCGTCGACCGCGTCGTACTCAATCGCATACCCTGGACGGATAATCTCCGACTTGTCTAGGCCCGGAATCGACGCCACCATCTCTGCCTGCACGTCGATCGGCATGCTCGTGGACATTCCATTGACATACACCTCATAGGTGTCGAGGCCCTCAGGTTCCAGGAATATCTGATGGCGCAGCTTGTCGGGAAACTTGACGATCTTGTCTTCTATCGAAGGACAATATCTAGGGCCGATCCCCTCAATTTGTCCACTATACAGTGGCGAGCGTTGAATGTTGTCCCTTAGAACCCGCAGAGTCCGATCGTTCGTGAAGGCGATGTGACACTGAACCTGCTCACGTTCGATGCGGTCGGTCAGGAACGAGAAGGGCGTCGGCTCGGGGTCTCCCGACTGCGGGTCGAACCGGGACCAGTCGATTGTCCGACCATCGAGGCGCGGCGGAGTTCCCGTCTTGAGTCGGCTACAGCGGAAGCCGAGCCCTCGCAACGCCTCACCCAGCAGAACCGATGGCGGTTCGCCGCTTCGACCCGATGGGAAGGTCTTCTCGCCGATGTGAACCAGCCCGTTCAGGAAGGTTCCCGTGGTGACGATAACAGCCTCTGTACCGATGGACCGTCCGTCACCAAGCTCGACACCCCGGACCTTTTGCTGCCCGGCTTCCTCGTCGAGTATGAAATCGACTACTTCGGCCTGTTTGATCGTTAGCTTCGGTTCACTCTCGAGCACACGTCGTGACTCGATTCGATATTGTTTCTTATCGCATTGAGCACGGGGTGACCAGACGGCCGGCCCTCGACTTGTGTTCAGCAGCCGGAACTGGATACCTACCGCGTCGGTGATCTCGCCCATGATGCCGCCCAAGGCATCGATCTCGCGTACGAGGTGCCCTTTCGCAATCCCCCCGACAGCGGGATTGCAGGACATCTGCGCGATGAGGTCGAGATTGAGCGTCACCAAGGCGGTGCGGAGCCCCATCCTTGCGGCGGCCATGGCGGCCTCGTTCCCGGCGTGACCGGCACCGACAACGACCACATCGTAGCGCTCACTAAATTTTCGGGGCATTTCGACTTGGGAATATCACGCCTAGCGGCTTTCCTGTTATTCTATGCCCTTGCCGAAGACCCATCAATCCGAGCATTGTTGAAAGTATGAAAGTTCTTGTTATTGGTAGTGGCGGTCGGGAACACGCTTTGGTTTCTTCTATCAGCCAATCACCCGACGTGGATCGCGTTTATTGCACACCGGGCAACGCGGGCATTGCCGCCGAAGCTTCTTGCATTCCGGCCGATATGGGCGCGCCCAAGGAACTCGCGAACCTGGCTCGCACTCTCGAAGTCGATCTCACCGTGGTCGGGCCGGAAGCTCCTCTGGTGGCGGGTATCGGCGACACTTTCGCCGCGGAGGGCCTGACGGTCCTTGCACCGGATTCGTTCGCCGCTCAACTCGAGGGCAGCAAGATCTTCTCTAAACAGTTTATGGCGGACTGCGGTATCCCAACCGCCGGCTTCGCGGTAATCAATTCGGTCGAAGATCTCGATGCTCAACTGGATCGCTTCACTTTTCCGATCGCGGTGAAGGCGGACGGCCTAGCTGCAGGTAAGGGAGTCGTCATTGCAAAGACCCGCGAGGAAGCGCAAGACACGGGCCGCAAGATGCTCACGGGCGAGCTCGTTCCCGGGGCTGGTCAGCGGCTGATCCTTGAAGAGTTTCTCGCCGGCGAAGAGTTGAGTTTCATCCTGCTGTGCGACGGAGAGAACTATTTCGCTTTTCCGCCTACCCAAGACCACAAGCCCGCCTTTGACAACGACGAAGGACCAAACACGGGCGGCATGGGCGCCTACTGCGACACGCGGATCCTACCGGATAACCTACGCGATACGATCCTTAACAAGATCGTCGAGCCGACGCTTGCGGGCATCCGCGACCTCGGGCACCCGTTCCGCGGTTTCCTCTACTGCGGCCTGATGATTACGTTGGATGGACCGAAAGTGTTGGAATACAACGTCCGCATGGGCGACCCCGAAACGCAGCCCTTGATGCACGGGGTGCGCGGCGATTTGGCAGGACTGTTGGCGTCGGCCGCCCACGGAAGTCTCGATCCGAGCCTCGTCACGTGGAGCGACGGCCCGACCGCCTGCGTTGTCCTCGCCTCAGAGGGGTATCCCGGTTCCTATCCCACGGGCCAAGCGATCACGGGCATTCCCCAAGCCGAGAAGCTCGGGGCAAAGGTTTTCCACGCCGGTACCCGCCTTCGAGGGGGTTGTTACGCCACCGCGGGCGGCCGGGTGCTCGGTGTCACCGCGGGCGGCTCCACCCTTGCCGAGGCGCTGGACACAAGCTACAAAGCGGTCGCCAAGATTCATTTTGAAGGTATGCACTATCGCATGGATATCGGTCGCAAGGGACTAGCGCGCTACCTGTAAACTATTTTTGTAGCATTAGGAGGTTTCTCTTCCATGAAGGTCGGGCTCATAGGCACGGGCGCCATCGCGCACAAGCATGGCGACAGCTACAAAGAGATTGACTATGAGATCGTTGCGGTCTCGAACCGCTCGGAAGACAAAGGGCGCGAGTTCGCCGCCAAGTACGGAGCCGAGTTCGTGGCGGATTGGCGAACCCTTTGTGCAAGGCCGGACGTTGACTTCGTGGATATCTGCGCCTTCCCCGATTCTCGCCTTGCGATGACGAAAGAGGCGGCGGCCAACGGAAAGCATGTGCTCGTGCAGAAGCCGATCGCGCTCACGCTCGAAGCAGCTCAGGAAATGATCGACGTCACCCGATCCGCCAACCTGGTGCTGGGCGTGATGAGCCAACACCGATTCGACGACGCGACTCTGTTCCTTGCGAAAGCCGTTCAGGACGGACGGCTTGGAAAGATCCTCCAGGCCGATAGCTACACGAAATGGCACCGCCCTCAGCCCTACTACGATCGACCGGGCAAGGGAACGTGGGCTGTGGAGGGGGGCGGGGCTCTCATTAACCAGGCCATTCACGGCCTGGACCTGTTGCTCTACTTGGCGGGGTCGGTGAAGGAAGTTTTCGGCCAATGGCAGATTGCCGCCGCGCACAAGATGGAATCGGAGGACTTGGTCAATGCCGTGCTTCGATACGACAGCGGCGCTACGGGCGTGGTCCAAGCCACCACGGCGATCCTGCCGGGCTATCCCGAGCGCATTGAGCTCCACGGGACGAAGGGCTCGGCGATTCTTACCGGTGACCGACTCACGGCGTGGGATGTCGAGGGCGACACCGGCGATGACGCTCCCTTGGTAGGGGAAGACATGGACTCGGGCGCTTCCGATCCCATGGCGATTTCGCTCGAGCCAATCAAGCGTCAGTTTCTCGACTTTGGCAAAGCGATTGAGACGTCCGGCAAGCCGCTGGTCGCGGGCGAAGAAGGATACGCCGCCCTTGAGCTGGTACTCGGTGTGTATCAGTCGGCGCGCAGCGGTGAGAAAGTCGTTCTCCGTTAAGCCGCTTTTCCGACGCCCGCTACAGTGTTATTACTCCTTCTGACCAGCAGGACTGTTGACAAGCAAGCGATCTGCTCCTAATGCGCGCCATGCGAAACGTACTTGTGACAGGAGGCGCCGGCTTCATCGGCTCGGCGCTTGTTCGCGGCTTGCTGGCTGAACCCGGCATCGAGAAGGTCGTCGTTGTCGACTCTCTGCTGACGGGGCACCGCCGGAACCTTACCGAGGTTGCCGACCGAATCGAGTTCCACCGGAGCGACATTCGAAACCTAGCGGCCGTCGAGGAGGTTTGCCGAGGAATCGACGTCGTCTTCCACCAAGCCGCAATCCCTTCCGTTCCTCGGTCGATCAAAGAACCGGAGTTGTCCCATAGCGTAAACGTCAACGGGACGTTCAACGTACTACTAGCAGCCCACCGGCAGGGCGTTCGTAGAGTCGTTTACGCCGCTTCATCGTCGGCGTATGGGGATACCGAAACGTTGCCCAAGTCGGAAGACTTGTCGCCCAATCCCAAGTCGCCTTACGCGGTCCAGAAACTTGTGGGGGAGCACTATGCCCGCACGTTCTTCGACAACTATCGTCTTGAGACCGTCTCGTTGCGATACTTCAACGTCTTCGGCCCACGGCAGGATCCCGCTTCTCCTTATTCAGGAGTTATCTCTCTTTTCTGTAAATCCGCTCTTCAAAAACATGCGCCCACGATATTCGGCGATGGCGAGCAGACACGTGACTTCACCTACATCGACAACATCGTTCGCCTCAACCTACTGGCCGCGGTTTCTCCCCGCGCCCCGGGGCACACTTACAACGGCGGGGTCGGTGGCCGCATCACCTTGAATGATCTCTGGGCCCAGCTTCAACAGATCGAGGGTCTCGACCTGCCCGCAAGCTATTCGCCACCGCGTGCGGGGGATGTTCGTGACTCGCAGGCGGATCTAACGGCAGCGCGCCGAGATCTCGGATACGAGCCCACGGTCGACCTGAACGAGGGCCTGCGCCGCACGCTTCAGTGGTATCGTTCGGACAGCCAGCCGGCCGCGATCACACACGTCGAAACCTGAGTCTCGCATCCCCCCGCGTTTGACCTTAGACGCTCCTGGACTTTTGTACCCGCTAGGCAGTACCCATGAATCATTGACGAACCCGCGCCCAGTCTCGCATAATTGTTCTAGCTTTTTTAAGAAATGAATAACACTTTGCGAAATCGCTGTCCCGCCCCCCTTTGCCAGTCCCACTCGCGAGAGCGGCCGGCTCGACTGCGATCACCACGTCTATCTGACCGTAGGAACAGAGAGGAGAGTTGCTGTGCTAACGGACACCGCCTTGAATCGAATGTTGCGCTCGCTCGGCGCTGAGCGCCGACGGGTCGAACAAGAGATCCGCCGCCTTGAGAAGCTTGCCGAGCAGCAGGATCACAGAGGGACACCGAACGGTGTCGGTACGTCCCCGGTCCCAACCCGCTGGCGTCACTCCAGCTCCCAACGGTCCTAGCCTCGGACCGAGCCGAAACACATAGCCAACCGCCTTAGAGCACGGGACCGATCCGCCACGGGATGAACTCACGATGCCCGAGCGCTTCGGAGAAGGTCTGTCTACCCGACGCGACCTCAATGACGAATTCGTGCATTCGCTTCCCGGCTGTGGGAAGGTCTTCCTTGCCGTCGGCGACGGTGCCGCAGTCGATATCCATGTCTTGACTCATGTGAAGACCGGTCGTTGAATTCGACGCAATCTTCACCACGGGCACGGTTGGGAAGCCAAAGGCGCTGCCACGCCCAGTGGTGAACAGGCAAACGTTACAGCCGCCGGCTGCCATCCCGGTGACTGACGTCGGATCGTAGCCAGGGGTATTCATGAAGACGAAGCCCGAACTGGTAATCTTCTCGGCGAAATCGTAGACGGCCGTGAGGTTCGATGTGCCGGCCTTCGCGACCGCTCCGAGCGACTTCTCGGCGATGTTTGTCAAGCCCCCAGCCTTGTTGCCCGGCGACGGGTTCGAGTCGAAGCTGATGCCGAGGCCAAACCCATCGACATAGCGCTTGTACCATTCAATCTTCGCGAGCAGTTGCTCGCCGACCTTGCGACTCACCGCGCGCCGCGTTAGCAGGTGCTCCGCGCCGCAAACCTCGGTCGTCTCAGCAAGGCAGACCGTGCCCCCTTGCTTGACGAGCAGATCAGAGAAATAGCCGACGCTGGGGTTGGCGGTAATCCCGGAAAAGGCATCGGAACCGCCACATTCGAGCGCCACGACGAGCTTCGAGGTCGGGCAGGGCACGCGCACCACTTTGCCGGCCACCTCGATCATTTCTTCAATCGCCTTGACGCCATCTGATACTACCGATGTCGTTCCACCGCTCTCCTGGAGGGTGAAGCCGCGCCGATGCGCACCATTGCCCGACCCGTTCTCGGGCCTCGTGTAGTAGCTAACCTGGTTGACCTCGCAGCCCAGGCCGATGACGATCGCGGCGGCAACGTTCGGATGATCGGCGAGGCCGTCGAGTGTTCGCCGGAGCTGCTGGGTATCGGGGCCCTCGGCTTGTCCGCAGCCATCGACATGCGGAAAGGCGATCACGCCGTCGATGCCAGTGCCTTCAAAGGACTCGTTGGCGAACCGCGCTTCGACCTGTTGGGTGGCGTAGGCGGCGCAGTTACTTACACCTACAACGGCGATAAAGTTCCGGGTACCTGCCCGGCCGTCGGCTCTCGGGTACCCCATGAAGGTGTCTTGGGCGAGGCGCGGGATTGTCGGCAAATCAGTGAGCGCGGTGCCGAACTCGTACTGCTGGTCCCCTACGTTGAAATCGAGATTGTGTACATGGACCAAATCGCCGGCAGCAATACTTTCGTGTGCACTACCAATGTCTTCGCCGTACTTGAAGACGGTCTCGCCCGACTGGATGGGGCGGACCGCTACCTTGTGGCCGGCACCCACAGTCTGCCGGATCTGGATTTCCCCGCCCTCGAATTGCACCGTCGAGCCGGCCGACAGCGCCACTCTCGCGACAACGACGTTGTCAGCCGGGTTGAGACGGATAAGCGGGTTGTTGGGTTGAACTAGATCCCGTACACTTACTATGTCCATAGTTTTACCTTGGTTTGCTCGCGGCGCGTCGCTAGGATACCAGCGTCCGGCCTACTTGCAGTAGCAGTCCGACCTCAGCGTCGGTGAAGTCCCGCTCTTGGCGCGTCGCAACGCCGAGAGCGCCGACCGCCTTCTCGCCCGACATCATCGGAACGCAGATCGACCCTTGCACGCCGGTCTCTCTCGCCCGGGGCCGCACATCACCGCTGTCGTCCGACTGTAGATTGCAGAGGTTGATCGGTTCGCGTCTTTCAACGGCGAGTCCCGCAATCCCTTTGCCGACCGGAATCGTGCGGATGACGTCGAGCAACGGTTCTGGGATTCCGCCTGCCCAGGCCTTGAGGTGTAGCAGGCCATCGGGGCCCAATTCGTGAATCGTGCCCGTGTCGACGTCAAGATGCTCCAGAAGCAGACTCATCGCCCGCCCCCGATCATCCGCTATCTTCGTGATCTCGTCGAGGAATTCCTGATCAGACATGTTCATTCGGTCGGCAACCACATTCTCCCACAGCCTGCACGCATCGAAGCATCTTCGGGTGCTGGGTCAGTTTGATTCCGTCGGCCAGATTGAGGAGCAGGTAGCATTTGGCGGGGTGGCTTAAGCCAGCACTAGGAAGGACGCTCAAGCGCCCTAAAGCGAGAGAGAGGGAACGGGAAACCGACCCTAAAAGGACCGGCCTACACGCGCTTCGCGCGGAAACCGCCTGAAGGCGGTTCACCCACACTCGGGGTTTGCGTTCCCTCGGTCACATTGTCGCCGTCACCCCCCCAGACCGCTCGCAACACTTCCGTCATTCAAACTGACCCGCGGCCCATCTTCAATCGGCAAGACAGACGAATGGTAAACTCTTGCTCGCTGCGGCTTTGGCCGTCCCGGGGGAATGCTTCATGAGAACTAACACTCGATCAGGACGTTGCGTATGGGCGGGCGGTGTGCTCGCTGTCTGCGCCCTCATCGTGCCGCTCGCGGCGGCGGAGTGGAAGGCGGGGGTCGCGCGGGTCGACATCACGCCGCGTGAGTCGATCTGGATGGCGGGTTACGCGTCACGGACGAAGCCGTCGGAAGGCATCCGGCAGCGGCTCTATGCAAAAGCGCTGGCGCTCGAAGACAGTGCCGGCGTTGTGTCGGTTCTGGTTACGGCCGACCTCGGTGGGTTCCGCGCCGACGTGACAAAGCAACTCGCCGAGCGCATCACCGCGACGCACGGGCTTCCCCGTGAGCGCTTCGTGTTGAATTCATCCCATACGCATAGCGGGCCCCTGACGACGGTGCGGCGCTACTCGACGTATCCGTTGGATGAGTCGCACAAGCAGGTGGTCCTGCGCTATCAAGCCCAGTTGATCGACAACGTGGTGAAGTTGATTGGGGAAGCGATGGCGAAGCGTGCGCCCGCGACTCTGTCGTACCAGCAAGGTCTCGCTGGTTTTGCGGTCAATCGCCGGCGCACGTCGCACCCTGAATACCCTGGCCCGACGGACCATGATGTACCCGTGTTGGCGGTCAAGAATGCCGCGGGCTCGCTGCTGGCCATCGCCTTCGGGTATGCCTGCCATGCAACGGTGCTGAGTGATTACCAGATCAACGGGGACTGGCCCGGCTACGCACAGGCGGCGATCGAGTCACGCTATCCCGAAGCGGTGGCTTTGTTTGTGAACGGCTGTAGCGCCGACCAGAATCCGTTGCCGCGCCGAAAGGTGGAACTGGCCGAGCGCTATGGCGACACGCTTGCGATTGCGGTAGACGACGTGCTCAAGCGCAAGATGAAGCCACTGGGCGGGCCGTTGCGTGTGGCGTACGACACGGTGGCGTTGCCCTTCCGTGTCCCCACAAAGGCTGAGCTCGACGGGCGATTGACCGACTCGAACCGCCGCGTCCGGGAGCATGCCGAGCGAATGTTGAAGATCCTGGCGAGCGGCGAAAAGCTGATGGAAGCGTATCCGTATCCGGTTCACGTTTGGCAGTTCGGTGAGGACTTGACGTTCATCGGGTTGGCGGGGGAGGTTGTGGTCGACTATTCTCTGCGATTGAAGAAGGCCTACGGGGCGACGGACACATGGGTGTCGTCCTACAACGACGATGTGTTCAGCTATGTGCCGAGTTTGCGTGTGCTGAAAGAAGGTGGATATGAAGGCGGCGGGGCGATGCTATTCGGGACATTGCCGGGGCCGTTCCGCTCGGCGGTGGAAGAGACACTGATCGAAAAGGTGGACGAGTTAGTGAAGCGCGCGGGCGGGGCCGGATCGAAGCAGTGAGCGATTCTGGTCTGTGACTCGCGGCGTTGCAGGAATTAAGTATGCGACGTCTGCGCGCTGAAGCACGGGCAGAGGGCGCGACCAGAACCTTAAGGATCAGGATGCCGGTTCCTGTTGCGAAACCGGGTTCGCACTACCAATTTGGCACCCGAATCCGCTCTGGGCACTGCCGCCGGACCCAGAGTGGCTCCGGCGAGATCGTTGGATGGAACGGTTGTTCGCAACAGGTATCGGCAAAGAGGTAGAATCGGACCAACGTGATCGATTGTTTAGGTTGAGGGCTTTCGGGACGGTTTGTCGCTTCTCTAGGTGAAGACGATATCGAAGCTCACCGAGGGGACATCGACGATGACCCTTAAGTCACAATCAGGGCGCGTGATGAGACTGGACGATATCGCTGAACTGACGAACAAAAAGGATGGATAGCTAATGTCTGACAAAGCAAAGAACCACGCAGTCAGGACGCAGGAAGAGGAGACGGAACTCTCCGAGGAAGCTCTCGCGGAGGCATCCGGTGGCGGCATCATTATCGAAGACCGGCAAGCGATGCCCCAGTCTGAGCTCCACATTTCCGACGCCGCACGCCGCACGCTCGACCCCTCCGCCGCTGATGCTGAGCAAGGAGGCTACAAGAGTACGATTCGAGTGAGCAGGGACGCCGAGGGGGGGGAAGTAGCGCTCAATCTCTTCTCTTCTCGTCCTCTCGGCGACGTCGTCTACGACGTCACCCCTGGCGACGAAGAGTTCCGCGCGGCCACGAGCAGGATTAAACCCAAAGAAACAACGGGTTGGAGCCTGCTCGCAGGAAACCTGTCGGGATATCGCGTTCGCACTAGTGATCCGCCCGCTCCGAGCGCCGTCTGGGGACCTTGGAGCCAGGTCCGCGCGGCTCCCAACGGGTGTTCAGCGTTCAGCCGACGGATCGTTGGATGGATCGGTTGTTCGCGACAGGTATGTGGCGAGTCTACATCACGGGCCATCCGTGTTGCCAATGGGCCGGACCAGTCAGATAGGACTATTCAACCGGCGGATGCGACTCCGGTGCGTTCTTGAGGGTACTGTCAAGGTAAGTTAGTGGCCCGAAAGTTAGCAGGGTGCTCAGCTCGCTGGCCGTAAGTTGTTGAATTGAGACCACCACCGATGTCATAAACAAACAGTTGTTTTCGCCCGGTCTGCTGCGTCGGCTCCAGGTCCGCCGTGGGAAAAGGCCGGGCGCCATGAAGAGAAGCGCCCAAGCCCTGTTTCTTCAGATCAGGGGTTTATCTGTCCTGCATTAACCCCAACCCTCACCGCTACGAGCTTGGTTAAACGTTCTAGCCGTTGAAGACTAAGGCTATCCTCATCGGGCGTGCCGCCGACCGAAAAGGCCGTGATTCCCACTGGGAACCCGGTGTCCGGGAACGTTGCCGGTTCGAACGATAGCCCATCAACGTTCAGGAAGTACCCTTCAGGTAGACCCGTGAAAGCACCTATCGGGCCGATATTGCATACAACCGTAAGCGTCGCAGGGATACCGTTTGGCGGTCCGCCCTCTGGGAAGAGGCGCACCTCGGCGACGAGGACACCGGCAACAATGAATCCAAACGGAATGTTTGGATTCTCGACCTGTTCGTAGCTAACCAGTCGCTCCGCACGCCATTTCCCAGTGGCAAGAGGCCCAGCAGCATTATCGAAGTGACTATAGAATCCGCCGCCAGTTACGTACTGTTGGTTGAAGTTGCCGGTACCAGTCATGAAAAAGCTGTGACCCAGATCGCCCGCTGCTGGGTCTACGCTCTGGGAAACAAAGTGGAAACCGAGCCCAACTCCGGGCTCGTCACCCGCCAGAGCCGGTGCAGCCCATGGCCCCACGAACAGCATCAGAGCAAGCATCACCGAAGCTACAAACCCGAGGTCTATTGTGTTCTTACGCATAGTCTTATCTCCTGAATTCCCAAGTTGGACCCCGCCTGGATACCAATGCGGGGGCATTGCTGTCGTCGGGGAATCTCCGAAGCACCGCCGTATCGCCCGTCGGATCAATCCGGGAGCGGGAGCGTGCTCCGCCGGTTACATTCTTCCTCGCACCTTGTCCAACGGTGCGGCAAGTGACATGTCAGGGATGCTATCTTCGATCACACTTCCTGTCCATAGACTGCACTTGAATTGAATCTCAAATCGACTTGCTGAGCTATCTATCTGAACAAATGAGACTTAGGGCGGCACTTGAGCCGATAACCGAGACAGTAACAACGTGCAGAGCTTGCTATAATCCGGCTGGCCAGGACAACACGGGAGCCGATTGGTGCGACAGGGGGGGGAATACTGTGCCCATGGCAGACCTTCACAAACGAGAACAGCTCATTCGGTTTGGCGTCTTCGAACTCGACCGAAAGAATGGTGAACTGCGCAAGCGGGGCGTGCGCCTCAAGCTCCAGGACTTGCCGTTTCGGTGCCTTGCAGTTCTACTTGAAGTACCGGGAGAGATCGTTCCTCGCGAGGAACTCATCGGCAAGCTCTGGCCCAACGGTACCTACGTTGATCACGAACAGAGCCTCGGCTCTGCTGTCTACGCCATTCGGCAGGCCCTGGGTGATTCCGCCGACAGTCCCCGTTTCGTCGAGACCATCCCCCGCCGCGGCTACCGCTTCATTCCGACCGAACTAGTCAGCGGGTCAGCGGGGAACGGGGCCGCCCACAACGGCGCGCCCAGGATCACCACTCTGCACGACCCTCTGGCCTGGGACAAGGTCGTTGCCGACACCGAAGAATCGGATGAGTTCGGCGCCTCGCCGGTCGCCACAACAACACCGTCGGGCTTCCAGCACATCGTCGGGCGCTCCGAGGAACGTGCTCTGCTCGCCCGAGCATTCGATTCTGCGGCCTCCGGGGTCGGCCGGGTCGTGTGTATCGCGGGAGAACCGGGAATCGGGAAGACCACCCTGATCGAAGACTTCTTGACCGGTCTAAACCGCGATTCGCGACAGTGTTTTATCTCCACCGGGAAGTGCTCCGAGCGCCTCGCTGGAATCGAGGCCTACCTTCCTATCATCGAAGCGCTAGAGAGCCTTGTTGGGGCCGACTCCACAAAACGCGCCGCGGGCCTGCTCAAGCGGACGGCGCCAACTTGGTATCTGCAGATCGCTCCCGTCGCGGCGGCTTCCGACCCCTCCTTGACGGACGTGCTCTCCGATGCCAAAGTCGCCTCGCAGCAACGCATGAAACGCGAGATGTACGGTTTCCTGCGTGAGCTCTCGGCCATCGCTCCGGTGGTTCTGTTTTTTGACGATCTGCATTGGGCCGACCCGTCAACGGTCGACTTGCTTTCCTACATCGGGCACCGCTGCGAATCGGCGCGACTTCTGATCCTGGGCGCCTACCGCCCTTCGGACTTGCTGCTCGCCGGGCACCCCTTTCTCCAGGTCAAGCAGGAACTTCAGGGTCGGGGCGTCTGCCAGGAGGTGGAGCTTAGGTTCCTTGACCGTGAAGAAATCGAACGTTATCTGTCGTTGGAGTTCCCCGACCACGACTTCCCGCTGGAGTTTATCGAGCTGGTTGAGTCTCGCACCGAGGGCAGTCCGTTGTTCATGGTCGACGTGCTGCGTGACGAACGGGCGCGTGGGGCGATCACGAAGCGCAACGGCGGTTGGACCCTGTCGAAGACCGTTTCAAGCATCGGGCGGGGAATGCCCGAATCGATTCGAGGAATGATCGAGCGCAAGATCAGCCAGCTCGAGCCGGGCGACCGGGAACTGCTCACCACCGCCACCGTTCAGGGCCAGCAGTTCGACTCCGCGACGATTGGCTCCGCAGCCGGCATCGATGCGGCTGAAGTCGAGGAGCGACTAACGAACGTCGCCAGACTCCATCGATTTGTTCGCGTCATTGAGGAGGCCGAGTTTCCAGATTCCACACTCACCACGAGATACAGCTTCGTTCACGCGCTGTACCACAACGCACTTTACGAGACGCTTCGACAGCGCGAAAGAATCGCGCTGAGCGCCAATGTTGCCGATGGGCTGCTTCGTTTTCATGGCGATCGAAGCCATGAAGTGGCGTCCGAACTGGCTTATCTGTTGGAAACGGCGCGGCGCTGGGAGCAGGCGGCTGACCATTTTCTCTTGGCGGCCGATAACGCGGCGAAGGTATACGCCAACGAGGAGGCCGTTGCGCTGTCGCACAAGGCGGTCGAGCAGGCCAAGCGCTTGCCGGAGGGGCCCCGCCGACAATGCGTGCTCGAAGCCACTTTCAAGCTCGCCCAACTCCATCTGACGATCGGCGATCTCGAGGCCGCCGGCGGTGACTTCAGACTCGCGGCGCAAGTAGCGGAGGAGGCCGGTCAGCCTGAAGCCCAGGTCGACGCGATCTGTGGCGCCGCGCTCACCGAATTCAACCTGAAGCGAACCGACAATACTCGTTTACTCGCAGAGCGAGCCCTAGAGGTGGCGCGGGAGGCGGGCTCCGTCTACGGCACCGCGTCGGCCGAGGCCGTGCTTGCGATGGCGCGCATATGCGCAGGCGATATGAGCGGATCCGCGGAACTCGTGGCCCGTGCGGGGCCGGTGCTGATGGCTGCTGACCGCAGGCCCACACCCATGCACGTCATCGAAGCTGTTCAGCACTGCGCCGGACACAAAGGCTGGCAGGGGAAGTTCGAAGAAGCGGGCCCGCCCGCCGAATGGGCGATGGAGAGGGCTCGCGAACGTGAAGTCCCCTATCACCTCATGATGTGCTTGTTTAGCAGGGGTGTGGGGATGGGGCAATTCGGACAAATCTCTGCCGCACTCGCAAGCTTGGAGGAAGCCGTCCGGCTTGGCGAGCTCAGCGGCGAGCGCTACTGGCTTCCTCGTGTGGCGAATACGCAGGGTTGGATCTATCGCGAAGCGCAGGACTTCGAAACCGCTTTGAAGGTGAGCACCGAGGGCACACAAATGGGCCGCGAGGGTTTTCAGGAGGGCCCAGCCAACGCCCACATCCATCTTGCCGGCATTCACCTGACCCTCGGCGAGAATGAGCGTGCGTACGAGCACCTGCGGAAGGCTCGACCGATGCTCGACGAAGATCCCTGGTTCCGTTGGGTCTATGAAGTGCGATACCAATGGGAGCTTGCCCGCTACTGGATTGCCGAAGGCAACCTTCGGGCCGCCAAAACCCAAATCGAGTCTCAACTGAAGCTTGCCAGAAGAACGCTGAGGAACAAGTACATCGCTCTCGGCGATAAGCTGCAGGGCGACATCGCGGGCTTGGAGGACCAACCGGACGTAGCCCGGCAACACTACGAGTCGGCACTCAAGGGCGTCGAGGCTCGTCCCTGTCCTACGATCGAGTGGCCGATTCTCGCGGCCTTAGCAAGAAACTGCCGCGCCCGGAAGGATTCAGGCAGGGCGGACGAGCTTCTGGCTCGCGCCCGCTCGGTCACACAGGGCTTGGCGGACTCGATTACCGATACCGGACTCCGAAGTACATTCCTGGGATCGGAAGCCGTACGGAACCTCGGCCCTGAGCCGAACGCGCCCAGTCGACCATCCGCGTTGCGCTGAACTGGTTCGCCGAGTTCAAGGACCCGAACAGGACTAAGACCCACGAAACGAACCACATAGCGCTCGTCTGCAGATAGGTGTTGCGAAATCGCGATCGCACTATCGATGTGTTGTCCTAGCAGCCCGTGTCTAAAGTTGGATGGCCCCTCTTTGGTGACTGCCACCTTTTTCGCCGGCTGTAGCATCAACAACTTGCCGGCATGGTGCCCGGCGAAAATGGCTGGCTGTCACCCACCGCACACTTCTGACACGGGCTGCTAGGCCCATCTGTTATCAGCGAAGTGATTCTGTGGAGGCTGTCTCGTTATGATGGATGGGCTCGCGGGTCACGGGTTGTGATTGTTTGTCATACATTCAATGGGCTTGCGAACCGGTTGCGGGCGGCGGTTTCGGGGTTGATTCTTGGGCAGCATCTGGCTCGACCGGTGCGGCTGATCTGGCCCTTGGGCCAAGGGATGCACTGTCCGTTCGATGCGTTGTTTGAACCGTCGGGGATCGAGTTTCTGGAAATCCCGGAAGACTTCTTTGCGACGGCTCGTCTGCGGACTCCGCGTGACTACCTGCCGGCGGGGACGCGGGTTTGGCGGGATCGGCTCGGGAGCCTAACGGGCGAGCAATACGATCACGTCGAGCAGACACCGTTCATCCTGACGAGCGATCGGCTGAAGGACCTGCCGGAGACACTCTATATCCGGACGTGCTTCGCTTATCGGCCCGAGTCGTTGACTCCCGACCAATATGAGGAAGCGTTCTCTGAGACGCTGCGCGAGAGGTTTCGGCCTCGCAAGAAGATCCTCGACAGCGTGATGGACCTACCCAAGAACACCGTGGGCGTTCATGTGCGGCTTGGCGACAAGCGGTCAAACCCTGTGCTGAGACACCGCAAGGTAGGCTCGGCGGTCGAAAACTTCCATGCCGCGATGGATGCGTTTGTGGCGTCGGAGCCAGATGTGCGGTTTTTTGTTTGCTCTGACGACGAGGGTGCGAAGGCCCAGCTACGGGCACGTTATGAAGAGCGTGTGTTCACTTATCCAGCAACGGTTCAGACGCGCGACACTGCGGCGGGTATGCGGGACGCGCTGCGGGATCTCTACACATTGGCGCAAACGCGAATGATTCTGGCCGACGGTGATTCTTCGTTCGGCCCGGTGGCTGCACGATACCTGCAGCGTCCGATTCGCAACATGCGCCCGGACTTTCAAGGACCGGGGCGAATCGGCACGGCGCAGGCGGCGATTACGAGTATGGTGATAAGCAAGGCCGGCAGGCTTTGGCGGCGATTCGCTGGACGGTCATAGGCCTTCGCGACACGACAATCCGATTGCACGCGGGTGTTCGCTACGATAGGGGGCACTTGGGATTAGGCAGCCGCTGGTTGCGCCGTTGGCCGCCCTGGCACTCGGCGTCGCCGCTTCGCAACTAGCGGACTTCTCGTTTACCGAAACCCTGCTATCGGTTGTGTTGTTAGGCGTCCTGGCTTGGCTGGGACTGCGCGTCGGTGCGCCTCGGGCGGGCCTTGTGGCCTGCCTGGCTGGATTCATGGTTTGTGGCGCGATGTTCGGGTCACGTCCGAAGAATATCGATCCGCAGCGTGTGGACCGCGTTTGGGTCGAGGACCGCGACGAAGTGGACGACCCGGTTCGGTTGCGGGGTTGGGTTCTGCAGCCACCGGAGTTTGTCGGCTATGGCGACCGCTTCGTCCTCGAAGTTGAAACTCTGTTCGCTGACTCGGCTGCTTCGAGCGGGGTGAGTGTAACGGTGTACCGGGAAGAGGATGATGCGCCTCTGGATCTCCCCTACGGATCGCGCGTGGAGTTGCTGGCGCGTCTTCGTACGCCGAGGAACTTTCAGAATCCGGGCAGCTTCGACTATGTGGGGTACCTCGCGTCGCGCGGTATCGCGCTGACCGCGTCGGCGCGTGCCGGGACACCGGTCCACAAACTTGCGGGGCGCGGCGGGTCGGTTTGGTTGTCGTGGGTTTGGGGAGCGCGGGAGGCGGCGCGGGGGCGGCTGGCCGAAATGGCCGCCGAGCTCGGCGCGGATGAGCGAGTTGGGGATGAGCAGGTTGAGGGGATTCTGCGGGCGTTGTTGCTGGGAGAACGCACTGGACTGACTCAGCAGACACGGCAGGACTTTCAACGAACGGGCGCCTATCACGCTTTGGTGATCTCGGGCCTGCATGTTGGAGCGATCGCCTTTGCGGTTCTGATGCTGCTGCGGGTGGCGATGGTCCCACCGACGGCACGGACCTTGATGGGCATTGCCGTCGTAGTGGGCTATGCGATGTTCGCGGGAGCGGCGCTACCGGTGATGCGGGCGGCCTGGATGTGCAGCGCGTACTTAGTGAGCGGCCTCGTCTATCGACAAAGGCGCGCGCTGAATGTGATCGCGGGCACGGCGATGGTGCTCTTATTCATCGAGCCGGGGTTGTTGTTCGACGCGAGCTTTCAGATGTCGTTCCTGGCGGTGGGGTTGATCGCGGGTATCGCTGTTCCACTTCTCGACGCAACTATTGAGCCCTACCGGCGGGCGCTGATCGATGTTTGGAATTACGACCGTGACCTACATCTTGAAACGAAGACCGCGCAAGTTCGGGTGGCGCTGCGGATGTGGTTGGAGCCGTTGTCGATTGTGACGCGGCTGCCGCGTTGGTTTGTGACGGGCGTGGTGGCGGGTGGCCTGCGGGTTGTGACGTGGGCAGTGGCGCTCTTGATTGTGTCGGCAGTGATCCAGGCTGGATTGGCGTTGCCGATGGCGGTGCACTTTCAGCGCGTTTCGTGGGGCGGGATTGTGGCAAATCTTTGCGTGATGCCGTTGCTGTTGGTGACATTGCCGCTCGGGTTGCTGTCACTGTTGACGAACTCGGCGCTGTTGGGCAGCTTGACTTGGTCGTGTGCGCAGGCGATCTCATGGACGGTCGGGTGGGTCGCTACGGAACTGCCGGTCGACCTAAGGGTGCCACCCCCGCCGCTTTGGCTAGGAGTTGTGTTCGGGCTGTCGCTGGTTTGCTGTTGGTTGAGTTTCGGGCGTGGACGAGCATGGAGGGCAAGCGCGTGGCTGGGGTTCGCGGTGAGTCTGGCGCTGCTGGTGGCTCATCCGTTTCCGCCAAGGCTGACAGCGGGGCATCTTGAGTTCACGGCGATTGATGTGGGCCAGGGCGAATCGTTGTTCCTCGCTTTGCCGGACGGGCGGACGATGCTAGTCGATGGGGGTGGGTTGCCGGACTTCGGGGGCAGCCGGACACAGACGCTCGATATCGGCGATGCGGTGGTGTCGCCATACTTGTGGTCGCGGTCGGTTCGGCGCCTTGACGTGCTCGCGATCACGCACTCCGACATGGATCACTTCGGTGGTGTTCCGGCGTTGCTCGATAACTTTGAGGTCAGCGAGGTCTGGCTTTCGTCCGTTGCCTTTGATGAGGACCGGGACCGGCTGAATGCGATCACCGCGCGTGGCATCCGCATGAAGTTCCTCGATCAAGGAGACCGTTTACAGATAGGCGCTGTGGCGTTTGATGTTCTGGGTCCGGCGGTAGGTGCCAAAACCGAGAAGGTACGGAACAACGACCGTTCGCTGGTGCTGACCGCGAGCTTCGGAGGGCACCGCTTTCTGCTGACAGGTGACATTGAGGCCCGAGCGGAAACGGGGCTGGTCGACGGAAAGGCGCTGCGTGCGTCGGATGTGCTCAAGGTCGCGCACCATGGGAGCAAGACCTCGACGCAGGATGCATTCTTGGACCGCGTCGCGCCGACGTTCGCGGTCATCTCGGCGGGCTTTCGCAATCCGTTCGGCCATCCGCATCCGACGGTGCTCGAACGCCTCAAGCAGCGCGGCGTTCAGGTGTTGCGTACGGATCTGGAGGGGATGGTATCGGTCTCTACCGACGGCCGACGCTTGCAGGTGCGGACGTTTCGGCGGGAGCGAGCTTTGGAACAGCTACGGATTCGATAGCGTCGAGATGCCGGCGAATAGCTGGAGGATCGCGGGACCGACGGTCACGAGAAACAACGTAGGCATGATCAGGAAGAAGATCGGAAAAATGAGTTTGACGCCAACCTTGTGAGCTTTCTCTTCGGCGCTCTGCCGCCTGCGCAGGCGCATGTACCGCGCCTGGGTTCGCAGCACCTTGGAGACGCTGGTTCCGAAGCGGTCCGCCTGAATAAGCAGCGAGCCGAGCTTGCGCATGTCCGACACGCCGGTTCGGGCGCCCAGATTGCGTAGCGCCTCGGCACGGCTCTTGCCTGCGCGCAGCTCGTACTGGAAGACATTGAGCTCGTCACTGATCACGGGGTGCACCAACTCGAGGTCGGCGGCCGTGCTGTGAATGGCGGAATCGAGCGAGAGTCCACTCTCGATCGAGATGACGAGCAGATCGAGTAGGTCGGGTAGTCCGACGGTAATGCTTTGACGACGTTTCTTGATGCGCCGTTCGACGAGCCATTCCGGCAAGCGCATCCCGATGAAAGCAGCGAGGCCACACCACGAGACAAGGACAAGAAAGCCTTGTCCCGTGACGATCACGAACAGTAGTGCGGCGGCGGGAAGGCCGATGAGTAGCGCGAGCGTTACCCCGCGCAGCGCGGAAACCATCCAGTCGTCACGCAACCCGGCCGATACGAGCTGACGGCGCGTCCGCCGAGCATCCGCACTCTTCAGCGGATTCGAAAGGCCGAGTTGATGCATGGTGCGGACCCAGCCCGGGAGGTCGTCGGGTAGATCATTGGGCGGCTCGACCCGCGAAGGACCCTCGGGCACAGCCGCTGCCGGCGCGGGCTGCTGCGTCGACATCCACTGGGCCACGCCCACGACCACTGACATCAGCAGGATGAAGAACGAGATGGAAAAGGCGACAAGCACGATTAGACCTTGATGTCGACGATCTTATTGATCACGAAGTAAGCGGCGACCTGGGCGCAGATGGCGCAGAAGATCAGTATTTTGCCCAGCGGGTTCATTACCAAGATCATGAAATAGTTCGGATTGACGAGAAACATCATGCCCCCGATGAGCAATGGCAACGCCGTCAAGATGATGGCGGTCAACCTGCCGTTCGCGGTGAGGGCGCGGACCTGACCCTTGAGCGACGCCCGTTCGCGAATTGTTTCCGAGAGCGTGTCGAGCAGGTCGTGGAGGCTGCCGCCGGTTCGTGACTGCGTAAGAATAGCCGAAACAAAGAACTGGACATCGATCATGGGAAGGCGTTCGGCCAAACTGCGTAGCGCCTGCTCCATGGGAGAACCGAGGTTGTATTCGTCGACGGTCTTGCGGACTTCGATCGAAAGTTCCCCGCCGACTTCATCGGCCATGAGTTCCATGGACATCGGCAGTGAGTTCCCGGCGACCACGGCGCGAGAGAGATAGTCGAGGGCTTCAGGAAGCTGCTCCTCAATCTCCCGATAACGCTTGTCCCGCAAGCGGACGAGATACATGACGGGAGCGGCAGCAGCCACGGCGGCGAGAAGAACCGCGCCGATTGTAGGCACGACGCCACTTCGCAACGCAAGGTTCAACACTACGACGCCGCATAGGAGCATCATGGCGATGACGCGCCCAACCGACCAATCCACGCTGGCTTGTTGGAGAAGTTCCTTGAGCTTGGGACCGAAGCTGAGCCGGGACAGCAGAACGCTGTAGCCCGAGAAAGTACTGAAGGCTTCGCTGCGAAGAAGCGAATCGCGGATCGTCCGGATGTTCTTGCGCGCCGGGTTAGGAGAGGCCGTTGCAGCGCGACGCTCGATGACCGACCACGCAACCGCGGACGCGGACGCTCCAACGCCGAAGATCAGCGCGAAGACTAGACCGTAAAAGAAAAGCTCGGTCATCCTCTATATCTCGACAACAGAATCGAAGACCTCTTCGCCAACCGCCTGGTTGCTGCGCCGCAAACGATCGAGGAAACGGGGTTTGACGCCCAGCCCCCGGAAGCGGCCTTCCACGTGGCCATCGGGCCGTACGCCGAGTTTCTCGAAACAGAACAGTTCCTGGATCTCGACTTCGCCATCCTTAAGTCCAATCGATTCGGAAATCTGCGTGATCTTTCGGGTTCCATCACTCAAGCGCTCGAGCTGCACGAAGACCTGAATAGCGGCGGCGATGTGCTTGCGCATCGAAGGGGTCGAAATGTTGGAGTTCGCGAGGCCGACCATCAACTCGAGGCGGTTGACGGCATCGGTTCCGCTATTGGCATGGATCGTAGCCAACGAACCGTCGTGCCCGGTATTCATCGCCTGCAACATGTCGAGGGCCTCCTCACCGCGCACCTCACCGAGGATGATGCGGTCGGGGCGCATGCGCAGACTGTTGATGAGCAGCCGCCGCTGGTCGATCGCGCCCTCACCCTCGATATTCGGCGGGCGTGTTTCCATACGGGCGACATGTTCTTGGCGAAGTTGCAATTCGGCAGTGTCTTCGATGGTGACGATCCGTTCATCGGCCGGGATGCACGTGGAAAGGATATTCAGCAAGGTCGTCTTGCCGGAGCCTGTTCCGCCGGCGATGAGGATGTTGAGGCGGGCATGCACACAGGCCGCCAATAGGTCCATCATTGGTCGGGTCAGGGCTTGCATCTCGACCAAGTCGTCGGACGTCAACAGGTCTTTCGAGAAGCGTCGGATGGAGAGCAGCGGACCATCGACCGCCACGGGCGCGATCACGGCGTTGACACGCGAACCATCGGGCAGGCGCGTGTCCACCATGGGCGACGACTCGTCAATGCGGCGGCCGGCTTGGGAGACGATCTTCTGGATGATGCGCTGCAGGTGGGCGTTGTCTTTGAACTTGACCTGTGTCTTGACAAGTTTGCCGCCGCGCTCGACGTAAACCAACTCTGGAGTGCTGACGAGGATGTCGGAGACCGTGGGGTCTTGCATCAGAGGCTCGAGCGGACCGAGGCCGAAAACTTCGTTGAGCACTTGGTCGACGAGCTCATCCCGATGGCTCGACTCGACGCCGAAGTCCTCCTCCTCCATCAATGCTTCGAGCGCGTTGCGGACTTCGCGGCGCACCCGAGGTGCGTCGATTTCCGCCAGGCGGTCGAGATTGATGCGTCCGAGCAGCCTGCGATGAAGCGAATGCTTCAGCTCGAGATCAGGCGCGGCTGGGGGTTCAGGCGGAGCGCCGGTAGCGGGCGGCGGGGGGATCGGGGTTGTCGACATCGTGCTTCGAGGCGTCACGCGGAATAGCCTAATTACTTCCCGGCGAGGCGGCCTCCGATGTTTGGGCGCCGTCAGACTCGCGTTGCCGCGCGGCCTCTTGATAGCGGGCGTTGCGCTCCTGCTCATCTCTGCGAGTCAACAGATCGCCGAACTGCGCTCCGCTCGTATCCTGTGTGCCTTCGTCGAGAGGGTTGCGAAGGGCGAGCCGAATGGCCCCACTTTGATCGGCGAGGCTGAGGTCCTGGGAATCGCGTGCTTCGACAAGAAGTGTAACAACGGGAATCGAATTCGGTTTGCCGTCTTCCTTGACTTCCCGGCCTGTGGCAATGACCTCAATGTGCTGGAGCAGTGTCTTGATCTGAAGCTGCGTGCGGCCGGGAGAACGGTTCGCGTCCGCGACCAGAACGTCGACGTGGTCGCCAACCTGGAGATGTTGGGTCACTCCGGCGAACTCGTCGACGTGTACCGTTACACCACGCATGCCTTCGGGGATTTCCGAGGCCAGCCAGTCGTTGTCCTTGTCAGCAAGTGCGGCGGCGTAAACAGCTTCCCCTTGGTCAACGCCGGTGGTTAGGACACTTCCGACGATCGCCGCGGGATCGGTGAAGGCGCCGTCGGGAAGTGCAGCGCCTTGGTAGGGTTGCGTTCGGAGATCCTCGGGGCGCAAGCGGGTTCCTCTGGGAAGCTCACGCGCCGCGACGGCAATCGTGCGTTCGACCTGCACGGCAGCGTCCCCGCCGACCATACGCCCGGAGAGCATACGGTAGAAGAGGAAGGTGCAAACGACAGCCGCTACGAACCCTACGCCGACAACGATGAGAAGCTTGCGCCGGTTTGCATCCATTCCTTGACCACCCTCGCTCATACTCTACACCCGCTCGGTCGGCGCGAAACACCACATGGAATCTTATCGGTCGCCGACCGACGGCCCTATTGCGCATGTTAGAAAGCCGGGTTGATTAGCTGATATCCGCAATTCGCACTAAGGGCCTCGTGATTTTCCCTTACCGCTCAAAGGAACCGCCGGTACCGACAGGGGCGCGGGAAACACTTTTCGATTCAGTGGTTTGCGGCATGACGGCGGATGAGGGTTGGCGGGCCCGTCTTCAGAGACGACCTGTGTGCTGTTGGTGACAGCCAGCCCATTTTCGCCGGGGAACACGCCGGCAAGTCGGTGATACTACATCAGGCAAAAAAGGGTGGCAGTCACCGAAGGGGCAGCCCCGGCTTTGGACACGGCCTGTTAGTGGTCAATGACGGCGTTTCGCGGAGACGACGTGGCGGGAGTAGAATGTCCCTGATGAAACGCATCTTGTTGAGCCTTGTCGTCGCGCTTACGTTTTCTTGCGGTTCCAGCGGTTTGAGCCCGCAGCAGGAGGCCGATCGATTCCTTGCCATGTATGACGGAATCGGGCAGAAGCTCTATGCCGTGACCTCCGAAGCGTACTGGAAGTCGGCAACGGATGTGACCGAGCAGCACGTCGGTGAGCGTATCGGCGCGGAGAGCGCTCTTGCGGCCTTTTCGGGGAGCCGTCATGTGATCGAGACGACGCGAAGTCTGCTGGCGGCGAAGGACGAACTCGATGACTTGACTGTGCTGCAGCTCGAGAAGGTTCTGCTCACGGCGGCTGAGTATCCGGGGACGATTCCCGAAACGGTCGAGGCTCGGGTGGCACAGGAAGCGAAGCAGAGCGCGGCGCTGGATGCGTTTGAGTTTTGCGCGGAGCAGCGCGGGGAGTCGTGCGTGAAAGTGGTCAACCCCAATCAGATCGACGGCATCCTTCTCGATTCGCGGGACGTGAAGCAGCGGCAACATATTTGGGAAGTTTCCAAGCAGACAGGGCCGGTGCTGAAGCCGGGTCTGATTGAGCTGCGCCGTTTGCGCAATGAACTCGCGCAAGAGATGGGTTACGACTCGTTCTTCGCGCTTCAGGTCGCCGATTACGGGATGACGGTCGACGAGATGATGGAAATGATGGAGGGGTTCCAGACCGACCTACGTCCGCTGTACGAACAGGTGCATGGTTGGGCGAAGCACGAGCTGGCGGCGAGATACAAGCAGCCGGTTCCGGAGAAGATACCGGCCCACTGGATCGGCAACCGCTGGGCCCAGGCTTGGCCGGGCCTTACCGAGACGGTGGACCTCGACGACCTCGTCAAAGACAAATCGCCCGAATGGATCGTCAAACAGGCGGAGGCGTTCTATACATCGCTCGACATGCCGCCGCTGCCGGAGTCCTTTTGGGAAAAGTCGGACTTGTACCAGCTTCCGCCGGAAGCGACACGTAACAAGAACACGCATGCGTCGGCGTGGCACCTAGACATCGACAAAGACGTGCGGTCACTGATGAGCGTCGAGTCGAACTTCCGGTGGTTCCAGACATCGCATCACGAGCTCGGGCACGTTTACTACTTCATGGCGTACTCAAACCCGGACGTACCGTTGACGCTGCGCGAGGGAGCAAACCGCGCTTTCCACGAAGCAATCGGAGATCTGATCGGGATCGCGGCGCGCCAGCCGGCGTACTTGAGACAAATCGGATTGCTCGGCGATGACGTCGAGATCGACCAAGTGGAGTGGCTGTTGGACGAAGCGCTGAATCAGGCCGTTGTATTCATTCCGTTTTCAGCCGGGACAATGTCGTTTTGGGAACACGATCTCTACGAAGACAACCTGTCGCCCGAAGAGTTCAACAAGCGTTGGTGGGAATACGTGGGCCGCTACCAAGGGGTCGCACCGCCGACCGCGCGCGGCGAAGAATACTGCGACGCCTGCACGAAGACGCATATCAGCGACGACCCGGCGCAATACTACGACTATGCGATGGCGTTCGTGCTGAAGTACCAGTTGCACACCTACATCGCGAACAACATCCTTAAGCAAGACCCGCGGGACTGCAACTACTACGGCAACAAGGAAGTGGGCAACTTTTTATCCGAGTTACTGCGTCTCGGGGCGACGCGGGACTGGCGGGAAGTGATCCGCGAGAAGACGGGTGAGGAAATTAGTACGCGCGCAATGCTGGACTACTTCTCACCCTTGATGGAGCACCTGAAGAAAGAAAACGAGGGCCGGGACGTCAGTTGGTAGCGCGGCTACTGCTTTGGATCGATGCGGTGATACGAGACGGAGAGAAACACCACGCCGACACGGAATCGATCGCGACCGACCGACCGGCAATGGACGATTCGCCCGGTGCCCTCGACGTGCATTGAGTAATCGGGGCTCAGAAGGTCGGCGGAGAGTTCGATCTCTTCATCGATGACAAGGGGTTTAGTCATCTCCATGCCGAGCCCGCCGTAGCTGAAATCCCAAAGATCGGCCTTGATCGCGTCTGACGGTGAATCGGCGCGGCGGACCTCGATCTGTTGCGAACCGTACTTACGGGTTCGGGGGTGGAGGCGATTCTCGCGGGCGGCGGCGGCGGCCTGCGCGCTCTTGCTCGTCTTAGCGGAACTCATCTCCAGGGAAGCCGGTGTATGGGCACTACCGTGCGCTTGGTCGCACTACGTCACATCCATAGTGCCTGACGGCAAGATCGATGAACATGAGGTGTTTGCTCCATACGTGCTTGGACTATTACCGAGATAGGGAGCATTTGCATCGTGGTCGCGGCTTGGTGTCAGTCAGTGGGGCTTGGTGCGGTCGAGGCAAGTTGGGCGTGGACGTTCCACATATTCAGGCGCGTCATGCCGAGCAGGACGGGCGCACTAAAGACAAGGCCAGCAACAATGAGGATGAGCAGAGCGCCACCGGCCGACGTCGCTGGGAATTGCTCGACCGCGACACCAAGCACCCTGGAGCGAAGCCGCCACCTTCAGGCGTCGCCGAGGCCTCCGTCGTTCCCGTTCCAGGAGCTGCCGTGGCGGCGGTTGTCGTGACCGTCTGGCCGTTCAACACGGTCATACAGCCCATGCCAAACAGAAGCACGGACCGAACGAGTTGTAATCTCTTGGTCTGCATGATCACAGGCGTGCCATTCCCGTTGGCTAGACTGTGCGTCCCAACCCACCACGTCGGCGGAAAACCCTTGCTGTTAATAGTTTAGACCAATTTCGGGATGCCGTCACTAGGCCAAGACCGCCGGGTGGGGATGCCGCCGCGGAAATCGGGACTAGTGATCAGCGGACGCTGCCGGCTATTAGCGGCGATTCCAGCCTGAAAACACACCGTCGTGATAACCAATTCGCCTTGCGCGGCGAAGGCTATTACGGGAGAATTCGTTGGGGTCGCGTGCCGCGGCCTATGCGAAACGGTACCTCTACGAAACTATGAGCAGCCCATCGTCTACGCTTGAAGTCACCCCGAACATCGATACTCTGCGCGACCACCTGCGCTACTACTACGGCCGACATCTGAAGAAGAGCTCGGACCTGACAGAGAAGGCCTGTTGCACCGTGGAAACGCAACAGCGCCATGCGGACATCCTGGCGTTGATTCCGGATGCGGTGAAAGACCGCCACTATGGCTGCGGCTGCCCGATCCCGAATGACGATTTGACCGGGATCACGGTGCTCGACCTGGGCTCGGGAGCTGGGGTGGACGCCTTCATTACGGCCCATAAGGTGGGGCCAAGCGGCTTTGTCCACGGGATCGACATGACGGACGAGCAGCTCGCCGTCGCCAATGATCACGCTAACGAGGTGGCGCGCTCCTTCGGCTTTCCCGCCCGCAACACAGCTTTTCACAAGGACTTCATCGAAGTCGCCGATTCGATTCCCGACAACAGTGTCGATCTGGTGATCTCCGACTGTGTGATCAACCTATCGCCGCGCAAGGACCTGGTGTTCCAAACCATCCAGCGGGTGTTGTCGGAGGGCGGCGAGTTCTATATTTCCGACATTGCGGCGGACCGCGAGGTGCCGGATTCGATCCGCCAAGATTCGGACATGATCGCGGAATGCCTGGGCGGAGCGATGTACGAGCACGCTTGGTTCGACACGATGAAGGACGCGGGGTTCACGGATCCGCGCGTGTTCAGCCGCCGGGTGGTTCAGACCGAGGCGAAGGGCGAGCCCATTACGTTCTCATCGCTGACGGTGAGAGCATTCAAGTTCGGTAGCGCGCTCGACCGCCGCTGCGAGGACTACGGCCAGGCGGCGGTCTACAAAGGCAACTCGCCGGACGACTCGGCGCGATTCGTCTTCGACGACCACCATATTTTTGAAGCTCATCGGCCTACGGCGGTGTGCCGGAACACAGCGCGGATGATCAGCGAAACACGGCTGGGGCAGTATTTCGAGGTAACGCCGGCTGTGAAGCACTTTGGGCTGTTCCCTTGCGGCCCCGAGCCGGTCGGCGGCGAATCGGCTCAGCCCTGCTGCTGACGGGCCGCCCGGCAAGATGAGTGTGATGGTCACCTGCTAGCTTAGGGTGAGAGTTTTTTGTGCCCTCAAGCAATGACCACACCTAATGACTTCCGAGTTTCCAGTTGGACGGAGCTTGTCGATCAGCTCTACGACGGAAGCTGGGACAGCGGCCTTGAGCGCTATCGGTCGAAATATGCGTTTCGCGGACTCTCGAACGCCGACTACGACCTCAAGACCAGCTTAATCCGCCTGGGCGGCGACTTCACGCGCCTAGAACGGCACCTACTGCGCAACTTTCGCAAATATGCCCACCGCGACGCGGCGCCCGGCGATTCGGTCTGGAACTGGCTCAGCGTGGCACAGCACCACGGTCTGCCGACAAGGTTGCTCGACTGGACCTACTCGCCCTTCGTCGCCATTCACTTCGCCACGGCCAAGCTCGAGCGCTTTGATGTAGACGGGGTTGTGTGGTGTCTCGACTACGTCGAGATGAACAAGATCCTGCCCGAGCGTCTCAACGCCGTACTGCTCGATGAGGGGTCACATGTGTTCACGGTTGACCTGCTGGAATGCGCGGCGCCGGATCTTGAAACCTTCGACAGTCTCGCGGACGAAGATGAAGAGTTCGTCGTGTTCTTGGAATCCCCCTCGCTTGATGAGCGCATCGTGAACCAGTTCGCGTTCTTCTCGCTTCTGTCGAATCCGCGGACGGCGCTTGACACCTGGCTTGCCGATCACCCGAAGCTCTATCGACGGATCATCATCCCGGCCGAGTTGAAATGGGAGGTGCGGGACAAACTTGACCAAGCGAACATCAACGAGCGGGTCCTGTTGCCCGGACTTGATGGGCTTTCGCGCTGGCTGACGCGGCATTACAGCCCGAAGACTTGACGGGCGGTACGCTGCTGTTTTTGGGGGTTCGCACCGCTTGTTTCTCGCGCGGCTCGGCTCGATGGATGGTTGCCGGGTCAAGGGGCTTTAGGCTCTAAGACCCATGCGCAAGCAGTTTGCTCTAAACTACTCCCGGAAGCGAGTGAGGTAGAGCCATGCAAGATATCCGCGTTGCTGCCGTGAGCATGAATGGCCGTCTCGGCGAGCCCGAGGCTGTTCTCGATGAAATCGCTGATTGGACGGCGAAGGCCGTCGAGCAGGGTGCCGAGTTGGTGGTGTTCCCCGAACTCGTCGTCCATGGACATTGCACGCCCAATACGTACGAGTTGGCGGAAGCCGTGCCTGACGGGCCGAGCACGCAACGGCTCTGCGAGATCGCGAAAGAGAACAAGGTCGTGGTGTGTGTCGGGCTGAGCGAGAAAGAAGACGATCTCGTATTCAACACGCAGGTCGTCGCCGGGCCCGACGGCTACATCGGGAAGCAGCGCAAGATCCACTTGTCGCGCGACGAGGTTCTTTTCTACAAAGGCGGACGGGAGATGCCGGCGTTCGACATCGGCAAGTGTAAGATCGGCATCCAGATTTGCTACGACAAGCTGTTCCCGGAGATCTCGCGCGTGTTGTGCCTACACGGGGCCGAAGTTCTGCTGATGCCCCATGCGGCTCGCAAGGTGATGTGGGACGATTCGCCGGAATCGCAGGCGGCGGCGCGGCTGGACATGCACGAGTACCAACGAAAAATCATTCCGGCCCGCGCGATCGAGAACTCCTGCTTCGCCATCCTCACGGACCAAGTCGGACGAGCTGGGTATGTCGACGCCTATCCGAAGGACCACCAGAACCAGCCGCATCATCCTGGCTGCGCGATGATCGTCGACCCCTCAGGCGAAATCATCGCGGAGACGCAGTCCGAGCGGATCGAGCCGGAGATGATCGTGGCGACGTTGGAAGCGGCGGCGATCAACGCGGAGCGGTCGCAGCCGAACTTTACATTGAAGACACGGCGGCCGGAGCTGTTTGGGGAGTTGGCGGTCGACCCGATCAAGTGCTGAGGTCGAGGTCCGCCCCATAGGCGGACTGCCCGAACCTGCTGAAACCGCGCTGCTTCCGAGACCTGGACCGCAGTCCGCAAGCCGGCCCGCAAGGGCTGCGAGCAAAAACCCGTAAACTTCGCTAAAATAAGGGCTTACCTTCCCACCCGAGGACCTTCTCTTTGGCTGAAAAACCTCCTTCCGATCCTTCCCAGTTGCCGCTGGGAGACGATAGCGGTTCGCAGAACCTAATTCCCATCGACATCGAAGTCGAGATGAAGAAGTCGTATCTCGACTACGCGATGAGCGTGATCATCGGGCGCGCGTTGCCCGACGTTCGAGACGGCCTGAAACCCGTGCAACGACGCATTCTTTACGGGATGCTCGAGGCTGGCCTACGCTCGAACCGCGGCTACCGCAAGTCCGCGAAGATCGTGGGCGAAGTGATGGGCAACTACCATCCGCATGGCGACTCGTCGATCTACGACACGCTCGTCCGGATGGCGCAACCGTTCTCGATGCGAGCAACTCTCGTTGACGGACAAGGGAACTTTGGCTCGGTGGATAACGATCCACCGGCGGCGATGCGTTACACCGAGGCGCGGCTCACGGCCTACGCCGAAGAGCTGCTCAACGAGCTTGACCAGGACACGGTTGATTTTCGCGCCAACTACGACGACACGTCGGAGGAGCCGGAGTGTTTGCCGGCGGGCGCCCCGAACCTGTTCATCAACGGTGCGAACGGCATCGCGGTGGGCATGGCGACGAACATCCCGCCGCACAACCCCACGGAGTTGCTGGACGCCGCCATTTATCTGGTGAAGAATCCCAATGCGGCGCTGGACGAAATCACCGAGATCGTCAAAGGGCCTGACTTCCCCACGGGCGGGATGATCTGCGGCACCGAAGGGATCGCCAACGCCTACCGCAACGGCCGGGGGCACATGACCATCCGCGCTCGGGCCAGGTTCGAGGATATCGGCAAGGACCGTAAGGCGATCATCGTTACCGAGATTCCGTATCAGGTGAACAAGTCGCGGATTATTGAACACTCCGCCAACCTGGTCAACGACAAGAAGATCGAGGGCATTTCCGACATTCGTGATGAAAGCGACCGCGACGGCATGCGCATCGTTTTCGATCTGAAGCGTGGCGAAGAGCCCGAGATCATCCTTAACAATCTCTACAAGCACACCCAACTCCAGACCGGCTACGGCATGATCATGCTCGCCATCGTCGGCGGTCAGCCGCGCGAGTTGGGCCTGCTGCAATACCTCAACCACTTTGTCGATCACCGCATCGACGTCGTGCAACGCCGCACGAACTTCCTGCTGCGCAAGGCTCGCGAGCGCGAGCACTTGTTGCTGGGCTTCCAGAAAGCTCTCGACCGGCTCGACGAAGTGATCGCGTTGATTCGCGCGTCGGACAGTCCGGCCATGGCCCGCGAAGGTTTGATGGGGCTACAAGAGATCGACTACCGCGCATTCTTGCGTGAAGGCGCCGAGACGAAGGCTGGGTTAACGGGGGGAACGTTCGCGGCCTTCGATTTCACGCAGGCGCAAGCGCAAGCCATCATCGAAATGCAGCTCCAACGCCTGACCGGCATGGAGCGCCAGAAGATCATCGACGAACTCGCCGAAATTCAGAAGAAGATCGAAGGGTATCTCGAGATTCTCCAGTCCGACACAATCCTCCGTAACCTGATCGTCGGCGAGCTGCAAGCCGTCAAGAGCAAGTTTGGTAATGAGCGCCGTACGGAGATCACAGGGCCCGTCAGCACGATCTCGATCGAGGACCTGATCGCCGACGAGGACATGATCGTCACCGTTACTCACAACGGTTTCCTCAAGCGCACGCCCCAAGACACCTATACCAAGCAGACGCGGGGGGGCCGCGGCCGCATCGGCATGGGCACGAGGACCGACGATTTCGTCGAACAGCTCTTCGTTGGCTCGACGCATTCCTATGTGCTCGTCTTCACGAGCTTGGGCCGTGTGTACTGGGTGAAGGTCTACAACATCCCCGACGCCGGCACGACGGGCAAGGGCAAACATATCGCGAGCCTCGCCAACCTTCAGCCTGACGAGAAAGTACAAGCGTTCTTGCCCGTCAAAGAGTTTGAAGAAGGCCGCTACGTTGTGATGGCGACCCGCAGGGGTGTCATCAAGCGCTGCGATCTAACCGTCTTTAAGAACCCGCTGTCACGCGGCATCATCGCTCTCGCGCTTGACGACGACGACGAGCTCGTTTCCGCGCGGCTTACCGATAAAGGCGAGGCCCAGGAGACGGAAATCTTCATCGCCACCTACCAGGGCAAGGCCATTCGTTTCGACATCAATGACGTGCGAGCGATGGGCCGTCCCGCCCGCGGCGTGCGCGGTATCCGCCTCAAGGGCGAGGATCACGTCGTCGGCATGCGCTGTGTCTCGCCCGAGGATCTCGTCCTGTCGATTACCGAGGAAGGTTACGGCAAGCGCACCAAGCTCGGTGAGTATCGCAACACCGCGCGTGGCGGCCAGGGCGTGATCAACATCAAGACCACCAAGCGCAATGGCAATGTTGTCGCGATCATGAAAGTGACGCCAGAAGACAACGTGATGATCATCACTCGGAACGGCAAGATCATCCGCATCGATTCGGACAAAATCCGCGCAACGGGCCGCGCCGCACAAGGCGTTCGCCTCGTGAAGCTCGAAGACAAAGACCAGATCGCCGCAGCCGCCGTCGTCGGCGACAACGCCGAAGAGGAAGACGACGGCCAGGCCGAATTGATTCAGTAGCAGTTATGCGGCCCGCTTGGGTCGCATGATCCGCTACCATCCGTCAACACCTGACCGCGGCGAGAATACGCTACCGCGCCTGCCAAGCAGGCACACTGCGCCTTACCCGGTCGGCCCGCCGGTCAACTCGCAGGCCGCATCGTGCTCTTGGTCACCCTCGACGCCTTGGCACCGTTGATCAAGCTCCGCGAGTTGCGTCGCGCAGCCATAAAGAATGACGCGGTCACCCGGCTCGATCTGCGTGTCGCGGCCCGGGACCCCCAGATAGGTGCCGCCTTCGCGGTGAATTCCGAGAATCGCGATACCTTCTTGATCGATCGCGGACTCCGCGATCGTCTTGTGCGCTAGCCAGTCGTCCTTCGCGATCGCCATCTCGGAAACCCCGTAGGTACCCGACAGGCTCAGCAACTGGGCGTAGTCGCGTGCATCAAGATCAGTCCACTTGCGTAGCGCCTTCTCGATCAATCGATGGATCCCTCGGTCGACCCAGGGGACACGAGCGAGCCCGAGTATCAAGACAACGCCGCCCAGCAAGACCGGGATGCGAATCCACATCGCCTCTTGATCGCCACGATCAACGAACGACAAGATCAACGTCGAGATCGCCGTCACAAGCCCGGCGTTCCCGATCATCATCAGCACCATCACGATCCGCCGCCGAACCGGATGATTCACCAGGCTCTCCGCTTCCGATGTGGTGTAGCCGACACCTGAGAACGCGGAGCGCGCCTGGAAGCGTGCGGCGTCCTCGGACAGGCCTGTGTAAGTGAGCGCTACTGAGGCGGTGCGTGTCACTAACAGTGACAAGACCACGACCATCAGAAGAGTTAGAATCGCCGCCATCGCGCTCCTCGTAGGTTAGCCCGTATGCCGCGACGTCATGCGCACGCGTACCGGCATTTCCTCAACTGGCTTCGCCTCGGCGCAATCCGGTTCGATTTCGCGGCGTCGCTCGGCGTGCCGGGCATACCAGTTCGAGGCGGGCCAAGCCGACATCCCGTGAGCGAAGATGCTGAGCAGCACGGTACACATCACAACCGTGAAGATTTCGTCGCCGCCCTGCAGGCCCGACTCCTCGAGTACCAGGAAGATGTAAAGGATCGACGCCAATCCGCGCGGTCCGAACCAACCCAGGAATACGTGTGTTGGCGCGCGGAGCCCCGTGCCCAACAGACTCAGTGACACCGGGACCATCCGGATCAAGGTCAGGCTCAGGACGGCGTAGAGCACGAGCGGAACGGTGAGCGCGCCGATGGTCGGGCCGATCTCGGCGACGCCGAACACGAAGAACGCTGACAACGTCAACAGTTGTCCCTCCGCCTCGGCGAACTCGATCAGGCAGGTGCACGCCTGTTTGGCCGTGTTGCCGAGAACGAGCCCTGCGACAAACGCCGCGATGAAACCATTCCCCTCGACAGCCTCGGCCCCCGCGAACGCCAACAGCGATAAAGCAATCGCTGAGATCTGCTGAAAGTTGTGGCTCATCCAGCGCGAGCGTCCACCCCATTCGACAAGTCGGCCGCCTCCGAAGCCGACAGCAGCCCCTACAACCGGACCGAGCACAAGCTGATGGGTTGCGAAATCGAACCAGTAGCCAGCGTCTATGATCGACTCCGACACGGCAGCCAGATGGATGAAGAACAGTACGACCGGCAGCGCGATCCCGTCATTCAACCCGCTCTCGACATTGAGCGCCTGGCGAATCCGAACCGGCACCTTCGGGCTACTCACCACGGCCTGCCCCAATGCGGCGTCAGTGGGAGCGAGAATCGCCGCGGCCACCGCCGCCTCCCAGAAGCTCAGGGTGTCGAGCAACGCCGCCGCTACCAGCGCTCCCCCCACGATCGTCAGCGGAAGCCCGATCCCCAACAGCCGTAGCGGGAGATGATAGTTCCTCTTGAGAATCTTGAGATCGATCCGCGACGCATCGGTGAACAAGACGATGACCAGCGTCGCCTCCGCCATCGCGCGCACGATCTCGCTGTCGAATCCGATGTCGAGGAGGCCCAGGCCATCCAGACCGGTCACGTAGCCGAAAACCGCGAAGGCCATCGGAGCTGTGATCACGCTGCGCTCGAGCCGCCCGGAAACAACACCGAACCCGAGAAGGAACAGCGCAACCAATACGAAGGTGAGGTTTTCCATTTCGTCGACTGCTCTGGTGCATCGCCTCGAGAACAGCGCCCATAGTATGGCAGCCGCAAACCGGCGAGTGGCGCAACTCGCCTACGATGATACAGGTGTGTCCCTTTGGATTCGGCTGATTGGCGACGACCGATAAGCAACGCATGAGCTTTACTCGCGAAGAAGAAAGGCTCGAAGAATCACGCCTTAAGACCGTCCACTGGAAGCGCTGGGGGCCCTATCTCAGCGAACGCCAATGGGGCACGGTCCGCGAGGACTACGGGATCGGCGGCAACGCTTGGGGCTATTTCCCGCATGACCACGCCCGCTCCCGCACCTATCGCTGGGGCGAAGACGGCATCGGCGGTATCTGCGACCGCCACCAGTACATCTGTTTCGCCATCGCGCTTTGGAACGGCCGCGATCGCATTCTCAAGGAGCGCCTTTTCGGCCTTGCCGGCAATGAAGGCAACCATGGCGAGGACGTCAAGGAGTACTACTTTTACCTGGACTCCACTCCCACACACTCCTACATGAAGTTCCTCTACAAGTATCCGCAGCAGGAGTTTCCTTATCGCTCGCTGGTCGCCGAGAGCGGACGCCGCACACGCAACGATCCCGAGTTCGAGTTGATCGACACCGGCGTGTTTCAAGAGGACCGCTACTTCGATGTGTTCGTCGAGTACGCCAAAGTCACGCACGAAGACATCCTCATTCGCATCAAGGCCCATAATCGGGGCCCCGAGGCCGCTGACCTGCACGTCCTGCCGACGGTTTGGTTTCGTAACACCTGGTCGTGGGGCCGGGATGACCAGCGTCCCAAGCTTTGGCGGCAGGAAGGCGCAGCGGATTCGACAATCATCGCCCTCAATCACGCCAAGTATGGCCCGCGTTGGTTGCATTGCGAAGGTGGCCCGGAGCTGCTCTTCACCGAGAACGAGAGCCATCGCCGGCTGCTGTGGAACGCCGAGAACCGCTCCCCTTACGTCAAAGACGCCTTCCATCGCCACGTCATCAACGGCGAAGAAGGAGCCGTGAACCCCGAGCAACAAGGCACCAAGGCCGCAGCCGTCTACCAGGCCAGTATCGAACCCGGCGGGAGCGCCGAATGGCGTCTACGGCTCACGAACAACCCTCCGGCCGAGACCGGAATCAATGGCGATTTCGATGCCGTCTTCCACACGCGCCGAGAGGAAGCCGACAACTTCTTCGCCAAGCGTGTCTCGCCGGCCCTTTCGGAAGACGGTCAAAAGGTGCAGCGCCAGGCGCTCGCCGGACTGCTATGGAGCAAGCAGTTCTACCACTACGACGTACGAACATGGGCATCGGGCGACCCCGCCAATCCGCTTCCCTCGGGCGGCCGCAACCATCCGCGCAATCTCGACTGGAGCCACCTCTACAACGAAGACATCATCTCCATGCCCGACAAGTGGGAATACCCTTGGTACGCGGCGTGGGATCTTGCCTTTCATTGCATTCCGCTCGCCCTTGTCGACCCCGACTTCGCCAAAGAGCAGCTCATCCTGATGCTGCGCGAGTGGTACATGCACCCCAATGGGCAGATCCCGGCGTATGAATGGAAGTTCGACGACGTCAACCCGCCGGTTCATGCCTGGGCAGCGTGGCGCGTGTACAAGATTGAGCAGCGTATCCGCGGCGTGGCCGATCACGGCTTCCTGGAGCGTGTTTTTCACAAGCTGCTGCTCAACTTCACCTGGTGGGTGAACCGCAAAGACGCCGACGGCAAGAACGTCTTTCAGGGCGGCTTCCTCGGGCTCGACAACATCGGTGTCTTCGACCGCTCCAGCCCGTTGCCGACCGGCGGTCATATCGAGCAGTCCGACGCCACGAGTTGGATGGGCATGTTCTGCCTGAACATGCTCGCCATCGCACTCGAACTCGCAAAACAAAACCGCGCCTACTCCGACATCGCCAGCAAGTTCTTCGAGCACTTCGTCTACATCTCGCACGCCATGAATCACCTGGGCGAAGACGGCGGCATGTCGCTGTGGGATGAGGAGGATGGTTTCTACTACGACGTCCTGAGCCTGCCGAATGGTGAGCACCGCAAACTCAAGGTGCGTTCGATGGTCGGACTGATTCCGCTATTCGCCGTCCAAACGATCGAGCCCGAGATCCTCGAAGCGCTCCCGGGGTTTCGCCGCCGCATGCAGTGGTTCATCGCCAATCGTCCCGAGTTCCGCAAGCACGTCGCCTTTAAGCGGCGCTCCGACGGCAAGGTGCGGCAACTGCTCTCGATCGTCAGCCAAGAGCAACTTCCTCGGGTTCTGAAGCTCATGCTCGACGAGAACGAATTCCTCTCACCGCACGGCATTCGTTCCCTCTCGCGCTTCCACAAAGACCACCCCTACGTCGTGCACGTCAACGGCGACGAACATCGAGTCGACTACGAGCCGGCTGAATCCGGCTCCTGGATGTTCGGCGGAAACTCGAACTGGCGTGGCCCGGTTTGGTTCCCGGTCAACTACTTGTTGATCGAATCCCTGCAGAAGTTTCACCACTACTTCGGCGACGACGTCAAAGTCGACTTTCCGACCGGAAGCGGCGAACAGCTCGATCTGTGGAATGTCGCGGCGGAGATCTCGCGCCGCATGAACCGGCTGTTCCTATCCGAGGGGAACGGGCCGCGGCCGGTCTTCGGATCAAACGGAAAGTTCCAAACCGATCCACACTGGCGGGACAACATTCCGTTCCACGAGTACTTCAACGGCGATACCGGGGAAGGGCTGGGAGCAAGTCACCAAACAGGCTGGACCGGGCTGGTGGCGAAGCTCCTTGAGCAGTCGGGCGCATAACTCATACTCCCGTTTCCCCGTTTTGATAGCCTGACGATCGATCGCCCATGCCCGCCGCCGCAAGGAAATCGAAGGATAGGAAGACGAGAGCGTCGACTTCCTCGTCCCCGGCCCCTGTCTGTCCACCGGGGTTGCCGGCCCGTATGGCTCGCGAAGCCAAGCGTGTCCTGCTACCCGACGGCATTACTCAACGGCGGGTCTTGCTCGGCATTCTTCTGCTGGCGTTCGGCATTCGCACAATCGGCTTGACCGAGTTCATGCCGATCATCGGTGACGAGAGCATCTATATGCACTGGGCCGAGATCGTCGAAAACCAGGGCGAATGGTTTATCTCGCTGCTCGACGCGAAGCCTCCGCTGCAAACCTGGCTGCTCGCGATCGTGCGGATACTGGTCGGCGGCGACCCACTTCTTCAGGCGCGACTGATAACGGTGGGCTTCGCTCTGCTAGGCACGATCGGGATCTTCGCCGTCGGCAAGTCGCTTAGCGGCGACACGGCCGGCTTGGTGGCGGCTGGTCTCTACAGCATTTTCCCCATCGCCGTTTTTCACGAGCGACTGGCCTACACCGACGGGCTCGTGAATTTCTTCGGGATTGCCATTGCCGCCGCAAGCTTGTGGCTGTTTGCAAGATCGAAATCCGGCTGGCGAAGACTGCTGATCGTTGGCGTCGTTCTCGGCCTGGGGCTATTCACCAAGCAGTCCGTCCTGCTGTTCGCGCACCTTCCCCTCCTGATCGCGCTTTGGCGCGGCTGGAAGTCTCCCTGGCGACCGCTGGCGAGCTGCGCGCTCATCTACGGTATTGCCGCTTTGTTCTTCGCGATTACATGGGTCGCGATCCCCGAGGGCCCCGACACCGACTGGCGCAATCCGGCGCTGCATCGTTCGGACTACTACGTCAGCAAAGCGCAATTGATCAACGACCCTTTCCAAAAAGTTCCCGCCAACTGGTACAGGCTCAAGCGGTCTGGGCTCGCGTTTCTCACCTGGCCGATTCTGATCTGCGCCTCGGCTTCGTTCCCTTATCTCCTATGGAGAATGCCTTTCGCCGCGCTCGCTCTGGCGTCGATCTCGGCTGTCCCCTTGTTGGCGCAATGCATGCTTCTCCAAGGTGTCGGGTATCCGATCCGTTGGGCCTTTCCACAGTTCTGGCCGCTCTTGGCTTTGGTCGCGCTGGCGGCAACGGATGTGTGGCGAAGGTACATCGAGCCTCTGCCGTCCGTTCCCGTCAAGTGGGCCGTCGCGGTCGCCGCCGGTCTGGCTCTGGCGGGACCAATGGGTGTTCGTGCCTCTGAAATGCTGCGCGATCCGCTGCCGTTCCTTCGCGCCGGCACGTAACATGAGCATGCGGGCACATGTCGGCTACGGCAACAGGAAAGCTATCGAGTTTCTGCGAGCAGAGTCCGCGAAAGGGCCGTTCGTCGTGCTCACCGACCCGATCCCCGGGCCACCCGGCGACTCGATGTTCCCCTATCTCAACGAGCGCCACGGCATCGCGGTTTACGAGGCGTGGTGGATGAAGCTCGCCAACAACCACCCGATCCTACCGCTTGGCAAGACCGACATCATGAAGTCTCAGTACCAACGCATAACGGGCAAGGTCGTCGACTTCTCGCGCGTGCGTCGGGTGTACTACGTGACCGATACGGTTTACCACACGGAAGAGTTGGTGCACCACAGGCAGCCGGACGCCAGGCAAGTCGCCAGCTTCCCGAAGCCTTTCAGAGACGAAGCGGTCGAAGTGTATCGGCTAAAGTAGCCGGTGGACGCTATCCTTCGACCTTCACGCCGCGCCTTCCCATGTTGCTTTCGCCATGCCGATTGTTCTACGGCGGAGCACCGTTCATTGGCGAACGCGGTAACCCGCGCGGACAGCTTTGAACTTTGGGAATAACTACGAGCGGAAACGGTAGGTGATGCGACCCCGCTTCAGGTCGTAAGGGGAGAGTTCAACCGTCACGCGATCGCCCGTGAGGATGCGGATGCGATGTTTGCGCAACTTACCTGCGATCTGTGCGAGGACGATATGATCATCGTCCAACTTCACTTCAAACGTACCGCCAGGATGCTTCTCAACAATGGTGCCCTGAACCTCGATACCTTCTTCTTTCGCCATTCCCCTCCTTCAAACTCGTCTTCATTCTATACGCATTAGCCATCAGCCGGAACCAGCAAGGTTCCCGAGGGCGGCGTTGGTACAATCACGATTCGGCCCCGCTGCCCGCCGCCGAGCCGAATATAGGCGTCAATAATGAAAACACTGTTAGCCGTAGCTCTCCTCGTTTCGGGTCTCTCGATCCCTGTTCATGCACAGTTGATCGCGGCCCGCGAAGCGCCCATCGCCATGGGCCACATGCACCTCAACGTAACTGACATCGAAGAGCACAAGCGTTTTTGGATCGATGTTCTGGGCGGCGAGCCAGCCAAGCTGGGCAACATCGAATACATCAAGTATCCCAACACCCAGATCTTTCTCCGGGAACAGAAGCCGACCGACGGCACCAAGGGCAGCGCGGTCAACCACATCGGGATTCAGTTCCCCGACGTTCCCGCCATGGTCGCGAAAGTGCGCGCGGCGGGTATCCCGGTTGTGACCAAAGCGGAAATTAGTCGCAACCGCGCCAAGGGCGACATCTTCTTCAGCCCCAGCCAACACGTTTATCTAGCCTTCATCATGGGCCCTGACAATCTGAAGATCGAGATGTTCGAAAACCGCACCCTCAAGACGCCGCTCGCGAATCATCACATCCACTTCGCCAGTCACGAAGTCAAGAAGATGCAGGCATGGTACGCGGAAATGTTCAACGCAACACCTATGCAGCGCGGACCCTTTGAAGCCGCCGACATGCCGGGCGTCAACCTCACTTTCTCCCCCGCTGACACGCCGCAGGAACCAATCAAGGGCCGCGTCCTCGATCACATCGGTTTCGAGATCGACGACCTGAAAGCCTTCTGCGAGAACCTCGAAAAGAAGGGCATCACCTTCGATCGCCCTTACCAGGAAGTCCCCAGCCTCGGCATCGCCATCGCGTTCTTCACCGACCCCTGGGGCACCTACATCGAACTCACCGAAGGCCTCGACAAACTCTAAGCCGACCGGGATGTCTCGGTCGGGTATGCGCGTTCGCCTGCTGACCCACCGATCATGGGGGCGTTGGCCCGCCCTTCCCCTTGGTAGAATGGGCGCGCCAGACGCGAGGTCATTTCATGAAACGAAGTATGAAGAACTTGAGCCGCCGGGACTTGCTCCGGACCGGCTCGATCGCAACAGCGGCAGCCCTATCCGGGTCCGCGGCAGCAGGCGCGGCGCGCATGCCTACTCGAGGCGGTGGGCCCGAGGTTTACACGAATCTCGGCGTCGAGCCATTCATCAACTGCACCTCGACGTATACGATCAACGGCGGATCGCGTCAATTGCCCGAGGTCATCCGGGCGGTGGAGCAGGCGGCGCACTATCACGTCTACATCGACGACCTGATGGAAAAGGCAGGTGCGCGGATCGCGGAACTGCTTGGCGGGGAATCGGCCATGGTCAGCTCAGGCGCGGCGGGCGCCGTAACCTGCGGAACCATTGGCTGCGTCGCGGGCGGCGATCCCGAGAAGATGAAGCAGCTCCCCGACACGACGGGTCTCAAGAACGAGGTCATCGTGCCACGCTGGTCGCGCAGCCACTACGACCATGCCGTCCGCACCGTGGGCTGCAAGATGGTTGAGGTCGAGACTCTCGACGACCTCAACAAGGCCTTCTCGCCAAAGACAGTCATGGCCCACGGCCAGGCAGGCACGGCCAAAGACGGCAACCCCTTCTCACTCAAGCAATACGTTGACGCGTGCCACCGGCACGGCGTCCCTGTTTTGATCGATGCCGCCGCCGATCTACCGTTGCTGCCAAATCCGTACCTTGATGCTGGTGTCGATCTCGTCGCCTATAGCGGCGGCAAGATCATCCGCGGACCGCAAACGTCCGGCGTCCTGCTGGGGCGCAAAGACCTCGTTGCCGCCGCCTACCAGGGCAGTTCACCGCACATCACCTTTGGCCGCGCGATCAAGGTCAGCAAAGAGGAGATCGTCGGCCTCGTCGTTGCGATCGAGTACTTGGTCGAAAAGCGTGACCGCGCCGCCGAAGACCGCGAATGGGTCTCGTGGTTCGAGCACATCAAGAGCCGTATCGAGAAAGTTGACGGCGTCAAGAGCGAAATCACACTCCCTGACAAGCCGAGCTACTATCCCGTCCTGTTTGTCGAGTGGGACCCCAAGAAGATCGGCCTGTCGAACGGTGACCTTGGCAAGAAGCTGCTCGCCGGCAAGCCGCGCATCATGACACACGCTGAGGGCGAAGGCCACCGGTTCGTGCTGCGCCCCGCCGCGATGTACCCCGGTGAGCATGAAGTCGTCGCCGACCGATTGTATGAGGAATTCAGCAATGCGCCCGCGCCCAAACCGGCGAAGAAGCCTCGCCCGCCCGCCAGCGACGTGAGCGGACATTGGGAAGTCGACATCAAGTTCGTCGCGACGTCGACCAAAATGAAGTTCTATCTCGACGCGGACGGCGCTGAAGTGGCGGGATCCTATTCAAGTCCGCTTGTACCGCACGGGAAGGTCACAGGGATGCTCGACGGCAATACCGTCAGCATCAAGATTGACGGGCGCTATGAAGGAACCGTCTTCAACTACGTCTTCGGCGGCAAAGTCACCGGCGACAAGATGGAAGGTATTGCTGAGTTGGGCTGGGAGTATGGCCAAGCGCCCTGGAAAGCACGCCGCATCGCATAGCCCCGCAAGGAAACCACTATGAGTCCGAAAGCACCGAAAGCATCAACCGTCTCCCGCAGAGACATCTTTCAAGCCGGCACCTTCGTGGCCGCCGCGAGCTTCATGGGTTCGACCGCCACGGCTGCGGCCCGTTTGCCCACGCGCGGCAAGGGACCGAACGTCTACGAGCGCATCGGCGTCAAGCCGTTCATCAACTTGACATCAACGCGCACGATGAACGGTGGCTCGGCGGCATTGCCCGAGGTGGCCGAGGCGGTGTATGAGGCGTCGTTCTATCACGTCAACATGCAGGAGTTGCTCGAAAAGGCCGGCCCGCACATCGCCGGTCTGCTGAAAGTTCCAGCGGCAATGGTCAGCACCGGAGCAGCCGGTGCTCTGACCTGCGCCACGCTCGCCTGCATGGCCGGCGGAGACATCGAGACGCTGCAGCAACTGCCCAACACCGACGGCATCAAAGACGAGGTCGTGGCCATCGGATGGTCGCGCTCGATTTACGATCACGCGATTCGAATGACCGGCGCGAAGATCGTCGATGTCTTCAAGCCGGAAGACCTGGAGCGCGCGTTCGGACCACAGACGTTCATGGCCTTCGCGGGGTCACAGATTCAGTCACCCGACAGCCACATCTCGCTCGAGATGTTCGTGAAGGCGGCGCATGACCACGGTGTGCCGGTCCTGGTGGACGCCGCCGCCGAGTTGCCGTTGATCCCCGACCCGTTCCTTTCGCGAGGGATTGATCTGGTCGTCTACAGCGGAGGCAAGAGCCTCAAAGGCCCGCAGACCAGCGGCCTGCTGCTCAGCAACCGAAAAGACCTCGCCCACGCCGCCTACGTCGCTAGTGCTCCCCACCATACCTACGCACGGCCCATGAAGGTCAGCAAAGAGGAAGTGATGGGTGTGATCGCGGCCGTCGAGGCACTGGTTTCCACGCGCAATGTCGCTGACGAGAACGGCGAGTACAAACAGTGGTTCAAGCACATCATCGGACGGGTTACGCAAGTCCCCGGAGTTGCGGCGCGTCTTATCGAGTCACCCCGCCCCGGCTACTACCCGACGATGCATGTCGAGTGGGACACGAAGAAGATCGGCCTCGTGGCGCGGGAAGTCGGCGAGCAGATGCTCCACGGCGAGCCCCGCATCATGACGCATGCCTTCCCGAAAGAACTCGATCCGACGAGCGCCGAAGGGAATAGTTTTCTGATCCGGCCGATGGCAATGTACCGCGATGACTACAAGGTTGTCGCCGAGCGGCTGTACGAAGTCTTCCGCGACGCCCCCGGCGCCAAGCCCGAGAAGACGGTGGCCGCCCCGGTCGGCAGCCTCGACGGGCACTGGGAAGTCGAGATCACTTACGTGGCGAACAAAGCTCGCCACACAATGTATCTGCAAAGCAAGGGCAACGCAATCCACGGACTGCATCGTGGTCGCATCACACAGGGCAAGGTCAAAGGCGAAATCGACGGCGACCAAGTCTACTTCGAGAGCCGCGGCAAGTATGAGGCTGCGGCCATGCGCTACTTCTTCAAAGGCACCCTGCGCGGGGATGAGATGGGCGGCCAACTCGGCCTCGGCGAGTACGGCGAAGGGACGTGGAAAGCCCGGCGGGTCGGATAGCAGGCGCTCGGGCAAAGGGTTTTGCCGGTGACCCTGAGAACCGAGGACTCGGTTCTCGGCAAGGCTGGAGCCTTGCGCCACTTGGTCTCCACGATCTTTTGCTTTGACTCTATCGGAAGCGGCCTCGTGATGGCGCCGGGCCGTTGTCGATGAAGGCGCCTTTGAGTAAGCGTACCTCGGGTTCTTTGCCCTTTAGGATCACGCTAACAATATCGAACCGCATTCGGTTGTGATCGACACCGGCCCGCCGGATGTAATCCTTCGCGGCGCGGATGAGATGGCGGCGCTTGGCGCTATCGACAGCATCCTCGGGACGTCCGAAGGTTTCTGCTGCGCGCGTCTTCACTTCGATGAAGGCCAGATAGTCGCCGTCCCAGCCAATCAGGTCCGTCTCACCCTTCGTCGTGCGTGAGCGGTAATTGCGGGCGACGATCCGGTAACCCAAGTCGCTTAGGTGGCGATAGGCGATATCCTCCCCGCGCCGCGCGGAACGCAGATGGGCAGGCAGGCGGCGGGCCGCCAAGCCCCGCATGGAATCGAGCAGGAATCGCAGCATAGCGATGAATCTTGTAAAGAATCCGGAAGGGCTTCCGGGCGGTTCCGAGAGGCGGCGCAAGCGGGGCGCAGGAACCGAAAGTGCTCGCTGAACTCTACCAGCGTCGGAGCAGACGGGGCAACATCACAGCGGCGCACTCATTGGGAGTAGATCAACTCTTCGATGCGCTGCACCTCGCGACCCGTGTCCGGACCCACAGCCGGCGCACGGTCTTCGATCAGCGCTGAGACGAAATCCTCGACAAGCGGTTGATGCAAGTTGGCGTGAGGCGGATGCGATTCGGCGCGCTCTCCGTCAGCAGTCACGATGTGAAGCCGGCCCTCGTTCAGCACCGGAACATGTAACGAGCCCTTGCCGCAAAAGATGTCGAGCGTGTCCTGCGATTCAAACGCCGCGTGCGAAACCAGCAGCGTAGCGTGGGCACCGCTCTCGAAGCGGAAGAACGCCCCGGCGGTATCCTCGACGTCGCGCTTGAGCCGCACCTGATCGGTGAAACCCAAGGTCCGGTCGATCGGGCCCAGCAAGTTCAACAACACTTCGATGCGGTGGCAGCCAAAGTCCATCATCGGCCCACCGCCGGAACGCGCTTTCTCGATCAGCCAGTGGCGCGGTTCGCTTGGTTCAGGGTTGAACGTTTCGAAGCAGTTGATATGAGCCATCACGGGCTGCCCGACGTCACCCGAGGCGATGATCTCCTTGATACGGTCGAGCACCGGGTAAAACCGGCGATAGTAGGCAATCCCGAGCTTCACGCCGGCCGCAGCGCACGCAGCCGCGGCCCGGTCGCAATCTTCGGTTGAGAGGGCCATCGGCTTTTCGCAAAGCACGTGCTTGCCGGCCTGGGCGGCGGCGACGGTCTGTTCGGCATGCAGATCGACGGGCGTGGCGATGTAGACAGCGTCGATCTCCGGGTCGGCGATCAGCTCGCGCCAGTCCGCGTAATGTTTCGGGGCTCCAAACTCCCGTGCGAACTCTTCCGCCAGGTTTGCCTGGGCTCGGACTACGGCATACAGCTCGCTGCGCGGGGCGTCGCGGAGAGCAGGCGCTACTCTCTTGCGTGAGATATCCCCACATCCGATCAGTCCCCAGCGTGTGCTCTGCATCAATCAGCCCGTCCCGTGAAGTGACTATTGTAGGGCGGGGCCTCTCTCGGGGCTCGCCGCCGCAGGCTCGTCTCCCGGCAGCGACCGCTTCAGTTGCCCACATGCCGCGAAGATATCGAGACCACGCGGCTTGCGCACGAAACAGGGAAAGCTGCGGCGCAGAATAGCCTGAAACGACGCGACACGCTCCGGGTCGGGCGTCTCGTAGGGAATCCCCGGTCCCGGGTTGAGCGCAATCAGATTGACCTTGCAGTTCAAGTTCGCCAGCAAGCGAACAACCCGACGCGCGTCCGCATCGGTATCATTGACACCTCGCAACAATACATACTCGAAGGTCAACCGTTCCCAGGGCCGCAACGGATACACCCGGCAGGCCTCCAGCAACTCCGACAACGAGTACTTGCTGGTAATGGGCATCAGCGCAATGCGCGATTCTTCGTCGGATGCGTTGAGCGAAACCGCCAGCCGCGGCCGAACCTCCGCCGTCCCCAGTTCAGCCAGCTTCGGCGTAATTCCTGCCGTAGAGACGGTGATGCGCCGTTGCGGGATTGCCATGCCTTCCGGATCGGCGAGCAGCCGCGTCGCCTTCAAGACGGCGTCAAGATTGAGCAACGGCTCTCCCATCCCCATCATGACGATATTCAGCGAACGCTCTCCCGGCTTGAGGCCTTGATCCCGGCAGAGGACGAGCACTTGGCCAACGATCTCTCCCGCTGTGAGGTTGCGCTCGAGGCCCATCAGCGCCGTCAGACAAAAATGGCAATCCACGGGACAACCGACTTGCGTTGAGATGCAAAGGGTATCGCGATATTCCTCGGGGATGAAAACCGCCTCGACGGTCTTATCGTCGTCAAGGCCAAGGAGATAGCGGACCGTACCGTCTGTTGATGCGAACTTCTCGGTGATTTCGAGCTGCCCGACTTGGAAGCCTTCTTCCAAAACGAGGCGCAATCGGGCAGGTAAATTGCGGATCTGCGCCAGGTTTTGCGCGCGAT
>Ga0302123_10000149_pt1 | contig 52669 bp, 40 predicted proteins | sample CB21_321_MG_FD_203109 | JGI IMG/M metagenome (GOLD analysis project Ga0302123, IMG submission 203109) | Marine microbial communities from Western Arctic Ocean, Canada - CB21_32.1 | ecosystem: Environmental > Aquatic > Marine > Oceanic | place: Canada: Western Arctic Ocean | collected 2017-09-28 | reverse complement strand
CTGGCACCTGGTCAACTATATTCGGGCATTCGCATCAGAGCGCTGACTGCGCACACTATCCGACGAGGCACGGCAACGTGGACGGACGGCCAGCTCGTAGTCGCGAGTGAGCGGAAGCTCTTTGCTGGCAATCGGGGCTACATCACGGTGCGCGGCGGGGAGACGTTTCAGATCGACGAAAACGTCCTGCCGATGGAGCGGACGAGCGAAACACCGCTGAGCACGACGACAACGACGCTCATGTACACCAAGGCTCCGTAGTCGTCGGCGTTGAGGGATCAGCCTCAACGCCTGCTCTGAGGCCCAACGTCCCCCTAATCTTCACCGTAACACATCGCTCATCTCGGCCTGTCTGATGAGGGTCTCGGCATCTTTTTCGAGCAGGAACCGCTCGTCGACGAGGCGACGCGCCGCGTCCTCGACAGCTCGCACGTAGCCCGCGTGATCCGTATACCGCTCCTCGAGCGACAGACGCGGATCGCCGCTACCCTGTCGCTCGGCCGCGGTCGTGGCGAACGGCAGAAAGGCGCCCTGCAAACCGCAGAGGTCTTGTCCGCGTAAGCCGCTCGCGCGCAGGTTCCAGCCCGTGCTCGTGCCGAGTGGGGCCGCGATATCCACCATGCGAACACCTCCGAGGTCGATCCCGTCGGCGTCTGGACGGGGCACGCGGACCTCGTAGCGCGGACCCAAGGTCGGTGGTAATTCCGTCAGCCAGCCACCGGCCGATCCAAAACGCGGACCGAAGTCAAGCAGCCGTAGCTCGTTCAGCATGGTGGGATATCGCACGCCGGGAATCGCCGGAAACGCTCGTGCGGTCTCTGCCAAGGTGACCAAGGTGCCGTCGCGGACGTCGGGATAGCGACTATCGGGCGGCGCTATCCCGCGATCCGCCCAGTCGTCCATGATGCCGATCACGGCGCGAAAGAGCGGCTCGTGGCTCCGGTTCCCGTTGACAGGCAGGGCGCACGTCCCCGTGGACGTCGGAATCTCCCCCACGCCGGGCCCTCCAATGTGGGAGTGGCCTGCCAAAAAATACAGGCGCACACGCTCATGCTCGGGCACCGGTCCACCCAGGCCGTCATGCACGTTGAGAGACGCCTTCATCTGCCAGAACTCGTTCGCCGTATCGAAGTGGATCACCAGCGGGTCCGTCGCCGGGCGCTTTAGGATGCCGTCACGCACACCCGAGATCGGATCTGTCGTCACGGCGTAGGTGAACGGCGGGTAGGAGGTCGACAGAAAGTCCGCGTGCTGGTCCTGACGAGCGTAGACGTTCGGGTCGGCGAACGCCACGTTGGCGAACAGTCGGTGGGTCCCGGGGATGGCAATGCGGACCGCATCGAACACCCGTCGGTGCGCGTCGTCCTCGTTGAATCCAAGATATAGGAACTCCCGGAGATACATCCCGGTCGAAGAGCTCCCGAAGCCATAGGCCCGCCGCATGCCGACGTTGGTCGCATCAAGGGCGACCGGGTTCGCGTTTCCCGAGTCGTCCGTCGCGCGATATCGCAGGAACGATGCGACGTCGCGCGTCACGGCGAAGCCGAGCCCCATAACCCAGGGTCCCTTGGCCGGATAGACCAACTCGTAGAGTCGGTCAGGGTCGAAGCCGTCAAATAGACAGATATCCGTCGTAGACACCTCCAGGGACGTGCGTCCCGTCGGGCAACGACCGTATGCCCACCGTTCCGACGGGACCGGTCGACGAGGCCCTCGCATGGAGTCCCGGACGGTCAACGATGCGCTCAACGTGTTTGCATCGGCCGTCTCGTAGCTGATGAAGCGGTCGTTCCCTTTGAGCGGGAACGAGTAGCCGCTCCCGGAGTACTCGATTCGCACGGGCCCGACAACAGGGCTCCCGTCCGCGCGCACCGCGACCGGGAGGGTGGCGCCGAGCCGCTGCGGCTCGCTGGTCGTGATGACGTCGCCCGCCCAACCGGCATCCACGAACGTGTAGCCGAGCCTGAAGATCAACCCGTCACCTGACTCCGGTGATGTGCCCGGTGCCAGGAGCGGAAATGTGAAGTGGTTAAACTCGTTCGGGGTCCCTCGATTATTGATCCCGTAGTACAGCTTCTGATTGCCTCGGCGCATATTGACCGGTTTGATGATCACGAAGGGCGCACTGAAAGCGACCCTGCCCTCCGGTGTCCGAGGAGCCAGGTCCAAATTGACGATGATGGCGTTCAGCGGATCCGTGGGATCCACCTCCATGTACACGGTTCCCGTGAGACGTTCGTATGGCCCGACGGCACCGAAGCTCTTCCCGTTTGCGTATGGGCGCGTCTCCTCTACGATGAACCGCACGACACGAGCATCGACCAACTGGGGGCTCACGCCCCAGAGCAAGACGGTCCCGAGTAGCACCGCTGTAGTCCGCTTCATCATTCGTCTCCAAACCAAACCAGGCTCTGACCGAAGCCCCGCTGTCCGCTGCGGCACAACAGACCGACGTGATTGCTCATCATCCACGTGGCAGTCTTGGGTCTGCGCACACGTACACCGTCACGCGCGCCGCTGTTCGAGTAGGGATTACCATTTGGGCCGCCCGGACCAAGCACCCTTATACACCGATCGCCTGCCCTCACCGCAAGATATCCCCCAGGAAAGCAAAGATGATTGGGCGGCGCACGTCGATCGAAATCGAGAACCGCGCCCTCATCATCAAGGTCAATCGTCAATCAGATCCTGAGCGCATCCTCCTGGCAATAGCTTGAAAGGCCCGCAACGATACCCCCCCCCCCAAGTCGGGGGCCTTAGTTGTCAGCCGTGTTTCAGGCCGGGCACGAGCGTGCTATGGTTCTCGGATACGACCACCTAGGCTGTTCGCCATTTTGTGGAGGTCCAGATGACGCGCGAATTTCTCGGCTTCGCCCATACGCTGGCGACGACGCTGGTCTTATCGATGCTGTCCAATCCGGCCGCCGCCCAGCGGTCGACAACGCCTGAGGAGAACTGGACGCCACCCCAAACGGCGTGGGGGGACCCCGATCTGCAGGGAGTCTGGAACAGCGGAAACCAATCTGAAACGCCGTTCGAGCGTCCAGACGAGTTCGGCGTAAATCTCACCACCGAACAGGTCGAGCAGATTCTGGCAGACCGCCACGCAGGTGTCGACACAGCGGAGGAGCGAGCAGCGCGCGAGGCACGCTGGGATCAGCTGGGTGGACGTGACACGGGTGCCGGTCCGGTCCATTGGTACGAGATCCTGTCGCCGAAAAACAGTCGGCCATGGTTGGTCGTGGAGCCGCCGAACGGGAAGGTGCCGGCCATGACCAGCGAAGGACAGGATAGAGTGCGAGCGCAACGGGCGAGCTTTGCGCGCGGTGTCGACGAGCTCTGGCCAGAGTGGACATTCGCCGAACTCCGCCCGTGGCTTCGATGTATCACCCGCCAAGGGCTGCCTGGCATGATGATTCCGACTGGGTACAACAACAATTACCAGATTTTCCAGACGTCCGAGCACATTGTCATCGTCTACGAGATGATCCACGATGCGCGGATCATCCCGATCGTTAACGGCATCGATGAACACCCGCACATCCCCGACAACATGCGGCAATGGCTCGGTGATTCCCGTGCGTATTGGGAGGACAACACCCTCGTCGTCGATGTCAAGAACTTCAACGGAAAGGCGCCGTACAGGGGATCTGGAGAGACGTTAAACCTCATCGAAAGGTTTACGCGGACTGGACCCGACACCATCGAGTGGAAGGTGACGGTCGACGACGATACGACCTGGTCCGCTCCGTGGGCGTTCGCCATGGATCTGGCCAAGGAAGACCATGCAATCTTCGAGTATGGCTGCCACGAGGGCAACCATGCGATTCAGAACATCATCAACGGCTACGAGAACCGGGCCGAGGTGGACGACGCCGCACACGAGTAGCCCCTGCCCGCATGATTCATGAACACACGGCTGCAACGACGAATCTCCGTCGACCATCGCTTCGGCCTGACCTGTCGACAAACAGAAGACCCGCTCCGGAATCGTCACACCCTTTCGTCATCAGCTAAACAGCATCTGCCTATTGAGTCAGCTCGTCGTAGATGACCTGGATGTCGGTCTGAACGGTACGCGGACCAGACCGGGTGTACCGCTCGAACTTCGCGGGAATCACGTAGTCGTTGGCGGCCTGCGCCGCCGTCTTCCCGGCGGCCCGCGCCTCCTTCGCCATCGCGACAAAGTCCCGCAGGAACTTGGCGTATTGTTCTAGGTCGGCCCATGTGAATAACTCGGCCGCATGGCCCGGAATGATTGTGTCCACACCGGAGATCCCGGCCACCGCTTTACCCAGCGTCTCAGGAAACGCCAGACCGCTGCCGCCATTGTTGGTGTCGATAAACGGCGGCCGCTTCATGGCGAATAGATCGCCTGAGTGCATGACACGCACGGACGGGAACACGATGAACGTGTCGGTATTCGTGTGCCCGCGGCCAAAGTGGTACAGCTCTATCCGGTCATTACCCTCGAACAGAGACATGCGTTCGGAGAACGTTCGCTTCGGCAGATAGCGCGCGCCGTCACCTTTGAAGTCGCCGCAGTTGACCGGACCCTCGCACTCTGCCTGGCTCCAGATGGCTTTGATGTTCTCGTGGGTGATCACGTCGATCGGCTGCGGAAATTCCGGCGTACTGCCGGAGTGGTCGTTGTGCACGTGCGAGTGCAGCATCGTGGTGATCGGCTTGTCGGTCACCGTGCGGATCTGATCAATGATCTGCTGCCCGTAGCCCGGCAGCTTCGAGTCGACGACGACGACACCGTGCGCCTCCGTCACGAACACGGCGACGTTGCCGCCGCTGAAGGTCGGGGTGGTCGGATCGCCCCCTTGAATGACATAGAGGTTTCCCTGCACCTGCTTGATCGCCGGCAGGTCCGGTCGTTCCCGCTGCCGCTGCACGGTCGACACCGTGATGGACAGTCCCCCAACCGCGATCAGCATGGCCAGCAGCGCCGTTCGTCTCATCGGAGCATCCTCCCAGGTCACTAGAGGGGCGACATTGTAGCTCAGGCCTGAGCTGATCGACCAGCGCACCTGTTGGCGTTAGAATCCCTCTATCGAAACATGCGAAGGGAGACTGACATGATCAAGGATCAAGATTGGCGTGACGAGCCCGCCTCGCGCGGAACGAGAATCGACCGCCGGACCATCATCGGCCACTCGGTGGGAGCCGCGGTTGTGGGCGCCGTGTTCGGCGGGTCGGCCGACCTCACGGCTGCCGTGACCGGCGCGGTCGGCCAGGCCTCGGGCTCAACGTCCGGAATCTCGCTGCCGGAAGGGATACGGCGGATCGTCACTGGTCACGACGAAGAGGGCCAGTCATACGTCATCAGCGACGACCGCGTCACGGTAGGACGCACGTTCCCTAACCTCTTTAAGACCACGGGGGATGACCCGTTTGGCCCCGGCCCGGAGCCTCAGCCCCGTACCTTGTACCCCACCGACTCGCCACAGCTCGAACCCGAGGTCGGCGGGGCGAGCTTTCAGTTCGTCACACTGCCGCCAATGTCCCCCGACGCTCCCCTGGGCTGGCATCGCACCGAGACGGTCGACATCAACATCCTGCTCGGTGGCGAGCTGGTCCTGGTCCTTGACACGGAAGAGGTCACGTTGCATCCAGGGGATGTGGTGATTCAACGTAACACCATGCATGCATGGAAGAACTCGACAGACTCGCCCGTGCACTGGGCGGCGGTGCTCGTACCGATCCGACAGCGGACGTGAGCGGGACAGGAACATGATGGTGTGGGATCGGTGGATCCGAGCGCCCCAGACCATTTGGGTGCGACGGGGCATTTTTCAGATTCATCTCTGGACAGGAATCGGCATCGGGCTGTACCTCCTCCTGATCTGCCTGACTGGGAGCGTGCTGGTCTACCGGAATGAGCTGTACCGGACGTTCTCACCAGAGCCCGTCATCGTGGTGGGTTCTGGCGAAACATTGACGCCGGACGCGCTTACCGCAGCCGCGCGACGAATCTAGCCGGACAACGAGGTCACGAATGTTCGGATGGGCGATACACCGAACCACGCGGTCGAAATTTCACTCGGCGGCGGCGGCGACACGAGGCGACGGTTGTTTCACCCGTTTATCGGCGAAGACTTAGGAGATCCCTTACCTGTTGGCTTTCGCGCAACCGCATGGATGCTCGACCATCATGACAATCTGCTGGGTGGGCGAACCGGGTGGCAGATTAACGGTATTGGAGCACTCTTCTTCATTGTTCTTGCTTTTACGGGAGCCGTCATCTGGTGGCCCGGCATTCGAAGCTGGCGCCGGAGCCTGATCTCAGACCTGAGGGCGAATTGGCAGCGACTGAACTGGAGCCTGCACAGTGCGTTCGGCATCTGGGTCGTGCCGTTCGTCCTGATATGGGGTGTGTCGGGTGTCTATCTTGCTTTTCCGGACGTGTTTCAAGCGATCGTCGACTACTTCGAGCCGTTTGACCCATCCGATTCAGACGATCGATTCGGAGATCGCGTGCTCTACCGGCTCGCCTACCTGCACTTCGGCCGCCTGGGCGGACGAGGGATTCCTGGCTGCGATCGAGGCCTCTGCAACGACATGACCATGGCTGTCTGGGCCGTCGTCGCACTCATCCCACCGACGCTGCTCGTGACCGGGGTGGTGATGTCGTGGAATCGGGTGCTGCGTCGCGCACCGAAGTGACCCAAAGGGCGCAGTCACGCTAAGGTCACGGGTGGCAGACTCGCATCAACCACTCCGCCAGCGGGAAGGCCGGTCTACGCTAGATGTCCAGGTGCTCGATTCTCCCGGTGCTGTCGCCGATGCTCTCGACCGTGGGCACACCGAGCTTGTCGAGCAGCGACAGATTCATGTTCGCCAACGGGGTGCCAGCCGGGTACTGGACGTGGCGCCCGCCCTTGATCTGCCCCGCCCCGCCTCCGGCCAAGACAATCGGGAGGTCGTTCGGTGCGTGCTGGTTGGAGTCGGACATGCCTGCCCCGAAAATAATCATGACGTTGTCGAGCAACGTGCCGTCACCATCCTCGGTCGCCCGGAGCTTGTCGAGGTAGTACCCGAAGAGCTCGGAATGAAACGTCTTGATCCTCGTGAGTTGCTCAAGGTTCGTCGGGTCGCCCTGGTGATGCGACGTCGGATGGTGCCCGCCGGGCGCCCCGATCTCCGGAAACGCTCGCGCACTCAGCTCTCGCCCCATCATGAAGGTGATGATGCGTGTGAGATCGGACTGGTATGCCAGCACCTGCAGGTCGAACATCAGCTTGGCGTGCGCCTCGAATGTGTCCGGAACACCGACCGGCTGGTCCACGATCGGCAGATCGCGGTCGCTCTGAGCCTCGGCCAGCTGGATTCGCCTCTCCACGTCACGCACCGCGTCCATGTACTCGCCCAGCTTGACCTGGTCTCGTGTGCCGATCTGCCGACGTAAATCAGCGGCCCGTGCGGTCACCGAGTCGAGCACGCTCCGGTCTTCCTGAATGCGAGTCAGCCGCACCGCTGGATCCGTGTTTCCCTCGTCACCGAACAACCGCTCGAACACGGCGCGGGGGTTGTGCTCCATCGGCAGCGGCGTCGAATCACTCCGCCAGGAGATCGTGTTGGTGTATGTGCAGCTGAACCCGACGTCGCATGCACCGGCGAAATCCCTGGCCTCGAGGGAGAGTTCGAGCGAGGCCAGCTGGGTCTTCTCTCCAAGCAGTCGCGCGGCGTGCTGGTCCATGGACACGCCTGCTTCAATCGACGAATCGAGTGCGCGGCGGGGCATGACATGGGTGAGGAACCGGGTCGAGGCTCGGGCATGCAAACCGGAATTCACTCCGGCGTTGTCCCGGGGAGGCGTGCTGTTCAAGCCACTCATCACCAGCAGCTGCTCCCGAAACGGTTCGAGCGGCTTGAGAATCGGCGTGAACTCGAAGCCTGTCCCCTCGGCCTTCGGGGTCCAGTTCTGCATGTACATCCCATTGGGGATGTAGACCACCCCAAGCCGCGGTACCGGCCGGGCCGCGGTGTTCTGCACTGCGGCTAACGCCGGAACCATGCCGTCGAGCAACGGTAGCGCCACCGCAGCTCCGAGACCGCGCAGTACGGTTCGTCTCGAAAGGGCCTTCTTGGTGATGATCATGACTCTGTCCTCCTCATCTGAAAGGGAGTGCTCTTGACGATCCCGAGAATGATCGACGACCAGCTGAAATCGTCTGTGCCTGACTCGCGAACGATCTGGCGGACGGTCGGTAAATCGTAGTACTCGATGGTTCGACCGAGCGCGTACCCGGCCAACTTTTCTGTGAACGCGTGGACGAACTGCTCACGTCGCTCTCCGACCAACAATGCCCTGAGTCCATCCAATCCCCGGAATTCCTGGCCACCTGGAAGCCTGCCCGATGCGTCGACCGGGACGCCCCCGTCGTGCGTGCGGTACGTGCCGACCGCGTCGAAATTCTCCAGGGCAAAGCCCATCGGGTCGAGCTGGGCGTGGCATGCGGCGCACACGGGGTTCGCTCGATGGGTCTCCAACCGCATGCGCACCGAGGCGTGTTTGCCATCCTCTCCGCGTGAGGGGAGCCCCGGCACGTCCGGCGGCGGCTCCGGGGGGGGGGCGCTCAAGATCGTATCAAGGAGCCACTTGCCACGCACGACAGGAGACGTGCGGTCGGAATATGACGTCACCGTCAGAAGGCTCCCGTGCCCCAACAGGCCACCGCGCGGCGAGTCCGCGAGCGACACCCGTCGGAAGCGATCCCCGTACACGCCCGACATCCCGTAGTGCCGCGCCAATCGCTCGTCGACGAACGTGTAATCGGCGCTTAGGAGATCCACCACACTGCGGTCTTCACGGAGCTGGCTCTCGACGAACAGCTCCGTCTCGCGCTGAAACGACGCGCGTAGGTTCTCGTCGAACTCCGGAAACAGCTCCACGTTGGGCCGTACATCCCGAATGTTACGGACCTGCAGCCACTGATCTACGAAGTCGTTGACAAGCACCGACGATCGCGCGTCGGCAATCATCCGCCGCACCTGCTGGTCCAGCACGGCCGGATCCGATAGCTGCCCCCGGATGGCCACGTCGAGCAGCTCATCATCGGGGACGCTGCTCCACAGGAAGAACGACAACCGCGAGGCGAGCTCGACGTCGGTCAGACGATGGACGCTCCCACGCGGCGCGTCGACCGGATCTCGCTCCACGCGAAACAGGAAGTCCGGGCTCACGAGCAGACGCACGAGCGCGACCTCGATGCCGGTTTCGAAGTCGCCCTTATCATGGCCGCGCCGGTAGAATTCCATGAGCGTGTCGACGTCTTCGGTCGTCGCGGTGCGGCGATACGCGCGGCGGGCGAGCGTCGAGAGAATCGTTCGGGCGCAGGACTCGTCGTCGTCGCTCGTCGGCTGACACGTGAGGATTCGGCTTCGGCTCGCCGTCTCTCCAGGCCCACCGGTGGTGAACGGTCCCTCGATGGTCACCGTGTCCACCCCCGGGTGTCCATCGAAGTGCTCGTCGTTGTCGTCCGTCCAGCCCACCGGGCGGGGCTGCAACACGCCGTCCGGTTCCCAGGTCTTCCGGACGAACGACACGCCGAGGCTCTGCAGGCCCGCCTTGGCGTCGAAGCGCACGTTGAAGTCGGTATCGGCCGCCCGCCCATACTGCTCCCACTCGGCTGGCCCATCCAGCGTGCCGGCCCAGCCCTCGGCAGCCGCCGACAGATCGCGCCGCCCAACCGTGAACACCTTGAGCAGAGCGCGATTCAGACGGACCTCGAGCTCACGCGGCTCGCTCAAGCCGTGGATGTAGTTGTAGTTGTTTCGGCTCAGCCGCACCACCAGGCGATACTCGCCGTCGACCGGGAAGTAATGCTGGATGGCGGCGCCGCCGCTCGACCCGAATGGCAGCGCTTCGCTCATCCGGTCGTCGTGAACAAGCAGTTTGGGAAGCCGGTAGGTTTCAACCGTCCGGCCGGTCGATTGACCGAGGGCCCGCCGCGCAATCTTCCGCGATGTCGACAGGTACCGCTCGAATAACGCCGGAGAAATCGTCAGCACCTCGGCGTTGTTGTCGAACCCGTGCACGTCGGTGTCGTCGGCCGGCAACAACGCGCGCTCATCGATCTCCAGCGACAGGATGTCGCGGACGGCGTTCGCGTATTCCGTTCGGTTCAAGCGATGGATGCTCGGCCGGCCCGGGTTCGGCGCAACCGCGGCGGCTCGATCGATCGAAGTCTCCAGGAACGAGGCCAGCGCATCGTAGCTCGTGTCGTCCGGCCGCGGCCGACCGGCGGGAGGCATGGTCCGGGTCCGCAGCTTGCGTACAACCTTTTCCCACACCGCGGCGTCACCGCCCACCTCATCGAGCGACAGCTCCTCGAGCGACAGGTTCCCGTTGCGCGTGCGGTCATTGTGGCACCCGGCGCAGTAGCGATTGATCACTTGGCCGTGGTCTAATTCGGCCTGAGCACCAGCGAAGGGCGCCATCGCCAGCACCGCACCCATCACGCCAATCACCACCCCCGTGAGATGTAATGTCTTCATTGGGTTCCTCGTGATCTTCTGGTCGCGATCCGGGCACGACTCCCAGAGGGCGCCGATCGTCACTTTCTGACCCCAGTCCCCTCGAGCGAGAATTGACCGCCCATGACGTCCAGCACCACGGTCAACTCCTCGCGGTCGAGCGCGAGCGTACTGGACACCGGTAGGCTCTGACCGAAGACCGCGAGGGTGTAGTCCAGCGCCAACGCGTCGTCCTGCTTCACGATCTGGGTCACGACCTGCGGTTCCTCCATACCGTCAACGTTGAGCTCCACGACGACATTGCCGTCGAGGTCCGTGACGAGGAGGTCCAGCTCGATAGGCCCGGTGGGTCCCTGAATCGTGACGAGCCAATCGCCAAGAAACCCTGCGGCCTCGGTCGCGGGCAGCGGGGGCACCTCGGCGACGTCAACCGGGTCAGGGCTCAACTCCACTGCGCCCAGCGTGCGAAGCAGCTCGGCCGTGCGCCCCTCTCCCGATGCACCCGGCCGCCCACCCGGCCCCGCCAACAGAGCCAGCGGCGACTGTCCTTCCGCGTTCGTCGCATTCACATCCGCTCCGGCGTCCGCAAGCAACTGGACCACCGAATCCAGCCGCCGGCTCGCCGCGAGGTGCAGGGCCGTGTTGCCGTCCACGTCGGACGCGCCGACGTCCGCCCCGAGCTCGAGGCTGGCCTCGACCGCACCAATGGTGACCTGTTCGTCTTCGTCCTCAGGCTTGCCGGCAGTATCGGCGGCCGACAGAAACCGGTCGCGTCGGTCGCCCATCTCGCCACCCCCACCGTGTGCCTTGATCGCCGCCATCAGGGTGGTCGTGCCTTTGGCGTCGACCCGCCCCATCGTCAGACGGGCGATCGGGTCGGTCACCTTGAAGTGTCGCTCTGGAGGGTCGAACGAGCCCCGCGGGTCTGCGCCAGCCGCAACCAGGGCACGCATCACGGGAACGTCCGCGTATCGGGCCGCAAGCCACAGCGGGGTCGCACCGACCAGCAGGGTGTCGTTGAGCGCGAAGTCCTTGCCCCAGTAACGCGACTGCGTCCCACGCAAGAGGCGCGCTTCCAGATTGGCGCCAGCTGCGCCAAGCGCTTCAACCAGCGCGACATCACCCCTCAGCACTGCCGCGTGAAGCGCCGTGTACCCCGAGCCACGCGCGTTGGCGTCTGCACCGTGGCTCAAAAGAAACGCTGCGAACTCACCGTGACCGCTGTGGGCCGCGAGCGTCAGCGCACTCGTGCCGTCAGCCGTCACATCGTCCACGTTCGCACCCGCCTCTACGAGGGCCCGTGCCGCTTCGATCTGGTTATTCCGGGCCGCGAACAAGAGCGCGGTGTATCCGCCCTTGTTGGTGTCGACGACCCCGGTGTAGCTGGTGCGATCACCATACCGGCTGCCGATGTGGACGGTCCGACGTCTGGCCAGCGACCTGGCATGGAGATCCGCCCCCTCTTCGATCAGGGCCTGCGCGACCCCGGCGTGCCCCTGTGCCGCGGCCCACATCAGAGCGGTCTGTTCTTGAGACGGCTCGCTTGCGGTGGCGTCGCCCCCCGCCTCGAGCAGCGCGCTCACCGCACCCACGCTGCCGGTCCGGGCCGCGCGCATGAGGACGCTTTCACCGGTCGACGTCATCGCATTCGGATCCGCTTCAGACTCGAGCAACCGCTCGACCACCGAAGCGCTGCCGTTCTCGCATGCCAGCATCAGCGCCGTCACACCCAGATCATTGGCGGCGTTGGCGTCGGCGCCGGCCTTCAGCAACAGGTCGACGGTGTCCAGATCGTCCCAATGCGCTGCCCATTGAAGCGCCGTCGCCCCATCCGCCTGTGCCACGTTCACGTCGGCGCCCTCGGCAATGAGGGCCTGGAGCGCCTCCACATCCTGCCGTTCGGCGGCATCGACGACTGTAGCGTCGACCTCGGCCGCCGAGACGATCGCCGTAGAGACCAGGACGGCGGCGGCGAGCAGCAGAACCGAACCGACACTCGGGAAACGACGCGGGTACGCGGCGAGCATGCTTGCCTCCTTGAAGTTCATCCTCTGTATTTTTCCCATCCTATCAGCGCTGTGCGGGGATGAATACATATATCCCGAGTTCAGCGCCCCCTCCACGTCGCCTCCAGCTCCCCCCATGACACTCCGACCGCTCCGACAGAGGAGCCAACCCGTCGCGCAAATGAGCACCCCTGACCAAAACCGTCGTACCGAGAATGCCCCCGCGGAGAGCCAACGCCCAGGTGCGATCTGCACACCGAGGCGCACGACGAGCGTGCTGGCGCAGGAGATACGGCGGAAGATCCGCCGTCCGGAGGTCAGCTATGTCGTGCTGGCCAACTCCCCCGCCTATACTAAATATGAATAGAAGTACGGCGCGACCGCCGTACTCGGGGGGAAGAACGATGACGATGAGTGGGACAGTGAAAACCAGTACGTCCGTCGCCGCGTGCCTCGGGTTGTTCGCCGGGAGTGCCTACGCGCAGGACGTGACATATTCGGAGGACGTTGCGCCAATCTTGATGAATCACTGCGTCACCTGTCATCGGGCGGGCGAAGTTGCCCCCATGTCGTTGACGACCTTCGAGGAGACCCGCCCGTGGGCCAGGTCGATCGCGCTGGAGGTGGCCCAGAAGCGGATGCCGCCCTGGCATGCGACTGCAGGCGTCCGGGAATATACCAATGACCGCAGTCTCGACGACGCAGAGATCGACGTGATTCAGCGGTGGGTCGCTGCCGGTGCGCCACGGGGCGACGACGCCCTGATGCCACCGATTCCCACCTTCAACGACGGCTGGCAGTTTGGCGAGCCCGACCTCGTGCTCGCCTGGGATGCTCCCTATCAGATCGCAGCCGAAGGCGATGACGAGTACCGGTGTTTCGTGCTCGACCCCAAGTTCGAACAGGACCAGTGGGTCGACGTCGTCGAGGTTATGCCAGGCAATCGAACCACGGACCACCACATCGTGATCTATGTCGACCAGGAGGGAGAAATCTCCACGCGGCTGGACGAGGAAGAGCCGGGTGAAGGCTATTCCTGTTTCGGTACTGGCGGCTTCCCTGCCTACATGGTGCCCGGCTGGGGTCCTGGATACCAGGCGACTGAAACGCCGGAGGGAGCGGGCTACCTCCTACGAGCCGGTGCGAAGATCGTGCTACAGATGCACTATCACAAGACCGGCAACCCCGAAGAGGATCTGACGCGTGTGGGACTGCGGTATGCCCGGCGCCCCACACAGCAAGTGCTCTACAACGGGTATGTGCTCGGCTTCATGCAAATTCCACCAGGAGACCCGAACTTTGTCGTCACAGGACGTTCTCCCATCCAGGAGGACATCACCATCCACTCGGTCGTGACGCACATGCACTACCTCGGCAAGGCGATGGACATCTGGGCGATCCTCCCAGACGACTCGCGCGTCGACCTGGTCAAGGTGCCCCGCTTCGACTTCTCCTGGCAGTACGAGTACACGCTGGCCGAACCGCAACGTCTGCCCAAGGGATCTATAGTGCACATGAAGGCGGTATTTGACAATTCGCCGGAGAGTCCATACCAGCATTCGGATCCGCCCCGGCTCGTCACATTCGGCGAGTCGACGACCGACGAAATGGCTGTGGGTGTGTTCTTCCACACCCGCGACGCGGAGAACATCAGCGGCGAGTCCACGTCGGGGCAGTAGTTAGGGGGGTGGCAAGACGCTGAGCGGCGCCGGACCGGGCCGCGCCCGCAGATAGGCGTGGATGTCAGCCAGATCTTGCTCATCGGGAAGCAACGTCTCTGTATAAGGTGGCATCGACCCCTGCGGCGTCCGGACGTACCGCACGAACGCGGGAAATGCCATCGGATCAGGGCCGATCTTCGGTCCACCGAACCCCCCCTGTCCTTCGATGCCGTGACACGCGTAGCACCCGTAGGTCATGAAGAACTCCTTGCCCTCCTCGATGTCGCCCTCCGGAGCCACGGCCGCCCCCTGTTCGCGGGGCGTCGCCTGCGTCGCCTGGCCGGCGACATAGAGCGCGAGCAACACGGCGCCAGCCAGCCCAATCACACCACGGCGGATGTTTTCAACGTGCATGTCCTTTAGCTCCCTAGACGAGTTGAGCAATGCGTCGTGAACGTCCTGCATCGGGATGCAGCGCCGGCTAAATGCAGATGAACTTCACCACGTGCACCACAGGCTAGCGTGGCTGCGTCACCACGTCGACCAGCGCCGGCTCGCCACGCTTGACGACAGCCTTCGCTCGTGCGAGCGCTGGCTCGAGATCGTTTGGGTTCTCGATGGGCCCCTCGGCGTACCAGCCCATGCTCCGCGCGAGCGTCGCGTAGTCGATCGCCGGGTCGTCGAGGGCGCTTCCGATGTGGGCACGATCAATGCCCCGATTACGCCGATTGCCCATTCGCTGAATGTGCATGAACTCTTGATGGTACGCTCGGTTATTGTGCATCACCATCAACAGCGGGATCTTGTGATGTGCGGCGGTCCAGAGGGCGCCCGGCGAGTACATGAAGTCGCCATCCCCCTGGATGGCCACCGAGAAGCGCCCATACTTCTTGTTCGCGAGCGCCGCGCCGACCGACGCGGGCGGCCCGTATCCCATTCCCCCTCCGCCCCAGCTTCCGATGCTGCGATAGTGGGTGTCGAAATTCCACAGGCTGGTCGGGACGCCGATGCCGACCATGACCTGCGACCAGTCCTCGGTCCTGATTTGGCGCCATATTTCCGCACCGAGTCGCTGCACCGAGATCGGGCTCGCGCCCCACGCCTGAGTTGCGGCGGCGCGCGCACGTGCCAGCCCTCGCGCGCCCGCGACCGCACTTTCGGCAGCCCGCTCCTCGAACACGCGCCGTCGCTCCGGCGTGATTAATCGTCTCACTTCCTCGACGAGCAGCGGCAGCGTCGCCTCGCCGTCGCCGGTGATCGCCAGGTCGGCCTCCGTGTAGCGATACAGCGTCTGATAGTTGGCATTGTGGTTCAGATGCTGAAGACCCAGGGTGACGACCCTGGCATCCGGGTTTGCGGTACGAGTCCAGGTCCGGTGGATGAGGTCGCGCGCCCGATACAAACGCCCGTACAGGTCGCCAACCTCGATCGCAAAAATCACATCGGCCTGCGCGGTCGACGCTCGTGGCGACCCCAGAATTGCCTGTAGCTCGAGATACGCGCGACGTCCCTCCTCGGTGCGCGTGAGGGTCCCGCCAGCCATCAGTGCCGGACGCTCCGCCTCGACCAGCAGCCGTGCGACCTCACGCACGGCCCCTCTATCACCCTGCGGAGGGGTTGGCCGGACCAGCTTCGGAATAGACAGGCGCCCCTGATCCGCCGTCGGGATCGGCCGCTCCGCCATTTCGGCATCGACGGTGAGCACCACCGGACCACTCGGCGGCGTCATGGCAATCTGGTAGGCGCGAACGGCCGACTCTGCGAAGTGCTGCAGGGACACCGGCTCATCGTCCCATTTGACGTAGTCACGCACCATCACCGCCGGGTCCTGGACGCTGTGGTACCACTGGTCGGTCGAGATCCGCATCCGCACGTCCATGATGTTCCCGAGCATCACGTAAATCGGCACACGATCGACAAACGCGTTGTAGATCGCCATCGAGGCGTGCTGGAGTCCGACGACTGAATGGGCCATGATCGCCGCCGGCTTTCCCTCAACCTTGAAATAGCCATGCGCCATGGCAGCCGACTGCTCTTCGTGAACGCACGTGATGAATTCGGGGTTGGTATTGCCGCCGTGATTGATCACCGACTCGTGTAGCCCGCGAAACGTCGCGGCGACGTTCGCGAACACGTACGGAATGTCGAGCGTTTTCATCACGTCGATCATGAAGTCGGATCCGCTGGTCTCCTGCGTCAACACCGGATCGTCTGACGGTGGTGTCGTCTCGGCCCGCTGGGTGACGATCGGTACGGCACTGACGCGCGCCGCTGTTTCGACACCGGTCGTCGGCGACGCACCCACGACGCCGGCCGGGGCCAACGCAGCCCCAGCAACAGCGGCGCTCTTCATGAAGTCGCGCCGCGCGACCGTACCCTGTGCGGGTCGGCTCCCTGACGCGACGATGTCCGAAGGGGTCTTGGATCGGGCCATAGTGTCACTCTTTCTGCACTGAAGAGACTGCGACTGCTACGTTACCGGCATGCTCGTATAGATCTTACGACCGGGTCGAGATGGCCGGGTCTGGAATAGACCTTCACAGCCATAAGATTTGGGGCCAGTCTAGGCCAGATCCGTTCGTGGCTCAACCCCATGGGCAGCGCTGTCACGTTGAGGCGACTGCTGCAGACGAGGCGGATGATCGGCTCGCCCCTTTTCTGTTGCGATCGACCCGGCCAATGGCATAATCAGCGAGCGGTCATCAGAAATTTTCCAGGAGGTACCATGCGCGGGTCTGCGGCGGCGAGCGGCTCGGCTCACGGTGGGCCAACGAGGGCCGTGGTCTTTGCAAGCCTGCTGATGGTGTCCCAGGCGTTCGCGGCAGCCCAGGCGCCCGCACCGCACACATCGTGGGGGGTGCCTGACCTGCAAGGGGTCTGGGACACCCGCACGATGACTCCTCTCGAGCGACCCGAGCAATTCTCCGATCAGGCGTTTCTGACGGATGAGCAGGCGGCAGAGTACGAACGACAGACAATCGCGCGTCGGAACGATGATGATCTAAACCACAGCGTGCATGCCAAGTTCTGGCTCGACTACGGAACCCAGCTGTATGCGGACAAGCGCACGTCGTTGATCGTGGACCCGTCGAACGGACGTGTCCCGCCCTTGACGCAAGTAGGAGAAGGCCGCGCGGACGCGCGCCGCGCCGCCCGGAGCGGGCGGGGCCCGGCCGATTCGTGGGAAGACCGCACGCTATGGGAGCGGTGCGTCACGCGAGGGCTCCCGACCGTCATGCTCCCCGCCCCCTACAACGGCTACGTGCGGATTCTGCAGACCTCCGACGTTGTCGTGATCTTCACGGAGATGATTCACGAGGCGCGGGTCGTGCCGATGGACGGTCGCCCGCGTCTGCCCGCAGAGTTGCGCCAATGGCTCGGGGACTCACGCGGACGGTGGGAAGGCGACACGTTGGTCGTCGAAACAACCAACTTCATGGATCGCACGATATTTCGCGGTTCGGGTGAAAACCTCCACCTGGTCGAGCGCTTCACCCGCCTCGACTCCAACACGCTGCGCTACGAGTTCACGGTCACCGATCAACAGACGTGGCCACAAGCCTGGTCAGTCGCCTTCCCGATCACGAAGGCCGAGGGACACATCTACGAATACGCGTGTCACGAAGGGAACCACGCGCTCCGCAACATGCTCACGTACGCCCGCTCAGAAGAGCTGGGCAGCGCGAAGTAGTAACACAGCCTTGGTGCGCTCACCTAGGCTGCACAGCAAGGGAGAGAATAAGGATGCGCACCCATTTGCTCGTCACCGTTGTTGCCCCACTTCTGACCGCGCTTGGTGTGACGCCGTCACTCGCTCAGCAGGTCGTTCCCACCTGCGCGCAAGACACACCCGCGTGCATGATTCAAGCCGCCACGGCCTACCTCGACTCGATCGTGAACCACGACGCATCCACCGTGCCGTTTGCGCCTGACGTCAAGCGCACCGAGCAAGGCCGGATCACGGCCATGGGTGAAACCGCGATTCGCGAGTCCCAAAAGCTCCAGCCAGACATGGCGGGCCATGTGAACACGCGCTTCTTCGTCGAAGAGTCGAGCCACAACGTGATCGCGTTCACGTTGCTGCGGGTCACCGGTCGGAAGGCGGACCCAAACCGGCGAACCTTTTCCGGCGTAGACGTAGCGGAACGAGACCCGTTTACCGTCCATCTGGCCGAGCGTTTCAAAGTTGAGAAGGGCCTCATTACCGAGATCGAGGCCATCTTCTACAGGGAGCAGGGCACAATGGATGGTCTGTCGAACTGGGCCGACTCTCCGTAGCTGGGCGGAAGAGGCACGCCTGCAGGAAACGTGATGTACGCTTGGCCTATTGAATTGACAAGACGCACGCAGGCTGTGCCCCGGCAGGCGCATGCAGGCGAGTGGTTCTACTAGAGAGGAGGAGGAAAGATGCGAACAGCACAGGTCTTGCTCGTGGCCGGTCTTTTCGGTGTTATCGGTGTCGACTCAGTCTACGCGCAGCGGGACACAGGCGCGACATTGACTGCGCAAGATTATGCGGAGATCGGGCAACTGTACGCGCAGATCAACCATGGCGGCGATTTCCGTGACGCGGATCTGTGGCTGTCGGCATTCACCGATGACGCGGTCTTTACGATTGCGAGGGGCCCGGGGGTAGAAATCGCGGGGAAGGAGGCCCTCACCGAGTGGCGGCACGCGAGCTTCCGGGGGCAGACGGGCGACTCCAAGGTACGGCATTGGGATGGTCCGCCTCGCCTCACGCCCACGGCGAGGGGCACACGCGGGCGCTCGTATTTCATTGTCTACGACGTCAGTGGGAAGCAGCCCACGATCTCATCGAGTGGTTACCACGACGACGTCTTCATGAAGACGGCCAAAGGATGGCGGCTCAAGAGCCGGAAGGTGTCCTTCGACGCCGCGCCGTGACAGGTCACAAGACGACTGCCATGCGACGGCTGGGCAGATGGGTGCCGACACTGCTTGTGGTGAGCTGGGCCGTACTTGGTTCGGCGCACGCCCAGGAAGGCGCCACACGGGGTGAGTGGCGAAGCTATGGTGGCGACACCGGAAGCACGAAATACTCTCCGCTCGACCAGATCACCGCGGAGAACTTCAGCGACCTCGAACTGGCGTGGCACTGGAAGACGGAAGACACGCACCTGAGTATTTCGACAGAGAGCGGCTCGTCGCTCGTGCAGGCCGACGTGCTCTTCGACCTGTTGGCCGAGGAGCAGCCTGACCGATGGGTCACCAGACCACGCATCTCCCGGCTGATCGCCACGCCCCTGATGGTAGATGGGGTCCTGTATCTCAGCACGCCACTCTATCGTGCAGCCGCGATCGATGCGCGCACCGGTCAGACGCTGTGGGTGCACGACCCCAGAGCGTACGAATCGGGCACACCGGCCGAGGTGCCCTGGAGTCACCGCGGGGTCGCGTACTGGGAGAAGGACGGTGAGACTCGCATCATCTGGGCCACGGGCGATGGGTATCTGATTGCGGTCGACGCCAAAACAGGACTCCCGGCCGAAGAATTTGGCGAACACGGCAGAGTCGATCTCACCGTCGGCGTGCCACGCGCACCTCGGGGGCAGCGGGACGTTCAGAATCTGCTGCAGCTGTCCTCTCACTCGCCGCCGATCGTGGTACGGGACACGGTCATCGTCGGCTCGACGATCAAAGACATCACGATCACCAAGGAAGCCACACCGGGCTGGGTCCGCGCGTACGACGCAGTCACCGGGCAGCACCAGTGGGACTTTCACACGGTCCCGCAAAGCGCCGATGACGTTGGCGCCGACACGTGGCTCAACGAGTCGTGGCGCTACTCGGGCAACACGAATGTCTGGTCGATGATGAGTGCTGACGCCGAGCTTGGGCTCGTGTATCTCCCCGTCGGGACACCAACGAGCGACTACTACGGCGGGCATCGGCTTGGCGACAACCTGTTCGCGGAGAGCTTGGTGGCCGTCGACGTCGAGACCGGACAGCGCCAGTGGCACTTCCAGATGGTGCACCACGGCCTGTGGGACTACGACAACCCCGCGGCACCCAATCTGATGGATATCACGGTCGACGGCCAGTCGATCAAGGCCGTGGCTCAGGTGACCAAGCAAGGGTTCGTGTATGCCTTCAATCGGCTGACCGGTCAGCCGATCTGGCCAATCGAGGAGCGCCCCGTACCCACCGATACCGATCTGGATGGTGAGTTCCCGTCCCCCACCCAACCTTTTCCGACCAAACCGGCTCCATTCGAGTACCAGGGAACGTCGATCGATGACCTCGTCGATTTCACGCCAGAAATCAGACAGATGGCCATCGAGGCGGTGGACGGTCGCCGTCTCGGTCCGCTCTACACGCCCAACTCGTTGCAGGGCACGATCATGCGCCCGAGTATCACCGGCGGTGCGAACTGGACTGGAGCGGCCTTCGATCCCGAAACCGGACATCTATTCGTCCCGTCTCGAAACGCCGACTCGGTCATGAAGTACCGCGAGACTGAACCCGGAGAACCATCCACGCTTCGCTACGTTCTCCTCCGGGATGTGGCCGGTCCCCAAATGCCGAGGGGGCTACCGCTGTGGAAGCCTCCCTATTCCCGCGTGACGGCGATCGACATGAACTCGGGAGAGCATACGTGGATGACACCGCTGGGGAACGGAGACCGCTTCCGGAACAACCCGATGCTCCGGGATCTCAATCTGCCCCCGCTGGGCGGCGACGGTCGGGGGGCACCGTTGCTCACCAAGACGCTCCTCATCATCCCCGTGAGTGCGGGCGGGTCAGACGGGGGTCCGCGTCTCGTGGCGTACGACAAAGCGAACGGCGCAGAAGTCGCGTCGCTCGACCTGCCGGCTGGTGCGTTGGGTGCGCCGATGACCTACCTGATCGACGACGTCCAACACATCGCGCTGACGGTCGGCGGCGACGTCTCAGGGCTCATCGCCTTCCGTGTGCCACAGCCCTAGGTGGTGAATGCCCCGCTGCATGCAACTGGCGCTGAATCTCGAAGCTGCCAACGTTGGGCCACTTCTTGCAAGGTTCAAATACTGCCTGTATTCACCCTCGGCGCGCCGTGCTCTGGCCAAACCCGGAAGCGATGACGGCAATTCTCGATGCTGCGCGGGATTTCACTACAGGTGGCCACCGTGCTCCCCTGCTTGACAGAGAATGTCAGTCGGCTATATTGCCTGTGTCTGAGCCTGGCACGAATGCATAACAAGAAAAATGCGTGCAACCGCATCGGCTCGGCTACGGCCGGAGCGGTTTGGAGGAGTCGAAGGAGAAGGACATGCGACATCGCATAAAAGGCTCGATTCTGGCTGTCGGAGTCGCAACGGCCGTCGTCATTGCCGTGGGCACTTTCTGGCCGGCAGAAACAGAAGGTCAGGGTGCCGTCTATCAGGCGCCGCGTCTCATGGGCACGCCAAATCCTGACCTGAACGGTATCTGGCAGTCCCTGGGGACCGCACATTGGGACATAGAGGACCACGGCGTCGAACCGGGGCCGTTTCCAACACTGGTGGGAACGTGGGGGGTACAGCCGGCAGGCCAGAGCATCGTCACTGGCGGGAGGATCCCGTATCAGGATTGGGCGCTGGAGAAACGACGTGAGAACCGTGAGACGCGGCTGACGGTCGATCCGGAAGAGCTCAGCACGCAGGGTGACCCCGAGGCCAAGTGCATGATGCCGGGTATCCCCCGCGCGACGTATCTGCCCTTTCCGTTTCAGATCATTCAGTCGCGGGGCAAAATTCTCGTCGCCTACCAGTTCAATGTCGCGAAGCGGACGATCCACATGGAGAACCACACGGAGGCGCCGATCGATTTCTGGATGGGTTGGTCGAACGGCCACTGGGAAGGCGACACGTTGGTTGTCGATGTGACCGGCTTCAACGGCCTGACCTGGCTCGACCGAGCCGGAAACTTCCACAGCGAGGCCTTGCACGTGGTCGAGCGTTTCACGCCAATCGGCCCACACCACATCATGTACGAGGCCACCCTGGAAGATCCGAATGTCTACACAGAGCCTTGGACGATCCGGATGCCGCTCTATCGTCGGCTGGAGGAAAACGCCCAGCTGCTGGAATTCAGGTGTGTCGATATCGTTGAAGAGTTCGTGTACGGCAGTTTAACGAAGGCCAGATAGAGATCTGAGAATCACAGGAGACTGGAGATGAGCGACCGGTTAATCACAACTGTAGGCGTGCTCGTAGCCGCGCTCGCCGTGACAGCAATCGCGACGGTGCCAGCTGCCGGCCAGACCCAGGAAGAGAGCACCTACGTGGCGCCCCGCACGCCGTGGGGTGATCCGGACTTTCAGGGCGCGTGGGAGCCTCGCACGCCTACTCCACTGCAACGTGCGGAGAGGTTCGGCACACGAGAGTTCCTCACAGAGGAGGAAGCGGCCGAGCAAGCCGAGACTCGTGGCGGCTTGCCGGACGGCGAAGAAGGTGTCATCGCGGATGACCTCGCCGCGGCGGATGTAACGCGAGAGACACGGTCGAACTCGATCGACCCGAATCGCCCGGGCCAGAGAATATCAGGAAATGAATACAACGCATTCTGGAACGCGCCGGTCAGTGCCCTCGTCACAACAATGCGAACATCGCAGATCATCGACCCGCCCAATGGCAGACTCCCAGCCTATAAGCGGTCGTACCTTGAGAACTGGGACGCCAGGGAGACCGCACGGGCCCACCGTGGAGAAGCTGACACGTGGGAAGACCGAAACGTCATGGAGCGATGCATCCTGCGGACCGGCCTCGCGATGGGTGAAATGAACGTGCCCAAGGACATCATCCAGACGCCTGGCCAAATCACCTTTGATCTGCAATATGGGGTAGTACGCATCGTGTCGCTCGATGGACGTCCGCACGTGGGCTCGAACATCACGCAGTGGTGGGGAGACTCGCGTGGCCGCTGGGACGGCGACGCGCTGGTCGTCGAAACCACCAACTTCAACCACAAACAGAATGGCGGTTCGGTCATGCCGTCCCATGGCGGACTCTTCGGGCACAACCACGCACACTACCATCCGGGAACCGGCGAGACCCTGACCATGGTCGAGCGGTTCACGCGGACCGGGCCAGACACGATGGACTACACCTACACCATCAACGACCCGAGCGTGTTCGTCGCGCCGTTTACGGCCGTGAACACGTGGCACATCGACCGGACGAATCCCGACGTCTTCGAGTACACCTGTCACGAGCACAACTACGGCATGGTCGGCCTGCTCAGGGGCGGCCGTACGGATGAGCAGGTCTCCATGGACGAGGCAGCCCGGGAGGTGAACGACCGGAGTCCGCAAATCGCTGCGGAATGGGAACGGACCAAGGAATGGGAAGCGCAGAACCGCTAGTGTCCTACTTGAATCTGGCGAGTGCGGTTTAGAAGGAGGGAACATTCAAATGCGAGCAAGACTGGCCGTTGTGATTTACCTTATTGGTCTGTTTGTCTGGACTGCCGCGGCTCCAGCCGTGGCGCATCACGCGTTCGCTGCAGAGTTTGACGCAAGCAAGCCGATCTCGTTGGAAGGCACGATCACGAGGATGGAGTGGGTCAACCCCCACTCCTGGGTGCATCTCGACGTGACCCAGCCAGATGGAACGGTTGAGAGTTGGATGGTCGAGGGTGGTCCTCCGACCAGTTTGCTCCGCCGCGGCTTCACCAAGAAGGATCTGCCGGTGGGTGCCAAAATATTCGTCGAGGGCTATCTGGCCAAAGACGGCTCGAAAAAGGCCAACGGACGCGACCTCACCTTGGTTGACGGCCAGAAGCTCTTCATGGGGTCGTCCGGCACCGGCGCTCCGCGAGACGGCAGAGATAAGACGGAGCGGTAGCGGGCACCCTGGGGCGTGCCGCCTTGGCCGCCTTGGCACTGTCCAGTTGCCGACTTCAGTACGAGGCTGGGCTCGCGCTGGCCGGTCTTCGGCGGTGGCTGCAGTCTATGGTGTTGGTGCTCGGTTGTGGCATTGGTGCCCCTATCTGTCAAGACACTCGCTTAGACGGCTTGGGTAACGTGTTGGCGCGCGCAGAAGTCAGTCATGCCACGTTGGTAGATCTCGCGGTTGCGTGCTTTCGCACGGGCGCTGTTGATCGTGAGATCGTGGCCGACACGACGCGTTTGGCTGGTCTGTCACATCCACCGTCTCACTCGGTGGGTATATCGTTCCCAATCCCCGGTAAATGATTTGCGCATCATCATTACAAGACCAAGTATCGAGTCGGAAGTTGGTGGGAGTACGAGCGCGCCCCACGCGGGCAGGACGTGATAGATTGAGCCCGAAAATCTAGGAGCCACGAAGAATCTCAATGAGCCAACGATATTTCGTAGCGGTCGTCGCCATGACGGCAGTCGTATCGCTCGTGCCGCTCGGAGCCGCTGCCCAGTCTGAGGACGTCCCCCGCATGCCTTGGGGCAGACCCGATTTGCAGGGAGTCTGGGATTTCGCCACGATGACGCCGATGGAGCGGCCGGCACAGTTCGCCGGGAAGGCAACACTGACCGAAGAGGACGTCGCCACCGCGGTCGAGAGCGCCACCAAGCGGTGGCGACTTGTCGCCGAGGGTGGGGACAATTCGACAGGCACCTACAACGAGTTCTGGTTCGATGGAGGCACCGCGGTCACCGAGGATCGACGCACGTCGCTCATCACGAAGCCATCCGATGGCAAGGTGCCGCAGTTGACACCGAAGGCTGCTGAGCGCGCCACGGCGCGACGCGCCTACCTGCGTGACCACCCGGCTGACTCCTGGGAGGACCGCAGCATCGGTGAACGGTGCATCCTCGGGTTCAACACCGGTCCGCCGATGTCCCCCAGCGCGTACAATAACGTCGTTCAACTCTTCCAGACGGAGGACCATGTGGTACTCCTCAACGAAATGGTGCACGACTCTCGCATCGTCCCGCTAGACAACCGCCCCCATCTGCCACCGCACATGCGCCAGTGGCATGGGAACTCGCGGGGCTACTGGGACAGCGACACACTGGTAGTCGAATCCATCAACTTCACGAACAAAACGAGCTTTCGAGGATCCAGCGAGAGCATGCATCTCGTCGAGCGGTTCACCCGCTCGAACGCCGACACCCTTTCCTATGAATTCACGGTCACCGACCCGATGACATTTGCACAACCGTGGACGGCGGTGCTGCCGATGAAGATGTCATCGGGCCGCCTCTATGAATATGCGTGCCACGAAGGCAACCTTGCCATGGAGGGGATGCTCGCCGGTAACCGCGCAGACGAAAGGGCTGCGATGGACGCAGCCAAGCCTTAGGCGATCCCAACAACCCTCGCGCCACGCCGAGAGGCCTGTCCTTGCTGCCGAGCGGGTGGGTCTCCCTTCTGCCTCTCTCACCCCGCTGGGCCTCAGAATATCTTGGCCGGTCTTGAGGTGACGCCAGTTCACTTTGCCTGATTGGACGACAGGTTGCGCTAGGCTGACAGTGCACATGACTCGATGGACGTGGCGTCGTTCACTCGGGAAGGATGGCCTGATCGCGCTGGTAGTCGGCATCATCTCGATCACCGCGCCCTATATCGCTGGGTCTGCCGCCGCGCAGTCGGCGGCGGCAGTGCGATCAGGGGGCGACGCGGCCGGGCCGTTGACCGGGCGCGCCAGCATCCGCCCAGCGCATGCTCGCAACGCGCCAGATATCGACGGTCGGCTCGACGATGCGGTGTGGCGCGATGCCGCGCGGATCACCGAGTTCGTGCAGATGCGCCCGCTTGATGGGGCTCCGGCCACCGAGGACACAGAGGTATTTGTCGCTTATGACACCGCCAATATCTATTTCGGGTTCTACGCGCACTACACCAACCCAGACATCTTCTGGGCGAATCGTGTCGACCGGGACCGAGCGGATCGGGATGACGGGTTCACCGTCTACATCGATACCTTCTTCGACCAGCAACGCGCCTACGTCTTCTCCGTGAGTGGGTACGGTGTGCAGGGCGACTCGATTCTAGATGCCGGCGGCGGGTTCGATGGAGGTGGACGTCGAGGACGAGGAGGCGCCTCAGCCGGCGGTCCTCTTGGAGATACGTCCTGGGATGCGCTCTTCGAGACGGCTGGCCAACGCGTCGCAGACGGGTTCACCGCCGAGATGGCGATTCCGATCAAGAGCCTGCGGTATCCGCAAAGAGGCGGGGACACCCCGCACCGGTGGGGATTGCAGGTTGTCCGGGTGATCCGCCAGAAGGACGAGGTGGATGTCTGGTCTCCGGTCACCCGCGACGTGGCCGGCTTTCTCCCTCAGATGGGGGTACTCGACGGGATGCAACGACTCTCGACGAGCCGGAACATCGAGCTGCTGCCCACGTTCACAGCGGTGCAGTTTGGCACCCTTGACGACAGCACCGGTGCCTTCGGCACCGACGCCTCACCAGAGGGCGGCCTCAACTTCAAGTACGGCGTCACCTCGAATCTCACGGCTGACCTCACGCTCAACCCTGACTTCTCCCAAATCGAGTCAGACCGCCCACAAATCGCCGTCAACCAGCGCTTTAACCTCTTCTTCCCAGAGCTCCGTCCGTTTTTCATCGAGGGTGCGGACATCTTTGCGGTCACCCAGCTTCCGATCACGGTCGTGCACACGCGCACGATCGTCGACCCGCTCTATGGTGGCAAGCTCACCGGCAAGGTTGGGAAGACAACCCTCGGAGTGATGTACGCCAACGATCAGGCAGCGGGCGAAGCGGAGGACACGCTGTTCCCGGCCACGTCCGGTCACAGCGCCCAGACCTTCGTAGGGCGCGTCCGGTACGATCTCTACCCCGAGTCGCACATCGGCGCGATCGTCACCGACCGCGAGTTGCTCGATAGCCATAGCCGGCTGGCTGGAATCGACGGAGATCTTCGCCTGGGTGACACGCACGCGCTCTCGTTCCGAATGCTGGGGACACAACACCGCGATCTTGAGGGCCTCGACACGACCGGTCATCTTGCCGGCGTGTTCCTGCGTAAGAGCGGGAGAAACGTCAGCTACGGGGTCGGTTCATTCATGCTCTCCCCGGACTTTAAGACCGATGTCGGATTCGTGCGACGAACCGATCAGCGTACCTCCGCCGCCAACCTTTCGTATCGGTGGTGGCCAGAGGCGTGGCTGATCAACTGGGGGCCACAGCTCAACTACTCGCGTAACTACGACTTCGACGGCATCCTGAACGACGAGAAGGCCAGGGCCGGGGTCAACTTCCAGTTCGCGCAGAACGTCGGCGTCACCGCGAGCGCCAACCGCGACATGGAGCGGTTCGGGGGGGTCGACTTCTACAAGTCCGGATACCGGCTCAACATCAACCTGAGTACGCGATTGGCCGGGATCGGCTTCGGCGTGAATGGTGGCGACCAGATCTTCTTCGACCACAATGCCCCATACCGCGGCTACGAGTCCGGGATCTTCGCGGTCCTCGGTCTGCGATTCGTCTCGCGGCTTCGGTCGGAAATCCAGCTCACTACCAACCGGTTTACCGACCCTCGGAACAACGACGCGCTGGTGTTCGACGTCAAGATCGCCCGTGCGTTCACGACCTACCAGTTCACCGATCGGCTACTGCTCAGGAACATCACCGAGTACAACAGCTTCAACGAAACGTTCGGGATGAACTTCCTCGTGACCTATCGGATCAATGCCGGGACGGTTTTCCACGTCGGGTATGACGATCGTTACCGGCAGGGAGACCGAATTAACGAGGGCGTCTTCCCGACCACCGCAATGCAACGAACGAATCGAGCGATTTTCACGAAGCTCCAGTATCTGTTCAGGTTCTAGACCCGGAGAATCGTCGCGAGCGACGTTCTCAATCTGTCCGAAGAAAACTGACCAGGAGGGCGCGTGCGGCGACTTCGCTATCAGGTGGCCACGAGCCTTGACGGCTCCATCGCGGGACCCCAGGGCGAGTTCGATTGGATCATGATGGATCCAGATATCGACTTCGCCGAGCTGGACGCGCAATTCGACACGGCGGTCATGAGACGTAAGACGTTCCTGGCGACACTTCAGCAAGGTGGGACTGGTGTCATGCCCGGTCTCGACGTCGTCGTGTTCTCGCGAACGCTGAACCCGGACCAGTTTCCGGACGTATCCATCGTCAACAGCGAACCCGCCGAGAGTGTGCGGTCACTCAAAGCAAGACCAGGCAAGGATATCTGGCTGTTTGGCGGCGGTGAATTGTTCCGCACGCTCCTTGTGGCTGGGGTAGTCGATACGGTGGAACCAGCCGTCGTCCCTGTGCTACTCGGCAATGGAATCAAGCTGCTGCCAGCTCATGATTCGCGAACCACACTGACATTGAGCAAACATCGTCTGTATCCGAAGTCTGGGATCGTGTTACTTGATTACACGATCGACCGGTGAACCTGAGCTGCATCACGGTTGCAGCATGCATCCGCGAATCATCCGCCGCGACCACGCGCAGGCCAGAAGGGCCATTTCAGGTCTCCCGCTGTCGTTCCGGTGGAACGGTCTCAGGACAGCGGTCATTACCGGCGCCGCGGGTACTCTTTCGTGTACCCGTTCCTCGGATTCAGCAGCATGAAGCTGCCATCGGCCCGCGCCGTAAGCTTGAGATAGTGTGCCGACGTGTCGTCGAGGTTCGCGATGAGCGGCTCTGACGTATTCAGGTCAGGCCCGCCCGGACGCGAGGTCTCGTAGAGCTGCGGAATGCCGTTCCTCGGCATCGAGTAGTGCAACTGCCAGATGTCTTCAAGACCTGGTGATTGTCTGATCGTGAGGAAGTGCTCCGGGGAGGCGCCTTTGGTCGCACCGTTATTGATCACCGAGACCCTTGGTTTCAGCGCCTGGACCAACGCCGGTAATCCGGCACCGTTCAGACCGTGACGGGTCGACAGATACAGATCGACCGTCCCAACCATATTGTCCGGGCACGCAAGGTCGTGCTCCTTGTTCCAGGTCAGGTCGCCGAGATCCACCATGCTGAAATTTCCGTGCCGGATCACGACCCCGACCGAGCGAGCGTCCTCACTGTCGTCGCGCGGCAGCAGTGTGACGCCCTCGCAGAGCGAATTCGGCTCACCCGCGCCAGGCAGCGGCTCGGTCAGAGCCGAGCCGCCGGCGATCACGATCTGTACGTCGAGACCATCGACCGGGATCGAGTCGCCGGCCCGAGCCAAGATGTGGTGACCGTTTCTCCGCACCGTGGCGTAGGCCTCATAGGCACCGGTACTTTGGCTCTTGGGCTCGACCGGCGTGCCCACATCGACATAGTTGAGGATCGGGAGCTTGGTCACCAGCACCGGCGTGCTGCCCAGGTGATCCCCGTGCAGGTGCGTAACCATGTGGTAGTCGATCTGCTCGACACCCGCATCGGCTGCCGCGGCGGCAATGCGGCCCGCATCGCGCTCCCCCGGGAAGCCGCTGTCAATTAACAGCGACTCGCCGGACGGCGAGACGACGAGCGTGGCCTGTCCCCCTTCGACGTCCACGAAGTAGATCTGCAGGGCCTCTTGTCCGAGCGTGGGAACGAGCCCGAGCGTCGCCACGACTACGACGGTAATGCCACACATCAACGCGACTCGCATAACGGCCTCCGTTCACACATCGCTGGTTCCGATCAGACGATAGGCAACATTAGAGCCTTCAGGTGGTTCAGGGTCAACCTTCACGTTCTGCAGCACAGCCGCCCCGGTAGGGCAGGAAGACGTTCCTATTGACGCATGGTGGTATATTTACCACCATGGAGCATGGGCAAGGAACAAGGCGCCGGATACGAATCTGACACTCATCCCCGAGCGGCGAGGAAATTGAAGAACGAGTTCCGGGATGTCCGTCAACCTGACGCCGACGTGCAACAGACCAAGGCTTTGGTGGCCGCCCACATAATCGGCATTTTGGACGAGGGTGGATTGACAACGCGCAAGGCCGAGGCGCGGACCGGTGTCAGTCATGCTGATTTCACGCGCATCCGCAATGTGCAGCTCGATCGGTTTACGATCGACAGGCTCATGACCGTGCTGAACAAGCTCGGCCAGCAGGTAGAGATACAGGTGACCGTACACCCGCGGCGACCCGAGGGCGGGTCCAGCATGGTGAGCACAAGATGACACGGCCAAGTTCAACTTGACGGTACACCTCCGATGGTTCCTCTCGTCTTTCTAAAACATTTGGCATGCGGCGTGGCTCTTTTCGTCACGCTGGGGATCATTCTTCCTCCACTCGCGGAGAGCCAAGAAGCAGGAACTCCCGTTCTGGGGCAGACACTGAATCCAGTCGTTCGGCCGATTGCGCCGCCACCCGCTCAGCAGGTCCCGCCTGGCAGCGCTTCGACGTCGCCCAGTGAGCGCCGCTCAATGGAGGCCGTACGGATGGCCACAGACGAGTCGATCACGCTGGACGGACGGCTCGATGAAGACGTCTGGATGCGCGCCGTGCCGGCGACCAACTTTCGGCAACGGGATCCGGACAACGGCCAGCCCGCCACCGAGCAGACGGAAGTGCGCTTCGCCTACGACGCCGACAAGCTCTACATGGGGGTCACGCTGTTCGATTCAGAGCCGGACAAGCTGACGTACTACCAGATGGGACGGGACGGATTCCTTCCGGCCGACGACAAGCTGCAGTGGGCGATCGACACCTTCAATGATGGCCAGAGCGCCTATTGGTGGGAGATGAATCCGTCGGGTTCGATGGCCGACGCGTTGCGGGGCGCGAACAACACGAACAACCGGCGGTGGGATGGGATCTGGGACGCCCGCTCAACTCGCAGCGACATTGGATGGACCCTCGAGATCGAGGTCCCGTTTCGGACGATGAATTTCAATCCGAACAGTGATGGATGGGGCGTGAACTTCCAGCGGACCATCGCTCGAAAGAACGAAGTGAGCCTCTGGATGGGCTGGCTCCGCAACCAAGGGTTGAACAGGATGACCAATGCGGGTCTTCTGACCGGTATCCGGGATGTTACTCAGGGCCGCGGCCTCGACGTCAAGCCGTACCTGGTAGGCACGTCAGAGTCGTTCTCCGGTCGGGACGGTGCCACGGACAGGAATGAGGCTCAGGTCGGCGTCGATCTGTTCTACAACATCACGCCGAGTTTACGCACGAATCTCACGGTGAACACCGACTTCGCGCAGACTCAGGTCGACGCGCGCCAGACCAACCTCAGCCGTTTTTCGCTGTTGTTTCCGGAGCAGCGTGATTTTTTCCTCGACGGCTCGCTCTTTTTCAATTTCGAGACCGGGGGTGGTGGCCAGACCCTGATCCCTTTTCAAAGCCGCCGAATTGGGCTCGACGATGAGAATACGCCACAACGGATCAACTTCGGTGGCAAACTGACCGGCCAGGCTGGGGCTCTCGATGTCGGCGTTCTGCAGGTCCAGACAGGTAACGAGACCGAAGAGGACGCCGGCGGTTCCCTTGGGGAGGACTTCACCGTGCTGCGCCTCAGGCGGCGGATGTTCCGCGAATCCCACCTAGGCGCGTTGTATACGCTGCGGCACACGCGTGGTGGCGTCGTCGACGACCGCCACACAATCGGTGTCGACATGCGGCTGGCGACATCGACGTTTCGTGGCTCCGACAACGTGAGCGCGACCGGCTATTTCCTGCGCACAACGAATCCACTCGACACGGTCGGCAAGGCTTCAGCTTTTGGCGCCGTGCTCGCATACCCCAACGATCCAGTGAATCTTCGGATCGGGTTCCAGGAGGTCCAAGAGAACTACGAGGCGGCGGTCGGGTTCACGCGCCGAACCGGTTTCCGAAACATCAATCCACAGATGATCTTTTCTCCGAGGCCGCGCCAGCATCCATGGATCCGTCGGTTCAACTTCGGAGCAGCGATGAACTGGTTCCTCGACCCGGCCGACAACAGATTGCTGACCAGGGAGATCGCCATCACGGCGCTCGAGATCGACACACACAGCCAGGACTCGATTCAGTTTCATATCCTCCCGACGCACGAAGTAATCGAGGAGGACTTCACAATCGCGCCTGACGTAACGCTCCGCACTGGCCAAGCATACGGTTTCACGCGCTACCGCGTCGGAGGCAGGACGGCCCCCCGCCGCCCCATCTCCGTATCACCGCAAGTCGAGTGGGGTGAGTTCTTCTCCGGCGACCGGTTGCGACTCAATACGACGGTCAATCTCCGGGCTGCGCCTGGACATTTCTACACCTTTACACATGAGTGGAATCGCGTATCGTTGGCGGAAGGGGAGTTCACGACGACGTTGTACCGCGCGATTGCCGAGACGCAATTCAACCCTAGAATCTCACTCGTCAACAACGTCCAATACGACACGCAGAGCGCGGTCATCGGCTGGCAGTCGCGCTTCCGGTGGATTGTCACACCGGGGAGCGACCTATATTTCGTCTATATTCATAATTGGCTCGACGATCCGGTGACCGGTTACACCTACACGCTCGACCGCCGGCTGTCGTCAAAGGTCCTGTATACCCACAGGTTATGAGAAGCTGTCAATCGGATGATTGACCTTGATCGGCCGGCCTCGTTCGCGATCGGGCGGTAACTCCGCCTGCGACGGGGCAGTCGTGGCTGAGCGAGGTTCTATGCCCGAACGTCGCACCTCCATGGCCGTGCTCTTCAGCGCACCCGCCGCGACACTCAGAACCTCGACGCCCGGATCCAGGTGTCCGCCCGCGCCCAGCTCGCGTCGAAATTGGCGTTGACCTCGAGAGACGATCTCCCCTGCCCAGACAGCGCGGCCTTCAGACCGAACAAGGACCACCCGTTGTGCGGATGGTCGTCGAGCTCCTCGCGGTAGACCCGCTCGGCGTCGGCGAAACGCCCGGCCTCGAGCAGGGCCGCACCCAGCCAGTGGCGGGCACCGAACGGCAACGGCTCCGGCTCCGAGTACGCGAGCTGGTCCTCGATCGAGACGGCCCGCTCGAACGAGGCGATGGCCGCCGCGTCGTCACCCGATTCCCGACGGATCTCCCCTTCCAGGATGGCGCCGACGGTCCCCAGTAACTGCGTGGCCGAGTCGAACCGAAATTGCGCGGTAGACGACTCCGCCGTCGCCAACACGCGTTCGAGGTAGACCTGCGCAAAGTCTGTGTCGCCGTGTCGCAGGTGCGCGTACCCTTGAGCGAAATCCCACAAACCGCCGGACACTTCCTGCTCGGGGCGGGCCGTCACCCCCAGCACGTCGTCGAACCGGCCGAATCGGACTAGCGTCAGCACGTGAAATACGCTGTCGCCGGTCAACCTCTCGTAGTCCTTGCCAGCCCGAACGGCGATCGCCCCTTGTCCATCCATCGACGCCGCGAACAACAGCATGTGCAGGTTGTGCGACGGGTAGATCGCCAACCCTTCGCCGATCTCCGCCTTCAGATCAGAGTGCCACGCCTGCAGGTTTGCGCGAACGCCGTCGGACCACCGACCCATCTCGTTCCACGTATGCGACGGCATGTGGTTGATGTGGCTGGCACCAGGAATGGCGCTGCCCAGATACTCGGCGCACGCCATCGCCTTCTCCGGCTGCACCGTCGATTCGGTCGCGTGGATATACAGATGACACGCGCCGGGATGCCTGATGTCCGTAGTAAGAACGCCTTCAAGCACGGCGTGCAGCCGCTGTACGTTGGGATCACCGAGGTCACGCGTGCCACGTCGAGGCTCGAGTAGAAACAGCGCCTCGGCGTAGAGAGTGACCGCATCCAGATCCTCGGGGAACTTTTCAGCGACACCCCGCATCGCCTCGGCATAGGCGGTGTCCTGCTCGCGCCGCGTCTCCTGATCGAAGTCCTCGACATAGCGAACCGCCATGGCGTTGATGTAGGCCTGTTCCCTGCCGCTGGCCCGGTCGATGCGCGCGAGCGCCTCCTGAATCGCCGTATACGCGTGGGGCGCCTCGAAGGGACGCATCGGCCCGTTCAGATACGACCCCCACGCCCACGCCTCGCCCCAGTAGCAGATGGCACAATCGGGATCGCGCTTCCAGGCTTCGCGGAACGAGCGGGCCGCGTGCTCTTTGGTAAACGCGTACATCAGCTGAAAGCCCTGGTCGAAATAGGCCTGCGCCTCCGAATTCGACGAGGAGATGGCATGAGTGAGGTCGCCGAGGACCGCAGGATAGAGCGGAATCGGCTCGTCGAAGCTCTCCGGAAGCTCCAGCACGTCGTCCGGCTGGGCCGAAACGATAGATACGGTGAGCGCGAGCACGACGCCCGCGAGTATCGCTTCGTGAATGGATGTCTTCATTGTTGACACTCTAGCAGCCCCGGACCATGTGCTTGGCCCTCATGCCTGCGCTCTGGCAACGCGACAGTGCCCTTTTGTTCGCCTCAGCGCCGCTCGAGCGTGTCGATGCGACTGCCGAGGACGCCGGGGAGATACTCGATGAGTTCGACGATCAATCCATCCGGATCCCGGCAACAGACGACCGCTTCGAGGCCGGTGGCTTGGTCGGGGCCACGGGGCTCGGTGATGAACTCGATGCCGCGCTGCCGGAGGTCATCGTACGCGGCGCGCACGCCACGGGTGCGCAGCGCGATAATGCGCGGGATGCGGTCTTCCAGAGTACGAACGGGGGACGACTCGTCGGCGGAGGGCTCGAGCCACTCGATCAGGTCGAGGCGCGTGTGGTGCTCCTCCTCGCCGAGCGCAAGCAACGCGCCGCGGCCCTGGGCCCGACGCAGACCGAACTGTGTCGCAACGTAGTCGGGCCAAATGATGTCGCGGTTGTCGCGTAGGAGCTTGAAGCCAAGAGTCTGATAAAAGGCGAGCGATCGCTCGAAGTTACTCGCCTCCACCGTGAAGTGGAAAATCCCGTGGTAACCCCAGTCGTCGCCTGAGGATGTCGGCTGTGCCGACAGCGATGTGCTGCCGATGGCCACGAAGGACGCCACCGCAGCCATGAGATCCCGACGCGTAACGGAGCCGCGCTCGTAGTCATCGAAAACTTGTTCGAGTGTGTTATGCATCTGCCCCTCCTTGTCCCGGACAACACCTTATACACCCGAGGGCACCGACCGCACGATGCTTTGTCCGTCAACGTGACACTACCTGCGGGAAGGCGGGTGCGATCGAGAGCTGCTCAGATAGCGCGCACTCCCTCCACCACCCCCGCCAGTCGATCTGTCGTCTTACGACGATGCCTATGCCCTATCTGCTGGCCGTCGACGCATCTGGCTTGAACGGATACCCGGGCGCGCCGTTCAGCATCAGCGGCGCCAGCGTCGTGATCTTGTCCTTGTCGGGGAAGAGCACGCCGAATGCGCTCGTATCCTTTGCCGATCCATAGCGCGCCGAGTAGTGCACGGAACCGTCCGCAGCGTGGTTCACCCTGGTTGAATCGGCGACGAACTGCAGCCGGGGATAGAACGTGAACGTGTTGTCCTGCGGGTTGAACCGGCCGATGGCTATCGGGTGATCGGGCGTAGCAAGGTCCGGGAACCAAATATTACCGTCCTTGTCGATCGACGCTTCGTACGGCTGCGCCCCCCTATGCGGGATGTCCCACGTGGTCCAGATGCCCGTCGTGGGATCCAGCTTCGCGATCTTCCCTGGGATATTCCCACCAGCCCAGATGCCGGTCCAGATGTTGCCCTCGGCATCCGCATTGGGACCACGTCTGAGGTTTACCGGGTAGCCCGGCGGCGCGAATTCCGTCCAGGACTGGTTCGTGAAGTTGTACCGCCCGAGCTTACCGCCATTCCATTCGGAGACCCAGACGTTGTCGAACGGGTCGATGGTCTGGCCGTAGGGAACGGCGCCAGGCGTGGGAATCAGATAGGTTGCTGCCTCTCCCGTCGCCGGGTCGTAGCAGCCGATGGCGCCGGTCATCATCCAGTTCGCACAAATTCTCCCTGTGGAAGAAACGGTCGCGCCCATCAGCGCCCCCTTCTGCTTGGCCCGGATCACGTTGTCGGGATCGAGGTCGATGGCATGTGTCCATTTCTCTGTCTTCGGGTTGAAGCCCAGAAGCCGCGACGTCAGCTCCGAGCCGGTCCCCATACCGTCGATGCGGCCATCCTCCGTGCGGGAGAACTCCGGTACCCAGACCATCCCGCTCCGGTCCATGATGACCTCGTGTACGCCGGCCCGCGTGTCGGGCAGGTCCCACGCCTTCTGCTCTCCAGTGGAAGGGTTCAGCTTCACCAGCCGGCTTGGAATGCCGCGATCGACGGCCCATCGATTACCCTGCGCGTCGATCTGGACCTGCATCACGATCCGGATGCCGGCCACGCCCCCTGCCTCATTCTCAGAGTCCGGGTTCCCACCACGCGCCCCCGTCGTCTCACCGGTTTCTTCACCGCCAAGGACGTAATACTCGATGTATTGGGCCTTGGCGAGCTGCGCTTCGTCGACCGGGACCTCCACATCGGTGCGTACTGCCCGCGGACCCTGCGCCGGCCCAAAATTCTTGGCCAGGTACTCCAGCACGTCTGTGCGATCCTGCAAGCCAAAACGGAAGTTGCTCGCCGCCCCGGCAAGTATGCCTTCGCCGAGGCCCTGCTTGTCGTGCTCGTCCAGGTTCGTGCCCCTCATGTGATCCAGACCGAACCGCCATCCCGACGCCGAGCGCTGCTGTCCCGGAAAGTAGTTCTCTCCGTGACAATGCATGCAGAGCGTCTCGAGGACGTCCCGGCCCGGCCCAGGCGGATAGATCTCGTCGTAGCTCGCCACCACGAGCTCCCGCTCGGCCTGGCTGGAGCCGCTGGCACTCCGTGTCGCTACCGGAGGCACCGAGCTCGGGTACTGACCGGGATCCGCCGTGGCGTGCATCGCCACAGTGACGGCTGGATTCTCGCCCGCCTTCACGACGAGCTTCTGTGGATCCGATTCGAGGCCCCGCCCCCGTACGATGATCTCGTAGTTACCGGGGAACAGCGCGACCGCTCGAAACACGCCGCCGCTCGTGTACACCATGTACGTGATGTGCTTGTCGACGTTGTTCAGGTACACCTGCGCCCCTTTGAACGCCATGGGCGCCGTGGCGGTTCCCGACAGAATGCCCAAATCTTTCAGTGGCATCTCGACCGCTTGCTGTGCCGAGACCGTGCCACCGTGCACACTGAGTGCAATCGGCGCCGTGGCGGCGATGCCCGCAACCGCGAGTGTCATCAACCAGCGACGGGCAGGCTTCCACTCAACCGGCGACACCACACTATTCAAATCCCTCATGCCTCACCTCCATAGAAGATCGCCAAAAAACGGATTATAAGCCGATTCAGTCTCAACGTCCGTCACACAGTAGATTTGCTAACTCAGAGGGATGTCACGGTCACCCACGAGACGTTTCGGCGCTGGTGTCTGACAAGAAGTGACCTGTACGTGAAGCTGAAAAACAGTGCGTCGCCTCATCGCCGCCAGAGCCTGCCGATTCAACGTCAACGTGACAATGCCGTCCGATCAGTCGCCGATGCGGAAGGCGGCGATCGCCACCGGACGGCCTCGTCCATCCAAGTGCCCGGCAAGCCGGCGAATCAACTCCGGCCACCCCGGTTGCCTGGTCCAGCGCTCGGACTTGCCCCGACGGCTTCTCAGCGGCCGACGGATCAGCAGCGCAGCCCACTCCGGACGCTCGTGGCCTTCCACGTCGATTGCGACACCTGAGAATAGCGGACCTTGCCTGTACAGGCCTAGCAGTCCGAACCCAGACTCGTCTCCCTGGATATGGAGCATCCCGACACGGCCCACGCGTGCCTCCTCCAGGTGATCCAGGATGCCCTCGACCAGCGGATGACCCGAGCTGAAGAAGTCGATGCTTTCGTCACGCACCGCTTCCTCCCGGTCAAAGGTACCCAGAAAGCTTGACCCGGCTGGGACGCCGGGGAGGCTCTCGACTCGCGACCGGGTCCCCAGCTCGATCGAGTGGCGTCGGCCGTCGCGGTGCTCCTCGAGATGCAGGTTGAGAAGATCCGCCGCACCGAGCACGACCGCTTCGGTCAGGTCGTCCAGATTGGTGGGCACCCGCGACAAGATCGACGCGGCCATCTCAGGCCGATACGGATCGCGGTGCAGCTCGTGCAACGCCGCGTCGCGAACGCGGTCCAGCGCCTGGTGCGCCTCGTCGAGAACCGCGGCAAACACTGCCGCATCGGGCCGCTCGTCGTTGGACAGGACCATCTCTTCAATCGCGGTCTGGACCCTGGCCAGCTCGCGTACGAGCCCTCCCAGCGGCTCCCTGAAGATGCCGATCGCCTCGTAGAGTTCGACCACCGCCGCGCCCACCTCCGAGCGTGGGCGGAAGTAGACGATGTCCACTGGAATGCGACGTTCGATGCGGTCGAGCCGGCCTATGCGTTGTTCGACCGCCATCGGGTTCCACGGCAGGTCAAACAGCACGAGCCGCGTACAGAATTCGAAGTTGCGTCCCTCGCCGCCGCACTCCGTGGAGATGAGCATCGACGGCCCTTCGGCCAATCGAAATTGCGCGACCTCGATATCCCGCTGTACCGGCGACAGGTCCTCGTGGAACACACCGACGCGCAGCTGTGCCAGCCGACCCATGGCGCTCTTGATCAACTCCAGCGTCTCTCGGTGCGCGACAAAGACCAGCGTCTTCTGCCCCTCACGCTTCCACGTCGGACCCAGTCGCCCCAGCCAGGCAAGGCGCGGATCCGAGCGGTCGGCCTGCGCCGCCAGCCGGCGCAAGCGTTCCTCGCCGGTCCCGAGCAGACCGTTGACCGCGGTCCCGGACGCCGCGGCACGACGCAGCCTGCGCAACTTCGCCCGTCGCGCGACGGCGTTCGCGGCGGGCTGTCGGCGCAATACGGCTTCCAGCCGGCCATGCGGCTCCCACCCCGGATCCTCAGACAGGTCTACGAGTAACGGTCGCCGCGGTGGAATGCCGGGAATGTCCCGGCGCCGCGCCGCACTCGTGCACGGCGGCAGCGGACGAGGCCGACGCACGCGCTCCGCGATCGGTTCGCCCGCAAACACCTCTGGCCGCAACAGCTCGAGCAGCCTGAAAAAGCCGTGGGCGTCTTCTTCGAGCGGCGTCGCACTGAGCAACAGCACGTGCCGCCCCATCGCGGCGATCGGCTCGATGGCCCGGTAGGCACGATTTCCAGGGTGCCCGGGCGGGCGGCGCAAGTGATGCGCCTCATCGACAATCAATAAATCGATCCCGACCTCCACCGCCTGTGCGGTGAGTTTCGGACGCTCGCGCAGGAACTCCAGACCGACCACGACACGCCGGTGGGCCTGAAATGGGTTAAACCCCTTGCCGAAGTCCCGCTCGACATCGCGCAACCGCTTCTCGTCCAGCAGGACGAAGACCTGGTGATACTTTCGCCACAGCTCGCCTAGCCACTGCACCGTCAGCGTGTCCGGCGCGACGACGAGGGCGCGTTCCGCCCGTCCGGTGCGAAGAAGGTGGTTCAGGACAAGGCAGGCCTCAACCGTCTTTCCCAGCCCCACCTCGTCGGCCAGCAGCCAGCGGGTGGGGTCGGTCGCCGTGGCCCGCTCGGCGGCGTGGAGCTGGTGCGGAAACAACCGGACCCGCCCGCCCAGGAACGACCCCAGACCGTCCGCCTCGCGCACCGCCGAAAGATGTAGCGCATCAAGACGCAGGGCGAATGCTTCCACCGGATCCACATCCCCCATCGCCAGGCGTTCGGTCAGCGACTCGCCAATCTTCGCCGGCCAGAGACCGGCTTCGTCGACCTCCCGGCCGTCGGTCAACCGGACCACGCCCGGCGCCGCATCGCCCCCGACCGCTTCGACGACAACGTGCTCCCCACTCGACAGCAACACGGCTGGATCGCCGCCCACGAACCGGAGCGGCACGATAGCGTCCGAGTCCGCCGCCAGCCGAAGCACGGCATCTGTTTCTGGAAAGCGCACGACGACGCTTCGATCCTCTACCGTCTCGACCAGGCCGGGTCCAAGGTCGGGGTTGAACCGATGGGTCAAACGATCGCCAAGTGCCCAGGCCATCGCCGCTCTACGAGGTCTCGTCTCGCCAGAGAATATCGCTCAAGCCACCCCAGACGTCCGCGTCGAGCACCAGCAGGGTGGCCAGATAGAGCTCAACCTCGGCCCCATCGAACCGGTCGCGAAGCGTGGCGACCGCCGACGCGAGCGCGTCCACTGCGATCGGACCGAGCTCGTGGTCCGAGGCGATCAAGCCGTCGTCGTTTGGGATCCCCAGCGCATCGAGCATGCTGGTTAGTAACTCCTGGCGGCAGCCGAGGTGCAGGGCCATCAACAGCGAGGATGCCAGGGCGACGTCGGGTCGCACGACACGCACGAGGTAGTCGATGCGTCTGTCGACAGAGAGCTTGCGCACGCCGGCGGGTCGAAACCGGAGCGCGGCGGCGACTGCCTGGTCCGCCTGGCCGCGCATCTCCGTGTCGCCGTCATACATCGCCCGGGCCGCGAGGGTCCGGGTCGGCCGGTCCAGGTTCGACCACAACCGGGCCGACGTCAGCGTGTCCGGGGACAGATTCTCCAGTAGGGGCATCTATGGCTCCGTGGCTCCGTTGTCGGGCTACTCACCGTTCGGCTCGGGTGTCTTTGACCTGTACGCTCCAGGTGCGAGCTCTGACCTGCGGCGCTCCGCCTTCCCCACGGTCTTCCTCTTCATCTTGTCCCACGGCTTCCCCTTCGCGCCGACCTTCGTCGTCCGCTTCGTCTTGTCCCATTTGTCCCGGACCCTGACCTTGCCGTCGACCTTCCTGGTCTTGCTGAAGGGTGCGGTTCCGCCACGCTTCGGTCGTTCGACGCGCCCCTGCGGCTCCCGGGCACCATCGCGTTCGAGAGCCAGCGGTCGCTGGAAAATCCGAGCCGTCCGCAGATGCCGCACGACGTCCTCGGACACGCCATGTGGCAGCTCGACCGTGCTGAACTGATCCTGCACCTTGATCTTGCCGATGTCGCTACCGGTCAACCCTCCCTCACCAGCAATCGCTCCGACGATATGGCTGGCGGTGACACCATGGCTGCGGCCGACCTGAATTCTGTAGCGGTCGAACTGAGAAGCGTCCGGCCGCCGCCTGGACGGTGGACCACCACGACCGGTTCGGGGGGGCGGGTGGTGTTGCCCGGTGCCCGTCGGCACGGGACGCACGGGGGCACGCTTGTCAGGCGGCGGCTGTAGCGGCCGCTCGCGCTGCAACTGGAAGGCCAGCACCGCCGCCGCGTCCTCGGTCGAACATCCGTTCTCGGTTGCGAAGTCGCGAATCAGCTGCCGGAAAAACTCCAGCTCTTCGTCTCCCGCCAGCACGTCTTTCATCTTTTGCTTGAACACCCCGATACGGCGCTCGGCAAGCTGCTGCCTGCCCGGCACATCAAGCCAGGTGACCGGTGACCGCGTGGCCCGTTCGATCGCACGCAGTAAATGCTTCTCACGCGCGGTGACGAAGGTGATCGCCATGCCCTCGCGTCCGGCACGGCCGGTCCGACCGACCCGGTGGATGTAGGCCTCGGCGTCGCAGGGAATGTCGAAGTTGACGACGTGGCTGATGCGCGGCACGTCGAGACCGCGCGCCGCGACGTCGGTCGCGATGAGGAGGTCGAGCGAGCCGGACCGGAACCGGCCGATGGTCCGCTCACGGGCCTGCTGGTTCATGTCGCCGTTGAGGGCCGCGCACGCGAACCCGCGCGCTTCGATCCGCTCTGCCAACTCGGCCGTCGCGATCTTGGTGCGCACGAAGACCAGCATGCCGTCGAAGTCCGCCGTTTCGAGCAGTCGGGTCAGGGCATCGAGCTTGCCCCGGTCGTGGACCAAGTACGCGCGCTGCGTGGTGTGCGTGACGGTGGCGGTCTTTGCCGCGATGCGCACTTCACAGGGGTTCTTCAGATAGGTCTCGGCGACCTGTCGAATCCGTGGCGGCATCGTCGCCGAGAAGAGCGCGGTCTGACGCGTGTCCGGGGTGTGGCGCAGAATCCACTCGACGTCGTCGAGGAAACCCATGCGCAGCATTTCGTCGGCCTCGTCGAGCACCAGCGTCCGCAACTCATCGAGCACCAGGCTGCCCCTGCGCAAGTGATCCATGACCCGGCCTGGCGTGCCGACAACCGCATGCACGCCACGGCGCAGCTGTCGCAGTTGCCCGGCATATTCCTGGCCACCGTAGAGCGGGACGACGTGGAAGCCCTTCAGCCGGCTGGCATACCGCTGGAACGCCTCCGACACCTGGATGGCGAGCTCTCGGGTCGGGGCCAGCACGAGAACCTGCGGCCTGGCATCTGCCAAATCGACGCGCGACAGGAGCGGCAGCGCGAACGCAGCCGTCTTGCCCGTACCGGTGTGAGCCATCCCGATGAGGTCGCGTCCGGCGAGCAGCTGGGGAATGCTACGGGACTGAATCGGGGAGGGCTGCTCGTAGCCGATGCTCTCAACGGCAGCGAGTACTTCCGGCGCCAACTCGAGAGCGGCGAAGCCGGAGCGAGCGGTCGTTTCTTCGTGCACGGGAGGCCTCGCGAAAAATGGCAATCGGGAAGATGTCGATGGACAGCGGGCAGGGACAGGTGTCTACCATAGCACTGCCGACCGGCGTTGGTGCAGGATTGCCCGGTCTCGGCGCGGACCATGTTCGCCAGTCGGGCGGCCGTGGCGTCGCCCCAGGCAGACACGCTCGGCGTTGGTGCACGGCTCCTCGGACTGACTCTGGCGTCGAATTTGACAGGTCGTTCAGCATCTGGCGCTACACGGTGCACAGGGCACAAGAGCGCTGCGGGTCAGCACCCTATTCATGCACCAACGCCACTTCCAGCACTGATAGAATGCCTTACGTTCGCGGCCGTCGGCGGGTTCGATGGCGACCGAGGAGGACCCCATATGAGCAAGCGAGTCCTGCGTGCGTTCGGAACACTGGCTGCCGGCAGCGTGATAGTCGTGGCCGTGGCGGTCCCGAGTATCGGCCACTCGCAGCCGGTCGAGCAGGGGGCCACGTTGCCACGGACGCCGTGGGGAGATCCGGACCTGCGGGGGGTCTATACCAACATTACCTCGACGCCCCTGGAGCGCTCGCCTGCGCTTGGCGACAAGGAGTTTTTCACCGCAGAAGAGCGGACCGCCATCGACACCCTGACCGCCCAGAATCTTGACCGTCCGCCACCGCCAGGCAGCGTCGGTGTGTACAACGGATTTTGGCTGACCCTCGGCACCCTCAGCGAACGCACGTCTCTGATCGTCGACCCACCCGGCGGCCGGTTGCCCACATTGACGCCACGAGCCCAGCAGCTGGCGGACACGCGCGCCGCGGTCAGGAGTGGTCCCCCGGCGTCGTGGGAGGTTCTGAACGCCTACGTCCGTTGCATTACGCGAGGTCTACCGGGAGCGATGCTGCCCGGTTTCTACAATCACAACTATCAGATACTGCAAACATCGGACTACGTGGCACTGTTGGTCGAGATGATCCACGACGTCCGTATCATCCCGCTGGACGGCCGGCCGCACTTGCCGGGCGAGATCGGGCAATGGCTGGGAGACTCGCGAGGGCATTGGGAAGGGGACACGCTCGTTGTCGAGACGTCCAACTTCAACGGCAATGTCGACGACCATGACACCATGGGACCTCTCACGATCGTGCTCTCGGCCGGATCAAACCTGCGCCTGGTGGAGCGGTTCACCCGCATCGACGCCGACACGATCGACTACCAGTTCACGGTCACCGATCTGACGACCTATACAACCCCATGGACCGCGGCCGCGCCGATGACCAGGATCGAGGAGTCGCTCTACGAGTACGCCTGTCACGAGGGGAACTATGCCATGGAGAATATGCTGCGCGGCGCGCGCGTGCAGGAGGCCATTTCAGACGGGAGCCGTTGATCCTCCCGCGCCGATCAGGAGGAATGATGATGGTGCCGACAACCGATTCTCGGGTAAACGGTCGTAAGGATGTGCGGCTGACTCGTCGCGAGCTCATGCTGGCGCTCTCGGCTCTGGCGCTGACGCCGATGAGGGGTGCCGCGCAATCCGGAGCGCCATCGGTCCCCGTCCGTACGTTGAACCACGTGCATCTCAACGTGTCGGATCTCAGACGATCGCTCGAGTTCTATCAGTCGCTGTTCGGGATGCGACTGCAGGGCAACCAGGGGGTTGAGGCCGATTGGTCGCGCGGGGTCGTGCCGATTCTCGGGATTGGTGATGGTCCGCACTTCATCTCGTTCGCAGAACGTGCCGACCCCGGTCCACGCGGCCGAATCGACCACCTTGGGTTCGGCATGGAGCAATTCGATGCCGACGCCGTCGCATCGACGCTCGCCGCCCACGGGATCGAGGCGAATATCAGAATCCGCGCAGACGCCAACCCGCCTGTCCCGGAGCTCAAGTTCAACGACCCGGACGGGGTCATTCTGCAGATTCAGGACGTGAGTTATTGCGGGGGGTCTGGTGCCCTGGGCAGCATCTGCCCATCGCAGCCCGCGGCGGTCTCGTCCCCGATTCCGGCGCGCTCGCTCAACCACGTGCATCTACCGGTCGCGGACGTCTCGCGTTCACGCGCGTTCTACCGTCGCGTCCTCGGGATGCGGACCCAGGCCGAACAGGGAATCGAGTCGGATTGGACGACCCCGATCATCTTCATGCTGGGGATCGGGCCCGGTCCGGCGTTCATCTCGTTCAGCCCTGGACAGCGCACCGGGGTCATCGACCACTTCTGCTTTGGCGTCGAAAACTTCGATGCCGAGCAGGTCGCGGAGATATTGGTAGAGCACGGACTCGAACCCAACATCAGGATGCGGGCGGACTCGACGCCGCCCGTCCCCGAACTCAAGTTCAACGATCCGGACGGCATCATTGTGCAGATCCAGGACGTGAGCTACTGCGGCGGTAGCGGTGTGCTTGGAGACGCGTGCGCCCCGCTCGCGTAGAGTCGGGCCCTGAGCGGAGTACATATGACGAGGACATTGCGTTCGAATCTGCGGATCGCCCTGATCGCTGCCGCGTCGGCGGTAGCCCTCAGCTGCACTGACCCGGTGGAGGAGCATGCGGTGATGCTCGACGCCGACGATATCGGCGGTGTCGTCCGCAGTGCTCATGGGCCAGAGCCGGGTGTGTGGGTGGTCGCCGAAACGACGGGGCTCTCCACGAATTTCATCCGCATTGTGGTGACCGACGATCAGGGGCGATACGTGGTCCCCGACCTGCCGGACACGACGTATGAGGTGTTCGTTCGGGGGTACGGTCTCGTCGATTCAGCTCGAGTGGCGGCCACACCAGGTCAGGCATTGGATCTGGATGCGGTCGTGGCGCCCGATGCACGTTCGGCGGCCGAGGTCTACCCGGCTAGCTCGTGGCTGAGTCTCCTGACGGTGCCCGAGGGCGAGCATCCGCCCGACCGAATCGTGCGGGAGGTAAAGGACTGCCTGACCTGTCATCCAATCGGTGACAAGGCCACGCGAGAGATGCTGGCGAGTCTTGGCTCGTTCGATACCACCCTCGAAGCGTGGGACCGCCGCGTGCAGTCTGGACAGATGGGCGCAGCCATGAACGCCTTTTGGCGCCGCCTTGGCGATCAGAAAGTGATGTTTGCCGACTGGTCCGATCGGATCGCCGCCGGTGAGTTTCCGCCGGAGCCGCCGCCGCGACCATCCGGTCGAGAGCGCAACGTCGTGGTCACGATGTGGGACTGGGCCAACCCTACGTCGTACGTCCACGACGAAGCGGCAGCCGACAAGCGCGACCCCAGCGGCTCCCCCGATCGCCCGATCTTTGGGGCGGTGCAGAGCGACGATCTGCTGGTCTGGGTTGATCCGGCCACCAACGCGGATGGGCGCTCGACCGTGCCGACCAGGGACCCTGACGTTGATTGGGGAGGGTTCGGGTCGCCGACGCCGTTGCAGCCGTCGCCGTATTGGGGCCAGGAACGGATTTGGACGACTGGCCGCGCCCAACCTCGCAACGCAACAATCGACGATGTCGGACGGGTCTGGGTGTCCGCACGCATTCGCGACCCGCGAACGCCACCTGAACATTGCGCGCCAGACTCCGGCAACGCGTTCGCGTCGTACTTCACTCCATCGACTAGCGGCAAGCAGTTGGCGCGGTACGACCCGGACGCCGATGCGTGGACCTTGGTTGATACCTGCTTTCCCACCGAGCATCTCGAGTTCGCCGACGATCCCGGCAACAGTCTGATCTCGAGCGGAATTCCGCTCAACAACAGCGTCTGGGGCTGGGTGGACACCGCCGTGCTCGATGAGACCGGCGACGAAGCCGCCGCGCAAGGGTGGTGTCCGGCCGTGGTGGATACGAACGGCGATGGCATGATCACTGCCGGGTGGACGCAGCCAGACGAGCCGGTCGACCCGACCCGAGATCACCGAATCACGTTCGGCTGCTATGCCATCGGCGTCAGCCCCACCGACGGAAGCGCGTGGTGCTCCGCGTCGAGCGTGATTCAGTTCGGGCCATCCGAGCCGGGCGGCCCAAACAACAAGATCGTTCGGCTCGCGCGTGGGGAACACCCACCCGAGACCTGCTCGGCCGAGGTCTTCGAGCCACCGGAAGACTCCGGGCTCGTGGGGGAAGGTGGCATCGATGTCGACAGCCAGGGTGTGGTGTGGGTGAACTGGCGCGGCACCGACCAGATCACATCCTTCGACCGGCGCAAGTGTGAGGTGCTCAACGGACCCGAGTCGGCGACCGGCTATCACTGCCCCGAGGGCTGGACGACGTATGACTGGGACGCACCGAAGGTCGGTGGCACCGACCTCAACGCGGACCTGTCGTATCTGCTGTACGTGGATCGACACGGCACGCTCGGCCTGGGTGATGACACCGTAATCACCCAGGCAGTCAACTCCGATTCCCTGCTCGCTTTGCTTCCAGAATCCGGCGAGATCCTGACGCTGCGCGTCCCGTATCCAATCGGTGGGATGCACGGACGGTCGAGCCATGGGCGGATAGACGACGGCGTCGAGGGCTGGAAAGGCCGAGGGCTGTTCACGAGCATGTCGTCATATGCTCTCTGGCACATGGAGGGTGGCCCCGGCACGAGGGGAAAGCTGGTCAAGTTCCAGGTCCGTCCGGACCCGTTGGCGAAATAGGGGATGGGAGACGGTATTGTGTAGCAACGCCCTCTTTTCGTCACCGTGGCAGCGCCACGCCGAGGCCTGTACCGCCGTCCTACCGACCGAGGTCGAGCGCGAGGATGTTTCTCCTGTCGCGGACATACAGCGTAGTGCCCACCAGGGTTGGCGGGGTCCAGGCGTTCTCCGTCAGGACAGGAGCCTGGGCGTGCACCTCGAGCCCCTGGTCGCCGACTGACGCGATGGCCAGGTCCCCATCCTCGTCAAGGATCACCAGCTTGCCGTCCGCACGTACCATGTGTGCCCGGGCGAAGCGCCGCTCACGCCAGACCTCCTCTCCGGTCGCAACGTTCATCGCGGTCAGAAACGCCGGTCCGAAGTCGCCGCTACTCCCAATGACCAGCCCGCCAATCCGGAGCGCGTTGCTGAAGTGCACCCGCATCCGGTTGGTGGCCCAGACCTCGTCCGTCGTGGTGCGCCCGTCAATGTGACTCAGCCGGATCACCCGGCTGCCGCCGTCATAGGCCGACGACATGAACAACAGCCCATCCGGTCCCCAGACCGGCATGCTCAGGTTGAGCCCCAATTCGTTTGTATGCGGATGCCGCCACAGCAGGCGTCCGTCCTCCGGGCCAAGTCCAACCAGCTCCTGCTGGCCGACCACAACCATCTGTGTCTGCCCGTCGACCTCGATCGGCACGGGTGAGCCGGGCGCGACCGCGAACCGCTCGCTGTGCCAGACCACCGCTCCGGTGTCTCGGTCGAACGCGACTACTCCCTCCTCACTCCCGCCCAGCGGCAGAATGATGGTTTCGCCGAATGCGAGCGGGCTCGACGCAAACGCGTTGTACGTCGTCAGATCGAACAGATCGACCAAATCGTGCGACCAGCGCGGTGCTCCGGTGGCAGCGTCGAGCGCATGCACACGCCCATCGATGCCGACGGCAAAAACAAGGCCGCCCGCCAACAGGGGCGTGGAGTAGGGCCCCGGGCCGGCAGCGTTCAGCCAGACGTCGACGTATCCGTTGTGAACCAGAGGTGCGTCATACACGTGCTCCCAGCGGGTGGCGCCGGTACCGGGGTCGATCCCGACAACGATTTCGCTGTCACCGTCGCGATACATCGTGACGAGGACCTCGCCGTCGGTGACCACCGAGGAATACCCCTCGCCCAGCGGCCGGCTCCACAACCGCCGCGGCCCGTCCTCGGGCCAGGCCTCTGCCAACGGACCCGACTCGACGTGAAAGTCCCGGTTCGGACCACCGATTTGGTGCCAACCTGGGGCCACGTTCTGCGCCTGAACGAAACCCGACTGGCCGAGCACGGCCATGGCCACGATGATGGTCCTCTGCGTGATGGTCAGCGTAGTCTCCAGTGCAACGGCTGCATTGCTATACGAGCCGACGGGCGCTGCCGGCCCAGATTTAGACCGACTTGCCACGGCCGGCGATCGGCCACATGACTTCGACCGTGTCGCTCCGGATACCGTAGAGCTGGTCGTACAGATTCACGACCGGGTCGCAGTGCGACACGATGAGGTCGAGCTTGTCCCCCACGGCATAGGTCCTGCTGGCGTTCGCCTCGTAGCGGAGGGTCCCGAACTCGTCGGACCCAGACGTGTAGGTCATGCCGGTCTCTCCGGCGACGATCGGCCACGGGCGATTGATGGTATTCGCCTTCGCGCCAGCATCGGTCGTCACGCGCCCTTCGTACTGGGCGTTCAGCACGGTGGTCAGCACCGTGAGCGCCGTCCCAAAGTCGTTGTAGACGTCCGGGTTCTCGGCGCCTCCGATCGCGAGATACTGTGCATCCATGAACACGTAGCTGCCCGCCTGGACGTCGGTCAATCCGGGGGTCTCGTGGTCGATGTTGTAGGTCCCGGTTCCACCGCCGCTGTAGATACCGGTATCGAGCCCCGCCTGCCTCATCTTCTCCGCCGTCTCGGTCGCAGCCTCCAGACTTCCCAACGCGCGTCGGCGGCGGTCGGCGAATTCGGCAACATGCTGTGCCCCACCGTCGTAGCACAGCAAGCCCCGCAGCCGCAGTCCAGAGAGCGTATCGACGAGCTGCGCCAGCTCGAGCGCTGGCGCCCCCGCGGTAATTCCGGTCCGGTGACCACCCGGGTCGATGTCGACGACGATGTCCGCCACGACACCCGCCTCGGTGGCGGCCGCCGAGAGGTCGCGGGCGTTGGCACGGGTGTCGACCGCCTGGATGAAGCCGTCACAGCGCCTGCGCAGCTGCATGGCTCGACGGATCTTGCGTGGAGTCACGTTGACGGTCGTCATGAGGATCTGCTCGATTCCATGCTCGAACATCACGTCGGCTTCGCTGATCTTCGCTGTGCAGATGCCCACGGACCCGGTGTCCAGCTGCATCCGCGCGATGGCGGGACACTTGTGCGTCTTGGCGTGCGGCCGGCTCGCAATGCCGTTGCGCGTGACGGTCGTCTGCATCTGTTCAATGTTACCCTCCAGACCGTCCAGATCGACGCACAGACACGGTGTATCGAGATCCCATTTCGAAATGCCAGGCTCGATCCGGTCGTCGACGACCCGCGCCTGCATCTCGGCGCCCGAATACCCCTTCACGAGCCGGGGTACCCAGACGAACGCGGTGCCGGCTCCGGCGAAACGGAGAAAGTGACGACGGGACTGAGACTGGGTCATCGGAAACACTCCTCTCACACGCTCTTATACGGCAACCCCGCCCGCATGCAAAGAGCTCAGATGCACATCTCGTTCATTGGCCGCCGTTGGTGCAGAGGTCTCCGTGGCGTCGACCTGGAAGGCAACTGTGGTTCCGCTGGTCCGGTCGACGGCAGCTGGCACACCATCTGACTGTGAAAGCTAGGGCGCATCCGAATTACCAAACGATTGATCACGTCGGGAGTTTGCCGGCATACGAGCGAGCCCTCGTGCTCCGCGCGATGGGTGGTCTTCAGCGCCGGATGCCGTACACGTGCGACGCCGTTCGCAGGACCAGCGTCCGGCCCGCGATGGCGGGCGAGGCGAGCGTCATCTCTCCGATGATGTTCTTGCCCAGCAACTCGTAGTCTGGACCGGCCCGGATGACGTAGGTGTCGCCATCTTCACTGAGCGCGAAAATCTTGCCGTTGTAGGCCCACGGCGATGACGTGAACGTGGCGCCGGGCTCGATCCGTACGCGACCGTAGACGGGTTGCCCGGTCCGGGCGTCGTGGGCGGTGAGAAAGCCGCCGTCGAGCAGCGTGTAGTAGATACCGCGATAGAGAATCGGCGACGGGTTGTAGGCCCCGACCCGAGGCTGATACCACCGGATATACTCGTTTGCTTGCTGGTTGGGGTCGAGAGTGATGTCCCCCTCGGCGCCGGGCAGCACGGCGTAGACCGGACGGTGGTTGTTGCCGAGGTAGCCCGAGCTGACGTAGACGATGCCGTCGCCCGGAACCGGGGTCGGAATAGTCACATCGGTCATCTGGCTGGAAAAATACCAGATCAGATTGCCCGACGGGTCGTACGAACGGACCATGTTCTTCCCGGTCGTGATGATCTCAGTCCGCAGACCGTTACGCCACACGAGCGGCGTCGACCACGCGCTGACCTCATCACGCTCGACCCGCCAGTTCTGATTCCCCGTCGCCGTGTCGAACGACGCGAGATACGAGGCCTCCTCATTGTCGTGCAGCATGAGGAGCTGGTCGTCCAGCAACGTGGGTGACGAGCCGGCTCCCCAGCCCCACCGGTCGGACCTGGATTCGACATCCCGCGACCAGATGGGCGTGCCATCGAGATCGTAGGCAAAGACGCCGAGATTCCCGAAGAGCGCGTAGATGCGCTCGCCATCAGTCACCGGTGTCGCAGACGCGAACGAGTTTTTCGGATGAATGCTCGCGGGTGTCGCTCCCGCATGCGCGGTCCGCTGCCACAGCATTTCGCCACTGTCGAGGTCGAGGCAGAACACCATCCAGCGATGGGTGCCGGGCGGCGGGTCAGGCGGGGTGTCGGTACCGGTGGCCGGCAGATACAGGCCTGGCTTCGGCGCTTCGTACGCCTTATCGGCGACGACCGACGTGAGGAACACCCTGTTGCCCCAGATGATCGGGCTTGACCATCCCACTCCTGGTATCTGCGTCTTCCAGGCGACGCCGTCTGTCGCACTCCACGTGTCGGGAAGTTCAGGGTCGTCCTCGACGACCGCCGTCATATCGGGGCCCCGCCATTGCGGCCAGTTATCAGATGCGGCGGCCACGAGCACCGACGGCAGCAAGGCCAGGACCGGGGCAATCCGAAGCCCCCTCAGAATGCGTCGCCTCATATTCCCCCCAGCGTCTACCCTGTGGCGCGGCCTCCTCAGCGTTCTCCCTCTCTCCGGCACAAGTCTTGCCGATCAACGCCTCCGGCTCCTGGCCAGAGGCGAAGACATCTGTGAGAGGTGGCCCATTATACCGACGCCGGCTCTCGGCGGTGATCGCGGCTCCTGGGTCTGTACACCAGCGCCCGCCCCTGACGGTGGCGAAGGTGATCGCGTGAGCGTAGAATGGCTTGGTTGTCACCTCAATAAGTCATGGCCAGAAAGAGGCGGCATTGAGGACCAACACGAACCGGAGGAGATTGAAGATGCGCCATCGATGTTTCTCAATTATGTGTGCTGTCGCAGCGGCCCTGTGTCTCGCACCCCTGTCAGCCGTTGGCCAGGATGCTGTGGCGATTCCCCGCCTCGCTGACGGGAAGCCCGATCTGCAGGGCGTCTGGGACTTCCGCACCATCACGCCCTTGGAGCGGCCCCGCCAGTTAGGTGATAAGCAGACGTTGACGGCCGAAGAGGCGGCTCAACAGGAGGCGGCGGCCGTTCAGGCGGGAGCTCCGCAGCTCCCAGGGGTCGGGTCCTACAACGGTTTCTGGTGGGACTTTGGATCGAATGTCGTCGAAGACCGGCGCACGGCGCTGATCGTGGACCCGCCCGACGGACGGATGCCCGCCGTGACCGCGGGGACGGAAAGACAGGTGGGAAATATTATCTTCGACACACCCGGCACTCGTCCCGTCCGATACCGCAGTGGTGGAATTGGGAAGGACGGTCCGGAAGATCGCGGTCTCGCGGAGCGGTGTCTCCTGGGCTTCAACTCCGGGCCGCCGATGCTGCCGAGCGCCTACAACAACAATATGCAGCTGTTCCAGACGCCAGACTATGTGGTCATCCTGAACGAGATGGTGCACGACGCACGGATCATTCCTCTGGACGGGCGGCCACATGTCCCCGAAGATATTGGACTGTGGATGGGCAACTCGGTTGGTCACTGGGAGGGCGACACGCTGGTCATCGAATCGACCAACCTGAGCGAGAAAGTGGCGAGCTTTACTCCCAGTCCGTCAAGCGCCTTGGGAACCGGTAAGACCGGCCGTCTCACCGAGCGGATCAGCCGCCTCAGCGAGGGCACGTTGCTCTACGAATTCACAGTCGACAACCCTGCGATCTTGACGGAGTCCGTCACCGCAGTGCTTCCGATGCGGAAGCTGGACGTGCCCATATTCGAGTACGCCTGTCACGAGGGGAACTACGGGATGACCAACCTCCTATCAGGTGCGCGCGCGGAGGAGGCAGCGAAGTAGCGGCGTTGATGCACGGCTCGCCCTCGGCG
>Ga0302123_10000147_pt1 | contig 52970 bp, 46 predicted proteins | sample CB21_321_MG_FD_203109 | JGI IMG/M metagenome (GOLD analysis project Ga0302123, IMG submission 203109) | Marine microbial communities from Western Arctic Ocean, Canada - CB21_32.1 | ecosystem: Environmental > Aquatic > Marine > Oceanic | place: Canada: Western Arctic Ocean | collected 2017-09-28 | reverse complement strand
TTGGATCTACTTCTGGTCGAATGTATTTTAATGGTTGCATATCATATCGCGGTTCTTTTGGCGGAAAAAGCATCCACGTATCAGTTGTTGGTTCTATTAATGGATCTGTATATACTGTTTCTGTCCATTCGCCATTACGCAAATATAAATCTCGTGCTTTATCTTCTGATATTATTTCATTACCAACTATTGCATTTTTATGAAAAAATTCAGTTAGCAACGGATCGAATATATCACCTGATTTTTTACTTGGTTCTCTTTTTAAATAACTACCAAATGCACGCCTACGCATAACACATTCAATAGGAATCATATCACATTTTTCTGCAATAAATGAAGTAGGAGAATTTCTAGTGATATAAGCCACAGGAATATTATTATTTTTTAATAAATGAAACACACTACATGTTTGTGCGGTTTTATCTTCTGCTACAGGTAGATCGGCTTGTATAGCTGCATCATTTGCAGTAAGAGAATCTTTGGTTACAATTCTCACTAAATTAGGATCTGCAACATCTTCAATTGTTTTGGTTTTACCTTCAATATTCATATTAAAATTGCTCTTCTTCTGTTGAACCTTTAATTGCACTTAGATCTGTACTACCAGTACATATCTGACCAACTTGATCAAAATATCCAGCACCAACTTCCCGCTGATGTTTGACAGCAGTAAATCCCCGTTCTTGGGCCTTAAATTCTTTTTCTTGGAGTTCAACAAATCCCGACATTCCATGATCCCTATAATTTTCAGATAATTCAAACATACTATAATTCAATGAATGAAATCCTGCAAGAGTAATGAATTGATATTTTACATTCAAATCTCCAAGTTCATCTTTAAAACTTCGTATTTCTTTATCACTTAATTTTGCTTTCCAATTGAACGATGGTGAACAATTATATGCAAACATTTTGTCTGGATATTCTTTTTGTATTTCTTGTATAAACTCTTTACATTCTCCAATATCTGGCAAAGATGTTTCCATCCATATTAAATCACAATAAGGAGCATATGATAGTCCTCTTGAAATTGCCTGATCCATTCCTGCATTTGTTTTAAAGAAGCCTTCTTCAGTTCGATCACCTGTAATAAATTCATGATCATGTTCATCACTATCACTCTGTAACAATGCACCAGAAAGTGCATCTGTTCTTGCAATTATGATAGTAGGAACATCCATTATATCTGCTGCCAATCTTGAAGCAATTAATTTATTAACCATTTCTTGAGTAGAAACTAAAACCTTTCCACCCATGTGACCACATTTTTTAGCAGACGATAATTGATCTTCTAAATGAATTCCAGCTGCGCCAGCTTCAATTAAATGTTTTACTAATTCATGTGTATTGAGAACTCCACCAAATCCGGATTCTGCATCTGCTACAATTGGAAGAAAGTAATCAATTTCTCCTTGTCGATCTTCCATTGTTTGGATTTGATCAGCTCGTTGAAATGTATTATTAATTCGTTTAACTATGGTTGGAACGCTACCAACAGCATATAAAGATTGGTCGGGATACATTTGCAAACTATCATTAGCATCACCGGCGACTTGCCATCCAGAAAGATAAACTGAATCAAGTCCCGCTTTTGCTTGTTGCATTGCTTGGTTGCCCGTCAGTGCACCTAACGCACTAACATATTTTTGAGAATAAAATTTTTCCCAAAGTTTGGTTGCTCCGTTTGTTGCCATAGTGTATTCTATTTTAACAGAGCCACTTAATCGTTTTACATCTGCAGGAGTATAGGGTCTTTGAATATGTTTTTGTCGATCGCGATTTCGATACTTAGTTTCTTTTAAACTAAATTCATTATCTACCATCATTTTATCTCCACTGTTTAAATTATATTATAAATTAAGGACCGGAATGTTTAAAATAAATATTATTGATCCTTTTTAATTCTGATTTTACTTCATCTAATTCTTTTTGAACTAACTCATATTGTTTACGATAGTAATCTCGTTCTTGCTCTACTTCAATCCATTCCGATAAATGATCTTCTTGCGAGTGGGCCATTTTTTTCCTAAAAAGTTATTACTTATTAGCTTTTAATGTTTCTACATATTTTGCTATGGCATGATCTAATCCATCAGTTTTAGAAATTAATCCATTATCATTGTCGGGCCCCCAATCCAAATCCTGACTATCTATAAAAAGTCCTGTGTGATAGTAAGGCCAAGGAGGAGTAAAAGGAATAGGATCACTAGGGCGAACCACCCTCCAATGAGTGGGTTGTCCACCAGGCAAAACTTGATTAGAAACTTTTGGTGATCCGTAAGAGAAAACTTGAACATTTTTACCTCTCTTGTGAAGCCACATTCCTATTATTTGTGCTACGGCTCCACCTAAACTGTGTCCTGTAACGTGTACTGTATGTTCAAGGGGGTATGTAAGTGTCTGTCCTTGAACAATTCCCCTGCTTGTCGTCATTGAAGTATCTATAATTTGCATTATAGTTACAGCGGCATCTCTAAATCCTTTATGGAGATAGATTCCTGTACGTGTATCGCTTACCAATCTCACATCAATATCAGATTCTACATTACTCTTATTCGCTGTACCCCTAATAACAATTATTGATATTCCATCTACTTGTTTTACCTCAAACGCCACTTCATCTTTTTGATCACCACCACCATCGTAAATTGCTTTACAATATTCTGCGTGTTCAATGAGTGAGGTTAGTGTAACTGGTAAATTTGATTTATTCCCACTACCTAAATCATTATGTGTTTTGTCGTCTTTATTGTGCTTTGCACAACTAATGAGAATCAGGCTTATCGCCATTACCATTAGTAATTTCTTTATGTTTATTCCAAGATGTTGCACCTAATATTGCTCCAAAACTCAAATGTAGCATTGCTCCTCCCTGTAATGTAAGAGGAACCCACCTACTAGTGTTCATTTTTACCTCATCACTCATCATTGTCATACCTATGTTCCACATCAAAGGAGCAATGAAGAAGTCTACTACACAGAGAAACAGATAAACTACTGCTGCCCAATCTCTCCAATGTTCATGTATTATTTTATTCATCATATTACAGGGTAAATGTGATATTTCAAAATAGTATAAATGAATCCTGCTAAGAATATACCCATACCAATTTCGTGTATTCTTTTATTACTACTGAAAACCATCGGAGCCATGACACATAGCATGATGACTCTGCCGACAAACTTGAGTGATTCAACTTCTCCATGAAAAAATACGAATAGGTTTCCGATGAGTAATAGTTGTAGTGACCATGCTAGACCCAATATGACCTTATGATTCTTGTAATAGTATTCACGCAAATCAACTGACTTGTCTTTATATGTATCGGGCTGTGGGGCAACTACCTCACTCACCATAAAGAATGTGAATGGCACTCCCAAATATAATAGAAATGTGAATAGATTCCAGCCTTCATTTGGGAAATAGGCCAAGTCTCTCAATGGATAAGAAGTCCACCAAAATAGTATAATAGTAAAAAAAGTTATAAAACATATTCCTGTGTGCGGCCAGTAAAATACAACATCATCATCTGGATCATCATTATGATTCTTTGCTAATAGTGAACTGTAATTTATCATTAGTCTCACCATAGACAATCCTAATATCACAAAAGCAATCATTGACAAATGTGAATATGCTACCATTTAGTTTTTCCATTGTCTTTATTCTAATTGATTATGTCACAATGAGTGAAAATATAGTAATCATTATACTTCCTACCATACCGAAAAGAAACATTCCATAAGACCATCTCAACCATTTATACTTTACAAGGGCGAGGGCTTTACCTGAAACATAAATTTCTTCTGCAAGTGCATCATATATTCTGTCATCGTTCAATAAAGTTAGGGCATAATATGCTTTATATTCATTCTTTGTCAGATGAGAGTAATGTCCAAAATACAAAGGATTAAATTGGTCTGATATTTGATCCAGTTTTCCTAAGTTATTTTTAGGATACTTGGCATTGGGTATTATCGCAATTATCGCAAACAATAATGTTAAAATACAACAAATCGCAAAAAACATTAACGGATACATTAATATTGGATTGTCAAAGTTTGCTGCCGTAACGGAAAACACAATCGCTGAAACTGTAATCATTTGTCCGGCCTTTTGGTCGGCATTGATATTCAGTCGCATTTGATTAGTAACATTTAATCTGAAAATATTATCAACCGCCGCTCTATCCTCTGGAACACCATCAAAGTAATTCTTTTTATCGTATCTCGGTTCGTATCTCATGTACTATTTTAATGGTGGTGCGTATAGTAGTCCTCCATGACTATAAAGTTTATTTAATCCTCGTTGTAATCCTATTGGGGTATCTGGCCCCACATTACGTTCATATATTTCTTTATAATTTCCAACTTGTTTTATTATATCGTAAGACCAAGTTGCGGGCAATCCTAGTTTAGCACCAAGATGGGGGTGGTCTACACCATTCTTCTCACCCATAAATCGTTGGATGTTTGGGTCTATGTTGTTCTTGAACGAGTCAATGTTCTTTGAGTTGATACCCATTTCTTCTGCAATAAAAAGAACATATACTGTCCATCGAACAATATCTGACCATCTCTGATCTCCATACTTGACAACTGGCCCTAATGGTTCTTTTGAAATAATCTCTGGAAGTATCATGTGCCGATCAGGGTCACTAAAACTTAATCTGTTTGATGCAAGACCAGACCTATCAGTACCATACATATCACAGTCACCCCTTTTGTATACGTTCTTTGTTTTTTCAGTAGGTGGTACTGCGACAGGGATATAATTTATTCCATGTAATTCCATAAAGTCTGCAATGTTCTTTGCAGCTGTTCCAGTAGAACTAAAACAAATCCTTGCGCCCTCTAGTTGTTTTGCTGAAGACACGCCAAGTGTTTTTCTTACAATAAATCCTTGACCGTCATAATATGTGGTGGGAGCAAACTCAAGTTTTTTGAGTACGTTTCTAGTGAATGTATAGGTAGTGGCGGCTGAAAGAATATCTATAGAACCATCTATTAAAAATTCAAATCGTGTTTTTCCATTGACTATAGTAAATTCGATTGCATCTGCATCACCAAATATTGCGGCGGCAACGGCACGACATATATCAACATCAAAACCTTCCCACCTATCACCATCTTCATTATTCCAAATTTCCTGTGAGAAGCCGGGAAATTCATCATTGGTTCCACAAATGACATTTCCTCTTTCTTTTACACGATTGAATGTTGAACTATACGTTGGATTGTATTCTGATTTTGGCACACCAACTCCATGTCTTTCTTTCATTGGATCTTGTCCCCCGGCAGGAGACAATGCCATTATCCAAAAAACCCAAACTAAAGATGCAATAATTTTACCAAACATAATCATTGCAACGCTCGATAAATTTCTAATAGTTCTGCATCAGGTAGTGGTGCTGCCATAGTATAATATCGTTGATGACCAACCGACATAAATGCTTTAACATCAGAAAAACTTGGATATTTCTTTAAGAGATTGTGGAGGTAATAATCGGGACTTAGATGACACCCCGCACATTGATTATCTTTCGCAAATACTCTAGTTGATTTTTTGTATCGTTCTGATTGAACTAGAATGGAATTAAGATCCTTTTCCATAAATGTAACTTTTTCATCTATATCTGGTATAACCATAAAGATTAAATATATAAGAAGTGCGATGATAACATAGATAAATGATTTACTAGCAACTGTTTGATCTTTAATTAAATTTTCTAAGACTTGAACTTCTTCGACCTTTTTATCTAAATCTTCAATATCATGTTGTATTATTTTTTGGTCTTTGCCATTTGCAACAACCTTTTCTTTTTCAGCCATAATTACCTCACTTCTTTCCTGCTTCATTTAACTTCTTGGTGATTTGTTGTTGAAACCATTTGAGAACAATTGGTATGCTCACATTGGAAGTCAATCCAAAAAGATAACCGATGGGATAACGGTAACTTTCATAGGCCGCAAGTTGTGGAACGTTTGTAAATACAATGGAAATCAACAAATAACCAGTTGCTGACATTCCCATATTAATTACTAAATCAAGTAAAATCAACCATCCATGACCGTTATACTTATCCTTATTGTCCTGTCTGTAATTAAACAGGAATATCCAAAATGATGAAAATAATACCAATCCAAGCATCATCATTTCAGAAGTGTTAAATAAATCAATCATATGTTTCCATTACTTTTTCTTATCTTTAGTTTGTTTTAAAAGTTTTTGAAGATCTGCGGTACTCCCAACAAATAATGCATTTGTTACATTTTGAGGAGACTTTCCTTGACCATCTTCATTCATAGATTGCATTGTTTTATGTAAGCCAATAAGTTCTTTATTTGCATTAGTTAGCTTATCTATCAATTGGCCTACTACTTCATATGCTCTGGGATGTTCTGTTTCCCTGGCGATTTCCATTAAACCGTCCATGGCATCAGAACCTCTTTCTATAATATTATAAAGATTCTCTCGCGAATATTGAAAATCAGTATCTGTATCATCTACTTTATTTTTTTGAGGCATAACTTTGGCAACCGGTAATTTTTCAACCGTTGGAGTTATTTCAAAAACCTCGTTTAATTTGTCATCTACATCTTTTGTTGATAATGGCTTATCAATTGGTTCACGATCTTTCATCATCTACCTTCATAAATTTTTATTACCGGATGCTTGTATATCTAAGCTTGGAGAACGCGTGTCTAATCCCGTGGTTGGATCAAATTCTATTCCTTCTGCAAAAAAGTCTCTTGTTTCCGTTACATCATATCCACCTTCAGATGGGTCAACATCCCCCACTGTTTGTGTTATTCGAGATTTTACTAATGCTCTATTTCTATCTCCTCTTACTGCCTCTGAAAGAAATTTAGTACCATCTTCATTTACAAAATAACTTCTTTGCGCGCCGAAAACATTATCAGATTCTAATACGATATATTCTGGTTCTATTGCTCCAACCGGCGCATGAGGTATTACATGAAAATTTATAATAGATGTTCTAATAAGTTTAGTTGATAAATCATCACTTCCGTCACCAAATCCTTTTCCTTTAATATTTGGATACAGATATCCTTTAACTGTAAAATCTAATGTCCATATTAAAGCCCTCCGCGATAAAAAATCTCCCTCATATGAATCTTCAACATTGACTCCTCCTAAAACAATCGGTAAATCTATTTTTATACCCATTGTAGGAAGAGCATTAATTGTTACTGTAAAATCAGGTTGAAAAAATGGTAAAATTTGTTCTATAATTTGTGTGCCATCGTCAGCATTTTTTACAAAAATATTTAGAGCAAATGCAAAGTCATATGGAACCGGACTTCTAACTACTCCAGTTTCCCCTCTATATTTCTGAGTTCTATTATGAAGGGGATGTAACATTCTCTCGGGACTATACGACATCGAAGTCAAATCGAAACCCATCCGCGGCAACGACATGCCCACCTTTTTATCTAGGTTTTCATCTCCGGAAATTCTTGTCAAAAATTTCTGTTTGGGTCCATAAGCTAGAGGAACTCCTATTGTCTCTATTACATTGCCAGAACTATTTCTTCTCTGAATAGAAATATCATTAAAGATTGTTCCAAATACTGCTACATATTTTCTTACTAGGCCGTGATACCAATATTGTCCTAACATTAAAATGTTCCTTCACTAAATGGATTTCCTTCAGTAAAATCAATAATGCCTTTTGCAGTTGATTCAATTTCTACATTTTTAGCTTGCGCATCTTCTGCAAAGTCTTTTGTTACAGTACCCATGGTTGCAGTTACAGATGTTGTTTGACCTGTTAAAGTTTCACCATTTGTAAAAGATCCTACTATGTTTGTAACTCTTACAAATAAACCTAATCCGGGTACGTCGCGTAATTTTAATATTTTAGCGGAAGCTCCGGATAGAGAACCAATTATAGTTTCATCAGTAGAAAATACACCTGAATTAGCAGAATATCCCATTTCGACAGAGTACGCACTATCTGCTTCTACAGCATCTATTTCTGGTATTCCTGTATCAATATCTTCACTACTATATTCAAAGAATTCACAAGATAAATCAAAAACGGGTAATTTACCTAATTGATAAAAAATTGCTTGATGTTCAACGAATTGTATTTCAAACATTTTCTGGGCCAGATCAAACCAAATTAAATCTCCTTCAAGAGGTCTTGTTGTAAGACCCAATCCTTTCCAAGTACGTTGTGCAATAGTAAAAGTTACTTGTTCTCTAATCTCTAATCCAAACCTTCCAACAAATGCTCCTTCACCTTCAAAACCATCTGTAGTTTTAATATACACTTCTACTGGATATGCCGATTCAAAAGATGAGGCAGTAGCTTCTCCGAAAATATTATCTAAATTATTTTGAGTTCTTGGTAGATAAGAAACTTCATGCCCGAAGACTTGAATAGATTCAACTACTAAATCTTCTAGAAGATTTGATTCATTGTTTTCGTATTTTTGAAAATAATTACTTACTGGCATCGTCAGCCTTTTCGTCCGTCACTCTAACTCTTAGAATCGATTTTCCATTAATGGTAATATCACCCTTTTCATTTTTACCAATTTCTTTTACTTCTATTCTTCTATTTTTAAATTTTCCACCGAGAACTATATCACCTACTTCTATAGGTATTTTAATTTCTTCTTCTATAAATTTTCGAAATGATTTCATATTACCCTGTCATAAAATCATCAGGCAATTGATATTTTGTAAAAATTTCATCATCTAACATTTGCAATTCTGTTGTTGCATCATCAAAAATTTGCCTGCCATTTAAAGTAGTACCGCCGGGTAATTGTAAGCCTTCGAATTTTAATAAATTAGATCCCCATTGTCTTTTAAATAAAGATGTTGTATATTTTTTTATCCATATATCATTATAGGCGTCTGAATATTCTTCTGGGTCTAATCTTCTATAAGTTTCAAATAACAAAAATTTTCCAATCTTCATTTCATACGACCAATCGATATCAAGATATAATCTATTTGTATGTCTATTAAATCTAAATGAGGGGGATTGGTTAAATAAATTTTCTATCAAACTCAAGTGTTGCATTGCCATAGTATAACCTGAAAGCTGTTGCTTACTTAAATCAAACATATCATTTAATCTTAATTGATATCTTACATCGAACATACTAATACTGCCAGCAGTTGTATCTATGGGGAAAGCTCTGATAACACTAATAGTTTCATCGCCTACGCTAAGATATTCATTAGTAATATCTTCTGCTGTAATTACGTGTTTTAAATATATCTTTTCGGAACCATCGTAATGATAATCATTATAGAGTTGAATAGATTCATCAATTCTATCTTCTAATTGATCATCATCTACATTAATTTCAATGACTGGATGGCCTAATTGTCTAAGACAATATTCTTTGAGTTGTTGTCGTGTTTGAGGTTTTGCCATGATAAGATTCCTACATATAGATTACTGACATATAATGTATTTATCTCCATGGAGGTCCTGACACCCAGGATACTAGCGAATAGCGAATGCCTTCAGTAATCGGGGTAATTTGGTGTTGTGTGAAACTGGGAAATACTAATGCATCTCCAAATTCTAAGCGCATTGTTCGTGGTTCTTTTTGATAATTTAAAATTATTTGTAAATCTCCTCCCTCATATGATCCCACATTTAATGCCGCGGTTATACTCAATTTCCTTACATTTTGATGTTTTTTGTGTGTTGCATTAAAATCATCATCGGTATGCCACGTATAAAAATCTCCTTTTTGATATTTTGTATATTGAACATTAATTGATGAATAATCTAAATCAAATTGAAATTTCTTATTTTCTTCTATAAAAATTTCTTTTAATTTATAAATTATTACTTTTTGTAAATCTATTAAATCTATTTTCCATATATCCCATAAAAATACATCAGATTTTCTAGCACTTGAATTATTATTTACTGTTGTACCAGGAATTATTTTTTTATCTAACTTATTAATAATATCATCAGCATTTTTTTTAAACCATTTTGATGATATTCTAACATAAGCTGGAGATCTAACAATTGGGGAATTAGCGGGTTTGAAGAGCTTTGACACCAGCAGGTCCTAATGCAATATTTTTTTTAATTTCTGATTTTAATTTCATCGTTGTAATTTCTTCTTTGGTTTCTTTCCACCATTCAGATTTATTTTGTGTATCAGTTTCACTTATAAAACATCCATTGCTCCAAGGATGAAGATTAAAATCTTCTTCTAAGAGCATATTTGACATCGGATTACTATGAATCACAAATGCAAGAGTTGATCTGAGACTTTCAGTTCCTGCTGCATGCCAAGTATATCCGGTACGATCTATTTCTCCGTGCCCGAACCAATCGAATGATTTTACATTCCAGCCAACTTGATCTGGAATATCATAATTTAAAGATTCTGCACCTGGAATATTTCTTTTATATCTAAAAATTCCTTTGCCTGTTTTAGACCAAGTAAAAATTAAATTTCTACCGGGAACATCGGCATTGTGATGCCAGCTCATATATCCTCCAGGCGGATATATTGTACTTAGAGCTTGTTGTCGTGCTCCTATTCTTTTACCTAAATCCGCACATAATTTAACAACTTTCAAATGTCTATTTCTTGTTCTTAAATCTAATAATAAATCATGTACGCCTTGATGCCAAGGTGGTCCTGGTCTAACCAACTTTTTATATTCCGTTAAATATTCTTCACAAACAGCTTCTTTCCAAGTGATTATTCTTCTGCTACCCATTCTTATTTTATCTTCATCTAAATCATAAAGATATTCCCCCAACTTTTGAAGAATATCTAATACTTCATTATCATTACAATATTTTGTAATATGTTCTATATGATTCATATTCTTCCGTTTTGATATTGTTTTTTGAATAATAAGCAAGAATAATCATGAAATACTATTTCATCTCTGTCTATGCCTTCTCTTTCTGGGTGATATCCTATTATCCAATTCCATTTCGCATCTTCTCCTGTATTCCAATCATTTGTTTCAGGAGTACAAGGGGGATCTCCTCCAAATACCCAGTGCCATTTAATATCTGGACGATACCATGGATCATCCTGTCTTATAACTCCTAACATTAGATGTAGAGGAAACTGATCCCATCCTCTGGTTTCCCAATAAGGATATTTACCCTCCCATCTTGGATCCCATTCATACCGTCTTTTCCATACCCAATTTTCCCACCATTGTTGCATAAAAGAAATCATCCTTTCAGACTTTCTATATAAACACATTCCACCATGAGGAACTTTTAAATTTTTCTTATCCCACCACGTTTGAGCAGCAGCATATGTTCTGATTTTAGTCCACGCCATATCATATCCATCTTTTATTCCATTAAATATTTCCGGAGCCCTAGGATTGATACATACCATATCAGAATCAAGATAACATGTAAGATCAAAAGGGGAATGTTGTAAGGCTAATAATTTGGCTCTATTGGAAGCGGGCATGCCTCCGTGAACCTCATCGAATATATGATTGCCAGAATCAGATACCCATTTATCTTCAGTATATAAAATTACTGGATGGTTTGGAGCAAATTCTTTTAAGCTATCTGCTAATTGTTGCGCTGCGGTGAGATATGGTTTAAAATTAGTGGCACATAATAAAAAACCCTGATCATGCCTCATTTGATTTTTTTAGATATGAATCTAAGTAATTATTTTCCTCTTTCCCATCAGGGTCTGATACGGGTTTTTTCGTCCTAATCCATTCTTCTTGTCCAATTTCCTTATCGGCCACTGCTTCAATTGTTGATGTATTAGCTGCTGGTTCCTCTGTAGATCTTTCATCCAAAAGACCTTCCGCAGATAAAGTTACTCTAATTATAGATAAAGTTATAAAAGACGCAACTAGTGCGGAAATTTCTGTTAATGATTTAGATTTTCTAATTCGGGATCTTAATTCTCTATTTTCACTATCTCTAACTTCTGGAATTTCAAAAGCTTCTAATTTAGCTCGGAATAAAGTTTCTAAATCATCTGCAGCTCTTTTTCTTTCAAATCGTTGTTTTTCATCCCTTTGTTTAATATTTGATCTAGGGCCTCTGTCTTTATTTTGAATTTCGCGTTGCTGTTTATTAGTTTCAGAAAATTCATCAATTTGTTCAGATGTAAATTTGTGAAAAAAATCTTTCCATTCTCGTGAATCTTCTAAAGCCTGTCCAGAGTATCTAGATTTATCTTGTCTTTCATAAAGAATAGAAATTTCTTTTTTTTGATCTGAGCGCCACAGGCCCTCAATCATTGTATCATGTGTCCACTCTTCTTGTTCAGCCACTTCTTGTTCAGCCATTTTTTCCTTTCATAATATTAATATTATATGTATTTATGTTACTCTTTTCCAGAAAGAATAATCATCTTGTTCCAGGACAGTAAAAACTGTTGTGCCTGTATATTGATTACTATAAAATCCAGAATATTGGCCTGAATATGTTGATGTAAAGCCCTGAGAATATATTCCTGAATATATTCCTGTAAAGCCAGAAGAATAAACTCCAGAATATGTTGGACCCTCTGAAGAAGCTTGAGGATTAGGAGATTCTCCTCCAGACCCATATGTAAAAGTATATCCACCTTGAAAACCGGAAGAATAAATTCCTTCATATGGCCCTTGAAACCCAGCAGAATAGATACCTTCATATGATGCAGAATAGATACCTTCATATCCTTGAGAATAAATTACATCTCCAATGGTTGTTAATCTATCCGAGCATGTTCCTACGGCTTGCCATGTACCGGATCCAGGCGCGGAACCGCCGGCAACAAATGCATAAGTACCTATTGTTTTTGAAAGAACATTTCTTAATAAACGTTTATGCCAATATAAATGCATTCCTGCATCATTAGCAGTATTTGTTAAAGTTCCGGAAATACCAGCGGTATACGCCGTTTCTTTTAGATTAGGAGTATCTTGATATATAGGTTTATAAATTACTTCATCTGTTGCAGCACGTGGATAATTTCCAACGGCAATATAATCAGTATTAGTTCCACCAAAATAATAAACGGAATTTGCAGCTCTTGAAGTTGTATTAGCATTTGATAATAATCTAGTACCGCTCCATCCTCTTGTTATACCAGATTCTTTTCTATAGAGATTATAAGTAGTATTTGCAGCACCGGATGAGGATATAACATTATCTTCAAAAAATGTTTCACTATGCCAAGAACTAGTATCTCCATCTCCAGGTGATGTTCCAATATGATAAGAACCTACTGTATTAGCTGCACTAATATAATATTGAACACATCTTTCGATTACAGTATCTGAACTATCTTCCATTTCTGATTCAGTCATAACTTTGACATTACTGCCGTCGACCTTAATAAATGGAGGAACACTATCTGTATCATCAACATGAGTTTCATTAAAACTGGTTCCATTATATGGATCACTGCCGGAATTATATTCTAATAATACATTAGTTATAGATACATTATTCGCAACTGGGTGATCTCCTACAACGTCCGGACTTCTATATCTTTCACCTATATATCCAGCACTAGTAAAACCGGCTGTAGCACTGGTGCCAGAAATCGGTCGGACATGGCCCTTCCAAAAATCATTGCCTGCCGTTCCTTTTGTATAACTTCCCCATCTTTCAAAAATAGGAACAACACATGACTCATCGATTTGGTCTACAGTCATTTCCTGTACGCCCCAACTTTCTACTTTTTCAAAAATAACTTCAACATCAGTTTGACCAGTATAATTTCCGCCGGACGCATTTAAATAACTATAAATGTCGGGAGCTGCACCATCTTCCAATGTTAATACTGCTGAGCCAAAAGTACCGGTAACATTTGTAACTTTAATGAACTGCCCAACGCCGAGCATTCCATATTCTTGATATCTAATTACTAAGTAGTCTCCTGCATCAATATCGTTCTTATATGTATCTTGACCACTGGCACCCTGATGCTCATTTATTCCCCATATTTCTCCAACATTCGCTGAAGCACCGGAACCCGTTTCTGTTAATTTTCCTATAAACAAATTGCCTGTTTCACTAGAACCAAGCCCGGTATTCGCTCCAAATGGCAATATTCGACAAGGTTTACTCATTAGTTAATCCTCTTCCAAAAAGTATACGGCTGAGAATCTAAAGAAGCTAATACAGTTCTCCCCGTATATTGATTACTATAAAATCCAGAATATTGTCCTGAATATATTCCTACATACATTTGAGAATAATATCCTTCAAAACCCTGTGAATATATTCCTTCAAATCCCTGTGAATATATTCCTTGAAAACCTTGTGAATAAATTCCCTCATATTGATTAGAATAAAATCCAGCAAATTGATTAGAATATTGTCCAGAAAATGTACCTGAAAAAATTCCAGAATAAACTCCAGAATATGTATGAGAAAATGAACCACCTTCCGAAGAAGCTTGAGGATTAGGAGCTTCACTTCCAGACCCATATGTTACAGTATATGCGGTTGTATATCCACCTTGATAAGGACCTTGATAACCACCTGCATATCCACCGGAATATCCTTGCGAATAAAAACCTTCATAACCACGTGAAAAAAGTCCAGTGAATTGACCTGAATATATACCTGTAAATTGTCCAGAATATATACCTGTAAATTGTCCAGAATATAATCCTAAATATTGTCCTGAATATATTCCTTCATACATTTGAGAATATATTCCTTCATATCCTTGGGAATAAATTACATCGCCAGTATCTGTTAGATAATCTGTATAAGCACCGGTTTGAACCCATGTTCCGGGAGTCGGGGTTGAAGTGCCAACTACTAATTTATAATAACCAATATCTTCTCCGACACTGCTATTCATCAAATAATTTCTCCACTCCGCCGCTAATGATTTAATATCAGCATCAGTCATTTCCTGAACACCATCATTACCTGGCCTATTATAAATAGGCCGATCACCAGAAGTTGTATTGGGGGCAGTTTTTCTCCATAACCTATAAACAATTTCACTATCAGCACCAGCTTGTCTATAAGTTTCTGTTACAGCGTCGCCAGTATAAATCCATGTATCTGCATCGGGCGCGGCAGGGCCGAAATAATAACCTCCTACAGGATATAAATTAGTTCTCCAATTATTAGAAACTCTAGCTAGAATAGTAGCTATTAAATCCGCAAAGTTCATTTGCTGAAGTTTATTGCCTGAAACAATAAGTTTTGTTGGATAGATTACGTTAGCTGTACTAGCAGCGTTGGATTGTTCTTGTTGGATAGACCAAGTGGTTGTGGTAAAATTCGATGCGGAAATAGGATGATCACCTACGTCATCGTCTCTGTATCTATTATCAAAGGAACCGACGTTGCCATCATTATTAGCATACGCGGTACAATTTCCTCTTACATTATAAACATTATTAGACGCAAACTCTTGCAGAACAAGAGGTACTATCATACTGTCGATTTCTGCTTCGGTCATTACTTGAACAGCCGATCCAGAATTGTAAACTTTTAATGGTGATGCCATTTGTTTTCATCGTTTTTAATTAAGGTCCGAGTCTTGTTCCGGATGAGTCATAAATTCCAAATGCTACCCAAGAACTTGTTCCAGCAGCATCCGCACTCTTCAAAAAATAATTTGCTGCTGCGGTAGTATCTGCAGTAGTTTTGAATGTCCCTGCATGGGTAAAAGTTCCATCATGAACAACGTCGGCATCAATATCTAAATCTCCATCAAAATCTGATGTACCAGTTACCTGAAAAGCTCCGTTGACTTTTCCACCATCTGATACTAACCATGCGCTAAGAGAACTTTCATATGTAAATGAATGTTTAGTTGTAGCAGGTATAACTAGACCTCCGCCACTAGCTTGTGCATCGGTATGACATTTAGCCCAATCAAACGTTCCGGTGCCAGAATAACCTGTTAATGTAAATGTTGTAACTGTTGGTACTGTTGCAACTATATAAATTCCTTCATCTGTTAAACCAGAAGTACCGGCAACCACAATAAAAACTTTATCTGAAACTGATAATCCGTGATTTTCAGTAGCATTATTTCTTTGCGAAGTAATAGTACCAGAAGAGGCATCACTATCACTATAAACGTTTCCAGCTAAACCAATTACAAAAGTTTTATCTTCAGTAACTGTAACTGTTGTATCATTATAAGTTCTAGTACCTTGAACAACTAAATTACCAGTAATAATAACGTTTTCGGAATCGATGGTAGTATCTGGAGAATGTATATGAAACCAACTAGAAGGTGCAACATTACACCACTCGGCTGAATCATAGATATAAGTATTTCCTCTTATATTAACTCTATTTCCAAAATTCGTAGTCCCGCCAACGTTTACAGTGCCGCTAACTTGAAGTTGTGCATCGCCGGTTGTGGAACCCGTACCGATTGCGAGATTACCTGAAGTTCCCAGATTCATTCGCTCGGTAGATTCAGTTATAGAATTACCAGTAAAAAATCTGATTATATCTTCATCACTACCATTATCTGTAGTAATATTTGTATCGCCATCTTGATCTTCTGGTTGAGCTAAAGGATAAAAAGAACTACCAGTATTTCCTTCAAATCTACTTAATGTTGTATTCCATCTAATTGAACCTGTTCCTCCGGCTCTTTCTGCACTAGATCCTACTGGTATATGTAATGAAGCGGAAGAATTTGATCCTGCAATGCCTCCTACATGAACTGTTCCCCATCTCCAAGTACTATTACCAAAATTTCTAGCTTCATCGGTATAAGGAATTACATCAGCATCTATTCTTGCACTAATTGTTAATGTATCAGCAGAAGTATCACCGATATCAGTATTTCCTGTTATTACTACATCTTTATCTACAGTTAAATTTGTGTTTATGAGAACACTACCGCCAACAACAGCCGATTCCAAAATTCCAATACCACCGTTTGAAGTTATCGCACCCGTCGTAGTTGATGTTGCATTAGTAGTATTAGAAACGTGTACAACATCTTTGCCACCCTGAATTTGAGTGTACATTAATAGTTGATTAGTACGCGTTCTCCATAAGTCAAACGTATCTGATAAAGCTACGTTAGCTGCCATTGTTATCCTTTTCTAAAACTTTATGTATTAATTTTTCAATTTTATCCACAGTAGACTTTAATTCTTGGAGTTGTTTATGATGTGCGGCTTGTGTTTCGCGCGCTTCATCATGCTGCGCTTTTAGTTTAGCTGCAGCCATGCGCTCCAATCTATGTTTATTTAGGGCATCTTTATCCGTATTTAATAGAGCTTTAGAATGTACGTCTCTAACAAATCTCGGATCTTCTGTTTGGATATTTTTATTCATCTAATGCTATTGCTCTTAAATCTTTCACTCTTGGTACATCTAATGTACTAGTTGAAAGTAAACATACTTTAATTGCGAAGGTTTTAAACTTCTTATAATTCGTTCCATTATCATCTACATAATCAATTGAATCACCGGGGGATCTATATAAAAATTCTTTAAAATCATCTTCATTTAATGAATTAACAGAAGTTGCCGTTTCTTGTTCTAATTGAATATATCCTCTGTCATCAAATGATTCTGTGTCGTCTGGGCTCAATACTTTTGCATATACATGTATTTTTGCACTTTCTGGTTTATAAGCATTAACTATAACTTTTAAATCTTCAGCTTCAAAACCATCTTCAAGATTAACCTTTCTTGTTATATATTTAGTATTGATCGGTCCACCTTGACTATCTAATTCACTACTTATAACTATATTACAAAAGTTCTCTCCTGTATGTGCAGGATCTGTTACGGTTATCGTTGGAGATCCTGTATAGCTAGATCCACCGGCTGATACAGTTGCTGCTGTAATCTCACCCGAAGTAATTGTTAAATCTATCAGCGCGCCTGTCCCATTTCCTCCGTCTACTGTTGCAACAGCTGTAGATGTATAATTAGCTCCTGCATTAATTACATATACTTGAGAATTTGCAATTGCTGCATTATCTACATCATTTTCAAGAGTTATTAAACTAAATCTCGAAATATCAATAACAGGGGAAACAAATTTTGATGTTGATCTAATTCCAACAAGACAACTAAATGAATTAGCCGTATTAGCCGGCATCATTATACGTTCAGTAGGATAAACATTTTTATCTCTTTCGCCAGCAACATAATTAGTTGAGATATAACTTCCGGCTGTATTCGAAGTTTTATAAGAAAATCCAACTGTTGAACTATCAAATTGCATTATTGATGTATTAAGTTTATATACATCAGCAAAAACATTAGATGTTGCGGCAGACTGGCTAGTAGAATTAGACATCAAGATTATATTACCTTCATTCATTGTTGTAAAATGACATCTGTTGATTCTCATCATTAAAGCTTCGCCCGGAGATTTATTTACAACTCCTGCATTAGTAGGTAAATATAAGTCTTCTACATTCGGTTGTTTTGGTATTCTAAAATTGGGACTAATAGCAGCCGTACTTAAAGGATTTAGACCCTGTATTCCTGTCCATAATTGATATTCACTACTATTAGAAATGATTACTAATGCATATTCATCGCCAGTTAAATAAACCGGTGCCGGGAATTCAAATGTAGTAACATGTAATGCATTTGCAGCTTCTGGTGCAGAGACAGTAGTTTGAATTGATTCTGGTTTTAAGGATGCTTCCGCAAATGGTAAAATTGTTCCGCAACTCGGAAGCCCATTAATTAATGGTCTAATTTGAACAGTAACGGGTAATTGGGGTGTAGAACTATTAGCAGTTGCTTTTTGTCTAAAAAATAAATCAACAGATTTAACAAAAACACCTTCTACATAATTACTCTTATTAACAATAAATGTTTGAGTTAGTGGATCCATCCAACCTTGAGATCCTTCAACTCTACTAGTAACACTTGTTATAACATTTTCATTAGTAACATCTTCTCTTCGCGAGGTAGATGGTCTTGTTGAAATTGAAGTTGCTTCCCTACCATCCAATAAACCTCTTACATGAAAAGTACATTCGGCAGCCATGGTAGAATTTGCAACCTTATCATTTACTTCATCGGTAACTCTTAATAATCTTTCACCGGCTTTATGTGCGGCTTTAGGTAAACTAAGAACGCCAGCAAAAGATCCGGCTAAATTGGTTGTCATGTAAGAAGCCTGTCCTTTTGTGGGAACAGTTCTATTAGAAACTACGGCAGAAATTCCACTATTGGAAGATAAAATAGTTGTTGTACTTGGACTAAATGTTTGATCTATATCAGCATTATCACCATTTTGATCATGTGCTTTAATTACTTTAATGTAACCAGTTGCTGTTCCACCAGAGGTAGTTTTTTCTGGCATAATTATCTGACAAACATTAGCACCTTCGGAAAGAGTTTCTCCCTGAATTAAATGTTTAGCAGTATCCACGGCATTAAGAACAAGAAAAGGCATAGGATATACATTAGCTGTAACATTCGTGCCGTCAAAAAATATCGCTACATTTGTTGATGGTTTCATTCCTTTAGCAACAAAATAAATTCTATCATCGTCTGGGGCATATTGTGATTTAAGTAAATGAGGTTTCATCCAAAAAGTCATAGAAATATCTGCGACTTTATTGCCCAAACTTCTTTTAATAGAATCAGGAATATTCTTCGAAGTAATACCTCTTCTAGTTTGACCTTGAGAAATTAGAGTTGCTTTTCTTATTCCTCCTGAGGTTGCTCCAGCATCTTTTACACTTATTTCTGGTTCTGGGTTAATTTGCTCGCCAGTCCAAATTTTTGTCCAATCATCCCATTGAGATCCGTGTCCACCATTTACAGCTCCGAATTGCCAATTATCATTAACCCCTTCTAAATTAACTAACACTTCTGGTCTTATAGAAGAATCATACCATACATCAGAATCTGGAAATGTTTTTATCCCTCCAGAAAATTGAGCTAAGGCATAAGGATTAATAGCTTTATAAGAACTAGCCAATGGTTGATTAACTAGATTAGCTGTTGTAAATGGTAAAGTAGCTAATTCCGGACCTGGTAAATGGTATGAAATATTATTACTAGATCCTTTTGATAATTGAAAACTAAAGGCATCTGCTTTAAATGGAGGCCTTAATTCATTTTTTTCTATGTCTATGGAACATAAATAATCAGTGTTTATTACGTCGCCTATAGAGTGACCTTTAAATCCATCTACAAGAATACCATTCTTAAATCTATCTCCGGCAGGATTAAAAAGAGAATCTTTTGTTGATCCGCCCGATATTGATGTTGCAGCAGCTTCTTTTTCGAGCATTGATAATGCAGTATAGTATTCAAGATTTTCAATTCTTTTTTCTAACTTACCAATATCTCTCATTGTATATCGTCTATTATCAATATACTTGGTTTTAATATCTCCGGTATTAAAAGTATAAGGAGGAATAGTTAAGGTATATAATGTTATAGAATCATCATCGTCTGGAGGAGTAATTGGTTCCCTCGAAGGAACTCCTTTAAGAACTCTAAAAACTCTATCTTTAGATAAAACTAGTTTATCTTTTCGACCCAAATAATAGTTTGTATTAAACTGCAATGTATATTCTGGATCTGGAGTGCCTCCAGCTGCTCCTAATTGAGATGATGGAAAAGCAGAATTATTAGAAGTAAGATCATTTGTTGTATTAGAACCTTTATCATTATTTGCAGAATAACGCGACGGTCTAAAATCTATACTATCTCTTAATTGAATTTCTTCGCCCGTTGTAGGACTTGTAAATGAAGGAATTTTATCAAAATTAAGACCTTCTCTCTTAACTCCGTTTAAACCATAATGATAACCAGTGTTAGCACCTACATCGGCATACGATTGAACCGAAAAGTATCCTGCTAGGGCATCTTGTATGGGTGGATCGAGAGCAGGGTTACTAAAATGGTCAACGATTACTAACATTTGACCTATCGGTCCAGCGGCTCCGGGTTTTAAAATAATAGACGCATGATCATAATAGTTATCTCTTTGACCATTATCTAATTCATAATTTGCTGTAATATTCTTTGCTGTTGTCGATGTTATATCTCTAAGGGCTGCTAAATGTGTTGAAGTAACGGCTGCTGATTTATCTCCGGAATCAATAACATATACTAAGTTAAATACATCTGAGATCATTAAGTTATCTTTTTTACCGGCTTGTTTATTAGGTAATATAAAATGAACTTGTCCTTTTGATATATCAGTATTAGATGATAAATTTGTAGTATTTCCAATTGTTAAAGTTTTTGATCTTGGAGATGCATTTGCTGTTCTAATAGTTGAAAGAATTTCAACTTGATATGCACCATTTTTTGAATTTAAATTTAATGTAGTTTGAGATGCACTATCAATGGTTGCTGTTCTTCCAGTTGCTGAAGAAAATTCTAATATTTGGCCCTCAGTTAATTCTTCTCCTGTAACATTATCTATAGGAGGATTTGAAGGGTTATCAATTGTTTTAACAACCACGGAATATAATTCTTTTGCTGTAGAAGCAGGTAAACTTCCTGTTCCTATAAAAGATCCTGTTGCGGTTGAAACAGTTGTTGTTCCAGCAATGGGAACAGATACAGATTGAAATGTTTTATAAGTATAAGTTATTCCATCCGGAATAGATGCTAAAGGTGAAAATGGTAATTGAAAAATTAAAGAATTTTTACTTGTGCCAGCCAATAAAGCCGTACCTTCAGGATCATTATTAAATCTTGATAATTTATCTATATTGGCTTGTGTTGTCTTAACTACACATGAACTATTAGCTTCAGTTAATTGACTTTTAGCTCCGTGCTTGACAATTAAAGATCCCAAATCTTGAAATTTAAAAGAAATAGAAAAAGTTGAATTAGATTGAACTTTTTGTGATAATGCGGTATTACTTATTGCTTTATGTTGGGAACCAATAGCTATATATTCTGCGATAGTAACAACATCGCTGGTAGAAGCTCCGGCAAGTGTAGTATTAACTGTGAGAGTTGCTCCTTTATATGCTCCGTTGGCATAAGAAGTTTTGTCTGCCGGCATTCCGATTGTTATAAGATCATCACCTTCTCCGGAAACTTGCGCATTAATAGTTTTATTTAAACGTATATCATATATTCGTGTCGAATAAACTGAATGATAATGAGTAGTATTAGATGTGACTAGATCCGCTTGTTCCCAATCGAACGATCTTACTCTCGCTGTACCCATTTTTGTTTGATTATATTTTTCCAGCGCATTTGAATCACCTATTGCTGAGTTAACAACTGCAGCATCACAACAATGAAGGTCGACAAGTTCGTGTTTAGAAATATCAAACGTTCCTAAAACTTTATTGAGATATAAAGAATTTCCATAATCAGCAGCAACTATATAATCCGAAATAGCTGCAGTATCTCTTCCTTTTTCAACATCAACATATCGTGTAGCGATACTTTCATATTCATATCCCTTTACATATGCCTTACCTGCTTCTAATCCGGCAGAAATTAAAGAATTATTACCGGTTATATGATCTTTTAATTGAATTCCAAATGGTCGAACAGTATAACTTCCACTTTCATCGAAAGTTCTGCGTGCCATTGTCTTTTCAATTTCCGCATATAGTGGATATTTCGTTTCTGTTGTTTTAACACCTAATTCAACTCTAGTTAATTCTATAAATTTTTCACCAGCAAATTCTGAAATAGTGTCACTAGTGACAGTCGTTGTTCCATCAGCTCCGACTGTTTCTGTCACTATATCTAGAGCCGCTAATGTTAAATTTATAGCAAATCTATCTGCACCGGGAGCGGCATAGTTGGCAGTCCCTTGAGCATTATCCAAAATAGATGGATCATCATCTGTCTGAACGATTTCTTCAGTAGCGAGTAATCCAATTCTCTTAGTAGGACTATTACTATATTTGTCTAATGAAATAGTTTGATCTTGAACAACTACAAAAAATCCACTAATATAAAAAGCACCTTCCGAAATACTTGCAATGGATGCAGTATTTTGAGCTGCAGCGATACCGGCAGTTCCACTTAAACTAACCGTATTAGCTTGCCATGGCACGCCTTCTAAAGTAGAAATTGTTTCACCGTCTATAAAATCACCACCACCCAATTTTGAAAAAAGTAATGTTGGTTGATCTGAAACAGTTCCGGGCTCAGCTTGAATAACTAAACCTTTAGCTCCTGATGTTCCACCAGTGATAGTTTTTTGAGCAAAATTAGTTACGGCAACATCTGCATTATCAAATGCAGATTCTAATTTTAAAGAATTAACTTGATTATTAAGGGTAACATCCCCACCAAAAACTTTACTACCTTCTTTGAAGATATTATCACCAAACCTAGATACCTGTTCTTGTAAGATTGTTTGTAATTGAGTTAACTCTCTTGCTTGAACTGCAAAACCAGGCCTGAATAAAATTCTATGAAAGTTTTTATTTTTATCATAGTCATCATAGTATGGTGCAATGTTAAAATTTGTTTTTACTCCAGACACTTATATCTCTTTCTAAAAATTTTAGAAGTTTATAATTAATTTCACATCTTCAATTTGGTCACTAGCTCTTGAGATTGGTGATCTATTTTCAACATACAGAATATCACCAGTATATTGTTTCAAGTCAGGTCCTTCAATAACACTTGTGTTAGCCGTAGTTCCGGCACCAGATATTGTTAGAGCTTCATTAGCTTGAAACGATCCAGGAGTTGTATCCCAACCAACGGTTGAATTAGCTCCTTTTGTAACTTGTGTTATTCTCAACTTACTTGTACCGGAAGCCCAGTCAACAACCCTTCCTGTGGCTCCTGATTCAGCTCCTGTTACTACATCATCTGCTATATAAGCTGCTCCAGAAAATGATTGAAGTGTACATCTAAGAGCTTGATCTCCTAAAGAAATTACTGCCGGAGTTCCAAGATCTGATCCATCTGTAGTATTAGCAGCATTTGGATGTGAAATTAATCCAATCTTTCTAAAATCATTCGCAACTGTAAATTCGCCAGATTCATCATTTTCTAGTCTAACATTAACCATTATATTAAATCCGCCTAATTCTTCAACGGAATCAAATCCATGACCACCTTTAGGTTCAATTGCGGCAACTACCTTGGCATCATCTAAATTCCAAGAAGTATTTGCTAAAACATTAACTACTGCATTTGTATATCCGGATCCAGCTGCGATAGTTACAATATCGGTTAAGCCAGATGCATTAGTTCCATTAGATCTACAATTTGCTCCAGTACCATCTCCTAAAATTTGTAATCTGGGAGCTATTTGGAAATTATCGCCTTGAGCAGGAGCGGAAGAAAGTGCCGGATTGAAAGTTACAACTTTAGTGGTTGCATCATAATCTGTAATAGTTCCACCTGAACCTTCAGCATCTCCTGAAGTAAAGAAAATATCTGAACCGACATAAACGTCATCTACGGCCGAAGCTGTGCTGTGAATTCTACAAGAAGTTGTAGTAGTACTATATCCTCCACCAAAACCATTATCTAATGTATTAGTTTCAAAAATTAAATATTCTAATCCTCCAACGGTGCCATTAGCTGTTTTTCTGTAGATGTTAATGGCTCCATCAACTGCGCCGTTCTCAACATCTCTTTGCAAAGTATTTTCTTGAGTGGCAGAAGCCATAACAACGTTTGAAAATCTAACTTGTTGTACTGGAATATAATTTGTTGTTACAAACTTTAAGGCTGATGCTGCGGAAATCGTATACATATATTTCCACTTATAACCATCAGATCCAGGCGTAACAAGTGCTGTTGTCTGTCCGGTAGGTTTAGCTAAACTATTCCCGGATGTGTTATTGTTCGCTAAGCACTTATAAATGTTAAATTCATCTGTCATAACATAAAATGATTGTGCTAGCATTCCAGGTTCTGTATTATCATAAGCATAATAAGGCGTATTATTAGCCCAATTATATCTAGGAATACAATGTGTCACGTCGGTAGATACAACCTTTTTGGCTGCAATCATATCCTTCCAGTGACTATAATAGGTGTTTGATACATCGTCGGTAGGTGAAGGGGGTGTTGTGTCAGAATCTGCTGCCGCGGCTCCCGCTACATTAGCCCAGTTTTGGACACCACCGATGAAAAGATACATATTAGATTCTAAGTATGTATCGCCTGCGACTGTATTCGCGAATGTTGTCATTCCGAAATCTTCGTCAAAAGACTCCCGGAATTGTCTTGCATTGAACATTCTAAATTTGTTTGTTACTAAGGCCGGCATTTCGATAACTCCAATCTTTTATTTTTAATTAATTACTCTAAAACGGTATGTTGAGCAACGGCATCTAATATTCCTTCTGGAAAATATTTATTACCGCGATTATGAATGTTAAAAGTTGTTGTGGTCAAATCGCCCACGATATATTTAGCGTCATGACGACTATAAATATTCATTTTTCTATTCGGTTCTTGACCTATTCCTGTATTTATGAGATCTTCATATAGTAAAAATTCAGATTCGATTATTAGCTTACCAATCGAAGAAGTAGCAGCGTTTGAGCCATCTTCCGCTAATAATTCATCTCCATCTTCTAATAACATCCCATCGGACTCTTCTAATATTATATTTATATCATCAAAGTAAACTGTTGAACCTTGCTCTAAATTTTTAACTGGTGTCACATTTGTGACTACCAAGCTTTCAATTATTTGATCATCATATTGTTCAGCAGCATCTATAGAGTCATGTGCTAGAAAATATTCATCAGGATTAGGAATAGTTCTAACCGGGCAATATGTTGGATATGGATATGCTGTGGTTGTCAAATCCCATTGTGGTGAATATGTTTGATGAATTGGTAACTTAGTAGTTATTTTAATTATATCGTTTTGTAAAGCGACTCCGATAATATTATCGGGATGATTACTATAAGTTCCAAATTCTTTTATTGAAGCATCTCTATAATCAACATAATAATTTGTACCTTTTGATAACCCCGTTCCGGGAAGTGGATTATAGGATCCTTCTAGAAAAGCAGCCATTTGAAGAGATTTATCTATTGTAACTACTTCGCCCCAATCTCCCAGTGCTATATCTTCTTTTGCTAGTCCTAATACTGAATGTACACCATCTAATTGAGGTTTCGCATCACCATTTGCTTCGCAAAAAACTAGTTGAATTTTTCCATTATCCATTAAACCAACTACATGGCCTTTACTAATATCTTCAAAAGCTTGATATTCATATAATTTCCATTGAGAAAAAGATAAATCTAATTGATCTTTAGTTACTGCTTTTCCTAATTTAATTCTATCTAAACTATCTGCAGAAGTTATTGTAGGCGGTACAGTAGTGAGCCAACATTCGTGATCGCCACCTTTAGCCCAAACATTTTGACTATAATTAGGATAATATTCTGCTCCTGGTATTAAATCCCAAACACGTTCTTCTATAGAATCTGTATCTCTTACTGTTACAACTTCTCCTACTTCGGCATCTTCATTAACTATTCCTAATAATGAATGAACATAATTAATACGTGGAAATAATACGTTTCCTACTTCATATACTCTTTCTACTTTTCCATCAGGTCTTAATCCCACTGCCATTCCACCATATACTTTTGCACCCGCTACTATAAATGTATTTGGATTATTTAATTTTTTATCTTTTGCTCTTGCATACGCTTGACCAGATGAGGATACTTGAGTTCCTGTATTAATAGCAGTTAATTGTGGTTTATCAACCGCTGCAACTGGAGTGTGTGGAGTCACTTCTATAGTTGAAGAAAGTACTGATTTATTTTCCGTCATTATTGGACCACCAAAGTCTGCATGCAGATGACAAAATGCAAATAATGCGCGATAAAAATCAGGCTGCCAATCAACTAGTTCATCCGGAGGTAACCAAGTTTTATAAGTATGATCTGGGATTTTAAAGTCGACATAAGCACCGCCATTACCAGGAGTACCTACGGCAGTTACAGGAAATTCCATACTTGATACGAAGCTTCCATTATGATGACCATCAATTATACTAGCAAATCTTAATGGATGAGTTAAATTAGAACTGTCTTCTTGATTGAAACGATATGTAACCCCTTTAATAAGTTTTCTTGACCAAGCACTATCATTAATGTTTACACCATCAAAATAAAAATCTGTGCCTGAAACTGTTACCATTATTTCCCATGATGCAGGATTTGGATATTCTGTTATGGGCCAGCCAAACGCAGCTTCTGGAAAAATGGGTTCTAAAACAGAGTCTGCCATGTTAACATAAGTAGACACGCCTGTTAAAGCTGGAAGATCAAGTTGTATCCGTTGTAATCCCCAACGATCAAAAATTTCGAGGTGTGTTTTAACTTCGAGATAATGATTATCCTTCCACAAGTCCGCAAGTAATTCAATTTCTTCTTGGCCGTAAGTCCAATAAGTAGTAATTGTTGGCATTACTTGTGTACCGTCCGGAGAACGATACTTACCTAATATACCTATCTCTAACCAATAATCTATACCGCCTTTACGTTCTGTATTCGGATTCCCATCTCCGCCTAGACCCCAATAGGTGTCGGCTGGTCTTTGTGCTCCTGCAGGTGCACGCCATGCACTTGTCGTATGTACTGGACCCCACCTATTTTCTGTATTATAATGAGTTGACTTGCCCCATAATGAAACTCCGCCAAAGGCACTGTGGCCCGTACATTCATTTCCTTCGAAGTGGCCTGGAATGACTAATTCTGGAAATACATTTGGATACCAAGGAGCAATTTTTTCAGTAGAATTAAGACGCGCTTTATCATGCTGCGAAAAATGATGAGGTATTTCTACTCTCCCTGTGCGATTTGAATCATATCCATCGTTCCACGGATCAAATTGTCCAGCCAAACCTCGGCTGTATGGTTCATAATCCCATCCACGTCCAACTAACCAATCTACTCGTCCGGCATGAAATGCAAAATGTTTATCATCTGTTGTAATTCCAAATCCTATTGTTCGCGGATCCAAAAATTCAATATGCATTTTATGAACTTCTCCAGTCCACATATCAATTTGCCCGAAAATACTAGTATAAGGGCCCATGGTAGTACTATTATAAATTGTATCAGTACCTCTCTGGCTGGTTGTGAGTGGTCCGTATGTAGGTACAAATGCTGGTGTTCTATCAACAAATAGTTCAAGCTTTTTAATAGTATCCGTCTCCACTTTAACGTCTACATTTATCAAAAGTAATATTCCAATTTCCCCGAAAACATTCCAACCAGCAGGATGAACAAAAGATCTAACTAAATCTCTAAATTCATTAATTTGAATGTCCGATCTTAAAACGTACGAAAAATCTTGATAGTAATAAGAATCTTGAATCCTGATAATATCACTAATCATTCCGAGTTTATCTTGAAACTTACCAGGATAATTTGTTACAGCTGTTCGTATAGCTAAAAATGTTGCATTATTATCGCCATCAGGAGCAGTTACAGCAGGTACTATATTATAATTAATACCTGCCGTAGTAATTGAAAGAGATTTGATAGCTCCAGTTTTTAAAGCTCCGGCTTTTAAAATAGCATTGTTACCATAACCAGAATTTGTTTCCTGATAAGAAGCATTTGAAGATGCTAAAGTTGCTGTTCTAGCACCTTGGGAAGAAATAATCATTTCGCCAGGAATAAAATCTGCGGGTTCTAACATCATAAATGATTCTATATCATCGGCAGTATTAAATCCTTCATATTGAATTTTTCCACGAGATGATATATCAGCGATTGATATATTATCTATATGTAAATCATATGTTGTAGAAGTCGAAGTATTTGCAAATAAATAAACAGCGTGATAACGATCTGAACTTGCTACAAATTTTCCTTCGAAAGTATAAACTTGATCTGCATTAGTTGTTTCCAGAAGAGTATAAACAACTGATTCTGTTAATCCTACTGTGGATCCTACTGGTTCATAATCAACATCGGTATCTGAATGGCCATATCTTAATTCAACGAACTTGAGACTTTTGCTGCCTCTAAAAGAAATTTTAGCATTATATTGATTTCCTGGAATAATAGTATTCGCATATGCTTCACCTTCTTCACTATCTATTGAACGTAAACCAATATAAGTTTCTAACTGATCATTAATCGCTATCTTACCACTATATGAACCAGAAATAGTATTTGATGTTTCTACTGAAAGTGTGTGGCTCCCAGTATCTACGGCTGTTCTTTTTGAAGAAAAAGCCGAAAGTCCTGAAATACTTCCATCCTCAAAGTCTCCAATATTATTTTGAAGAACATTTACATCTTCAAGAGAAAAAGTTGCTTCTTCATCTTTTACCTTCATGGTACTAAAAGTAGAATTTGATGTAGAATTAACAGAAGGTAATATTACTTTTGCTTTCTTGCCAGATGTTACCCCTATAACAGATTCGCCAAATCTATATTTTCCATAAACATTTTCATCAAAATTTAAATATGTTAATCGACCAGTATTTTTTCCTGTTATAGGATCTTCAAATCTCCATTGTTCTAGACCTAAAGTAGATTCATTTTTTGCTGCATATCTAGGAGCTCTTATATAATCAAGTCCTGTAGTTATTACTCGAGTTTCAGAAATGGACCCGAAACCTGTATAAGTATAAGCAGTTCCTCCATAATAATCTGAAACTGATCTTGAACCATCTCCTAATGGATTTGCAAATAATCCCTCTTCATCTTTAATTTCATAATAGCCGGCGGGTTGAATCGTGTTAATGGTAAACATATTAGATTTACCAGGAACTGCAGATCCATTTGCACTATAATAAAGATCACACGCTGAACCTTCAACAAAATTAGGAGCCTGTGGACTTTCTAATGCATATACAAAAGTTGAATTATTTACTGAGGGCCCTGCAACTGTTCCTCTGGTTCCTGTTTTAGAATCATATACAAAATAACCTGGTTGTATATCATCTTCAAAAGCCTCAGTGTGGAAAAGAATATTATCTCCAGCATCAGAACTTCCATCTGTACTATCAATAAGAATTAAACCTGTTCCTTCTTCTAATAATATACTTGCTCCACCTTCTGCGGTATCTTGATTTGCTACTTCCGCAACAAACGTAATTGTATTACTTGAACTAAAGTGTGTATTAATATTTTCTGGATATTTAACATCTTCTTCTTCGATAGAAAAAGAAGCCGAATTTAATAATATAGCTGATTCAGCAGTTCCACCTTCAGCAACTGATATAGCTGCGCTAACCTTTGTATTAGAACTTCTAAACACTCCTGTGGGAAGCACTTTGGAAATTACGCCGGTATGTCCTCTTCCTCCGGTTCCAGAATTATTAATTTCTAAACGTTCGCCTCCATAATAACCATTACCTCCATCATCAATGATAACTTCATCAATAGCACCATTAGCAGTTGACGCAACGCGTGCAACAGCACCTTTTCCGGCACCTCCTGTAATTATAAGTTCATCGTTAATGGCATATCCTGTTCCATTACTTATAATATCAATTTCCCCAATAACCGCAATACATGTTCCCCGAGAGGATTTTGTCGGGAAGGTCATTGATTTAACCACATCTTCCGAATTATCACTTCCCATTAATTCTGCGTCAATATATGTTTCAATTGTTGCTATTGTTTCGTCTGATTGAAAATCAGAATAGGCATCAAAACGAACATCATATCCTTTGGTATAATCGGTTAAAAATAATTCTGTTACACCAGTTGTTCCTTCAAAATATGAAATTGAATTATCAACAGTAGCTGTTGCTTGAGATTGTTCACCTTTAATAATTTTACTATTAAAATCATCTGGATTTAAAGCTGCTCCAGTAAAAATTTTAATAGATTTTAATGATTTCCAAGTTCCGTCGGATGGTCTTAATAATCTTTCTTTTGGATATATAAAGGAAAGTTGCTCCGATCCATAAACAGTTCTCCATAACCATAAAAATGAATCCTCTGTTCCTCTTGACCTATAAATTTCTCTGGCGGTTTTTATCGCTTGTCTTAAATCTCCAATGGCACCGATAGGAATATTTGTTAGAAAATCATCCCGGAACCTCTCCAAATACATATTATCGGTTTCATCTATATCATTAACCAAATCTAAATCAGCCGCCCCTCGGAGAGGATTTCTTTTAATGTCTTTATCGGTTTGACCAATTACTGCTTTTGCTCTAGATCTTTTTCCAACTATTTCTTCACCGTGAAGAAAAGCTTTAGTATTTGTGGGGCGCGCAAATAATACATGAGGATCGGTTTTATAATTTTTACTGGTAATATCTGCAGATTGATATTTGCCTGCTGGAAAAACACCGTGATTTTGAACACCCGTAATTATTGCTTCAGTTCCAGAAACGGCACCCACAATTAATTCACCTAATGAAAATGTTGCGGTAGTTGGATCTCTATCTGATTCAACCAATAATTCATGAATTTCACTGACACTCGGATTATCGTCTTCTGTGCTTTCTAATAGAAATTTTCGTCCGGAAGTGGCATATTGGGTAAGTGTTGTTGTAGGTGGATCGTTTTCATATACTCCGAAGTTGACGCCGCTTTCTCCACCTTTTTGGGGCATATAAAATGTACGTCCGGCGAATTCTTCTAAGTGTAATTCATAAACTATTCCTGGATCATCAGAAGCTGCTATCGCATCTGGCCTATTACCATATATTGGAAAATAATAACCTGTTTGTAATCCGACATCATATTCAACTTCTAAATCGGATGGTGAGTATATTAATCCATCATCCAGAGCTGTGCCGTAAATATAATAAGCATCGGCATCATCTTCAAGAACTATATTATATTCGTCTAAAATTAAATCGGTATATTCTATTTGATAAGATTCTAGGAATTCAAAATACTTAGTAAGAAAGAGAGGGAGATTGGAACCCTCCTCCGTAAAAAAGGAAGGTAATTGATTTTGAATAATTTCAGAAATTCTATTATCAGCCATTATGCGGTATTAGCTCCATATACTACCAAAGCCGGCGTTTCATTAACAGTTCCCTGAACAAAATCGCCAGTAGATAAGGCCGTGTCTACTATCATATTAACTATTACATCTTTTCTATTAATTATTATAACTTGTTCTCTAATGGGGGTAACATCTTGAATATTGGTTTCAACATATATTTCAATAGTATTATTATTTACTACCGTCTCGACAGAATTAGGTTTAAATCCTACCAACGTCATTTTACCAGTTTCATAATCTATTGTTCCCACATTAGAATTAACAATTGCTACTGCGCCGGCTTCTTCTTTCACAACTTGAATAATTCCGTCAGCATCATTTAATAATGTATTTTGTTCTAATACATCAGTATTTTCATTGATATATTCAAATTTTGAAGATGATAATGCTCCCTTATATCCCTTATAAGGATATTTTATCTGATTAGAAAAATTTTGAGAATAGTTAAATGCCTGGCCGAGCTCAACTACTAATCGTTTAAATAATAAAACTGTTGTCTGGTTGTTCAAAACAGCTGGATCAGAATTATCAATTAAAGTGGTTAATCGTGAATATCTAAATCTTAAATCAAATTTTCCTAATTCCTCAATATTATAATCTAGAGCAGTTGAAACAATTCTTTCACCTATTTCTTGGGGTGATTGTACAGTTTTATTTGGATCATATCGAACGTTAGCGATAATTGATATGTATAGATAATCCGGTGGCACAATTTCTGGCGTAACAGATACCATATTCTTTGTTGCTAAAATTTCTTTTTTAATAACTTCTTTATCTTTTGTTGTTAAAAATAATCCACTTTTAGGTTTAACAGCAATATAAGCTTTTCCATATCTCGGAGGGTCATTTTGTTCTCCACCCCAGCATGTTACGGATTCAGCATTAACCCATTCTTTTTCCACAACTCTTTTATAATCATTTAATGTTACACATCTATTTTGAGTTTCATATAATTTTGGTGCATTATACTTAATTTCAGCAACAGATTCCCTGCTGCCTCCACCATATCCAGCTGTTGTAGTAAGCACAGAAACATTAGAATATCCACCTATTGCATCTATTGCTCTAAATGCTACTGCTTTATTAGTAGCTGTTCCATCGGATATATTCGCAGCTAAAATAACTTGACTTCCATCTGCCGGCCTATATCCAACTTTATTATCTCCGAATTGAACTTCAAATTTATTTTCAAAAGTTTCATATAAAAAATATACATTAGATGTAGGTGTAACTTTAACTGTATCTGATATTAATTGATAGGAATGTGTTTCAGTTGAAGTGGGTGAAGATTTTATAACAACAGAAAGAGTTGTTACATCGGTGTTTGTGTTTGGTAATATAAATTGTTGTTCTTTATTATTATAATCAACTTTATATTTGTGTGTTAATCTGATACCTTGATTTAATTGAACATCCCTTATCGTAAATTTTCCTGAATCATCCAATATTCCGGAATAAGAATTTGCTGTTGTAAATATGTATTTTTGTTCATCAATAGTTGTTGAGAATCTTTTATCTTTTTCAACAATCATAGATGTTGCAGAATCACTCGGAATTATTTCTAATTGAACAATTGCTTTAGTTCCCTGCACAGATCGCGGCGTATAACCTAATTGTTTAGCTTTTTGTACAACAGAATTTCTGAGTTCCGCCGTATCTAAAAACATTTCATTGGCTAACATATTCAAATAAAAGGAATTGTAGTATGTATTATATGAAAGCAAATCCATTATAACATCTAATCCAGATCCCGCAAAATCAAAATTTGAAAATTCACTTTGACTTTTTAAAAATGCTACTAAGTTTGATTTAATAGAACTATAATCTAATTCAGATACTTGTAATTTAGCTGATTGTTCCGGCACAGTGTTTCCTATCTATATAAAAATTGTTCGAAGGTTTCTGAGGATTGTTGTCCCATCATAGTGAAAATTATTTTTACTCTATACCTATTTAAATCCTCTTCAGCTATCACAAAGATATCTCTTATTATAGCACGCGGTTCGAGGGCCTGCATAGTTGTTTCAATACTTAATCTTAATCGAGTTTCTGTTATTTTATTCATGGGATCAAACAACAGACCTTGTAAATTTGATCCAATTTCGGGATGTCCTATTCTTTCGAATTCTCTAGTTTGTAAAACATTACGCATAGACTGTTTTATAACAGTAGAGTTCTTTGTTTTGAGAAGATCTCCCGTAGTAGGATGAACTTTGAACGATAAATCTACATCAGAATATATTGCTGCACCCGTATCTTTATCATATTCAAGTTCTGTATATGTTGTATCTGCCATTTATAAATTACTCCAGTTACTTTATTTAGCTGTTAATGAAATTATGGGTGGTGCTTTGCCATGTGTTCCCTGCTGATGTGGATGTTGTCAGCCGCGGTGCCCAACTTCGGCCACGTTTCGGCATTGATAGTATCGAGATATTCATAAACTTCTTCCGCTTGTGCTGATACATCTTCTAATAACTTTTTAAATTTATTTCTACTTTTTTGTATTGCGGCACTGATAACCGCTTCGGCATTGGACTCAGCTGATATTTCAAAAGACCACTCTTCGTGAAATTGAAACATGCTTACGGACGATCCTACTACCAGTGCCTCGGTCAACTTAAGATATTCTTCCCCAATTGTATGATCCACCGCTCTGGTGTAGCTGTCTTCACCGTCAAAAACAATTGTTATTTCATCACCTTCAGCAACACCTAGGGCCATCCATGTATCGGCGACGGCCTGTTCTTCCTCTGTGCGCACAATCTCGAGACCAGTATCGTCTGAAATATAAGTTTCAGAAACCGGCACAGTCCCGTTAATTTTTAACACAGTACCTGCTGGATAATTCGCGGTAGTTCGTACATCCCCTTCCACGCCGGCTTCACCTGATCTCCAAACCGGAAGCTGTGGATATTTGCCTGCGCTAGTTGGAATAGCTATTGAAACAGTATTAGCTTTAGCTTTATATGCTCTTAATCTATAACCTGGATGTATGTAATGGGTTTGAGATCCAACCGGAGATCCGGGACTGGAAGTCACACCGTCGATTAAATACGCATTCGTAATTTTATTTTCGTCTGCAGAAGCATATGGTTCAAATCTTTGTGTAGTACTGTTTAAAGGTATATTATAAGACAATGATGTATCCAGATCTACAGGAAATGCTTCGTCAAGAACGGCGACGGTTGTATTAGATAAACTTTCAACAGATCTTGTTGATCCAGAAGATTCTAAAAGAGGGGAAAATATAGTAATTGTAGTATTTGGTTTGACTTCCCGGTGACCAAAATCATTAAAGTTAGTGCCGTCCACCTCATCTACAAATTCACCTTTTATTATCATCAATGTCTTACCTTTAGTTCTTATACTTCCTTTTTCAACAGTTTCATCGTCCTCCATGCCTTGAGTCGTTTGAATCAAGCTTATTTCAATTATTTGTAACATTTCTTTAATGCGGAAGACCAATAATTCTAATTCTCGTAAATCATTGTCTCTCAACATTAGCAACTCTTCATAAATGTTTATATCATCGCCTTGAAATTGTTCAGTTATTGGATGAAAAGAACCGAAAAGATTAACTTCCATTATTTGGGCTAGTATACTTTTCGTTCCGGTCGGTTGCCCTTCCAATAGTTCTAAAATCTTCTCTAGCCCTGCCTTCGCTGCCGTCAACCATGCTTTTTTATCAACAGCCAATTCACTTGCGGGCCTTGAGTCTCCAACAGTTACAGCCTCGTCATCTCCAACAGGATCCCCTAACATTTTCCAGTATTTAGAATTAACTACAACCATCCCACTGGTAGAACCTGCAGCGGTATCTTGAATTAATGGTGTGAAGACTGCGCTTGCATCATCAGGATCCTCTGTTGTTAATATGCATTCAAAATTTTTGCCAGAGAAAAATACCTCATCGGGCGGTGAGTACACTTTGGTGTTTGGAGTTCCATCATCTGCAAAAGTCCCGGGTCCGGCATAAGGATCAATAGCTAATGACTTCATATCGGCAGCCACTTTTGTTTCAGCTGCAGTTTGTACTCTTAAACCCATTAACAATGCCAACATATCTATACCTCTTAAAAGTACAGAATCGTCTGGTCCTCCTCCTAAAAAACATACTCCGGCACAAAATTTTAAATCTTCTGGTGGTTTGAGTTCGCCTCCTGCGGCATTCATTCTTTCTCTAAATGTAGTTATTCCCCCGACTCTTGGTTCTAAATATAAAGAATACATACCGGCAGCTGGCAAACCATTAGCGAATAAATCTAATATTACTTCAATATCTGCCGCGAAAGCTAATACATCTTCTATTTTATCATCGAGCCATTTTATAATAGGATCTAAAGTTTTTTTAGCAGATGCGACACTTGATTTTATCCCCTTTACTTCCGCTTCACATTTATTAAGCATTGGACCCAAAGCTGGAATCAGTTGCTCTAAACTTTTACCGGACCAGTTAGGTGATTCTGGTAAAGCATTATCATCATAAGCATCTACTACCATGCCTACTACACATTCTCCTTCTTTAACTTGATGGTATGTAGCTTCCCGTTGATCATCCGGTTCAATGACTTTTCCTTCCTCGCCCTTTATTCCGGATGCAACTGAAGGAATTGCTTCATATATTAACTCACCTGATACAAACTCTTCAGAGCCACTTTCTAAATATTCAATCTCTAATGTTTGATTCATATATGGCAAAGGATTGCGATTTTCTTTTTGACCTATATGTTTAGCTTTTATTCTACTTTCTGTCATATCAACATCTTGAGAATCCATAGATGAAGATGCGTTCGGGACCATGACTTCATTAATCCACGATTTAGTTTCTACTACAGCTTTTACGCGGCCATAAACTCCTCTGTCATTTTTTAATATTCTATTGGTTTTCTTTGGATCCTGTACTGTAAATGCTCCGGATTTTTCTTCTTGCATAACGTAGTAATCCGTGAAATCTGTATCTCTCCCATCCCCCGCCGAATCTCCTCCCCCTCTCACTTCTTCTCTTCCTTCCGCTTTCGCCGGCGCCCCTTTAGCAACGACTATTTTCGCGACTTTAGATACTAATAATTTATGAGAAACTGCAGCGGGTTTCCATATTTTTTTAATATCTTTTAGTAATTCCACAAAGCCTTTAATTTCTATAAGCTTATTAAAATTTGTCAGAACGTTTGAAAATTTGTCAAAATCTGGCAGCCCTATTATAAAAATAATGCCCCCAACTTTAGCTGAATCAGACATAATCGGTCTGCCTGATTTATAATAACTTGGATCTATTAAATCTGAAAATTTGTTTATATCAACATTGGGAATCCATTCATCCAACTTACTCTCTGTCGTTCCGTCTGCAATTGCTTGTTTAAAAAATTTCGGTACGTCGCCTAAATCATCAAAAGATTTATCTATAGTTTGTATAATTCCGCCGGGAGTTAATGACATCAAACCTGTGTACTTATTCATTTTTATATAATAATTATCAACGACTCCTGTCGTATCCCCCCCTTTTTTAAAAAGAAGTGGATCTTCACTCATCTCCGGAGCTTCAACATAATTTTGTTCGCCTGTGATAGGATCTATGGCTATTTTATCGCCGACACCGGCTACATCCAATTTGGCGGGCTGGTACTTGCCGGAACCCACTGGAGACTCAGTGGGTCCGATTCGTGTTGCAGGAACATAAATATTTTTCCCAAAAAATAAAGCACCCGTCATTGGATTTCGTTCTACATTTGGTTCAACCGAACCAGCATGAACTGGTAGCATGTAAAAACCTAGACCTCGTAAATCTTTTAATATTGCTAAGATTTCATCTAAGATTGCATCAATTGCCGCAAATATAGGATCTATGGTAGCAAACATTAGAGCTTTGTTTATTTCATATATTTCTTTAATAAACGCTGAATTTGCTTTATGAAGTTCCAAAGCCTTTTTTGCTGCTTCAAAAAATGGTTTTAAGTAACCAATATCTCCTAATGCTGCAGATTTCCAAAGATCCGCCTCAAACACTTCTGCCGCCGCTCCGTACTGTCCGAACGCTTCCCCGTCGAGTTGGCCAAGAGCAGTAATATCTAGTTCTAAATTAGTTCCCGTAATTGCGTGAGTATCAGCTGCGTTATTCTTAAGAGCCATTATTTTCTTTCCTTTTTATTTCAACTTCGTTAAATTTTTCTATATCTGTTCTAACGGTTTTCAATAATTGATTTTCTAATTCCGTTAATTCTTTCAATTTTTTAGCTAACAGAGATAATTTTGGATGAGCTCCTATTTTATCTGGTTGTTGCCATTCGTCTTTTGCCATATATTACTTATGATAATAAATTTGCTAAGGATAATTTGGATTCTTCTGTTTTCGTATATGTTCCCTTCGTCATAGGAAGTGCTTTGCCTCCAACAATTGGGCCCCCAGAGTTCCCCCCCACTAAGTCATGTTGATGCATTATATAATCCATAAAAAAATCATCTAGAATTTTTTTCAAATCCGCCACATCATTTTTAATTGTTATTAAACCGGCACCATCAATTGCTATTTTACCTTTTGCGGCATTCGTTATAGTCACTTCTCCTGCGGCTCCGGCCCCGCCTCCACTGCTTTGTATTTTTATTTCTCCTGTGGGAGAATCTCCAAGAGATATTTCTCCAACTTGATTTTTCATAGTTATAGCGCCAAGTGGAGTTTCCATTGTTATTTTAGCTGTTGTTGGATTTTTAGGGGTAATAGCAATATATCCGGTTGATGCAACTGCCGCACCTTTTTCAGAAGAAGAAGGAAGTCTATTTAATTGAAATAATAAGCCGCCGGTGGACTCTGTTGCAGCAGATCTTAAATTGATAATTCCATTTTGACATACAATGGATTTACCAGCACCACCTCCCGAGTTTATCACATTCATTCCTTGAATAATTTCTTCACTACCATGAGTAAGGTTTTTCACTTCACTCTGAGCAGATAAACCGTACGCACCCATGGTACTTTGTGTTATTTGTGCAGCAGTTAAAACTTTTGAGCCACCGATATCTTCTACGGCATTGCCTTTTCTTTTAACTATTGTACCAGTGTTTTCTTCGAGTGGAGTCATAGGCCCACCATGAAGAGATGGCAACTCTTCGACAAAGTCGCCTTCGATGTATAAAGGCGTATTGAATTGAATAGATTCTTTACCGTTAAATTCAATTTTGGATGCAGTAATAAAAGCAATTCCATCTTTGCAATATATTTCAACATTGCCTTGTTCTGATTCTAGATGTACATCACCGGGCCCTTTAACTCTCAACCAATAATCTTCTTGTCCGCCTGCAGTATTCACACATAATTCATATCCATACTTTACGGATGAATATTTGTAACCACCAACTGATTCATGAGTATTTTTTAAAACGCATGAAAAATAATCCCGAGTAGATTTATCAACTATATTTCCTAGTGGCCCCATTTCTCTATAAGAACCGGAACGATGATACCAATGTAATCTTTCTGATGTAGGAGTATCATCAATTTCAATAGCGTGACCACTTTCTGAAATATGTACGTGATTATATGGATATGCGGCGTCATAAGGAGAAGGTGGTTCTTGAAAAGTAGCATTCCCTGTACCTTTGGCTTTAGGAAAAGGATTCATTCTTAAATCCGCTTTTGTTTGAACAATAGAAGTCCCAATTTGTTTAATTACTGAGATTCCAGTGGGACCCATGGAAGTTAAAACTGTATCAATTTTTGTACTGCCGTCGGCTCTCCCTCTGGCTAATCTTGGAGTAGTTGGTTCGCCTAAAAATCTAAAAAGGGGATAATTATAAGAAAATTCATAATCAGGAACCTGTGCTTCTTGTGAATCTGTTTCTTCAACTAAGACCTCGTCTAAATTTTGCCCCTCAACTAGAGTAGCTTTATCACTCCTTTCAACTATTTCAATTCCTCTTTTTTTATTCAATTTTACACTTAGAGGATGTTGTGGAACATCTGTAAACTTGGCCCCCTCCTTTACAATAGCTCCGGTACTAGAATCTATTTGATAAAATTTTGGAAAATAATCTCTTGGATCATTAAAACCTTCATTGGGATCACCTGGTTTATCAGGTCTGCCCCCTAATGTGCCTAGCATAACGGGATCATTAGCGGCCTCTCCATCTCTAAAAAATCCCATAATCCATGAGCCTTCAACGGGACCAGTCGGGCTTGTTCCTACTCCTGTTTGAGAAGCAGAGGTAAGGGGCATTAAAGGAAATGCCCACGGTAAATCATCTGTCTTTAACTCCATTTTATCTTTAGTATGCCAACCAAGCCATCTTACTTTGCATCTTCCCAGAAATAGAGGATCCATTCTATCTTCTACAACACCAACGGCCCAAACAAAGCCTTCTTTTCCCATAAAATCGGGTTCCATTTTATCCTTTATATAATATATTTCATTGGTTGATTCCTATTGACTCTCCGCGAGCGATTGAGCATCATATATTACTGTCGGTGTACCGCTACGCGTAACACCAGGTCTGCCTTTGTTCGGCTTTTTCCCACTTTTGCCCTTTAAATCCGTTGGATCGATGTTTCCTGTATTCAAAGCTGACGGAGTTGTGACTGCTGCTGAAAGATCCTTTAACCGTTGTGCTGTCACCGCACGCGTACTTTCATCAGCGTAAGATGCAAGTTCAGCTACATCTACGCCGGGTGGTGTATTTTGTAAACTATCTTTTCTAATTTGAATTTCTTGATAATATCTTTCATTCGTAAATACGTGATTAATTTTTGTCATAATATATTTACCACTCAAAAAAGGATCCTCGGCTGTCCCAGAATCAGCAGATCCTACGAACACTTGTGATGGCATATGCCACCAAATAATATCTCCAACTCTTAAAGATGAATCGCCGGCTAATTTAAGAGTTATTTTTACATTATTAAGTTGTTGTAATTGAGAATCTCTTTTTTGAGTTCTCCATTCAAGATTAGTTTCTTTAATGCCGGGCTCAGCTCCACCAACACCCTCAACAGATTTTCTATTAGATTCTAGAAAAAATGAATGATTAAAATTCGTCCCCATCAATTTTATACGAGCTCCTTCTCCTGAATCATCGTCAATCAAACAATCATGATTATATGAACAAAGTTTACCCATACCTTGTCCGAGCGAAAGGGTATTATCTGCTAATTTCTTATTGGACGGATCTGTGGTCAATCCCTCGATATCCGCTGAAGAAAAAACACCGGGAGGCCCCTCTACTTCTATCGGCACATCTTCTTTTTTCTCAATATACTTATATCCTATAACATCATATCTCATTCGAACTATATCATGGGTTATTAATTTTGCAGCATACATTCCGTTTCTCATATTATCAATGATATCAAAAACACCGTCAATTTGATATTCTTCTACATTATTAAATGCTATTCCTGGCCACCCCCCCTTCGGAACAGCCCCGCCAAAATTATCCTTTGCGCCCATCGCGCCATCTATTTTTGCCACAAAATTTCGTTTAGGAGCTCTTTTAAAACTCGTTTCTAAACTTTCAAATTTAAAATGAGATAAAGTTTCATAAAACATATATAAGGCACCATCTGCTACGGCGATTTCTTCCGCATTATCTCCTTCTGTTTCTTCTTCGGCAACTGCAGTTGTTGCCTTTTCAGTTAAATCATCTATAATATCAAATGGAGATTTAAAAGGAATAGAAAAAGAATGGAGATCGCTTGTTGGTTCAACTATAAGCCTTTTAGGTTCAGATGCCATCTTATATGCCGCATAGGTAGTATTCATCGGCTCTACGATATATTTTTCATAGATATCCTTAACAACGTTTTCAATCATTACATTACTATATCCTTTACTTATTTTCTTTTTTTCACTAATAATAGCTTCTATTGAAATACAATGGAGGACATAAATTTTATGTCTTTCGGAAGTATTGGCTATAGGAGAAACAGAATATACTCTGAAACTCTTTTTAATAATATTATCGAGAGGAGTTTCGCTTTCTGCTACTTCAAACCCTTTGGTCTGTGCTATCAAATTAATAAATTCTTCACCTATAATTGGGATAATTTCTCTGAATCCGTAAGTATCTCTTATTGCAATATCACATAATATATAAGGTTTAGAAATATCTTCATATACAGTCAATGTTTCAATCATTGGTATCATATTAACTGTTTCATCTATATTTGGTGATCTTATATCACATAGTTCTATAGTATACATTCCCGCTTGAGGAAGAGCTTTTTCTATGTCTTCCGCTTTGGGTTCGCCTATGCCAATTGGAGAAACGCACTGAACCGGCTTTTGTGTAATATCAACTAGTGAATCTGGGTGATGTCCGGGCATTTTTATTACCTATATCCTTTGGTTGCTGCTTCTTTCAAAATACTTTCTACATATTGTCTATCAATTATTTTGATACGTCTATTCTTTTCATTTATTTTAAATTCCATATCATATTTGGTAATTCTTTTTTTCTCTGGATTTGGTAAATCATTATATGCATCTTTATCAATTATAACTTCCATTAATTTAGTCGTATCAGTTTTTTCTTGTAATATTTGTCTATATTCAAAAATTTGTTTTTTAGATCGTTCAACAGAACCGTATTTCCCTCTTATCATTTTTGTAAAATCTTGAGAACTCAGTGGCCAATCAAAATAAGGATTAAACATTTGATTAGTTAAAAATATTATCCAATCATATTTAACATGACCGTATACAAGATAAGATGTAGTATCGGGCCTTTCAGCATCTCCTATAGTATGTTCATCAAATTGTATAGCTTTTTCAATCACATTTCGTTTTATTAAATTTCGAATAAATATATCTCTGGAAGTAACTGTCTCGCCGTATTTGTTTCCAGTTATATTATATTGAATTTTTGGTAAGTATGAAAAATAAGACATTAATATCCCGCTTCTACTAGTTCTCTGGTCATGACTACGATTTCTGTAAAAGAAACAGTTAATTTTACTTCAAATGGTTTCCCATCTTTAAAAAAGAATGGGACTCCGGCTGCAGCATAATTGGCTACAACGCTATTACAAACACTTCTAGCTATTTTAAATGGAGATGCTGCAGCACCGGCGTTGTGGCCAAATTCAATATCCCAAGTACTTGGAAAAGTAAAAAAGTTCGAGCCGGCCCCTTTTACGCGCTCAGATCCCCCGACCTTTGCTCCTCCACCACTCGCTCCCGTTACCATGTTCATTGCTGGCTCCGCATAGCCGGGTAAGGTTGATTTTCTGAAAGCTTTTATAATACCTTCAATTTCTAACGATTCCGTCTTATTTTTTGCTATCATGGGAAATTCAAATACAAATTTTCTAAATTTTCCGGGGCCTTTATATAATAAAGACATTTTAGGATTAATTGCTATATTAGCACCACCCAACCCTCTTTGTAATAAATCAGATTTTTTTATTGTTGAAGAGAGAGTATGTTCCGCCGCAGCCTCAATCATTTTGCCATAATTAACATCTTTAAAGGACGCAACAAAGTCCGAGGCACTTCCACCAGAACCTACAAAATCGTGTATTCCTGCAGCAACTTTTTGTGATGCTTCTGTAATGACTGTTCCTAATCCTTCTTGCTCTGCATATACTGCTTCTGCCGCAGAAATCATTGCCTGAGCTCCCATAGGAAGAACTATATTATGTTCAGCAGTAGATGTAGTTTGCGCGAAAAGTTGAGGATAAGATATAAACATTACCCAATGACCCTCATCGTTATCTTTTAGGTTATCGGGATATATAAAGTCTTTTTTGTCAGCCATTGCTGCTCCATATAAATAGTTTAATATATCTAACTATTTATCAATAAATTTATTATGGCGTACAAAGGAAAATATAAACCAAAACATCGTGATAAATATAAAGGAAATCCCACTAATATAATTTATAGAAGTTTATGGGAAAGACGTTTCATGGTTTATTGCGATTCTAATGCAAGCGTTGTTAAGTGGTCCAGTGAAGAAATATTTATACCATATAGATCACCATTTGATAGAAAAATTCACAAATATTATCCTGATTTTTGGGTTAAAATAAAAAAACACGATGGATCCTTTGAAACATCAATTATTGAAGTTAAACCAAAATCACAAACAATTCCACCTAAGCCTCGTTTGAATAAAAGGAAAAGTGGTAGATATTTATTAGAAATGAAAAGATATGGTGTTAATGAAGCTAAATGGAAAGCTGCTGTGACATATTGTGAATATAAAAATTGGAAATTTAAAATTATAACGGAAGATCAATTACTCTCTAAATAATATATGGCACTACGAAAACTATCACATATAGAAGATGATGCAGTTGAATGGCTTAGGGAAAAGTATGACCGTCTTAGGCATTCACTAATAATCGGAAGAGTCGGTTCACTTAGAAATCCCTATAGTATTATAAGTGAAGGTAATAAAGAAAAAACGCTTAAATTAGGAAGAATGTATTTTTTTCATTATCAACCTAAATTAAAAGAACATTTGCCCTATTATGATATATTTCCTCTAGTTATTCCAATAAAACCTTATGCCAAGGGTGTGTTAGGAATGAATTTTCATTATCTCCCTTATAGTTTAAGAGAAGTATTAATGAAAAAACTAGTTGGATTTTTAAGTGAAGAAGATTTGGAAGCTTATTTAAATATTTCATATAATGATATTAAAGGATTTACTAGATTTAAAGAAGCTAAGCCTACCCTTCATAAATATGATTTAACGCCGGGTGCATATGTTCGTTCACAATTTATTCATATAGAACCCAATGAATGGACTACCGCATTACATTTGCCTGTAGAAGAATTTAGATCTCGTGGTGGGGGAACCGGTGTGACAAAAGCAAGAGTTTGGGGTGATAGTAAAGATATAATCGAACATCATTCTATAAAATTTATATAAAATATAACGGAGATTTATGAATACCGATAAGTTTTTATCGAAATTAGACCAAGAACTCGGTTTGGCTCCTTTAAATAGATTTGTAGCGCATATACACATGCCTGGTGGTGATGCCGGTTCACTTGAAATGTTATCTTATTTGTGTGATACTGCTCCATTACCGGGAAAAACAATAGCTACTTCAGAATTAAGACATTATGGCCCAACTCGAAAGATTGCAAGAGAAGCAACTTATCCTGAATTCCAATTAGGATTTATATTGACAAACGCCATGACTGCAAGAAAAAAGTTTTTAAAATGGATGGATATTATAATTGATCCAAAAACAGCAAATATTGGCTATCAGGATGATTATAAGGGCACAGTTGAGATATTAATGTATGGTCCGGACACTGAAGAAGGCGGAGAAGCAATTGCCGGCGCTAAATATTTAGAAGCCTTTCCGACCAATATTGATCCTATTACTTTGGGTTGGGATCAGATGAATCAAGTAGGAAAGTTTAGTGTAAATTTTCAATATAAAAGATGGATAGATCATAAATTGGAAGGGTTCGGCACGGGCGGCACATTCAACGCCGGCTCAGGAAACGTAAAATAATATAAATTTTTAATATGGAGTTATAATGGCTTTACCAACGGTGAATAATCCTACCTATGAAATTAAATTACATAGTGTAGATCATAAAATAAAATATAGACCTTTTCTGGTTAAAGAAGAAAAGATTTTACTAACAGCTCTTGAAGGCGGTGAAACAGCGGACATCGTGAGAGCCACAAAAGAAATTATCAGAAATTGTTGTCTTGATGAAAGTATTGATGTTCAAAAACTTCCTGCTTTTGATATTGAATTATTTTTTCTAAACCTAAGAGCTCGTTCAGTTGGAGAAAAGGTTGAAATCGCGATGAATTGTCAAACCAAAGATTGTGACGGAACCACTTCGGTTCTAGTTAATCTTGAAAAAATTGGTTTGGAAATCAACGATGATCATACGGATTTAATAAAACTTACTAATAAAATAAAAGTTAAATTAAAATATCCTGATATTGATAGGATGACAAGGCCCCCGGAAGAATCTCAAATGGATTCTATCTTTGAAATCACCAAAGCCTGCATAGAAGGAATTTGGGAGGGAGAAGAATTACATAATATAGTAGATTATACAGAACAAGAATTAGAAGATTTTATAATGTCTTTAAACCAACAGCAATTCGGGAAACTTATTGGTTATTTTAATACCATGCCCAAGTTAAAACATAAAGTAGAGTTTACTTGTTCCAAATGTAGCAGTAAACAACAGACAGTCTTGGAGGGGCTGCAAAGTTTTTTCGGATAGCACTCAGTCATAATAATTTAGGTAATTATTATAGAACTACATTTGCGGTTGTACACGGTCATAAATGGAATTTGGCTGAGTGGGAAAATTTACTTTGTTATGAAAGAGAAATATATCTCACATTATTAATAGAACATATTGAAGAAGAAAATGAAAGAATGGAACAGGAAAACGCTAAATTGAGAAATCAATAAAAGGAAATTAAATGGCTGAAGAAAAAGTAACCGTAACTGGAACCACTAAAACCGATCCGGCAGAAATGTCTGCCCGACAAAAATGGCAATCTAGTATGTCGGCCCATCTAGGTGAACAAACTGCCGGCCAAACGCAGTTCGCTGATACTATGAAAAACATGATGGGGAGTTTTAAAACAGATGAAGCGTTAGCGCAATCGACTAAAATGTCCGGTTTGCTTTCGACTGTTGAATCTAATACTTTTAAGACAGCAAATTTATTAAAAGGTTATGTAGACTTCATGAAAGATGCTGAACGCAAGCGTTTAGAAGCTGCAATGGAAGCCGCGCGCCAAAAAGATAAAAAAGATAAAGACAAAGGTGCTCTTACTGTAGCAAGCAAAGGAGACGAGGGAGGAATGGGTTTAGGTGGACTAGCTGCTGGATTAGCAGCCGCCTTAGGTGCAGGAATACTTGCATTTAAAGAAAAATGGGGAAACATGTTTTCTCTTTTTGGAAATGACCTTGATGAATTTGGTAAGCCAAAAGCGAGTTTCTTTTCGAAGATAAAAAAATTCCTTGGTTTTGGTGATGATGCTGCAGATATTAAAAATCTTGGTAAGGCGAAAGTAGGCTTTTTTGCTAAACTAGGATCATGGCTTGGCTTTAAAACATCACTTCCAAAAGATCTCGCAAAAAGCAAAACTAGCTTTGTTGATGATATAGCAAAATTTTTTAGATTTGATAAAGATGTCCCCGGTAACCTGCTGAAGAACCAAAAGAAATTCATGGCCTCTCACCAGGCTATGTTAAATTGGGCAAAAGGCACTGACAAAATGTCTGATGCATCCAAATCAAAGTTCTTTAAAACCCAAGCAAATATGTTAAAGTGGCTAGATAAAGCCGAGGGTTTAAGCGACGCGAAAAAGGCTGGCTTTTTGCAAAAACAATCTAAAATGCTAGAATGGGTGGCAAAAAATACTAAGGGTATAGATGCGAGTAAAATAAAGTTTATAAAAGGCCAATCTAAAATGTTAGAATGGGCTGCCGAAAATATGGACGCGTCCAAAAGTCAAAAACTAAAATTCCTCAAAAAGCATGCCAATATATTAGATATTGGTGATGACATTATGGATAAGTCAAAAATTGCTAAAGGGTCATTTTTTGAAAAACAATTGAAAATGTTGGGTTTATCGCCGGATGATGTTGATGGCGTCCGATTGAAAAAAGAAGGTATGTTTTCTAAATTGAAAACTAAAATTTTTAACATAGGCGATGATGTTGTAAAAGGTGTTTCCAACTTGAAAAATAGTTTCTCTACAAAAATGACCAAATTTTTAACCTTCCCGGCAATAGATGAAGGTAGTAAATTAGGAAAATTTAAAGCTAGTTTCTTTACTTCGATGGATAATATGTTAGGAACTTTGCTAAAAATTACAAAAGGATTTTTTAAATTAGTAAACGTACTAAGCTTTAATGCCATGGGTTTTTTAGACGCGGAAGCTCTCAAACATCCAATAGAAACTTTTAAAAAGTTTAAAGCTTCGATTGGAGCTGCATTTGGTAAGGAAGGTGCTTTCGGTAAAATCTCTAAGACATTTAAAGCTATAATGGCTCCTTTCGAGACTTGGATGAAACCTATAAAAGGTATTTTAAAAGCAGTGAAGGTAATCGGAAAACTCATAGGTAGGATTTTTATTCCTATTGGTTTCTTATTCGCCGCATTTGATGTTATAACAAGTGTTATGAAGGGTTATGAAGAAGGAGGTATTACAGGCGCAATAGGGGCAGGTATAGAGTCTATATTCGATGATATATTATTCATTATCCCAAATCTGTTAGGTGAGGCAGTTGCATGGTTATTAAAGAAATTTGGTTTTAAGAATGCTGTAAAATTTATTGATGAAAATTTAAGAGATTCAGATGGAAATTTTTCTTTATTTACTGGAATAAAGAATTTATTTAGTTCATTAATGGATGCTGTCAGTGAGATATGGAAAAAAGTAATGACATTTATGAGTATTGATAATATTTTGACAATGATAGGAGCAAAACTTTACAAAAGTAAGATGCCTGGTTCTGACACCATGGCAGATGCGTTATTAAGTGAAAAATATGAGCAGAGAGCTAAGCTTCGCGCAAAAAGTGAAGGTGATTATCAAAAATTAGTTGAACAGGAAAGACGAGCGGCGGAACTGAAAGATGCAAAAAATCGTCCGGGAGGTGGTAGTATGGCAGCCGTCGATAATAGTCAAACCACACAAAATATTGTTCAGCACACCACTACTGTGCCTAATGCCGGCAGTAAAAAAGATTCATACTCCAAGAATAAGAGATTTAATTAATGTCAAAGGAAGGATTAGCCGGTCACGTATAATGGTTTGTCAACCGGCTGAAAAAATAAATTATTCTTCGTCAGCTAATTTGGCGAAATAGGAAAGACTGCTGTCTTCACCTTCTTTAGATAATCCTACATTCGGATTACCACTTTGAGCACTTGCGGTTGGCTGCGGAGTAGGCCTATGAGGAACACCGCCATCAAAAGGTGCTGTATTAACAGGACCAATTACAGTTTCCTCTGCTCTTTGCATACTAGGATCTATCCCACTACCAAGAACCTTATTAAGTCTAGCTTTAAGATCTTCATAAGATTTAAAATTATCTGGCTTGAGGAAGTCTTGGAGAGGATATTGTTGTTTCCATGCAGTTTCAAGTTTTTCATCATCTTCAAATAATGGTGTAGGAGAAGCAAATTCAGCCTTATCGTAATTAGTAAAACCTTCTACCTTACGAATTTTTAATTTAAAATTTGCACCTGCCCAAAAATCAAATGGATTAACAGAAGTTTCATCTTCGAATTGAGGATTCATTTGATCATTAATCTTATCAAATATTTTCTTCCCGAATTTAAACAAAAATGTTTTGCCTTCATTCTCCGGACGTTTTGAATCTTCTATGACCATAATATTTGTATAATAAGTCAAACGCCTTTTTTGTTTACGAACAATATCTCTATTAGCTTCGAGACCGGTATCCCAAAGTTTAGAATTATATTCGGAAACTGGATCTTTATTACCATTAGTAGTAAGACTATTTTCAATATACCATCCACCTGGTCCTTGAAAACCATGATTGAAAACGCGTACCCATGGAAGATCTTCTCCCTCAACAGGAGGAAGAAATCTAATAACAGCATAACCGTTACCAGCTTTATCTAGATCTGCTTTCCAGAATCTATCATCTACTCCAATTTGGGGACTGTTAATTTTATTAAGCTCTTCGGAGAGGCGGCTTAATGAGGAACCTCTTTTCTTTTTCATATCTGCAAACGACATATTTCTCCTTGTATCTGCTTTGTTTCGATTTTTTCGTTATATCCACGCTGTCATAATATAACTATTATTATAACCTAAATCTTACTGAATTTCAAGTACTTTTTTCAAAGTATCTTTACTGTTATTAAGATTATGGTTAAAGAAAGGTTTATATTTCATACACATTTTGAAGTAATCCGGCCACACTATTGTATCCTGCAACTCTTCATTAAATCTTGGTATGAAATTCAAGATATCATCCAATATAATAAATGTTTCAATATTTATTTTTTTCGCTAAAACATAACGAAATATTGGGGGATGTTGACCGTCAACTATTTCAAATAAACTATCGAAATTCTTAGGGTCATCATCCATGATACTTGTACAATCGGAACGGAAGTTGTATTGTAAACTTTCAATACGTTTTTTCCATTCTCGATAAGTTGATACACACCTTTCACCAAATGCATCACCTATCCACATATTTATATTACTTGAAAAATTAGATACTAAAAAATCTACTAATTCTTCACTATTATATTCTCGAGATAATTTTTTAAAAAAAAATTTCTCTCTTCTTTTATTAAAAGATGATACAGTTACATTACACTTTCCATTGTATTTAAAATAATCATAATCTGATGTAAAATGTAATTTTAAAGCCGTGTAAGTACTGTAACATTCAAATTCATTCATAATTTAATTGCAATATAAAGTAGGAGTAAATTGGTTACGGCTAATTCAATCGCGAGAAGAGTATGATACCAGACCCATCTAGATTCATATTCTTTATCTCTTTCTAATTCGACTTTTGTTTTACCATCTTGTAATTTAGGTAGCCAAATATTTTCCCAACTTTGTTTAATTTTTTTAAACATTTGTTGTCTCTCATATTGGTAATTTAGAAGTTGTTTGAATAAAATTTAAATCTTCTGCTTCCTTTCTCAATAATCTTTTAAGATCTGTTGAAATTAAAGAAGCAGCTGTTTCATACTCTAACATATGTAATTCACAATAATGTAATATAGCATCCATTATAGGCATTTTATCTGCTAGATTTTTGACTTCTATATTAAATTTTTCAGGTGATAACATCTTAATCATATTATTCTTATCAATATCAATTTTTTTCGCCATAATCCCCATCATATTTGTGAAGTGTTTCTGCCTTAGCTATAACTAAATGAGCAAACCGAGTATTCGGTTTTAATGTAGTTTCACCACCAATATTATACAAAGTCGCACCTGCATAATCTTTAAATCCCGAATCATATATTGAACTTATAATTAAAACTCCATTCCTATTAAAAGTACTTCGGCCAATAAGAATTGCAATTTCCCCTTCTGCTATATCAACATGTTGATTGGACTGAATTTCATAACAAGTGCCGCGGGTTAAAACATAATTACCATTTTCATCGACCTTTTGTTCTATTGATTTCCTATGTTCTTTTTTATCTTCATCCATGTGCATTGCACCGGCCCCAATTCGATAAACCTTATCGACTCGTAAATCAATAGTATTAGGTTGAATCATTGTTTCATCAATATTAGTTACTTCAGTAGAAGCATTCACAGGATGTATAAACATTATTCTCCGAAATAATAAGGGTTTTCTTTTGTTTTAAATTTAAACCCTTGTTCTAGAACATCTGAATTATAATCTAATTTCCAATAAATATTAGGATCTACAGTAGATGCTTCAGGAAATATAGTTGAAGAAAAAGTAGAATCAGATTTAAATAAAGGACTAATTTCATTACGAAAAACATATATTTGATTTTCATGATATAGCATGCAAGCAAAAGTTCCATCTACTTCATTTAGATCTTCATTTAATGCTTGATCAAATAACCATTCCGTATCCCAATCACCTTCAAATTTTCCTTCTTTAATAATACCATTATGCCACAAAAATGATTTATCTTTTTTAGCTGGATGGATAAATCTACCTGTTGCCAAATCAGTATTATTAACTTCTTTTGATGTTGGAGCTTGTTGATGCACTACACAATAATCCCAATTTCCATCTAATAAATCTAAATCTAAAGGCCCGTAAGATTTTGTTTGAGATTTAAGGTCTAGACCATCATCGGTATACAAAAACTGAGAAACTGAATGTGATTCTTCCCCGCGGTATCTATTTAGGCCAACTAATTTAAGTAAAAGCTTTTTATCTTTACTTGCTGAAATACTACACATGCCAGTCTATCTCCTTTTGATATTTAATTGGATCCGGTTCTCCAATATTCATAAATGCTTTAATACGTTCACTACATGAAGGACATGTCCCACAACTTTTTCCTTCTACATCTGGATCGTAGCAAGTTAAAGTATGTTGTAATAAATTGTATGTTCTTAATTCTTTACAAATTTTAAGTTCTTCTGTCTTGCTCAATAAAGAAAACGGAGCGATAATTTTTGTTTTAAATGTTCTATTTAAAACGGTAATCTCATTAAGTTCATCAACAAAAGCTTGACTAGTATCCCAATAACCATATTCATCATGAACTTGAAGACCGCAAAAAATATATTCCGCCTTTACCACTTCTGCAAAAGCACAAGCATTGCTCAATAACATCATATTCCTAAATGGAACATATGTTACGGGTTGAGGATCTCCTAATACTTCTTTAATGTCAGGCATATCAATATCAGTACCAGATATATTTGCACTAATAGGTTGAACCAATTCTCCAAAATAACCAATATCTAATTGTTTATGGGCCACACCTAATTCTTGACATAAGTCTCTTGCTTTTCCACATTCAGCTACTTGTTTTTGTCCGTAATTAAATGTTAAAGCAAATACTTTTTCTGGTCCATAATGACGGGCCAACATCATTGTAACAATAGAACTATCCATGCCGCCTGATAATATAACGGCGACATTATTTTTAATCTTTGGAAGTTTATTTCTAGCTTCACGTAAATTCATATTAACCTTCTTCAACAGTCTTGATTAACCTTTCAAGATACCATTTTGATTTTTTCAAATCTTCTAATTGTTTTTCTTTATTTTCATAACCCTTTTCAGTTTTCTTACCAGCTCGTAATACATACTTAACAATATTGCCGCGATGAAAATTTAAATCAAACGCCTCTATAACATCAATTGCTTCTAAGTTAGTATTACTTTGATAATGGTCGGGATCTATTTTATTAGCCATGCGCTCCTAATTATATCTCATATTTGTAATAATTCAAATTCTTTGGATATTTTCTTTCGCGAAATTTAGCAGAACGTCTTTCGGCGTTAAAACCAATTCCTGTAACAATTTCTCTGAAGGTATCAACATTATAATATAAAAGATCTAAATTAATATCTTCTTCTTTCATATCATAAACGGAATCAAATGTTGATTTCGGTTTTTGTGTCAATCCATGAATACCTGCATAAGGGGTACCATCTAATGCTGACATCAC